>SDBU01001101.1_pt1 | contig 39603 bp, 55 predicted proteins | sample 2277071 | NCBI WGS metagenome assembly SDBU01 (sample SAMN10397929, study PRJNA504765) | marine sediment metagenome | isolation source: marine sediment core GS08_GC12, 126 cmbsf | place: Arctic Ocean: Gakkel Ridge, Loki's castle | collected 2008 | reverse complement strand
GCGTTGTTGCACTTTGAATCAAGCGACAACGATACAAGCTGGTGGACTGGCCTGAAAGATGACTACGGCAATAAATGGACGTTCATTGGCACAGCTCAGATAGATACCGCTGTAAAGAAATTCGGCACGGCTTCGCTGCTGCTTGACGGTAATTCTGATGCTATTACTTCATCGGAGATAGTCACCCTTGAAGACGGTTCATGGACGGTAGACGGCTACTTCAACATGAATGCCGATCAAGACGCTTCCATGTTTGCCAGTGATGAAGGCTCGCACGGACTGCTTGTCAAATACGATACGTCTGATGGAGCCTTGCATCTGTACGCTTCGTCGAACGGAACGGATTTTGACATCGCGGACGGGACAGGAGACGCCCTTGGTTCTGAAACATCATGGACATTAGACGGGTCCGTATTTTATCATATTGAAGCGTCATTTGACGGCACGACTTATCGTGTATTCGTCGACGGGGTTGAGGACATAACGGTAGTAAGTTCAGTTACTATTGTCGCCACAACTCGTTTCCAGTTCGGGCGCAGTGCATTCGGGATTTATTTTAGCGGGTGGATAGATGAACCCCGAATAGCCATAGGCACGGCAAGGCATACGGTGGGCTTTACTCCCGATGTGGCCGCACGAACCGTAGACGGATGTATCAAATATATCGTAACGGCGGCGTTCAAAAATCATTTGTATCACACTGAGTGGATAGCTAACTCAGATTGGACCAACAGACACATAGGATTCGACCGCTACAACCATGTGAAAAACGCTGATGAGTTCGTGGAACATGGCGATGGCGCAGACATGGAACACATCAAAGTGAGATTGCATCTTTCCTTCACAGGTAGCTGGAGGGATTCCTTTGAAGTTCTTGCCTCGGATTCTTCGGGGGCAAATGTTTACGGCTGGCAGCCGGACCAGATCGATTTGGACAGGGTGAAGATTCACACAGGAACTGCGGGCTTGAAGTTTTTAAACGAATCGGGAGGATTGACGATTCTTGGGCAAAATACTGAGGCATTTTACCACATTTCTGTTGAGGTAACGGTATGACGATTGATATTGGCCCAGTAGGCTCTCACGGCAAGGCTCGCATAGTTGGATATGGATATACCTATGCCATACCTGTTAGCTTATCCTTGGAAGTGATAGAGGCGGGATTTCGCAAAAGCGAATATCACTGGGATGAGAAGGAAGGGCTGATACATGAAGTATACCCGCTTTCACCGGAAGAGTTGACGGAAGCTGCTACGGAGGCGTACAAGGAGCAGGTGCCGGATATAGTCCACGGGCTACTGGCTAAAGTCAAGAAATTGGAGGAACGCACAGATGAACTCGAACATCGAACAGCAGTTGCTATCGAACCAGGGGGAGATGATGAAGGCCCTAGGCCGCTTGGAGCAGAGCCAAGAGATCCAGAACGACCGGCTGAATAAGCTGGAATCATGGAAAGATGGGCGGCTAAAGCGCACCTGGTTGGCCGTAGGCGGCGTTTCGGCCATAACCGTCGCCCTCATGAAGGCGGCTGAGTTTGTCTTCGGGCATGCCGGGGGCAAATGATGTGGCAAGTTAACCTTTCCAAGGATTTTGATTACCACACACAGATCAATAACAGGATAATCCCGTTTCAATCCTGTGGGCCAACCTCGGCCATCATGGCCCTGCTGGCCCGGGGGATCTCGTTCGAATATGATGCAGAAAAGTATCCGGATCCGGCTGACGCATTGACCATGCTGCTGCTATCCGAGAAAGCAAGGACTTTTATGCATGAGCAATTCCCGTGGGCCGAGGGCGCCGGGCTGATACCACAGAATCTGTCCGTCTGCCTGAAGTGGGGAATAGATCGATTCGTCGGTAAGACTGTGGATCACTTCACGACCCGGGGGACGCTGCAGGATATTATCTGGCATTTATGCCACGGCCGGCCCCTGATAATGAGCGGGTCGTTTACGGCCTCGGGTCATTTTCTAACGGTCATGGGCTTTGAAACATTGCAGCATCAATACGACCTTCTGACCATTGACGATATCGATATGGATGCCATTGTCAATTTGGTTATCGACGACCCCTATGGGGATTATCATACAGGATATGACAGCAAGCGCGGAAATGATATTGCGTTCACGGTTGAGGAGTTTCACGCCCTGACTAACCAACCAATCGACGGATTGAAATGGACACATGTGATATCGGAGGAACGAAACGTATGAAATTATTCCAGGATGCTAACGGTGACACTAGCATGATCCGCGTATTGGCCGCTATCGCATTTCTCATCGGAGCAGTTGTTATAGGCTTCGGTCTCAAGGGTTGGTTCGGCGGTCTAGATGGTGCTCCGGCCATCATAGGCGTAGGCGCAGGCCTAGCAGGCGGCGGAAGCCTGCTGAAAATGTTGCAGAAAAAGGCCGAGAATGGTAAAGCCAGTTAAGTGGATAATCGGCATCCTAACGGTAGTCGGGCTTGCCGCCATCGCTATTATAGTATTTGGGAGGCATTTCTTTGAAACGAATAGTACTATTCTTAATCCTATTGCCGCTGCTGAACGCAAACGCAAGCGAGCTCTCGGACATCTTAGTCGAGCTACAGAAAGCCTCGAGCGAAATAAGGCAGGGATTGACCGAAGTGAAAGCGGGGTTGAACGAATCGAGGGAGGCCTCGATAGATTTGACTCAGCAATTGAGCGCCTTGCAGATTATATTAAGCGAGCAGAAGGATGACTTGATAGCGGCCCGGAGGGAAGTCGACCGGCTCAAAATCACAATGGTTGTCGGCGGTAGCGTGCTGATAGCAGGTGTGCTGACCGCAATTATCATAGCGTTTATAAAATAACCCTCCAAAAAAATACCCAAAATACCTCCTTTATTTTCCTCCCCTCACTTGACAATGTATAACAATAATTGTAACTTATATCATGATTAAGCAGTCGAGGAGGACCGACATGCAAGACCAGATTACAATCGCCGACGGGATCACCAACGACATCCAGACGGTAGGGATTAACAAGCAGCTGAAATGGACCGACTTCATAGACTCCGTCATCATGACGACAGTGGAGTTGACCGGGGAGCTGGTGCCGGTGGACGACATTCCTTTGAGGGCGATTCGCTGGCATTACAACTGCGGGAACTCAGCCTACGTGGCGGCGGGCGAGATTATACGGGAGGATCGGGAATGAAAAACGACGATAAGGGAAAATATCTTTTGATCCTCGATCATGGCGTGTATGAAGGCCATGCTATCCATCGGTACGAAACAGAGGAAGCGTTGACTGAAGCGTTCACACGGGGCAGACCTTTGGTTCCCCATTTATAGTCGCAAAAGAATTGGAAATAACGATTGAGGATACTTCCGCCTGACGAGGCCGCAAGGCCGAAACCGAGCGCCCTGTAAACCTGGGACGGGGCACCCAGTCGCGGAAAATGCCGCCGGTATCGGCGTAACCTTCGGGTTGCTCTTGAACCGGCCGGCGGCTAACCTAAGCAAGGAGAATGCGATGGTAAAATATTTTTGCGACAAGTGCAAGGGAGAGATTGCTATTCCTTATGAGTTTGACCTCCCATATCAGGTTGAGATAAACAACCAAATTTATTATTTCTGCAAAGTGTGCCGGGTAAAGTTCATCAATTTTATCAGGAACTTTCTAAAGGAGGCCGTATGAGCGACAATGCATTGATGGTACAGGGCGGGGAGCTGACTATCCCCGAGATGAAAGCGCAGATAGATAAGATCCAGCAGTTGATGCGGGATATCATGGCAGATGGCATCCACTACGGTGTGATCCCCGGGACTACCAAGCCAACGCTTTACAAGGCAGGGGCTGAGAAGCTGGGGTTTGTATTCCGGTTGCGGCCGGAGTTCGACATTACCCGTGAGGATATGACAGGCGGCCATCGTGAGTACGAGGTTGTCTGCAAGCTCTACCACATGAGTACCGGGGCCGAGATAGCCCAGGGAGTCGGCAACTGCTCAACGATGGAATCTAAGTACCGCTACAGGCAAGCTAAGAGAGTTTGCCCGGCATGCGAGCAGGAAACCATCATCAAGGGCAAGAAGGAATATGGCGGCGGATGGATATGCTTCAAGAAAAAGGGTGGCTGCGGGATGAAATATGCTGATGACGATTCCAAGATAATCGGCCAGAAGATAGGCCAGGTGGAGAATGCCGACATAGCCGACTGCTACAACACCGTTAAGAAGATGGCCAAGAAGCGGGCTCACGTCGATAGCGTGATCACGGCCTGTGCCGCCAGCGACATATTCACCCAGGATGTTGAGGACTTCAAAAGCAATTCAGAGAATGGCAACCAGTCTACCAAGGAATCCGAGGACAATAAGGGGGTCGACAGGAAGACTGACCAAAACACAAAAGGAAAAAAGACAGACAACGGAAGGCACTATACCGACAAAGAAATAAAAGCGGATTGCAGGCGGGGTATTGCCATGTTGAGCAAGCTGCTAAAGGACAAGACCGAGATCGGCCAGATGATAGACCACCTCGAGACAAGCAACCGCGAGGATACGATCACAATGATCGAAGCTCTCAAAGGAAAAATCGCCGCGGCGCAGGAAGCACAGAAGGCTATGGATGCCAACAAACCGACGAGTACTCAACCGAGCTTCAACGACGAGGATTCCCTGAAGGGCACCCCGGGTGAAGTACATCGCACCGGTCCCGCCGGAGCCATCCGTGCCGATTAAGTTCATAACAACCCGCCGGCTTATCATGGCGGAACTCGAGATGCGACTAGATTCTATGCGGGAGGGTTGCCCCTATCTGGTAACCGTGCGCCGTTTCTACCAGCCACGTAGCACCGGTTGGAAGAGCCAGAACCATCATATCCACGGCCACGCGACACAGATAGGGGCATTTGTAGGGGATACCAAGTCGGAGATCATTCGTATAGCGCAGAATGATGCGCTGACAAAGGGCTACCCTACAACACTGAATCACCTGGGAGAGATCATACCTGCGGGCGAGCAGAATCTTGACAGCCGGGGAGCGGCCATCCTGATAGATCAACTGCATGAGATGGCGGGTTTCATACCTGACTTACGGCTGATTGAGTCATCGGCAGAGAAAACGGAGGATCATGTATGAGAGAGATAAAGTTCAGAGCTTGGAATAGCAATGAGAAGGAAATGCATTATCAGGACAATTTTCATTGGTTTGCTATATCGGGACGCGATTCATGGTTGATGTGGAATGGTACAGAATATGGTGAAAGAAAAATAATAGCAGGTTGCGGTCGCACCGAAGATGCCATCATGCAATACACCGGCCTCAAGGACAAGAATGGCAAAGAAATCTATGAAGGGGATATCCTCGCAAGGGATGAATTTATCGATGATGATGCCATCTCTAATAGAACAGCGTTATCCGTGGCTGTTGTAGAATGGAAGCATGCAGCATGGTTTGTGATATGGCCGGATGAAGATGTATTGCTTGATTGGTATAAAGCCGATTCTGGCAAGATCATCGGCAATATCTACCAGAATCCAGAGCTGCAAAATGACATTTCCTAAACCGTGCAAGCAACGCAAGCGCAAATATCGCCGGAAGGGCATTGATGATTATGACCGCAAATATCGTCATCTATGGCAGGCCCAGGGCGGGCGCTGTGCTGTATCCGGTAGGGTGCTAAATAGAATTCATAAAATCGACATGCATCATATCCTGGCCAAATCCGAACCGAACTGCAGGCTGTATCCGTGGTATATCGACAGCGTTTGGAATCTGCAGCTTGTCTATGCCGGACACCATTCGGGGAGCCCGAAGGCCAAGCATCCGCCCTATTACCAGATAGCGGCAGCCGAGTGCATCCTGATCGAGAACCCTGGGATTGAATGGCGAGAAACATTTGAGGAAGCGATAAAATGTTTTTCATAGCATATATTGTAAGGGCATTATTCAGGGCAGTTATAGCAGCCTGGATAACAGCCAATAATTTCGAGCTTGCATTAAAAAAGACAAGAAAAATCTTAGGAGATAACATGGCAACAAATCTTGGGACGGGAAAGGTAAGCAAGACGGGCGGGTCGCTGGCGATCCGTCTGCCCCGGACATTCGTGCAGATGTCAGGGGTCAAGGACAAGGACGAGGTGCAGTTTGTGATCGATAGCAAGATGCGGCTTATTGTAGAGATCGTGAGGAGAGAAGAGTGAATCTGGCCAAAAAAGCTGTCGAGTATATGCAGGAGTGGGGCAGAAACTGTCAGGCATCGTGGATGGCGGAGGAAGAAATGCCGCCGGGGGCAGAAAACATTGTGAATTGGTTGCTCGACGAAATGGAGAAGCGGATGTTGGCAAAACGTGTTCCGCTATATGAGCAAGACATCAGGGATGTTTTCGAGGAGATGAGGAGGGAAGATGAGTAAGGTAGATTGGGAATACATCAAAAAAGCTATCACCAAAAACTATGAACTAGCGGCTACCCCAAGCCAGGCGAAGTTTGAATTTAAAGTCCGAGCCAAGGCATTGTTCGAGCTCAAAGCCCGAGTGGATGACATGCGGAACCACGTCCAAGAATCACTGCTCATAATTGCCAAGCGAATGGATGGGTTGGGAAAGCGCTTGGCCGAGCTGGAGAAATGGCGTAAATGGGAATGCCGCTTTATCCCCGAACCACCCTCGCGTAGTCTCATAATGGAAGGTCCGGGGGTTTGGTGCACAAGCTGCGGGAAAAAACTTGATCCCGAATCGCGAGAATGCGACTGCCAGGACAAACCCGATGAGGAGAAGTGGTTTGACGAAAGCACGTTGCATCCTCCTACGCGATCCGAACCTAAATGTATCTGCATACACCATCACGGGAACATCGTGTACAAGCGTAATCCCGACTGCCCGAAATGCAATCCCAGGCCGCCGGGCCCTAAAGACGTAAGCGAGCTGACCACGCCATTTACGAGCGATGGCAACCGCAAGCCCAAGCCCGAAAGAGAGAAGGATTTCAACAATCGAACGGCGGGCATGATGTCAGGGGAGTATAGAAGCGCCGTACTGAAGCGATTGCACAAGCCCGACAAACATGAAAGCAGAAAAATGGTATATCTGAACGAAGTTGATGCACAGCAACATGGCGAATCACTTGATGATGGCAAACATGAACCTATCCCCGTCACGCCCGACAAACAGGACGAACCTCGAAAGGGAGAGCTGGTGTGGATGGAAGACTGGAAAACTCGCATATATGTAGCATCGGAATATGCAGGTAAGAATGCGCTATATGTCCACCCCGACCAAATAGACGTTGTGCGGATGTTGAAGGAAGCGCTGGAAAAGATCGGCCGTTTGCAATCTTATGAGTTTTTGCCTAATGCCCGGACAACGTCAAGGGATGCTCTCGACGCCATCGGCAACCGCGTAACGATAACACGGAGGGGCAAATGACCTTATACATGGCCGTTGACGAAGAACAGTGCTGGCCGTTGGATCATTTCCAGCCCGGCGCGATGTCTGAAGGCCCGATTGATGTCTACGAATGCAAGCGCGACATAGGCGGAGAGATGTGGTGCAAGGTGGAAGGGGATTTTGTAGACACCGTCGATTGTTGTGGAAATATTTGCTCGGCCTATGCTCCTTGCAACGGCAAATCAGGACGTTGCCGCAGGCTGGTCAACGGATATGTGAAGACAGGTAAAAAGTTTAGGGTTATACCAGACGGTGCCCTGGTAGACATAACACGGAGGAACCCATGAGCGACAAGCCGAGGGTGGGGGATTTGGTGTGGGTAGAAGGTCAATCAGAAATTGATGGCGAAATTATTTCATATCGTTACGCCACTGACTATGAGGAGGTTCTTGGTAGTGAGTTTGACCACCTCGTTCTCCCCACCGAGGTAGTCCAGATAAAGCGGCTGATGGATGACATGCAAGAAGCAGTAGCATGCTTATCAGAAGACGATGCTGGAGAATGTATAGGATATATAGCCGAGATGATGCAAGAGGCTCTTGACGAAATCAAGGCCGACGGGCGCGTTACCATCGAGAGGGAGGGGAAGGGATGAAAAGGCCTAGCAACTTAGCAGCAGTCATGACTACTTGCGAAGAATTGCACCTCGTTGGTTCTGGTTGTCCCTACGATGGAGAGTGCGAGTGTGACGGAGAACACTGTCAATATGACGACGAGCAAATCGAGAGGGAGGAGAAGGGATGGATAAATGCCCATATTGCGAAAAGGAAATAGCAGATGTAGCCAAAGAACTCATCATTCAAGAAAGCGATGCACAAATCGATGGAGCGAGACTTGGTATGTTAATAATCTATTTTGACTTGATTTGTCCTCATTGCAATCAGGAGATTGATGCAAAAGTAGAAACCGAACCAAACTTCAGTTTGTATCGGAAGGGATAAAGGGAGAAGCCATGAATCTAATAGATGAATTCACCCAGCGGCTAACGTATTCGGAAACCGACATTTGCCACTGCAATTACTGCACGGAAACGCGCGGAATCCTGAAGGAACTGCTCGATGAAGCGGAGAAGCGGCACAAAGTACATATACAGGAGGCGTTAAACACGACCTCTTTTTATGACCGCGACATGATAGAGGCTGTGAGCACTGAAGCTTTCAAGGAGATGAGGGACGAAAAACCGATTGACGCGGCCAGCAATCCATGATACAAATAGGGTACTCCTTTTCTGGTTTTGTTTTTCTAGATCCGCCTGTGGACGGCGGGAGGCTCGATGCTTAAAGGTCGGTCATACTGGGTGGGTTTTCGCGGATGGCATCGGTCCGTGAAAGCGTCCAACGATCCTGGTTGACCGACCTTTTTTTATGCCAGGGGGATAAGTGAAGCGCAAACATGAGGTGTATCTGACCGATGATGAGTACTTGCGGATACAAGTGCGCGCAGCATGGACGGGGCGCTCATTCAGCCAGTTTATGGCCTGGGTGGCACTTAGTGAGCTAAGGCGTCACAAAGTGCCGGATATCGCGTTGCCGGTGTCGGCTAGGCAATCGTTAACGCCCTACCGGAGAAGATGAGACATAACTTATGAGAATTAGGCCGCTGCGGTGTGGCAGCACTGAGGTTGGTGATCATTCGAGCAGAGAAAGTCTGAGGGTAAGGCTGTTACCGAACCCCAAACAAACACGGTGATCATGGTGGTAAGGAAGAGGAGCCGGGTGGGGAATCCGGCCGGCGGCCTTTCAAGGGGATGGGACGTGTGGTTACGTCGAGGCGATGAGGAGTTGATCGACCCATGCCAAGTCCGTTCGAGTCGGGCCGTCCCCATAAGAAGGAGAAGATATGAGTTTGCAGTGTAATTATTGCGTAGGCGAGGAGCTTGAAAAACAACGGCAAAAATTGGGAAAAGCAGTAATCGCTGTTGTGAAAAATAAAGCGGGTTTTCCCACAAGTATCGTATTAGAGAAAGTCATTGCGATCTTTACGGCTAATAGGGAGGAAATAGCCAAAGAGGAAACTCCAGAGGAGGCTACTTTTGAATCCGTGCATCAAATAATGAAGGATAGTTGGAGATAATTAGAGGGGATGTGGTGCAAGTAGGCACGAATGTCGCATGCGCAGATAGCACGAACAAAGGGGAGAGGAAAGCATGACTTACACGAACAGGCGCTTGTTCAACCGCCCCTGCAGGGTCACGCCTGCCATCCCCGTAGCTGGGCGCTAACCGTCGTTGACGGTTGCCTGGCGGATCAGTAGCCCGTGTAGCTGCTGGTTATTGTTCGGCAGGGCGGGGGGCATACCCTCACAGCCTGTCTTCCGTCCTGCTTTTTTGAGGTAATAACCCCTTTACGGGTTTTAGCCGGGGAGATGAGGAAAATAGTCTTCCCCGGCACTTTTTGAGAACGTGAACGGGAGGAAAACCATGGGCAGACATAAAAAATGCCACGACGATCAGATCATCCAGCTCCGCAGGCATGGACTGACTTGCGCTGCGACCGCGGAGAAACTAGGGATATGCATGCGCACTGTCGGCAACTGCATACGGCGCCATGGGCTGAAAGGCAAATTTTACGGCACCCAGAAAAACGATAAATACATCGTTATGAAACCCTCGAAGCCCAAAAACGTGCGCCCGTCGCCCTTCAGCATCCTGATAGAAGCCAACCTGGATTACATCAATATCCGCCTGCTACCTACATCGAAAGCGCAGACGCAAAGGCTGATAGAGTTTCTTCAGAAGGAAGGCGGCGAGGTGATTTTCGAGAATGGCGCGGCCGGGTGCGGTCTGGCCAGGCGGGGTGAGGCGATATGAGCAGGAAGAAAATAACATGGCTAATGGACAATGGAATAAGCGGCTCGAATTGACCGCCCAACAGGCCCGGCAGTTAGCCAGGGACCGGCTCGAGAAGGTTTACGTCGTGCCGGTAATTAGAAAACGGGAGTTCAGATACAGCAGGAACTCGCTGCAAAAGTACAGGAAAAAGGCTTGACAGGAATTGGAGGGTGAAATGAAGAAATTGATAATAATGATACTGCTAATAGCGATCACAACTGCGATTTTTGCAGATGAGAATTTGGATCAAGACAAGAGACTAAAAAATAATATAACAGCAATAACGATAGGTTTATTAGTATTAAGCATAGGCTTAGTAGCTGGTAATATTGCTTTTGTAGCAGGTGAGCCAAAACCTGGAATTGCGATATTATTTGTATCCATCAGTATAGGTTCTATTTTTGCGATGATGGCAGCGAAATAGCTTGACAGGACTGAGATAGTATGGTTTAATGCGGCATGACCCTGGAAGTCTGCAAAGAAAACAATTCTACCCGCAGCACCGCGCTTCTTTCCTTCCAGGGTCAAGGCCGGTGTTGCGGGTATTTTATTGAGGCAACTATGAATCGTTACTACTGGCTGAAGCTACATGATGATTATTTTGAGAATCCGAATATCAAAATCATAGAAGCGATGGATAACGGAGCCGATTACATCTTATTCCTATTCAAATTGAAACTAATATCTATCAGAACAGAGGGCTATCTCAGGGTAACGGACATGGTCCCGTACAATGAAAAGACATTGTCTACCGTGACAAATACCAATATTGATGTTGTGCGAACCGCTATGATAATCCTGATCGAGTTCGATCTGATAGAAATACTGGAAGATAAAACCATTTATGTAAAGTGTATTGAGGCTCTTATAGGGAGTGAAACGGACGTGGCCCGGAGGGTACGAAAACATCGTGAAAAACAGAAAACGTTACAATGTAACAAAGTGAAACAAATTAGTAACACAGAGTTAGATATAGAGTCAGAGAAAGAGATAGATAAAGAAAAGAACATATGCATTTATAGTCAGGAGTTTTTGGACTTCTGGGAAGCGTACCCACGGAAGCTGGGCAAGAAGGCAGCGTGGCGGAAATGGGAAGCTACGCTCAAGCGGGATGCTGACGAATATACCGAACCTTTGAAGGTCATGCTTGTGGTGGCAGGCATGATATATGCTGAGCGAATAGCCAAGAAAAAGACCGAACAACGGTACATCAAGTTGCCGGCTACATTCTTAGGGCCGGACGAACACTGGCACGATATGCTGGAAGGATCGAAGTATGAAAGTAAGCGAGACGATGACTCCGCCGACAGAAGCTCAGAAGCAAGCTCAGCTGGAGGCAAGAAACAAGACGTATTTCGAGCAGATAGAAGATCGAGCGAGAGCAGGGGTACCGCAAGAACTGACGGAGCTAATGCGGATCGAGACGGACGGTGGCAAATGCCCACGGTGCAGTAAGCCGTGGCGGGAAGTGATATATGATAACCTATTCGGCAAGGGCCGATACTTCAAGCCCGTATGTCGATGCTATCCACATTGTTTCCATTGCGATCACGATCTGTATCGGGAATCAGTCGAGAAGGGATTGGAAGCAACCGTTACAGCCGGCAGGCATCTGAAGTTCGATGGCGAGTTGCGGTCTATTAAACTGCCAAGATCCAGGGTGGCGATGTGTCCTAACTGCGGAGTGATACTGCAAGTAATAGAAACTCTGCAAGAAAAAAAGACAGGGGATGAATACATCAAAAACAGGAAGGACTGAGTCGCGGAAGAGCGAAGACGAGATCCCGGGGCTCTAAGCTTTGAGGAATGATGCCATATTATCGGGCTACATTTGAAGGCTATATCGAAGGTGAGTATGAAAATGAAGAGGCAGCCCGAGCCGCGATGGTAGAAGCGATGCAAGTAGACTACATCGATTATTATGGACGCGGGCCAGAAGATTTGGTTTCCATAGAAGAATTCGATGAAAAAGCAGGAAAGTGGAAATAAAGAAGGGCCGAGTTACGGAAGAGGAGGGAATGATGAAACATACGTCGGGACCGTGGAAGATAAAAGATGGAGAACTTTATGCGGGCGGAGCAGTGCTTGCCACTATCTTCGGAGCAGAGGACGAGGACTCTCTTTGGGGCGAAGGCCAAAAAACTGACGAGGAAGCTAGGGCCAACGCCCGCCTGATCGCCGCGTCGGTGGATCTGTTCGATGCATGCGTTGAGTTCGTTCGCAAGGTGGAGTGCGGCGAAGCCCGAAGCAAACGTTCGTACGCACAAATGAAAGCGGCAATCGCCAAGACGGAGGAGTAGATCGAGTTACGCAAGAGGAGGGAAGGGTAATGGGAATTGATATACGACTACATGATCCAGAATTGGATCGTGCCCTTGTGGCCGAGAAGGATGCCGAAATCGAGCGGCTCAAGCTACGGCTTGCCGACCAGAAGCGGCGCATAATCGAGGCGGTCAAGGTTATGCAAGTTGACTTGGGCAGCTCGCTTTATAGCGATGTCATCGCCGCAATAAAGGGGGGAAGAGTGAGCACCAAGAGCATGGGAAAAATAATGAATATACAGGAGGAATGATATGGAAGGATACTGGCGGATAATTGAAGACCTGGCGCTGGCCGAAAACAAGGTCACGAAAAAGGGATCGCTTACGACAGTCGAGCGGCCTGACGGCACGACCCAGCACTATTCATCGAGCGAGATAGCTCACGCCACGGCGGCCGGGCTCAATCAACTGCGGGTCCGGAATAGGATCAGATGACAGCCGACAGGCTTGGCGACGAGATAAAGGCCCGCAGAATCAAGATAGCAATCTTCATGGGAATAGAAGTTGTATCGATGGGCGCTATTGAGTGGCTGATTGCCTGCTTCGTTTTCAAACCGATAATGAATCTGTCCTGGGACGTTATTAAAGCCATTGGGATCATGTCGAATATAATCCTGCTGATTTCAATCTGCATAACGTGGATGCTGCGTGGCCTGGTCTTCGAAGGGATTGCGGTTCAGGTCCACCGCATGAGTGACTTCCAAAAAGAGATGCTGATCGCCGCGACGGCCGAAACGATAGACCACGAAGAGGGCGAAACGATGCGCGATGCTATCCGGCGCGGGATGGCGCTCGAGCGAGAGCAGCAAGCGAAGGGGAAGAAGTGAAGCACGCAGATTTATTGCAAAAACCTTTTCCTATACAAGGATTTTACGTCAGAACTTCAACTAAAGCACAAATCTATATCCCGCAAACTACTATTCCCTGGTGGCTCGCACAAATAGCCTATGAACAATATGTGCAGCTTTTCGGTACAAATCAAACGCTAGTTCGTTTGGCAGAACGCGGTGGATTTGGACATGAGGAATTACTAATGCTTTTAAGAAAGGGAACATGGTCTGTTAGCGTAGGCCAAGATGTGGGCAAAGAATGATCGTAATTGAATGGGAAGGCAAGGCCTGCGGGAAGTCTGAGAAATGGGGGCGGACAAAAACCGGGGTGACTTTCGTGACACAGAAATACAAGCTATTCGTTGCTTCGATCAAAGCGATGGCTATGGTCGCAATGCGTGGCTATCCCATGTGGGGCCGGGACGAATGGGTCAACGTCCAGATTGACACAGAAGTCGGCCCGCTGCGTGATCACCACAACCTGATCGAGCCGATCCTAGACGCCCTGGAGGGCATTGTATTCAAGAATGATCTGTACGTTGCGGACCTATTCGTTATGAAAGCAAAAAGGCATCATCGCGGTTCGTTGGACCGCATCACAATCTGCATCAATAGGAGGGAAGTCGAATGAAACGACTATCCACGGTTCTGATGGCGTTGCTATTCATGGCAACGATAGCCTTCGGTGAAGGAATGACCGAAGTAAAAGAAGTGGGGATCCTGGCTCCGCCGTCGGAGTTCTACAAGCAAACGGTTGCCTTATGGGAGGCCGAGCATCCGGAGATCAGGGTCACGTTCTTGAACGAGGCGGCCCAGGACGGCACGACCATATCGCTGGATTCTTTGCTGGCTCAGGGGACACCGCCGGATATTTACGTCGGCTATATCGGGCGGACCGGCAAACTGATCGATCCGGCCTACGCCATGCAGCTCGACGGCAAGATAGCGGATCTCGATCGCTTCAATCCAGCGATACTGGGCCGTACCCAACGCGACGGCAAAACGTATGGCGTACCCATGCCGGGCTGGGCCATCGGATACGAGATCAATACCGAGATCACCGACACGGTAGGCTGGCGGTACAGCGAAGCGGACTGGACGACGGATGAATTCCTGTCGTTGTGTGGGAAGCTCAAAGCCGGAACCGATGTGCAACCGACTTCGATGTTCGCGCAGAATCCGTCGGGGGATTACATTGCTATGTCCTGGTTCCCGGCGCACGGGGCAGAGATATTCGATGGCGGCCACGACGTGACATCCATCGACAGCCCGGCCGGAGCGGCTACTATGACGTTTCTCAAGCGGCTGCATGATGAAGGATATATCGCGGCCGAATCCGGTAACCTGACCGATGACGACTATCTCGCCGGCTGGATGAATCAAGGCTTCGTCATGGGCGGGACGCACTCAGGCTGGGAACATATGTTCCAGCAGCAGGCCAAGACAGGGGAGGTCAGGCGTAATGATTTCATTCTGGTCAATTATCCCAAAGGTCCTGGCGTCGATAGTGTTCCGATGTATTTTGGGCATCCATCAGTCGTCCTGCACAAAGGCGCTTCGGCGTTCGCGGTATCGCTCGCGAACCATTTCCTGTCGGCAGAAACCCATGCGGCCGTCATAACATTGTATTTCGGTCTGTCGGTACGCCGGGATGTCGCGTCCCACAGTGGTTACAAGGGCAGCCAGCTCGCTGCTATGGTCGAGGCCAACGGGATATGGGACGCGGGCCTGCAGTTGACGTCTTTCTCCAAAATGCGGCCGCAAATGTATCCGCGTCTGCAGGCTCTATGGGCGGGAACGGAGTCGCCGGCCGAGGCCATCGCAACATACGCCAGGAATATCAACGCGATTCTGCGGGAGGAATAGCATGATGCAGATAGCTGCAAGTCGCGCCTCACACGGGCGCGTGGATTGAAACAAGCATCTTGCTTCTGAAGGCTCAGCTACGAATATCTAGTATGAAACGACAACCGGGCGGCGTGGGATTCTTGGTCCCGTCTATGGCGGTCCTCCTTATCGCAAAGGTTCTGCCAATTATCCTTGTCGTCCGGTTGTCGTTTTTCAAGACTAATTTCATTACCACAAAATGGGTCGGCTTGCATAATTACATCCGGGCTTTTGCTGACCCGAGATTCATCAAGGCGATTGGGAATTCATTATTTTATGCCGCGGCCATCACGATCCCGCAGTTGACGATTGCCTTATTTCTCACGCTTTTGACTTTGAACATGGGCCGCAGGATCCGAGGCTATGTGCGGTTCGTAACGTATGCGCCGACGTTCTCAGCCGGTGTTATTATCGTGTCGGTCTGGCGTTGGATCTTTCATCCGCGCATGGGACTGGCAAACTGGCTCGTCGGCCTCGTCGGGATCGCGCCCGTGAGCTGGCTGGGGATCCGCTGGTCTGCCCTGTCGGCGGTAGCGCTGACGATTGTAACCTGTTCCCTGGGGACATCGGTCATCCTGCTATACGCTGCCATGACCTCGGTCAACCCTGAGCTGTACGATGCCGCCAGGATTGACGGGGCCGGGTGGCTCAGAATCAAATTGCAAATAGTCGTCCCGATGATAGCGCCGATCATTGTGTTCCTGGCGCTGGTCGGTCTCATCGGGTCGTTGCAGATATGGGAAACGGTATTCCTGCTGACGAACGGCGGGCCGGATAATGGTACGACATCGATGATGTTCGACGTATTTCAGACCGGTTTTGTATTCGGAGAATACGGTGCCGCCAGCGCCCGGACGGTCATCATGATGGGAGTTATTTTGTGCCTGGCATTATTGAAAAAGAGGCTGACTGCGGGGAGGGAAGATGAAAAAGGCTGAAGATATTCCTGTATGTGAAAGATGTGGCTGTAAGGGAAATTGCGAATGCGGCCATGAATCCCTGGATGAGAAAAATGGATGCACATTGGACGCAGTCATGGTGTGCCCGTGTTGCAATGTGATATATAACTGCACCGGACAAGTCGAAGCAATCTGCCGCATACAGCGGAAGGAATGCGCGACTATCTATTCAGATGGATGTGGACATTATTATGATCCACACCTACACAAAGACATCCTGAATGCGGGGAAAGAGAATTGAAATACCTAAAGACAGCGGCAGTCATATTGCTGACAGGGATTCTGATATTCCCGCTGTACTGGATGTTCATCGGTTCGTTCAAGACGACGACCGGGATATACCAGACGCCGCCGGAGTTTTTGCCCTCCAGGCCGACCTTAGAAAACTGGACGACGATCCTATCCGCTCCGCCTATGGTCCTATGGACGGCGAACACGCTTGGCATAACGGCCGCAACCCTGGCGCTATGCATCACGGCCACGATTAGCGCGGCCTATGCTTTCACGTTCTCACGGCTGCGATTCAAGAGGGTGCTGTTTTGGATATACATGGCGACAATAATGTTTCCGCGCTCCGCTATGATAATCCCGATGTTTGTCACAATCCGGTTTATCGGATTATCGGGCACTCGGATGGCGATGGTTTTGCCGTTGATATTCTCGCCGGTACTAATTTTTTTTGCCGTTGGATATATGCGGACAATCCCCTCGGCCTTCCTTGATTCGGCTAGGATCGACGGGGCAAAGGAACTGCGAATTCTGCTGTCGATTGTCGCGCCTATCTGCAGGCCGGTGGTAGCGATTATCGCCGTGACCAAAACAATCGAGGTATTCCAGGATTATTTGTGGGGACTGCTGGTGCTGACCAGGGAAGAGCGAAAAACGTTGGTCGTCGGTATCGTCGAGACAACGCTGCGGGGCATGAAATATGAGATGGATAACCCGATAGGGCTATCCCTGGCCGGCGGGATGATCCTGTTCATACCGATATTTATTCTGTTCTGTATATTCCAGCGGCATATCGTTGGAGGGTTGAAGATAGGAGGAATCAAGGAATGATACCAGCATTTGTATTTGCACGGGGCGGGTCCAAGCGGATCTCGCGTAAGAACGTATTGCCCATCTGCGGCCGGCCGGTCGTGGAGTGGTCTATCATCCAAGCGCAATCGTCGCACATGATAACGGACGTTTTTCTCACGACCGATGATGACGAAATAGCCGCGATTGGCGTCCAAGCAGGGATCGATCCGGGCCATATGATTCGCCGGTTACCCTGGGATTTCGGCCGAATAACGGGCTCGCTCGTCATGGCTGATGCTCTCGACGCGGCTTATCGCATGGGATACGACATCATGTCATGTGATCCGGTTGTATCGATTGCCGGCTGCTGTATTTTGCGGCCGCCCGGACAACTAGACAAGCAAATCAAAAAGTATCTGTCGGGAAAACATGTCAGCGTCCACGTCATGATGCCTTGGGCCGAACCATGGGCCGTCGAAAAGCTGCCGGATGGTTATGTAAAAACCATCATCGGGAAATTTGAGCCAAAATCAGGCTGGAATCCGGATAGCGACGAGCAATATATGCGGCCGTTCGGAGGGCAGGGTGTTGCTGATGTCCGTGCCCACCTTGGCTTGATCGAGATAAATTTCCAACATTTTGCCTGGGTCCGTGGCGAGCAATGGCAGTGCTTCGACCTGGACGAACCGGATGACATCCCGATTGTAGAGGGGATGTTTCAGACACAAATCATCGACAAACTAGGGAGGGATTGCTATGCAGAGTATGCCGCGCGAAGATCAAATTAGCGTATCGCCAGGAACCTACAACGAGAATACGTTGCTGGCCATCGGTGAGATCGAGATCAAGAACTCGTACTACAATCACTACGGGATCTGGACACGCTACCAAAAGAAGGCCGCAGCCGATATGCCGAAACGTGAGCCAGGATCGATGGGGCCGGCAATCGTCATCGGCTCCGGCTCGACGCTGGACCAGGCGCTACCCAGGCTAAAGGACTGGGAGGGCGCTATCTTCTGCTCATCGTCGCATCTATCAACCCTGATCTATCACGGATGCGAACCGGATTATCTGCTGCTGCTTGACCCACGGTGTGCGTTGGCCGAAATGCCGATTGACCGGCCGTACAACAAGATCAAAACGAAATTGATCCTGCATCCCGGCGTACCGACCGAATTTGTGTACAGTTATCCCAATTTCCAGTACTACTACCGGCCCATGTATCCCTACCACCCGCTGTACTGGACCATGCTCCCAACAGGATACGATTTCATAGGGGCCTACATGTGGCTCTTCGCCTGTCATAATGCGATGGTGATGGCCGCGGCGAGAATGATGGGATACGATCCGATTATCATGATGGGCATGGACGGGGCGCAGATCAAAACCAGGGGCAGGCCGCGCTATCGATTCACGAAATGGTCCTACGAAGCCAACAAGAAGACCAAAAAGAAGAAATGGGTCAAGACGCAGCCGTCGGTGATCCCGGTGCAGCAGCGCATCATGTCGGATAGCGGTGCGATCTCAGATGCGGTCCAGCTTTACTACAAGAAATCCGTGATGCAGGTCTACTGGTTAGACGAGCCGAACTTATTGAATGCCTCTATACCGGGCGGGATCTGGACAGAGTTCCCGGAGATCTCGGTTGACGATGTTTTCGCCCGGCAGAAGACCGGGTACAAAGATCTGTATCAGCCCTTACAGGAGCGGCAGGACGTGGCCGAAAGGTACATGATCCACCGCAGATCGTTTATCGTGCCGATAGAGCCTGAAGAGGGGGAGGCGGGCGTCAGGTTCGTCGAGGCTCCCGGCGGGAAGCCCTGGCGTGTTGAGCTCGAGGGCTTTATCCGCCGGGAGCTCGACCCGTTCAATATCAAGCTGACAGGCGGCAAAGAGGCCGTGTTTGCCCGGTGGGAGAAGCTGATCGGTGAGATCGGCATCTTGTGGGAAGACCCGGAGAAGATTCACTATGCAATCGAAAACATGCCGTTTTACCAGAAAAGGAGGCTGACGAATGCCGAACGTCAAGGTCCCAAAAAATGAGCATGACGCCATGTCCGATTCTATCGCGCAGGGCGTCAAATCCGTCATGGCAAACAAAAACATTTCCGGCTGCCTTGTATTCGTCACGATCCGCGTCGATACCGGCGGCTGTTACTATGCCACGGGGCTCTCGGGCGAGCTGCCCGAGGTAGGGGAGACCCTATCGATGTTGGCGAAAGATTATCGCGAGATTTTACGGCGCGGCGAAGTGGCAAAAAAAGAATTGACAAAGCGTTGATTCCGTGCGAGAATGTCAGCATGACGCTCTGGCAGATACGTGACAATCGACCCCCGAAGCCATCCTGTTTAATGCCAGGGCGTCAGTGGTGGAGGGGGCTTTTTTTGTGAGGGAAATATGAGCGAGAAACCTAATACAATGTATGGCCATCTCTTAGAGGCAGCGCATATCAGCGGGTATAGCTTTGCGCGAGCTTGCAGCGAATTAGAAGACTTGCTTGACGAAGATCGTTGGAAGGAATGCGGAAACGGCTTTGAAAAGATAGATGATTTTTTAGCGACTATAGATTTTTCCGAATTCAAGATGGCGATAGGACAGCGAAAAAAGATAACTAAAAAAATAAAAGAGATAGAAGGTGCTACACAACGGGCGATAGGTGGAGCATTGGGAGTAACGCCAATGACCGTGGGGCGTGATATTAATCCTGTAACAAATGTTACAAAGCAGGAAGATAAGTCTATCCCAGATAAGGAGTTAGATATTGAGCTTGTAACAAATGTTATACAGACATTGAGCGGAGAAGAGGTGCATAAGCTTGCAGAGAAAGAAGAGAATAAGCCGCCCCGATATAAGCAGGACGATGAATGGTATACGCCTAAGTGGCTATTCGATGCGCTTGCAATTCGATTCTCTGCCGATGTTTGCGCTTCAGATGATTTGACTTATATCTCTACGCCAGCAGATATATTTTATGGCCCAACAGATGATGGATTGTCGAAGGAGTGGCGAGGTACAGTGTGGTGTAACCCGCCTTATTCAACTCCCGAGGTGTGGGCCATTAAAAGTGTAGAGCATGGTGACGGTTTGTTGCTGACCCATGTGCCAATGAATGCTGAATGGTGCATGAAGGTATGGGCAGCTTGTAGCGGCATTAGATTATTTCAAGCGATAGAATTTGTGCGGCCCGGGGGACAATTACAACGGCCAGGGTACTGGTTACAACTGGCGGCGTTTGGCATGCCTGCTGCGGCAGCTTTGGCGCAGATGCAAGTGTCAATAGATGTGGCAGCAAATCCGAGGCGCATACCATCGCCAATGTGGGTAAAGGATGACAACGGCAATTAAGCAAGAGATGTCCCTCAGTACAAGGACATTTATCAATGTGGTGTATCCAGCTATTAAGCATCTAATAAGCACAGAAAACACAGAGCTAATATCAATGGAATTACACGACACAAGGATAGCCAAGCTATTCGATATGAATTCTGGTATTGATGTCTTTCAGATAGTGCCGAATATTGGCATTAGAGGCATAGCAAGCAGAGTGCAATATGGCAAAGATTGGGGCACATTAACGATTCGATATGAGACAGTAAGTGGCGCTAAAACGGAATACGGCAAACGAATGAAGGCCATACAGAGCGATGGCAAGTGGCTATATCCCGATTTGACGATTCAATCTTATGTTACTAGCCGGAAAGATCCGGAATTATTGAGTGCAGCCATTGTAAAAACGAAAGAATTATATACTGCGATATATGAAAAACGACTACCATATTGGTTCCAAGCGTATGATAATAAATTCATGTGCCTTGGATGGGCAGCAATACAGAAGGCAGGTATTGAGATTAGCATAGTAAGACGGCCGCCTGGGCAACTAGAGTTATTTGGGTAAGGTACGGTTAGGTAAGGTGCGGCGGGGCATGGTCTGGTCGGGTGAGGTGAGGCTATGCACGGCAATCAAGGGGCAGCGAGAAATCGTTGCTCCTTTTGATATTTGACCAAGATGAATGACCCAGGCACCGAAATCTTAAAGATGATGGATGTCATCCGCCGCCACTACGGCAAGGTCCACGGCCGAGCCAGCGGCGGCGTTTGCATTTGCCTTTTGTGCCGAAATGCCATAGACTTTACCTTGATACGGGATGGATCGATAGCAGCGCAGTGTCGGCCCCAGGATTGTTGGTCGGTTACGGGGATGAAGGGTCGTTAAAAATCACCGAGGCAACAACCATGGCACGGGGCAAGAAAACCGGCGGCCGAAACTGGAAGCCGGGACAATCCGGCAACCCAAACGGTCGGCCGAAAAAAGGCGATACGCTGACAGACTTACTCCGGGAGTACGTGGAAGGGATAGCCGTTCTACCGGTTGGCCCGGAGGGGCAGAAGCGACGAGTCAGGGTCAAGAAAGCTTTAATCCGAGAAATGGTCAATCGTGCTCTCGGGGGGTCAGATCAAATCATGATACATATTCTTGACCGGCTTGACGGCAGGGTAGTGTCTAAGCTCGAAATGACGGGCGAAGATGGTGGTCCGGTGGGCTTGAACATAATCCGCTCGATTACAGGTGATACCAAGAGTGGCAGCGACAGCGATAACGACGACAACGGACACAAGTCCTGATATAACACTCCTGCCGAAGCAAGATCGTTTCATCTTCTCAGGCAAGCGGTATCCATCATTCATAGGCGGTATTGGATCGGGCAAGACCATGGGCGGCTGCATCCGTGCGCTGCTAAAGTGTCATGACGGCGAGCCCGGCCTGATCATTGCGCCGACCTATTCCATGCTCCGTGATCCGGTTCAAGAGACATTCTTCGGCCTGCTGCGGGCCGCCGGCATCAAGCCCTATCACAACCGTTCAGAGAACTTCGCATACGTCGGCAAATCAAAGGTACTGTTCCGGTCGGCTGACGATCCGAATAAGCTGCGCGGCCCTAACCTCAACTGGATCTACCTGGACGAAGCGGCGTTGATGCGCGAGGAAGTATGGCGGATCTGCATCGGCCGCCTGCGGGTTGGCAACCATCCGACCGCCTGGATCACGACAACCCCGGCCGGCTATAACTGGATCTGGGAGTACTGGGCCGAGCGGGTCGACGAGCGATACGACTTCGTCCAGGCCTCGACGGCTGAGAACATCAATCTTGATCCAGGATACGTTGAGGATCTAGAAAACACCTATACCGGTGAGTTTGCCAAGCAGGAGCTATACGGCGACTTCGTGGCATTCGAAGGCCTGGTCTACGCCGAGATGAGCAGGTCAATCCATGTCATCGAGCCGTTCGAGATCCCTGATAGCTGGGAGCGCTGCCGGTCGATTGACTTCGGCTTCACCAATCCGTTCGTCTGCTTGTGGATAGCGTTTGACGAGGACGGCCGGGCTTATCTGTACGACGAGCATTATGAGCGTAAGAAGCTGCTCGAGCATCATGCCGATCAGATCTATTCCCGGGACATCAAATGGAGTGCCTATAAATGGGCCGTCTGGCGCAACGACGCTAAGAAGCGCAACCCAACAACACCATCGCTCGAGACCGAAGAGAAGCGGCGTTGGCAGCGGGACCGGGCCAACGACCGGTATGTATTCACAACGGCAGACCATGACGCCCAGGACGTGGCCGAGCTGCGGAAAAGCGGTATATATACAACTAGAGCTAAAAAATCTATCATCAAGGGCATAAGGGTCGTGTCGTCCAGGCTGAAAGTTCAGCCGGACGGACGGCCGCGCCTGTTTGTCTTTTCGAATTGCGTCCGTTCATTGAGGGAGTTCGGCATCTATCGCTGGGCTGATTCGAAGGTGGGGCGGAATGAAAAAGAAGAGCCTGTCAAAGAATCCGATCATGCCATGGACGCGCTTAGATATGCACTAATGCAAAGGGAGCGAGGGGTAATATATGCGTAATCCGCTGCCAGCGATTCGAAATAACGTGTCGGGATTCGTGAAGTCAATGCGGAGGGCTATCGCCCTGCAGCAGACATCAACGGCCGTTGTGAGGGCTGTTGATAAGATCATAGAGCGTAAGGCCTGGACCATAGACCAGATGGCGGCGATTATCTCAGCCCTGGAAACGGAGGGCGATTCAAACGTCTATGTTGTGCGGGATGCGCTGGCGCAAGACGCCTGGGTCAATATCGCGGTCGGCAAGCTGGCGGAGAATGTAGCTCGAGCTGAATGGGAAATCATACGGGATGGCGAGTTGGTAGAAGATGGACCGGTTGTCGAGCTATTCAGGAACGTCAATCCGTACATGAGCCGATATCAGCTATGGGAAGCGACCACGATATACGAGCAGGCCCGGGGCGAGGTGTTCTGGATATTCGAGGAAGATTACGCCGTCAACACGTTGCCCCAGGAGCTTTATGTCATCGATCCACGATACTTCACACACAAGCTCTCGCCGGATAAACGGCGGATCACACTGTGGGTCTATGAGAACGAGGAAGTCAAGATCCCATTCCTGCCCGACGAGCTGATACACTTCAAGCTGTTCAATCCCTGGTCGCCGTGGCGTGGCATCAACCCCCTGGTCGCTATGTCATCGGAGTTGTCCCAAGATTTGCTAATCAACCGCAACAGCAACGCCCTGCTCGAGAATTACTCGGTCCCGGCCGGGGTCATCGAGTTGCCTGAGACAGAAACCGTGCAGGAAGAGGAAGCGACTCGGATCAAAAAGGCCTGGGCCAAGGATCACAGCGGCCGCAAATCGCATACAATCGGCATACTATCAGCCGGTGCGAAATACCATGCCATTGCCATGACCGATGCCGAAGCGCAGCATATCGGCCTCAGCAAGATGAACCGTGACAAGATCCTATCCAAGTACGGCGTACCGCCCAGGGTGGCCGGGCTGGCCGAGGATTCTTCGTCGCTATCAGGCCAGGACTCGAACGAGCAGCGCAAGATGTTCTGGCAACTGAAGCTGATCCCGATCCTACGGGCTTATGAGGACAAGGCTGCAACGGATTTCTTTGGCCGGCTGACAGCCGAGGGCGTGTCCGAAGCACGTGGACTGAGCGGTCGATTCAACCTGCACAATATAGCTGAATTGCAGGAGGACCAGGCAAAGCGGTCTGAGATCGACCAGAAGGAAGTATTGGCGGGAATACAGCTAATCAATCAGGTGCGAGAAGCCCGCGGCTGGGATCCTGTGCCGTGGGGTGATGTATGGTGGAAGCCCATCGCCCTTGTCCCGGCAACGATGGACACAGAAGAGCCGGAGCCCAGGGACGAGCGCATGGTCAAGGACGTTGTGTTCAAGCCCAAGGCCTTTGAGTGGACCGATCTCTACAAGGAAATGCACTGGAAGCAACTGATCGCGGAATGGGAAGCCGTCGAGGCCGAATACATCCGGGCCCTGCAGAAATGGATATTTGCTATCAGGTCGATGGTATTGGTGGAGGCCTTCGGCAAGAGCCTGAAGGTTGATGAGATTGGCCCGGGCCTGGCGGATTTCTATGCGAACATCCGCGATATAAAAGACGACCTTCTGACAGAGCAGTACTTTCTTGATCAGCAGGCCGAACTTGAACGGCTGTCAACGCCGTTCTTCGTCGCTGGAATGGATGCGACTGGCGCGCAGCTAAAAGAGCTTTTCGATGACATGGGCATTGATGTCTCACCAAACTGGTCTATCCACGATACCAGGGCCATAGAGCTTTTGAATACCCGCGTGACGCAAGGTTCCCTGGGTGAGATCACATCGACCATGCGCAAGGAACTGCGGGGCAATCTATCGCATATCATATCGGACGGGCTGTCTGAGAAAGAGGCGGCCGAGGCTATACGCAAGCAATTCTCGATCTTCGGCAATCGGTCAGCTACGATAGCGCGGACCGAGATCGGCGGCGTTATCAACGATTCGAGGGACGCGGCATTTGACGAGATCGGGGCCACGGAAACCGAGTGGCTATCGTCCAGGGATTTGAATGTCCGGACGCCGCCGGACTCTGCTTTCAACCACATGCTGGACGGAACACGCCGCAAACGAGGCGAACCGTTCCCGACGGGCGGGGCATTGATATACCCGAGTCACATCGATGGGCATGCCGGGGATATAATTAATTGCCGATGTTTAGTTTTGCCGGTGATCGAATAGGTATTGACAAAACAGTACGAATGAATTCTATTTAGACAAGAGGCCAGATATGAGAATCCTGCTAAAAGATGCCAACGATGAACTGGAAGCGCACGATTGGACGCCTGGCAAGCTAATCGATTGGTTCAAGGGTCATACGAACAAGGCCGGTGATGTCCTGGGCGACATCATCGTTTTCACCGAGGTTCATATCGACCGGGCCGAAGATGGATCGATTGAGGCGATGTTCGCCAAGGGCAACGGGCCTTTGATGACGATGTCGGATTACACGCTTGACCGCGACTGGGAGCGGATTGACCCGAAGGGCTGGGACATCAGCGCCTATAAGGCCAACCCGGTCCTTTTGTGGCAGCATGAGTACTTCACCCCGGCCATAGGACACATGGAGGATGTTAAGGTCAGATCGGGCAAGTTGTCCGGCCGGCCGGTATTTGATACGAAGGAAGTGGATCCGCTTGCCTGGATGATCGGTGAAAAGATGGCCTCGGGCACGCTGTCAGCGGGCTCAGTGGGTTTTTGTTCCCGGAAGGTGGAACTGATAGACGATCCGAAGGACAAGACGCGCCTGATCCATCGCAAGCAAGAGCTATTCGAGTTCTCGATTGTGAACGTCCCGAGCAACCCGGCGGTGACGATTGACCGGGCTGCAGAGCCAACGCCGCGAAGGCTTGTCGGGCCAGAAATCGAAACGACAACTACTTGGGCGTCGACCGACGAGCGGTCTATTGTCGAGATCATCCACGAAATCGAGGCGAAGCTCGACACGATTCTGCAAGCGAAAATGTGGGCAAACTACGATCCCACTAAACAGATGGGATTGCCCATCGAAAAATATAACGGAATATTCGAACCGCGGGAAACCAGCGCGGCGAAAAGGGGTCGGGAAACCAGCGACCTCCGGCGGATGTTCGACCAAAACGAACCGGAGGTAGCAAATGGCTCCTAAAACAATCGAAAATATGACGCAGCTTAACGAATTCGCCGTTGGGGTGAAGGACGAGTTGTCCGTCATCAAGACCGCAAACGAGGCCGTGCCTGAAACCATAGAGGCTGCGGCTACCGAGCGGAAGGCTCTCGGTGAAAAGGTAGACAAACTGTCGAAGCAATTCGGCGACCTGATCATCGTGTTTAAAAAGCGCTGGGAGGACGAAGATACGCCGCATGGCGAAAATTACCGATTCGGTAAATTCATGTGGGCTCTGCAACGTAACGACGTCCAGGCGATGGTGAACATGGGCGCGCGGAAGGTCAACGATAAGGTCAAGAACGATCTTGTGATTGACAAGGACTTCATGGACAAGGCCATCAAGCTGTACGGTGAAGGCAAGATGGGCGTCATTCCTGATGAGCAGAAGACCGACTTCGGAACCCCGCTGATGGGCGACTCCGGCACCGGGCAATATCTGCTCCCGCAGAACATCTATGCGACGGACATCCTGCGTCTGGTAGCGGATCAGTCCGAGTTGATCCCGAAGCTAATGAACGTCCCGATGGCTGGCCGGCAGATCCTCTACCCGGCGGAAGGCACTCGTTTCTCGTTCACGGCCCGGACGTCTGAATCTGGGGATACGACTGAGTCTAACCCGACCTTCGCCCAGATCACCTTGACCGCAGAGACTTATGCCGGCTGGGTGGGCATGTCCGACGAACTCCTGGAAGATACTTTCATGGAAATCGGCGGGCTCCTGCGAACGCAGGCAGTCGAGGCGATGGTCGACCTGATCGAAACCAAGGTCATCAAGGCCAACAACGACGACAGCCTGAATGTCTACGGCATGCTGTACGACTCAGCGATCACCAACATTCAGACCATGGATACGAATTCTTTTAGCGATCTGAAATGGTCTGACCTGGCGAATCTCAAGCGCAAGCTGACCACATCTGAGAAACGGCGCAGGGCCTACTTCATCATGCATCCGACTGTCTTCGACATCCTGGCTGCGGATCTGGACGGCGTTGGCCGTTACTACTTCGACCCATCGACCGGCGGACCTCGGTCCATCTGGGGCTATCCCTACATCATGTCTGACAACGCACCGGACGAGGACGAATCTGCTGCCAGCACGCCTTTCATCGCATTCTGCAATCCCAAGCACTATTTGCACGGGACGCGGCTTGGGCTGACCTTCGGGTTCTATCCCGGCACCTATTACAAGGTTCAGAATCTTGAAAACTTCTTTCTCGCGGTTACCAGGCAGGCTTTCGAGCCGGCGACTCCGGCGGCCATCGCATACCTGAAAACATCCGCGTAGTTCCGAACACATACCACAGGAGGCAACGGCATGGGACTAAATCAATTTCTGGCAGCGGTTCAGGCGGCCGGGTATCAAACCGAATCGGCCGGGACCACGATCAACGAGAACGTCGCAGGGCGTCAGGGCAAGCGCATAGCTATCCTGGCCTTCGGCGCGTCCGCAGGGACCGCCGCAGATGCCATCTTTTTCATGACGGCCGTCAAGGGCGTTGTGAATGGAGCAGTGGCTTCAGGGCTATCGACTATGGTATTGACGGCCGCCTTGACCGACCCGTCGGGCAACGCGGTAGCTGCGGACGATCAGGTTGCGTTTGAGAAATCAGACGGCACGTTCCAGTTCACCAACGTGGCGACATGGACCGCATCGACGCTGACCGTCGTGCTGTCGGCAGCCCTTACGGGTGCGGTGTCCGATGGCGCTGGGTTCTATAACTTTGGCATAACCACCGACGACGGGCATGCGAAATACGTGCTGGGCGCGGCTGCACAGGCAACCGAGAAGCTGAGTGTCGGCCTGGTCTTCGGCAAGGGCCGCGGCTATCCGATGAAGATCCAGCTCACCAACACGACCGATAACAACTCGATCGACTATGTGTCCATCGGGTTCATTCCTATCTAAAAACCCATTAACGATTGAGCGCGCCGGGTCGTTGACTTGGTGCGCTCTTTTTAAAGGGGATACCATGGCAGTAAACAAATCGCCTCAGGACAAGATGATCATTCCCGGCCGGCTGAAGAATCATATATTGAAAAAACGCTATCATATCGGCAACATGGTATTGTACAAGGGCGACGTCGTCCCGGTCGGGCGTTATCCGGAATTGGATGCGCAAATAACAGCGGAGGCACAGCATGGCCGTCGGCGCGCAAGCACTGATCCCATACGCTAGTCATGTCACGCAGTGGGGCGGACAGCCGGCTGCAGACGGATCTAAAGTTGAAGACTTAATCGACGCGGCGTCCGAATGGGCGCTTCGCTATTGTAAGCGCTATTTAAAATCACAATCAGTTGGCCCAGAGTATTACGATGCCGATGGCGGCGTCGAATTGATGTTGAAAAATTACCCGGTTACTGCGGTCGATTCCATATACCAGGATCCTAACCGGGATTACGGTTCAGGGACGGAAATCTCGTCCGATGATTTTGAAATATACGAGGATGAGGGCATCATCCTCTTGACGAATGCGGTGTTCCTGCGCGGCCGGCGGATCATCAAGATCACCTATACGGCCGGCTATACGTCGATCCCGAACGACCTGTCGAATGCCATGATCGAGCTGGTCAATTACTGGTACGACAAATTCACCAACAAACGCTACGGCGTCAAATCCGTTGGTGATACTTCGAGGCAGATTACCTATACCGATGACATCCCGCTTGATGTCCAGGCCATAGTCAGGTTGTATCGCAAGAAAGGCATTGCATAATGGCGCAGCTAACCATGGAACAGATCGGCCCGAAGCTCCGCAGATGGATCGAGCTCGCGCCCAAGGAAGCCAAGACAGCATTGCTGCGTGAATTGCACGGGGTGATGAACGTCATATTGGCAGAGCATCTATCCGGCCCCAGGATGGCTAAAAATGTAGGGCATCCGACGCTGGCGACGCTGGCCTCGCCGACCAGCACATTAAAAAAGTCTGTCTTTGCCGTTGCAAATGTTAGAGCCAAAAAGTTAACCGGGGGAGTGGGCGCACGGGCCTTTTATGGTGAGGGACATGAAAAAGGTCTATGGGGCCTGCCTGCCCGGCCATTCGTCCGACCATCAATTGAGAAGCGTAAACCGAATATCGCGGCCGGGATTCTAAAGGCAATCATGGCCTGGTATCGGAGGGCACGCTGATGCCGTCGGCCCATTACAACATCATGACCCAGGTGCTGTCGGCCTTGAGCAACATTACGGATATCGGATCCGTATCGACCGTCATCAAGCACTGGGAGAAGGTAAATAAAGGCGATTTCCCGGTGCTGTTCCCGATCGCCATGGAAGCTCCTTCAGAGGGCTTCGCAATCGGGTCTGGTGGCAACAATCAGGAAGTAGAGTTGACCTTGACCGTGACGGGATTCGTATACAACAAGGATGCTGCTGCGCGGCGGCTGGCATTAGAGAATCTGATACAGGATGTCAAGGTAGCGATCACTACCAGCGCTGGACTCAAAGCGCTTATTCTCATGATCGACAAGATCAGCACGGTCCGTGACAACGGCACGATTCCGGATTATAATGTTTTCGACGTTGATTTCAACATTCAATACGTTTATAATTTCGAGTCAGGAGGATAGTCCATGGCTATCAAAACATTTCGGTCTGGCAAGATTGTGGTTGAGGGCAACACCATTACAACGGGATTGGTCGAAAATGCAGCCCTGAATCTGAACATCAACACCGGCGAGGTACACGGTATCGGTGACAACTGGCGACGCCTTGTGGCGTTGGTCCGATCTTGGACACTCACGCTGACGGTCAAGACCGATCCGGCCGACACGGCTTATGCTGCGATACGGACTGCGGCGGTGCTTGGTACCGGCACCGGGATCATGTCAGCGGTACAGGTCTGGGAGGATGCATCGCACTATTTCTCAGGTTCGGCGATGATAACGGCCTTTGCCCCAGGCAAAGCCGTTGGTGGTGTTGATGCGACTTCCATAACGTTCGAGGGAACCGGCGCACTCGGCTATACTTAATCGGGAGGCCGTATAATGGCTATTCTCAAATCGACGGAAGGTGCGGTCTATATAATCAACACGTCGTCTGCCTTCTCAACTGAGGCCACGACCGAGGACGGATCGACCAAAGTCTACCAAATCGACGACGAAGCCATGCGCATCTGGGACCCGAATTATGCTATCACGGTAACGGGCGGGACGGTAGACAAAGCATGGATGGACAGGGGCGTCGACTATTTCACCGGCCGGGTAAAGGCGACGGCGGCCGGGCTATCGGCCCTGACGGTCGACGGCCAGCGTGTTGTTCTGCAAGAAGTTGGGTTCGTCCATTCGGCGCAGTTGGCAATCTCGATCAACCCGGGTGAAGTGACGGCGATAGGGGACACCTGGCGCTCGCTGACAGCCCTGGCGCGGGCAATTACGCTGACGCTCAGTCGTTATAGATTTGATACAGAGCTGGACACGCTCACTCCGGCATGGGTGTTGGTCAAATTATTCGAGGACGATACCAACGGATACTGGGTCAAGGCCCTGCCGACGGGGCAGCAGCTTGACAACAAATCGGTCGGCGCAGTCGATGGGACAGAATTAACACTTGAGGTATCCGGGCCAATATCGAGATTCTAGAGGGGAGTTATGAATTACGTTATTACGGAAGAGACTACATTCAAGCCGGATGTTGATGGCAACTTGCAGGAAGCGGACCCGGTAACGGTCCGTTTGCGGTATGCGACGCCCGCGGTCAGGCAGGCGACATTCAGCCAGCGCATGGAGCAGCGCGGAAGCGATTCGGTGGCGATTGTTGAAATTGATGCACAAGCTTTGCTGACGGCTGTCATCATTGACATACACAATTTGAGAGTCAACGGGCGAGAGATCAAGACAGCGCGCGAATTACTGAACACGCCTGGCATGGACCCATGGGTTACGGCGATAACCGCCCATGCGATGACCATGAATGCGACCGAGGATGCGAACGAACTAAAAAACTGAGAGCGTCCCTGCGATGGATGGCCGAAGGGGTCGATTTGCAAGGGACGCAATTTGAATGTGTGGACTGTACAGAAGCGGACAAACGGCATCGAGGTTGTAATGGCGAGATCACTTGGAAGGTCGGCCAGCACGATATTGTCGGATGTCCGCAACGTTTATTGACGACTGCCCGAATTGCAATCGTCGAGGCGTTCTTGATTACGAGGGATCTGGAAGCGACGCCCTTTGTCGGCGGCTGGGCAAGCTGGCCTGCGATTTGGGTCTATCGATTGCGAGCTTTGACAATAGAGAATCGATTGCTGCAGCACGACGCCGACAAACGGGCAATCGAAGAGGCGAGAAACAAGAATGCCTAAAGATGATGTAATAGTTAACCTTGTTGTCAATACGGATAAAGCGAAAAGAAACGTTGGGAGTTTGTCCGACAAATTCGGCGGCATGGCTAAGGGGGTGCTCGGCGCGGCCGGCATCGTCATGGCTTTTCGCCAGGTCACCCGGGTGATGGGAGAGATGGTCGATGCCTACGGCATCCAGGAACAGGCCGAGCAGGCGCTTACTGCCGCTATAAGAATCACAGGCAAAGAAGCAACGATATCCACCGATGCATTGTTCAGCCTGGCCAGTGAATTACAGCAAGTAACAGTCTACGGTGACGAAGCTACCATATCGGCCATGGCCATGCTTCAGCAGTTGGGCGATCTCAGCGAGCAGGGGCTAAAAAAGGTAACCCCGCTAGTACAGGATTTCGCCGCCGCCATGGGTGTGGATCTTAAAACGGCAGCTTCCCTGGTAGGTAAAACTCTCGGCAGTACGACGAATGCCTTGTCACGATATGGTATCGAGATAGATGCCACGGCCCCAAAAGAAGAAAAGTTAATAGAGCTCACCGCAGCACTGGAAGACAAATTCGGCGGCATGGCCCGGGCTATGGGGGGAACAACTCTCGGTGCTATAAAACAATTGAGCAATGCCTTCGGTGATTTGCAGGAAATAGGGGGCGAGCTTGCAGCCGAAGGACTGAAACCCATAGCCCAATGGCTGACTGTTGTATTTTCAAATGCAGTAAAAGCCCATAAACAAATACAATTGGTTAATGAAGCTCTCGCAGGGGACGCAGAATTAACAGGTTTAGAAAAGATGCGCGGTGCATATGAGGCATTGAATAGCCAGTGGATGGCTGCGATTAATAACACGAAGGCATTAACCGGCCAACTTCAGATGACCGAAGGGCAAACAGATAGCTTGATAGATCTCATTGAAAAAAAGATGGAAGTTTTGCGGCGAGAAATAGATCTCGCAGAATTTATTGAAAAAATAAACGAAGCCAACGCCGCCAAGGCAATAAAGAATATCGATCGGATCGCAGAATCATATCGGGGCCTTATGGGTGAGTTTGCATTCGGTGGCGGGTTCGATCCGTTTGCCGGGATAACTGATGCTGATTTTCCGAAACCGGAGCCGGATATGTGGCGGGGCGTGGCCGACATGACCAAGCAAAGCGCCGATGCGCTGGCCGATATGAAATTGTCGATGGACGACATATGGGAAACCGCGCCGCCCATTCTCAAGGTAGCGGAAGAAATGTCGGAACAGTTTAAGGAACTTGCTGCGAATGCGGAGGCTTTCGGGGATACCTTGGAAAGCGTAATTACGACGGGCATTACCGGGATGCTGCAAGGGCTGGGAGCCATCGCCGTAGCCGGCGAGGAAGCTTTTGATATATTAAAGGCCGCGGCTAAAAACGCACTTGCGACAATGCTTGAAGCGCTTGGGAACTATGCCATTGCACAAGGGTTGGTATTTATGGCAGCCGATCCAGTCAAGGGAATTTTACTGTTGGCGGCCGGAGCAGCGGCCCATGTCGCGGCCGGTGTTGTTAAGACTCTCGGAGCAGGCGGTATAATAGACGAGCCCGTTGTAGGCATCGGTCAACATACAGGACAGAGATATTTGCTAGGTGAGAGTGGACCGGAGATAGTCATGCCGGTAAACGGCGCGGGTGTTCGAGGCGGCGGCGGCAGGGGCGGCGTGATCATTATCAATAACGAGACATACAATATCCAAGGCTCGCTGGTGACCCGGGAGCAGGTGGCGACCGACGTAACCGCGATCCAGATGAGGAAATTCCGTGGCTATTAGATGGGTGGGGTCCGCTTGGCGCAATGACATGGAGATTGGCTTTCCGGCCCTTGACAGAGTTTACATAGATCCGCGTCAAAGATTCTGTCCTCCGCTGCCGGATCATAATCTAGTCTATGAGACGCAGTATATAAACGACAACATGGCAGGGTCGCACAACGCGGCCATTTTTCAGGCTACGGCCAATCTGGCAGACGATCCCGAAGACTTGACAACAGCCAACTGGAGTAATACCAATTCGGCAGAAGCCCTCTCCGATCTGTATTACGAAGGCAAGCGGTTTAATAAGGTTACTGCTTCAGCGGCGGCCGGGCATGTCTACCAGGATATAACATTCACCGGCGATGCGGTCAAAGCGATTAGCGTGCTGGTCCGGGAAGGCAACGACGCTACATCCTCGGTTATCCTGACAGACGAAGATGCGGCAGCGGACAGGTTGGATATTCAGATTACTTGGGCCACAAAAACCATTGCCCAGAACACCGGGGCCGTTCAGATAGCCAAATGGATCACGGATGACATTGTCTGGCTCTACTGCATAACATCGGCCGTGACGGCAGCCAATCAAAACAGCCTGAAGCTCCAGACCGATGCCGATACGAAATACACCTATTTCACAGCTGCCCAGGCCGAGGATTTATTGAGTCCGACCAGGTACGCGGCGGCGACCAGGGACGCAGCAGCGCCGGAATACGTTTGTCAAATGCCCGTCTCGGGACAGTTCAGTATTCGGATAATCACATATCCCTGGTTCATCTACACAACGGCCATCGATCATGTATTTCTTTCCTGGTATGTCAGTGCAAACCAATATTTCAAAATCTACTACAGCGCTGCGGACGATAAGATCAGGGCTGAATGGAAGGACGGCGGGACGGTCCGTTACCTGGAGAGCCAGCAATATGATGACGGCGGCGCTGAGAGTGACATCAACGCCAAGATCGTAATTGACCTGGCAATCGATTTGACGACCGGCGATACAACCGGCTCGCGTCTGTGGACCGACAGAACATCGAGGGACACGGCCTGGGACGGCAATATCGACGCCGTGGCCACAACCTATCAGTTATTGGATCTAGGCCATGAAGCTGGTGCGGATCAATTAGATGGTGAGCTGGTGCATGTCCAGATAGTGCCTGATAAGATTATCGTCGACTCAGACGTGCAGAACGACTGGGCCGATGTATACGAGGAACAGCGATATTGGTATTTCAACGGCGTAGGTTGGGGCAGGACGCGGTGTGACGTGACCAGATACGTGACCGGGATCCGCACGAACCGGGTATCTGAAAACGTTATGACCGGCGAGGCTGCGGCCAATACCTTATATGTGGATCTGAATAGCAAGGACGGCCAATTCGCTGACGACCAGAATGATACATTCGATCCGACAGGTGATGCGGCCGGAGTGTACAACGGGACGTCTGCTGAGAATTTCCTGCGGAATCGCTGTCCGGTGATTGCGGAGTCCTGGTATGGCGGCAACTTCGAGCCGTATTTTGTGGGTAAGACTGACGAGGCGATGTTTGCCAGACATTCCACTATCAGAGATATAACCAGGGTTACCGTAACGGCCGAGGATGCCGTAAGTGACATAGCCAGAGAACGGAAAAGGAACTCATCGGCGTTCGAGGATTACCTGATTTCGGACCCGACGGAAGTAACCAGCCTGGTGCATACGATAGCACGGTTGGCAACGCGCAAAAAACTTTATAATTACCTGGCTAATTCAAGTTTCGAGAATGCCACGATAGCTAATAGCTGGAGCGTAGTTGGCGATGCTGCGGCTTTTACCCGTGAGTCGGGCGGCATATTCGGCAGCTATGAAGGTCAGCTAGCCTATGGCACAGAGACCTGTTCGGCCAGGCAACTGGTTACATTTGTGTCGAGCGAAAGAGTTAGGCTGAACGTTGGGGAGGTATGGTCGTTCTCTGTCTGGCTAAAATGCGCTAACGGAATCAGCCACGAAGATAGCCTAATCAAGATTGTTGAGGAAGCTGTAGGCGAAAACGATGAATCGACGACCGCGATAGCCTTAGACGGCGGCGAGGGCTGGGTGCGGTTTAATGTGACCCATACCATAACCGATGAGACTTCATATTATCTGAGGATCTATATCCAGTTGGGCGATGCCGAGACGCTGTCTGTTGAGGGCGCATGGCTGGCACAGACTAGTAGGATTTATGACTGGTTTGTATTGAATAATAACGATGGAGGCAGCGGGGTCGAGTCGGGTTCTGATGCTGATTATGCTGAATACGACACGATAGGATTTGACGTTGATTTTGTGAACATAATTCATCCCTGGGCCCGGGTAGAGCAGGGCGGGCCGGTCTGGACGTATCTCAAAGAGATCGCCGATGCAACAGTAGCCCGATACATGGGAATCGATCCGGCCGGCACGTTCCGCTACAGGACGCCCATGGCAACTGGCTATGAGGATCCAACCGCTTTACTGACTATAACAAGTCCGCAAAGCATAGCATCGTCGATTAGGGAGCAGGCCAATAAAATCATTGTCCACGGTATAGAGATTGTAGTCGATACCAATGGACGTATAGTATGGGATGCTCAAAGCTCTAGACTGTTCGATGAAGAAAACATGGCGATAGAATTGGAGCAGGGCGATACCTGGCCTCCTAAGGCGACATACGGGGATTTCTGGGCGCAATATCAGAAGGAAGAAAAATAGATGCCAATCGAACATGTGACATCGGTATATGTTCCTGAATTACGGGACATGCCGGCAGACGCCGTAACACAGCACGGCGGGCAAAATATCCAAGGCCCGATCCCTGTCTGGTACAATGTTTTAACCCAGATCACACGATTTACTTCTTTCACGATAGCCGAAAAATACAAACCTAATTCTGCAAGCTTCGAAATCATCGGTCTGGCAAACGGCGTCCTCGAGTACAAGGCCTGTACGACGGTTTATGCTCCCCAGACAGACATAACGAAAACTACTTTCGATGTAGTTACAAAGGCGGATGCGGCGCTTATCCTGCTTACGAATGCATCTGGATCCACGCGCTATTTATTGGCCTGCTGGATAACCGGGAACCTGGTGAAACGATTCTCGGGCCGGGAGGGCTTTCTACATGATTCCTTTATCAATTTTGATGACATCGACAGGAACGGCGAGCGGGTTTTCGAGCTTGCCAATAATTTCATCGTCACGAAATCCCAGGTCGAGCAGCTTGCCGATTATCTGTGGAAAAAGAACACAGAGAAAAAGCACGTTTACGGACTAAGCCTGCCGGGGACCAGGCATTACTTCGAGCCGGGCGAGTGGTACGCCCTGACGGCCAGCAGTGATGGTGAATCCATAAGCACGACAGTCCGCCTGCTTTCGGTTGATGTCGACCGCCAGGCCGGCCGCCTAGGCAACACCATGCTGATCGTCGAGGAAGATCTGGCCAACTGGACGCCGGATGGTAACAGTCCGGCGCACTTCATCGTTGTGGGAGAAGAATCGAGGAAATCCTATGACCAAAAAGTAACGGTCGCGGCATCCGGATACATGGGGCCGGCAAACTGGTATTGTGACGAAACTAATGACGAGGCGCAACTGCTGGCAGCCTTGAACTGGCTGTCAGGATCTTATGGCGGCGGGACGATACAGCTAACGGAAGGTACGTATGCGATAGACGCTGAATTAGTAATGAAGTCCAACATATCGATTGTAGGGATGGGAGTAAAAACTATAATCGATGCGACAGGCGATTTTCACACGTTTAACTGTACAGGATTATCGAATATTGTTTTTAGAGATTTCCAATGCACTCTGTCAGGAACACCAACAAACAAAGCATGGATGTTCGTAAAGACGACATCTAGTATAGATATTATACGGATAACATTCGATGCTGTTTATTATGCGATATGGGGAACGACTACAAGTGGTGCGGCATCGGACAATATCAGAATAATAGAATGCAATTTTATCAAATGCGGTGTGGGTGTAGGTGTTATCTACGGGGCTTTTAAACATTCCATAATATCAGCCTGCACGTGGGATGGAACTGGCATCCCGACTATTGGATGGAATGCTCCGCCTATCCGATTGTTGCCGGCGGGTACGACATTCGTTGAGGATGTGACGATAATCAATTGCGTATTCAAAAACTATTCTTTATTGGCTCGTCAAATGATTTACTTAAGTAGTTTTTGCAAAAATATAACGATGACCGGATGCTCTTTCCAGAACAACATTGCAGAGGATTTGTTGCCGATGATTAGTTGCGCGAGTTCTCCAGTTCCGAATAGAATTATTATATCGAATAACAAATTTAATAATTGTTACGCGGCCGGCCAGCCAGCGGGATTCACGGATGGGGCAATATTGCTAGGCGCAACGGATTCTATGGTAATAGACAACCTGATAGAAAACTGCGCTCATTACGCCATTCATATAGCGACTGTTTCTGAAAGAGTAGTGGTGAGCGGCAATATAGGCAAAGATAATGGGAATTTAATATTTGCAGGGGATTGTGAAACGAACGGCACAGCGCCATATTTGGCCGGAGATGGAAGCAGCACAAGTAATTGCACGTTTGCTCGGGGAGCAATATTCAACGGCAAATGGGGCAACTATTCTTTTACGCAGACCGTGACTGCCGGCGGAACTGACGCTGATGCGCGGTTAAACGATAATGATGATGTTGATGACTTGCATGGGCTGTTGGCTGGATATACGTATGAATTGACAGCCTGGGTACTTGCGCCATCTGCCGGCGGGCCGGCAGTAGGAGAGATAAAGTTATATTTTGCTTATTATGATGGTGGAAGTTGGACTATCGTCACTGATTCGCCAGCGGGCCAGGATGCTTTTGAACGGGTTACGTCAGGTGAGATAACGATACCGGCAACGGCAACTGCTGTGAATATTGGATTCAGGATAGCAAGTGCTGCTGCTACGGAAGAATGGGTGCGATGGGATTCTGTACGATTAAAATGTATTGGCGTCCACAATAAACATGGACAGCAAATATTAGATGAAGGGATAGCAACGAGGATCAGATGAGCACGAACACCTGGCTAGGCATAGATACGATTATCCCGCAGGCCGTCCAGGCTGGACCTGTCGATGAGCGTGGTCTGCCGCTCTATTTAACCCAGGACACTTTCGGCCAGGTCACGCTGAAGGGCGGGACGACAGACGTTATTCTGGCTGCCGCCGACGGCATTCACCCAAGCGGGATCGATGCTGCGATCGAGAGAATCGCGGTCGACGTGGATCCCGCTAACTGGGCTGATCTGGTCAATCATGGCAAAGAATATCTATACGCCGAATTCGTAGAGCCGGGTTCCCCAGTTTATCGAAAAAGCCGTGTCCCTCATCAGCATGGTGAGGAGTTTAACGCGAGCTATCACAGCTTGCTTCATTTTGAGGAAGCTACTAATCCGACTGATGAATACGGACATACTTGGACGGCAAGCGGAGCTGCGAGAAGTGCCGTTCAAAAGAAGTTTGGTGACTATTCTTATTTGTTTGATGGGGCTAATGACTATATTAATGGCCCCGGCTTTGCATTTTCTCAGCCGTTTACCGTCGAATTGTGGTTTTTTTGCACGGATACAACGACGACATTTCGACTTATGGGGAATGCTACGGCCTTCGATGGTTGGGATATTTACTATGACGGAACTAAGTTTGACTTCTATGCCAGCAGTAATGGAGGAACTTGGAACTTAATTAACGGGGGAGCAGGAGTACATACGCCATCACAAGATGCATGGCACCATTATGTCTTAGAATGGGATGGAGCATTTTACCGGACATATTTAGATGGAGTATTAGACTATTCCGCTGCTTCGACTACTGCACCATATTCTAACCAACCTATGGTTATACAGATAGGTAACGCACAAACAACTGGAAGTTTAGCGTTTATAGGCTATTTGGATGAGTTCAAATTGACTTTCGGCAACGTCCGCTATGGCAACGCCTTCACTCCTTCTACAGAAGCCTTTACTCCTGATGCTCTCTGGTTCGATACAAACAAGATGAAGATGCAAGAGGGTGCCCCTGGGGCGTGGACCGACAAAGTCTACCTGCCTCTTGGCTATGCTGTTTGTGATAGACGCAGAGGGGCGTTGTTGCACTTTGAATCAAGCGACAACGATACAAGCTGGTGGACTGGCCTGAAAGATGACTACGGCAATAAATGGACGTTCATTGGCACAGCTCAG
>SDBU01001100.1_pt1 | contig 39616 bp, 53 predicted proteins | sample 2277071 | NCBI WGS metagenome assembly SDBU01 (sample SAMN10397929, study PRJNA504765) | marine sediment metagenome | isolation source: marine sediment core GS08_GC12, 126 cmbsf | place: Arctic Ocean: Gakkel Ridge, Loki's castle | collected 2008 | reverse complement strand
CCTTTTTGAGTTTCTTTATCTTTTTTTTCTGACGCTCAATAATATGATCCTGAACACTTTTTCTTGTTGGAGGTGGTTTTTTCTCTTCCTCCTCCTCCTCTTCTTTCTCTTTTTTTTCTCTCTCTTCTTTCTCTTCTGGAGTTTCCTCCTCTTTCTCTTCGAATGGGACAAGCTCATCATTTTCTCCTTTCAATGCCTGCCCTAGATTCTCGGGATCTTCTTTATATTTGACCCCATCGACCTCGACAAATTTGTCGGAATCCTGATTTTCTTCAGGAACTGCCATGTCTCTTTACTCACCACTCATTATGGGTTGGCGAACCTTTTTGTGTGGTGGAATTACTTTATAATCTCGGGCAAATACTACTACTTGCTCGGAAATCAAATTTTAAAAATAAATTATCTTACTCAAACGGATCAAGTTCTATTGGAAAAGCTTCTTTCTCTTTATTTTCTTCAACTATAATATCAGGTAAATCAATCATTTGGAGTCTATCAGATCTGATTTTCTGCCAAAGTTCAATAGTCTCGTCTTTCTGTAGTGGAGCTTCACCATGTAATCTTTTTTCGGCCTCTTTCACATTTTCCTCTAAAGCTTTTACAATAACTCTCCAACCAAGATTGTTTTTTAATTGTTTTAATGCCGCAACGATACTTCCCTTTTTTTGTTCTTCGTCTTTAAATTTGAATGCTTTGACCATAAAATATTTTATTCTTATTGGATAGTTTCCTCTTCCTCTTTCGGTACTTCCCTACTACTAATTGGTAGAGAAGTTGCCGGGGTTTCTTTGCCAGTAGAAACAGGTTTAAATTCGGGAGGTACTGGTGGTTGAGGAAATTGCTCGGGGTGTTCTTTCTTATGCATCATCATTTGTTTGTGGGCCTCTATATGGGCAAGCTTCGCTGCAGTATCTGCTGCTCTGTTATGAAATTCAATATGAATAATATCTTCATCTAAAGCATTCAATTGGGGAAGTTTATTGTCATTAATTTTTTGATTTTCATCTTCAGCCCTCATCTCATCAATCGTAGCAGGAAACATCACTACCATAGTTGCTTTCTTAATTCCGAGAATTTTCCCCATTTTCCGTAATACAAGCCTACGATTAGTTCCGGGATCCTGCATAGCAATCTGTGAAAAGATTGAAAACTCTTGGAATTCTTCTCTCCTCTTTGCCTTTGCGATACTAGCACTTTCGACATAAAGATCGGGGTCAATTCTGGTAATAAGATTTTCTCTTGTTAATGTTCTCCATGCGGGAGCAAGTGGACCCTGAATTCTAATTATCTTTTCATCAATCTCATCCTTGAAATTTATTTTATACAACCAATACCACTGTCTCCAAAAACGCTTATCTGACCATCCAAATATTCTCGCTCCGAGAGAATGCCTTTCGCCCTTCCCAGCCATAATTAATTCTGATTCCCCCAATGTTCTTGCTTGCCGGGGCTGAACCCCCTGGCTAATTTCTGGCGCTGCTACTGCTTTCTCAGCGGCTGTATTAAGAATATTTAAAATTAAATTTACTTGGTTATGGAAAAGTGATTTCTGAAGAGGGTAAGCAGCTTTGGTTGGGTCCCCTTTAACTGGAATCCACTTATTGAACTCGAAATCTAAATCATTTGGGTTTTTAAGTTTGTTCTTATCGAACAGATACATCGGATATAAATCAGCTATGGCACTATCCATCCCTAAGTTAATCATTACAGACCTAGCTCGTTGCTTATCTTCAATCAAGTCAGGAATGCTCACTCCATCCCAGTCATGAGACATTGGGAATAAAACTCTATCAATAATTGGCCATTTCTTTCCTTTAAGTTCTTGGTAACGAACAAGAAGTTTTCGATTGTTAGCAGTCGTTACTAAATACTTTTTCCCGCCAATATGGGTAGACCATTCTAATAGTGAATACTCGTAATTCTCACCCAACGCTTCTTCCTTTAAATCTGACTGCTCTAATCCTTGGGCTTCCCGACGAGCTTGTCGTGCTTCATTGGTAAGATTTTTTGTATCTTTATCTTTTTTAAGGTACGCCAGATTGAAATACGATCCATGTTCTTCCATCTCAGATTTTGATAGACCAACTTCTCTGCCATAAAAACGAGCTGCACCATATCCTTTCTGATTTCCATTTACGGAAGTTGCCCGGGGATCTCGGATAAACAACATCGGATCTATAACCTCAACAACGGGACACATCATTTCGGGGCTTCTATCAAATTCATTTAAAAGTAGTAGTCCTCTTCCGAAGAAACCAGTATCCCAATCCCATTCATAATCTGCTTCATCTTTCTCCATTCGGCCATGGTCAAATTCAGCAGTGGCGGTTAAATTCTCGGCCGTCTCATCATCTCCTTCTTCCCTGCCTTCAAAACGAACTGATAATCTATCTTCGTAAAGTGCCGCCAACACGACATTGAAAACAGAAAAAAGTAAAGGATCTCCTACCTTATCTTTATCTCGTTTTTGATTGTTATAGAGCTTTAATCGTCTTAAAGATTCTATGCGTTTTGCTTGGGTATGCGGCCAACATAATTGATATTCTTCCTCAACTTGTCTTAGTACTATTTTTCGTTCTTCACTATTTAAAGGAGTTTTCTTTTTTTTAGGAATTTCTTCCTCTTTTTCTTTTTCTAAAATTTCCTCAGCCATTATTTTTATAAAAGTTTTTGAAGTAATTTTATTTGTTTTCTAATTGGCATTTTCTTTTCCCTTGTGACTGCTTTCTTTCTAATATTTTTTTCACGCATCTTAGGGTGTTCTAAATGTTCCTCCTCATGTATCACAGTATTAACAACCTCTCCCTTTTTAGGATTGACTGTAACTTGTTTCTTTTCTTCATCAGCTTCTCCGAAGTAAGGTAGCTTGCGATTTACTTTATAAATCTTCTTCTTGGTTGCTTTCTTATATGTATGGAGCTCTCCCGCTACAGAATCACCTTTTCCTCCCCCTGGGGGAATACAGAAATTCATCCAGTGATTTTTATCAATTCTTTTCCTCCTAACCTTTCCACCCCTCTCGACACACTTCTCGAAAGCTTCTGGCATGGACTTATTTATCCTTTACTAATCCAATTTCTCGCTGATCTACTTCCGCAATTATATCTCCCGCTCTTCCCTTATGAATACCATTTACTTTTACCTTAAGTCTTATTTCAAATTCATCATCAATTTTCTTATCTTTAATTGCCGGCAAATCAGTTTCTTTAATGCTAAAAGAAGGATAAATTGGTTTTCCCCTCTCGGGACTTTCCATTACCTCAGGATTAAGAGGTGTAATTTTGTACATTTTAGTTGCCATTTTTTTATTAAAAAAACTCCCAATTAGGGAGTAAAATTGTTTCCTATAAAACTTCAATTCTATCAATTCTTGTTTACAGGAGGCATGATTCTACCCCCCATCATTTCTGGAAGTCGTTTCTGAATATTTATTTTTTATCTTTTAATGAATCAATTGTTACACAGGCCATGTTAAGTAACATTTTGACAACTGCCGAAAGTTGCTTTTCTGTATATTCCTTTTCAAAAAATAATCTTCTTAACTGGGTTGGCTTAATATCAATATAATGTGAATAAAGCCTATTCTTAAATATTACCAAAAATTCAAAGCGCCTGTCAAGCTTTCTAATATAAATCGGGCATCCTCTATAATCTATTCTTTTTAATACTTCTATTTTAAGCATAAGTTATCCACAGTAGATTGTCAAGCCCTTTTTGTCAAGCAAATGGGTCAAGGTCTTTCTTTGTTTTAACTTCTCTTCCCTTGAAATCTTTTTTGGGCATTGGAATAAAAGTTGGCTCCTGAACTAATATCCTCCCTAAGTTTTCTATACAATGGTCGTCTTTATCTACCGGCTTTTCTTTGGGACTTTTTCTTTCTGCTATTTTTCCCCGCCACTCATCCCAAACCAAGTGTTCCAACTCCCAAATCGTTCTCTTGCAAGTGTCGAAGATGTAAAGCTCCGGGGCCACAATAATTTCTTTTCCCACCATTTCATAATCCAAAGCATCTTTGATTCTTCGATCCGCACGTTCCCTGTTTTTAGTTGCTCTTTGATATTCTAATCCAGAATCCCACAGCTCAGCAGCTAAAGTTTGCTCCTTAGGATTGTCCTGATGTTTATCTTCTTCAAAGGCTGATGGATCTGCCAACCTCATCTCTACTCTGTAACGATCTGCTTTTTTATTAATCCTTTCAATGAGTTCAGAAGTTATAAAAGTGCCATACAATTCATTAACCACAAAAAATGTTCCCTTTCTGTCCACCGCCAACCACATCACTGCATCAGGATTTCTAGGATGAGGATCAAGAGCCTCTACTACTACATAATCTTTCTTTGCAATATCAAAAGGCTTGATGATGTGAATTTTTTTATTGAAATTTTTGAACACAATTCCTATTAAATGATGAAACTTGCCCCAGATTCTTGCTTGTTTATCTTCCTCATTATACTCAGCAATCATTCGCAAAATATCTTTATGGTTCAATCTCCCCCGGATTCCATGCTCAATACAATTTTTTTCAATATCTGCTTCTACAAAATCTCTTTGGTCCTTGGCATCTCCTTTATAAGTAAGGATATGATCATACATCCAAGCACTTCCAGTTAATGGGGTAGCTGTGATAAATATAATCCCTCCCATTCTCATCCTAGCCACAGTGGCTTTGAAGATGGCAAGTGGAGGTGGTTCGTCAAACCAAGCAAATCCCAAGGTGGCAGATTCAAATTCTTTTACATCTTGCTCATAAGTCATTACCTCAAATCTGAAACCTGTATCAGTACGCCAATTATATTCATAATTCTTTCCTGATTTCTTGGCTTGGTATCTCCCCTGAGGAAACCATTTTTTTAATTCAGGTACAAGAGTTTCTGCGATGGTGGTTGGGTCTGAAACTATTCTCCCTCGTTTTGGATATTCGAAATCATTGAAGAGAGGCAAATCAAAATATTTATTTCCCGATGGCCCGAACAATATATGGGCTAATATATTTACACCAGCTGCTGTCTTTCCCACTCCATTAGCTGCGGATAACAAACAAACAAAAACTTTGTTGGATCCAACTAGGTCTATGAACTCCTCTACCTTACCATTCGGAACAAAATACTTATGAGGATTTCTTTTTTCTCTTATTATCAGGCTCCTTTCCAAGCTCTCGGAGCTTCTGTCGGCGAGCAATTTCTTCTTTAAGTTGTTCTTCTGTAAATTCTTCATTTTCATCTTCGAATTTAAATCTAGTAGGGGTATATTTGCCCGTTAATTTGAAAGCCTTATCCAAAGCCCTGTCTCTAGCCAAATTATCGGGAGACCAAAAATAAACATGTTTTCCCTGTTCGCCATATTTAATACTAACAACTGTACAATTAGTAGAATCAAGGAGTCTAATAATATCTTCATCTTTAATACTTAAGGGAAAAACTTGATGGCCCAGTCTGAAGGCATTTAATAATTGAGATTGGGCCTGAATTAAATCTTCATCGGGTATGTATTGCTGAAGTAATTGTTGCCAGCTCTTCGTGCTTGTCATTTGTTGGGGATTTTTAGCTGTTGTCGATGGGTAACCTTCCTCACGCATCGCTTGCCCCAAGCTAATTTTCCCCCTACTTTCCAATACTTTCTTAAAAACATTCTTAATTCTTAAGCTAGGTTCTTTTTTGTATTCTTTTTTTGGTTTTTTCTTTGCCATGAACAAAGGTACGGATTTGCCATAAACAGAGGTACGAATTTTTAATATTCTCATTTTTTAAGTTCCGTAACTTATTTACTATCTCTTGTTGTTCTTCAAGTTTATCCTCAAGGTCTCTATCAAAAATTATCTTCTTAGGGAGATCACTTAAAATTATATCCATTATTTTATTATAAGCTTCAATAAATAAATTTCTCGTTTCTTTTGCCATAATTTCAATACCAATCCTTTTTAAAGATTTTAAATAATTTCTCAACCCAACCCCCAAACCAATTCCATAGTCTATTATACCACCTTTCAAAATATATTTCTTTTGGTTTTGGTGTCCCCCAAAATTCAAACCAACAAGAGAGCTTTACCAAAACATTATTCGGCTTTCTTATCCTACCGACATTGCTATCAACCCAAGAATGAAAACCACCACTACAGATTTTAATTATTTTATAAATCTCTACTTTATTCACCTTGTGGTCATTTAAAAATCTATTGCTCATTTTCTTATTTTTAAAACAACTTTTAATCTCTTTACTTCTTCTTCTGTCAATTTTACATACTCTCCTTTAAAATAATATTTTCCCTCTTTCTCCTCCCAGTTCTTGGGATTGGCAATTCCCATTTTATCCTCTTTCTCTTTATAGTATTCTTCGGACCCCCGCTTTTCCCATTTCGTTTTTGATCTTCCCCAACATCTTATACAGGCATACATCGGATCTCCCTCTCTGCCGGAACATAATTTCCAATTATGAATTCCTATTATACAACCTAGGCGTTTGAGTGCTAAAATTATTTTATTAATAAAGAACCATATTCTTACTTTCCAAGGAACATTATTCATATTAGTTACTTCCTCAAGAGTAGATTTCTTTTTTGGTTGTCCTGTATGTTTAAGATGAAGAGTTTTTCTTTTTCTTTCTCTTTTTTCTTGCCCTCGCTTGGCCTGTCTTTTTTGGTTTCTAAATTGTTTTTGTTTTTTGCTTTGTTTCATAAATTTCTTTGCTTGGTTCCTCTATTTTAATAGCTATGTGGGAGTTAGTTTTATAACCTGCTATTTTGACAATGAGTTTTATGGCACTCGCAGTATCTCCCCTCTTGCCTATTACTATTCCCATATCAGTCGGATTAACCCAAATATGATATAAAATTCCGATCTTATCGACCTTTTTTATTATTTTCACTTCTTCCGGATAGCAAACAATGGCTTTAATTATACTCTCTAATAAATTTTGAGGATCTTCCATGTTTTTTTATTTACTTCCTTTATGTTTAATTAATGTAATTTTTGAACTTCCGCATTTTATACAGATAGCCTCTCCGAAATCAAGATAGGAGTTAAAATAGTTTTCACACTCTCTACAATAGTATAGGTTCTTCCCAGACTGAGTCATAGTCCTTCTCCTTTTGCTAGCGTAATAAGCTAAGTCTTTTTTCGTCATAATTAGTGTATAAAGATAAAATCTTGAGTGATTTTTCGCCTCCCGTTAAGGGGGGTTTTTCATTTATCTTTTTTAGGATTTATTTTTTGGGGGTTAAGGGTTAATCAAAATTAAACGATATTCAAACCTAAATTGTTCATTTGTTTTAAATTCTTTTCTCGCTTTTTCTAATGCCCCCTTAGCTGTTTGTGCTTTTATTACTTTTTGCCCACTATATCTATTCCCTATTGCTTCTCCAACAATTGGTGTCGCTTTAAAATTAAATATAAATTCTTTCTCCATATCTCTTTTAAAGTTATTTAGTTAGATTTTTTGGTTAGCCCCGATTTTTCTCCAATTCCAATCTTTCCAACCACCATATCTCACTCTATCTCTTAAAACGCTTCCAACTAAATTTCCAACTGCTTCTGCTATATTTCTTACCCTCCCAGTAGTTATCCCAAATGTTGCATCATCGCCACAATCCCAACTGTTTTCTCCTTTCCCAGCGTGAGGCAAACCTTCTGGAACTTTTATTTCACATCGCCTAACAGTTTTAGGGAACCATCGGGGATAATGCCAAGTCCAATCAGCTAAAATGGCATGAGCCTCATAGGATTTTTCAGGCATCGGAACTAAAATATCTCTTTCCTCTATCACTTCCTTTGATACTTTGTATTTACCCTTTAATGTGTCGGAAATAGTCCAATACCATTTCCAATCTCCTTTTTTCCAACCCATAGTGTCAGACATAAGATTTAGACTGACAGACCATCCTTCCTTAAACCACATATTGACTTTTAATTCTCTGTTTTCAATTTTATGCCTATGAAGCCAAGAGTTTAATCTTGGGATACCTAGGGAAATATAAATCTGAATAATAAAACCTATTGAAAATGTTATATCTTCCCCGAAATCAATACCAAGCTGACACATTGGCAAATAACTAACCTCAAACGATAAAGAGTTTTTTGAATTATTCCAGTAAAAATGTTTTCTTATTGTTTTCTCCATATTTTTTGGCTCCTTTAATTAGTTAATGATTTTTCTTGGGATGCCGACCTTTTCTTTATTTTCCCGTCACAATATCAATAGCTATTTCAAGTACTTTGTAAAATCCTCTATTATAACCAAGCCAATAAATAAATCCTCCAACATTAAGAAGTATAGCTATCCATAGAATTATTAAAGTTATATTTTCTTTCTTCATTCTAAAGTTTTTCTTTTAAGGGTTTTAAGAATTAGCCCGAAAAAATGCTTCTGCAAAACCTTTTGGGGTTATTGCCCGTCTTTCTTGTCTTGATAATTTTCCAAACATTTCTGGGGCGATTTCTCGACTTGCCAATTTATCAAATTTTTTCATTATTTTTGGATTAAGTGATTTATATGCTTTTTCACAAATTATTTTCCCCGTTTTCTTTTTTGGTTCATTAAACCAACCCCAAAGCATAGTTCTCTTTTTGTATCCATCGCCAAATTCATAAGGATTAAACTCAAACGCTGGCTTTCCTAAAAAGTATTTCAGCATACCATTTGGGTTCTCTAATGCCCAGAACTTCAAGGGCAGTTTTTTCTTTTTGGTGTCTTGCTTAACTTCCATACAAACCCAAATTATATTCAGGCAAGCTCTGACTAATTCAAATCCTTCTTCCAAATCTCTCGGCTTGTTAGCTTTTGTCCTTGCCAAACTGAACATCGTGCAAGGTGGGGCGGCAAGAATGCCATAAATCTTACCTTCATAAATCAAGGATTCAATTTCAGACATTTTCGGGCTTATCGTCTCTTGAAAAATTTCGGTAATATCGTAATCTGGCAAAGTTATATTCCTGACATCATATCCCGCTTCTTTGTAGGGTTTTGACCAGTTTCCAGTTCCTCCGCATAAATCAAGAATTATTTTCTCGCTATTCTTCATATTTCTTTTAATTGCTTTAATGGCTAATTCTCTTTTGGGGAAAGGCAACGATTATTTCCTTTCGGACTCTCATAGGTCTAGAAATCCTACTGACGTTGCGATGTTTCCCCCAAAAAAGAACTAACCTTGCTTAATGGCTGGGGTGCTGGCTGACTTTAAGCGAAAGAGTCATTCAAAATACAACCGCTTCGTATTCACCAGCCCTCAACCATCAAGTTCTTTTAAGGCTTTGATTATTTTTTGGGTGATTTCGTCAACACAGACATTCCAACCTTCTCCTTTTGATGTAATGTATTCCCCAGTTTTCTTCTTCGGCACAATCCCCTCCAATATCTTCTTTAACTTCTCTCTTTCTTCTTGGCGGGCTTTTTGGATTTGGGTGCAAATAATCTTAAATAACGGAACAAATCTATCAGAATGCTTATAAGGCATTTCTTTTGTAATCCATTTCCAAACTTCCTTCTCCCTCAATGACTTTTTTGGATTTTTGGACATACTTATTTTTTGGCTTTTAATATTCTGAAGGCGACCTTTTTGTTTTTGGCGTGCTTTTTAACCCAAGCCCTTCTTTCTTCTGGGGTGTCGGATGGTTTAATTGTGGGTGGCATAGTTAAAGCCCGAACATCTTATTTATACTTTCCTGTTGCCCTTTCTTCTCTAAATACCCTTGCCCAATTTCAATATCTTTTTTACCAAGCTGATTTTCTAATAAGTTAAGTAAAGCATTCGTTCTCTTAATTCTTAAATCATTCACCTCTATTTGATAATCCGACCTATCTAAATCTGTTAAAATCCCCCCGATTGCTCTTAATTTTCCGCTTTGCTCTTTCAATTCGGCAACTACTTTCCTCAAATTCTCTATATCTTCTTCATTGAACTCTGTTAAAACCACCCAAACTTTGAATATCTTTTCGGCAGTTTTTTCGCTACTTTTTAATTGGTCGCCTTCTTTAATTTTCTTTTTCTTTTCCATTTTTGTTTAGGAGTTTGATTTCACAGGGGACGACTTTTTCTCCAATTTCTGTTTGATAGACATTGTTCTCGGCGTCCTTCCTCGTCTTAAAAATGCGAGCGAACCCATCTTTGTGGTAAGGAAATTGAATTTCACCTTCGTAATCCATCACCGCCCACGCTTTAATTGATCTTGGTTTTTTTGGCATAGCCATTATATCGCTAAATAAATTGATAATGCTTGTAAGTCAGAATCAGCAAATATCACTCCCTTGTCTGAAATATACCAAAATTCTTTTTCCCATTGAAATTTTTGTAATCTTGTAAAATCATTGACTATGTTAGTTTGAGAAAAAGAAGATCCATCTTCTAAAATGCCAAATGCTTCGCCGTCTTGATTAAACCAAAAATCAATGGGTTTCGGATCATAAGCAAAGCTACTTCCAATAAAGTTAAACTCTATCGCCACTATGATTAAAAGTAAGATTAAGATTTTTGGCATAGCTAGTTTTTATAAATTAAATAAATGTTCCGCCGCTTTTATCTCTCCATTGGAAATCTCAATCAAATTATTACTACGAAGAATACTCACATAGGTGCTGAAAGATCCACCAGTATGAACTACTACAGCTGCTTCTCCTAGGGCTTCTTTCGTATATCCAGATGGATAAGCCTCAATGAGAAGATCAAACATTCTCTTGGTGCCACCAGTTAGATTATTCTTCCATAATTCAATCACTTCTTCTGAAGTTTGCGGTGGGTTCGGTTGCTCACCCAAATAATCAATCCCAGCTTCGGTAGCAACTAGCAAATTACCATCATTGACAATAAATCCGGCACTCCTTAATACCGACAGATAAGTGCTAAATGATCCGCCACGTGATTTCATTCTTGAAAAGGTCCCTAATTGTGCTTTTGATAATTTTGTCGGATACCGGGAAACGAGGACCTTAAGCATCCTCAAACCGCCACCTTGTATCTTAACTTCGCTATCCTCTCCATTCATTTCTTTAGCTATAACCTCTGTGGCTACCTTTTCGGCAGGGTGCCCCGCCAAACTCGGAAAACCAAAATCACTTATTTTTCCGGTGTCTTTCCCAGAAGGAATTACATAAGTCGGGCAATGCGGTTCGGGATAATTTGGTTCGCCAATGATGGCAACGACATTCTGTAAATCACGCTTAACTTTATAAAATTTATCAACCTGCCCTTTCCAGAGCTTACGTTCCTCATCAATTCTTACTTTCCATTCTTTATCCCTTTTAATAATCGCCTCTTGGGCGGTTTTTTTAATTATTTCTGGCGAAGCGGTTTTATTCTGTCCAATTATCCTTAATTGACGTCTTAAACCACTGACTTCGTTTTTCAAATCAGCCACCGTATTCATTTCTTTCTGAGCTTCCTGGGGCAAATCAGTAAGTTTTTTGAGAATGCCTTTAATCTTCTCTGTAGGAGGTGCTATCTTTTTTGATATTTTAAAACCCTTTCCGGCAGCCCGGGGATGGGTAGTGAGGACTTCTCCCACCTTGGCTTTGATTACTTCATTGGAAATCGCCGGGCCATAGACAAAGAATTCCCCAGGATCCAATTTTCGCAAAGATAGATACTGATCTTTCGAAGTAAAGCCCAATTCCTCGGTGGCACGCTTCATATCAATATCTAATCCAGTGCGCCCGATCAGCTTGTTATTACACTCCGCAGCTGCGTCCTTATGAAGCTTTGAAAGGCGCTGAGTGGCCAGAACGGCACAAAAACCACGCTTCCTTCCCCTTGTAGCCAAATCAATAACTGCCTCCATTGCCTCTGATTGACCCTTCTCGGGGCAAAATTGGTGAGCTTCATCCACGATTATAAGACAAGGATGCCAAAATTCTTTAGGAGAGTTAATCAAACTGTCTAAAAAAAGTTTTACAAAATGCTTCCTTTCGTGATGGGGCAATTCGTATAAATCAACGATGGCTGACACGTTCATCTCCAATATCTTTCGTGCCAAAAGAGCTGCTGTTTTAGATTCTGCTACGACATCACCACCCTTACCTGCCAAAATATAATCATACTTCTCCCGGAGTGTTGAAAACTCTCCTTCAAGATCAATAATGATTTGCTGGACTTTGCCATGAGATTGTTCAAGAAGACGTCTTAAAAGCCAAGATTTGCCGCCACCGGAATTCGCTTGGACCAGAAGCCGGCTATCAATCAGTTTCATTAAGTCAATCTCTATTTTGTCGTTTAATTTAATTATGTTTTTCATTTTATTGTTTTATTCCTTTCTTTTAACTCATCCGTGATTTGGTCAAAAAGTTCTTGGTCATTCGTTGAATCTGCTTCTACCGCAAAAACAAAGAGTTCTTCTCTTGTTAGTTTTTTTAATTCTTCTTTATTCATATTCATTGGCTAATTTCTTAATCTTCTAAAAACTTCCTCTGTTAATGCTTTATCCGCTTCCATCTTGGGGTGGCAACTGGCACAAGCAAGGACAGTTTCCTTTACCTCTGAAAGTAATTCCGGCTGATCGTAATACCATATCCTCTTATGCTTGTGGGCAAAGCCAAGTGCAAAATTCGGCATACACCCAAGCAATTTTACTTCGCATCTCTTTATCCCTAATTCAAGATATTTCTGCTTTAAGATCCGATTAGCAGCGATATTAACTTTGGTTCTCCTTCCTATTGTTTTCATTTTAAAATAATGGTTCTGCTTGGCTTTTGATCCGAGCCTTAGCGATATCACAATACTCTTTTTCTTTTTCTATTAAGATGTATTTACGCTTTGTTTTTTTAGCCGCCATTCCTGTTGTACCACTTCCAGCAAATGGGTCTAAAACTATTCCGCCAGTCGGGGTTTTTGTCAACTCACAGAGATATTCCATAAGTTTGAGAGGTTTGACCGTGGGGTGGGTGTTTTTTCTCAATGTTTCACCTCTTTGATATGGATTATCTATAGGCGTATTCCTACCATCATTTACCTTTTTACTCTCAAAAAGATCATCTTCTTTATTAAAAGCTATACCGATTGGTCTTTTATTCTTCTCTTTTCTGTATTCCAACCCCCTATTCCTTTCTTCTCTACTTGCTTTTGGTGTATAGATTATGCGGGTGGGTTTCATTTGTCTTTTTGAGCTATTATTAGCCCACCACCTTTGATTTCTTTATAGACTCTCTTTTCAGTTCTCTCCTCAACCCCTTTGACAATATCTCTTATTAAATCCGCAAACCAACCTGTATCTATTTCTGGGTGGGCTTTTTCAAAATCGTATATTTTTTTGGCTAATTTGCCCTTGATAGATTTAATCATAAGTTTATTTTATCACCTTAAAAAATCTTGAAGCCTCATTCGGTAAAAGTTTTGCGGCTTCTTCATCTAAGATTATATTGGCGGGGAAACGACCTGTTGCTTCTGTATTACATTCTTTTCTTTTAGCATTACTTGTTTGTCCAAAAGATAATTTATCTATCCCGATTGCTTCTTTGCTCATTCTTCCCACATCTCTTAAGTCTGGCATAGTCCCACCACCCATTTTTTTTGTCCCTATCCTTCCCCCATCTATATTCAGCCCCGCCACTCCATGTTTCAAAGCATTTTGGGCATAAGAACCTTCATTGGGTTTCATTGCTACTAAAATAGGTTCATAAGCGGGTTTTAAGCCGTGGGATTTCCAGCCTGACCAGAGTTTTCCCATTTCTGTCGTTGGCTCAGTAATATAATCTGTTTTGCCCACTGTTCCACTCTCGTAAAGAGTGTTTTCTTTCCCCGATTTCTCTCTACTGTTCGGGTTTCTACCAATTATTTTCGGCTTTTTCCCCGCCATCTTATCCATCTGCTTACTAATATCAGTAGCTTTGGGAAATCCGCTTCCATATATCCACATGATACAATCCTTAATAATCCAGCCAGCATCTTCTATCGCACAAGCTAAGCGGTGGTAGGTTCTTGTTCCGCCGAATATCATCATTGTTCCGCCAGGTTTGGTTACTCGGAGGAGTTCTTTAGCGACTTCGGTCATCCAGTTTTGGAAACCAATTTGCCCTTGTAATGACCTATCATATCTTCCTGCCTCCAATGATGGGGAAGCCCCGGCCCTTGCTCCTTTAGAACGATTAGGATTTAAATAACTCTTTTTCCTCCCTGATTTTTCTGTAGCCTCTTTTACGGCCGTTGGATTAAAATTATCCCACTCTTTCCCCATGAACCCAATGCCATACGGCGGATCAGTCAAAATCGTATCAATAGAGTTATCTGGGAACTTTTTTAATTCTATTAAGGTGTCCCCGCAAATTATACTATTTTTAATTTTCTCAACATCATACATTTTTTTGCTTAATCTTCATCTTCCTCTCTGCTCGGAGAGAAAGGAACAAATTCTCCGCCCAATAATCTCTCAACCTCATCCTCTTCTATCCCTAATTCATTCGCTATTTCATTATTCTCCATCCCCCCATCTTTCAACCTCTTGGCCTGTTCTCTTATGCCGGGTCCGTGAGTCTTTGGCTTTTTCTTGCCCTTTGTTTTTTTGATAATATCTTTATGGTGATTCTCTACTTTCTCCTCGATCGTCACCTCTTTTTTTTGGGGCGGTGGGGAATCATTCTTGAACTTTTTGTAATACTTGTAGGCTGCTCCATTCGAAATCCCCAATTCTTCCATCAAAGCAGGAGGCTTTTTCCCTTCAAACACTAACCTTTGTATTTTATTAAGAGTTTCCTCATCAAAGCCAACTGATCCCATATTTTTTCTTCCCAGTTTATCCTTCTTAACAATTCCTTTCCCTTTTTGGGGTTTGACGGATTTTTCTTTTTTAGGTTTTATCTTTCTCGGCCTACCTCTCTTTTTAGGTTTTTCTTCCTTTTTTTCTACTCCCCCCTCTTCATCAAATCCCTCTTCGGCAAACTCAACCTGGGTAATCTCTGGCAATACTAAAATTTCGTTATCCTCCTCGTCGTAGACAATCAACTCTGAAGTTTTATGGTTTATGTAATACTTTGCCATATTTTTCTTTTAAGCCATCTAAAAATCTTAACCAGATTTTTCTATATTCACTTGTTGGAAATTCTTCCCTCAATTCCGGCAGGATTTTTATAACTACCTCAGAAAAATTAACTCCAAGGCTTTCCTTGACTGTGCCTCCTGCAGAATCCAGCTTATTTCTTATCTCGAACTCTATTGTTTTTTCTCGGTTGTTCTCCATGCTTTTTTATTTAATCAAACCCTCTTAGCTGGCAGGTTTGGCTATGGACAAGAAGTTTAATACTCTCTTTGTTTTTGGTTTTAGATTGGTTTTTAAGTTGCCGGTGGTCCAAACCTGCCTATATTATCCACCAGCTAAGAAGGTTCGATTGTTGATTCCTCAATGCTGGCGACACTTCTGTATCGCCAACTTTCAGGAATCAAGCCTACTCGGTTTTTTCTTCTTCCTCTTTCTCCTCTTCTTTTTCTTCCGATTCTTTCGGAGTCTCCCCTCCTGAAGTTTCTTGGCTAATAAATGTTTTAATGTCTTCCATAATTTTATTCGAGGTTAAATCTTATCAATTTAATTGTCTCGACCTTTTTTCCAAATTCTCTCGCATTTTTTAAATTGAACATCAAAATATCAAAGTGGGCCAGTTGCTGGTATCTGGGATTCTTCCTGTCTTCGCAGGTGTAAACCTTGCCATCGTATTCAACCAGATCCCCGAACTTCATCCAGACCGGGCAGGCGATCGCCCCCTCGTAGACCCGGGCCCCGCTGGCCATTATGTTAGGCGTGCTGTCAGTTTCCTCTACCCGGGGAGTGTATGCTGTTAAAACCGCCTCAATCTCTTCCTCTCTATACATCTGAGCCTGCCATGAGCCATAAGTTGTCTCATAGAATTGGTAATACTTATCCTCTGTTTCACTAACCTCAAAAGATTCTCTGAAAATCCCTCCCCCTATCATTAAAATTATCACCAACGCTATCAGTTCTATTTTTAATGTTTTATTTCCCTCCATAATAGTTTTTAGCCAAAAACTCCCAGTTCACTCCATTCCTTTAATTCTTCTAATTCAGTTTTCTTTTTGAGCTTTGGCATAAAGACTTTGTATTCTATCATAGGTTCATCTGGTCTCAAATAAATCTTCTCTATTGTCTTACAATTCGCCTTTATCCACTTTGGGTAGAACATTTTAACCACATTTTTTGTGCTTATAAGCATCATTTGCCTAAACCGGATAGCATCGTTCACCCGCTTATCCCAAATGCCAAGAGTGTATCCTTCGCTCGTCTCATATAGGGGTTTGTGTATGTGGATTTTGTAAGGTTTGGGAATCATTTTGGCATTATTCTTTTAAACTTTTAATTTTGATTTCTTCTTTTAAGTCGTTAAGTCGTTTTAATTTTTTAATATCCACTTTCTTGTTATTAAGTATTGTTAAGTGAGTATTGTTAGTGTGCACTTTAGTACCCACCTCTAGGGGTCTATTTTGCATACCCCTGTGCACATTATGCACTACCTTGCTATCTGTTAATTTTAGCAGTTTATACTCATTAACCTTCCCCTTAATCCTCTCAACCTTAATAAAGTAATATTCCTCTAATTTTTTAACAGCTATAGTAATAATCCTTCTTTTAAGCCCCGTTAATTGCATAATTCTTTCATAACCAGGGAATGATTCTTGGGTATTGTTGTTAGAATGATAAGCCAAAGCCATATAGACCAGCTTGGCTGAATTGGCTAGGTAGGGATGTTCCAAGACTAATTTATTAACCCAATACCAATCCCCATTTCTTAAATCTCTTACTTGTGGTTTGTTTTCCATTATTTATTTTCCCCCAAAAATTGGGCTAAACCGTCTAATCTTCTATTCATTTTCTTGAACTCTCCCATTATTTCTTCGTGTTGGGTGTCAACTGGGTTTTCTATCTTTTGGAAGCCCTCGCCATTTGACCTCTTCTCTTCTGGAGGGTTCCAAGTAAATCGGCATCCTTTGTCTTTAGAGTTAGAACATTCCCAGAAGTGATAGGATTTGCCATCCTTTTCTCCCTTTCTTTCTTGGATGATCCCAGTTTTACAATCCGGACATTTTGTTGGTGGTGTTTCCATAGTTATTTAGTTAGATTTTCTAGATATTCTCGCCTTATTCTTTTCCTTTCAAGTCGTGTAACAGCTTCTTCCAAAGTCATTGTATCTCTCTTGAAACCTATCTTATGAAACTTACCATCTCGCCAAGAGAGATAAAAGGTAATCTTAAAAAATCTTGTAAGTAATGGAATTTTGTGATAATGTGTTTCTCCTGTCATATATTTTTTGGCTTATTTAAGTTGCTAATTATATTTGGGATCTGCGTCGAATTTGGTATTAACTTATTTTGTTTTTCTTCCATATGGGGAAGATTTAAGAAGGATCCTAGCTCTCCGGGAAATCGTTGCTGAAAGCCCAAGAGACCCTTTAAAGTCTTAAATCCTCCCCATAGCAACCATTTCTTACTTCACCCAGAAAGGTTTCTGTCCGCCATTAAAAACATAATTGAATTCTGCTTTTTCTTTTCTTCTCTGTTCTCTAGTTTTTTCCGCTTCCTTTCTTTTTTCTTGAAAATCCGCAAATATTTCTATAATAGTTTTTTTGATTTCCATAGCTTTAAAAAAGATTTCCTAAAGCTATTGCTTCAGTTACCCGACCGGCAAACCAACTGGCAGCAAGCACCATAAAAATTATTACCGCAAAATCTGTTTTAGTGATTGTCATTGCTTTAGATTTTTAATTTACTGCCTCACTTAGTGGAGGCCGACTCAACCTTTATTAAATAAAAAACCCACGCTAAACTGACTTGGCGTAGGTTGTCATTTGTTCTTTTTTACTATCTTCTAATAGCTTTTTACAAGGAGAACATAATTCTTTCCAAGGAATTCTAAATTTGAAATTTATATCTCCGTGAAAAGTAAATGGTTTGTAGTTGGTTTTAACTTCAGGTCTTAAATTAGCTTTGTTGTAAGCAAAGTAAAACTTAATAGCTTTTCTTGTTAAGGCAGCGAAGGATTGCCTATTACATTTATAACACATTACTTCTAAATTTTTTGTTTCATTCTTCCCTCCAATAATTCGTGGGACAATATGATTTAAGGTAAGATGACTCTTTACTGTATCCCTACATTTTCTACATTTGTATCCATCTCTTTCAAAAACAGCTTTTCTGATTGTTATAGGGATATTTCCGTTATTGTTTTTTATATTAAAAACAATCTGGTGGATTCTTTGTTTAGAAATTCCAAAGTCATTAGCAATCTCTTCTAAAGTTTTGCCCAACTTCCAAAGCTTGATTATTTCTTGATTTCTTGCTTTTGCCATATCTACTTTCAGAATAAGCCAAGCAAGAACCTTTGTCAAGCCCCCCTTGATAAAAGGCATAAAAATATAAACTACTCATCATAAACAAACAATGTTGCTTTATGTGAAAAAAAACTTCATGCTGAAAATTAGCCCCACATTATCCACAGGTAACTATTCAAAGTAAAACTAAAAAGCCCCCAACTAAAGGTTGAAAATTGAGGACTTTCGTTCAGTGTTTAATTATTTAAAGTAGCAACGACTCTAAACGATGCATTAAATTTCGCATTTTAAGCGACAAATTTCGGGCTTTACTCCGATGGCTGTAGTTTAATCCAGATTTTTCTAACCAATCCAATCAAAGCCATCACTGAAGTAATGGCGACACCAACTTGGGCCACTACATTTATGATTGACTCTACAACCTCGTTTAATTCTGCTGCTTCTAAATCTATTCCAGCCATAGCAACCAAAATCAAGACCAAAGGGATTAAACCTTTCAAAGTCAAGGCTAACTTATTTTGATCAGCACTTGAAGCTAATAACTTATTCATAATTGTTTTACTAATTATTCTTTGATGCGACCTTTAAAGAAATTTCTTGTAAAAATTGTAGCGATAGCCATACCAATCTTTCAGAAATCCCTCACGATACCTTCTTATTAACACCTTCACACATTTTTCTGTGTCATTAAGTGCCTCCCATTTCGTTAGATATTTTGGGATATACCATCTTTCATTTGCTTGAATTAAACCATAGTCTCTTGAACCATCACTATTGACATTTATCGCTTTCGTGTTCATACCTGATTCTGACTTGATGACAGCTACCAACAAATCGCACTCCTTTTCTGCCAATCCCTCCTTTTCCATTATTATCCTTACTTGTAATTCAACCATCATTTTCTTGATCACTTTAATAATGTTGAATATACTAAGAAAGATTTTAAGTTTTTTTGCTTTGTTTTTCATATTTTTGTGGACAGACTAGGAATTGAACCTATGGGACGGGTTCCGAACTCGTATTTCGTAGTTAGGAGTTCTGAAGGTTCGTCTTCAGGGTTCAGGGAATTATTTTTTAATCTTTGTAATTATCCAGGAGAATACCAAAATCAAGGGTATCAAAGCAATGCCGATTTGCCAGTAAGCCCAATCAGTTTCCCGCCCTAAGCCGACGGCTATTAAATCTTCAACCCACATCAATATAAGAAGCACTATGCTTGTTTTGACGAATAGTCCAAACATTTTAAATTTTTGAATTATTATATTATCTGGCGGGTCTTCCATGGATTATTTTTTATTGCCAAAACTTTTTCCAAAAAGTAAAAACCGCAATAGCAACAGTTAAAAGTGAACCAATGAAACCAGCGGCAAAACCAGCTCCGGTAGCCTTTCCAATTGCCCCATCAACGGAATGCTCTAAACCATTTATCCTTTTCTCGTGATCTTCTACGGCTGTATCAAGTTTTTTATCCATTGCTTCTACTGTACCTTGGATATTCCCTACTGTTTGATAGAGCTCATAGAAGTTCGGTTTTTTATTATTGTTTTCTCCTGACATATTGATAAATCAATTCTTAAAATCTTGATTTGCCCTTGCTTTTTATTTCAGTTTCTAGTCTTGACTTACCCCTAGTTGGTGCTACTTCTTCCAAGTCTTCTTCTGAATCCCAATACTCTCTGCCTTCTTTTGTGGCCCATACCCCAAAAATCGGGGCTATCACTTTGCTCAAAACATCCTTTACTTCAAACATAACCTCACCTTTAACATTCTTAACATCTTCATCTATATTGGCCATTATGCCATCTATAAGATTATTTATCTGCCCGCCACCACCGATACCGCCAAGAGCTAACCCAAAGTTTATTGCAACCTTTCTTAATTTTTTAAGATCGCCATGTTCAATAAAATTCTTAGCTCCTTTACGAATATCATCCGCTATTTGTATAACTGTTATTGGATTTCTTCCTCCAGTATATTCTTCACCAACTGCCTTGGCGATATACAAATCAATATAATTCCCAATAAATGGAAAGAATGTTCCAATAGTTGTTTTCGAGCGACCCGTTACGGCCTTGGAATAAAGATTTGAGAGATAAAGACCAACCAATAACCCAAACAACTTACCAAATCTCTGCCTATATGTTAATTTCATGGCCCCACTTGCCTTAATCGTTATCTCTTTTAAGTGATTAAACATTTCGACAGAGAAACTTGAGAATGGAAATACTGTTCTTGCTATGTCGCTATTTAATATCAATGCCCTATTTTCTTTATTATACATTGATTGTGTTCTCGCTGTGGTTAAGTCGGCGAACCATAGGGCCTCTTTCCCTTTGTATCCTAGGCTTTTTGCTTTATCTAGCCCTGCGATATAAGAAGTCAGAGTTAATTCTCTTTCTTCAATCGCACTCAACATAGAAATAAAATCATTGTATTTATCTATCTTAGTTCTATAAATTCTGTTTTGTATATTTCTTCCCTCTCCAATCGCCATAGCCCTGATATCACTGCTTTTGATAGCCAATACATTTGAATTTTCCTTAACATATTGCCTTAATGACTTGCTAAAAGATTTATAGATAGCGTTAGCCGAATTCAATATCCCAGTTTCCATCGGCACATTCATTATATAAGACAATGGTTGGGTTGCTATATTCCAAGCCACTTTACCAGTCAAGAAAGCTAGATTAACCATGTGGTTCCATTTTTGCAATGCTTTCCTCTTCATTTGACCTATGCTCAAAGCAGCATCAAGTTTGTGCTGCTTACCAATCAACCCTGTCCTTATGTATTCACCCCAATACTTAAAAGCATCCATCATCTCCCGATTCTTTAATACATTATTATATGCTTTTATATTTTCGATTGCCGGTGTAATGTAGATATCCTTACCAATTACCCCGACGTACCTATCTAAAAGTATATATAAGTTTCTTTCTGCTTGGGGTAATTCCTCCAATAATCTTTTGTAAGCAAATGGATTTTTAATTTGATTGGGAATAATAAAGTCTAAATTATCTGAAATGGTTGCTTTATTAGATAGTAATTCATTCCACAATGTAGCTTTCTGGATATGCGGAATATAATCTTCTATGTAGCCGATCTTTGTTTTTCCCATTGCCTCTCTAACTACATTCGCTTCATTTCTCAATCTATCCAAAAGACTTCTTAGTTCGCTTAAATATGGCTCCTCCAACCCTACGGCCGTTGTTTTCCCCTCCATAACATCAGATAAATGTTCTAGGTTTTCTTTATTTATTTTTATACGATACTTCTTGCCTAAATCTTTGATTGTCTTAACGGTTTCAACATTAAATTCTTTTTCATTCCTAATTGCTTTTTCTGTGGGTTTCCATACTTTTTTGAAAATTTCCCCGAATGGTTCACCCAATTTGAATCCATCCTGTTTTAATGCCATAAGATGAGGAGGCAGTAATTGATCGTAAACATTTCTTATCGGAGCTATCTGAATTTCCTTTGTAGCGAAGAATCCTGAGCGCCTAATAGCCGGAAAGGCTTTATCTCCCTTTACTATTTCGGCAATGCCATTTTTCTCTGCTAAAACACTTATTTTATCTCTAATTTTTCGGATGGATTTATTAGCTTCTTCTGCGGTTATTTTCCCGGACAATCTCTGTCCATTTATTATATTGATTTCAGTGCGAAGCTTACCTAGAGAAGATTCCTTATTTATAAAATTATCAAATCCACTTATTTCTATTGAAATTGGTTTTTTCCTCTTTATAAACCTTTCCACACTTACTTCTGTTATTACTGGTTCAAGTTCCGGGGGAACAACCCTAGTAACTGGTGCTACTTTCTTAACAACTTTGGGGTATAAATCTTGGAGGTTAACATATTCTCCACTGAGGGGTTTTAAATCGTGAGTATAAATTATTCCATCATATTGTCCTTTAACTTTATTTATAATTTTATCATCTATTTTAGCCCAAAAATCAGCTATTTCTGGATGTTTCGTTAAGTCTTCTAATGTTCTAAATTGTGCTAGTTTAATTTCTAGTCTCTCGTATAATGCCCTTTGTTCTCCTCCTAATCTTGTCCTTTCGGCTTTTCCAAATAATTTTTCAACTGCATCCCATTGACTCTCAAATACGATTGGCTTTTCTAATCTAAATGTTTTGGTAGTTACTCCCTCACCAAATTCTCTTAATAATACATCTGAATAAAATCTACCCTCCTTACCACCAGCTTGGATCCCTTCTACAACATTAAATGGTGTTCCAGTTTTTGCCTTAGATAAATCATTTACTCCAAGTTTTGTATATTGTTTAACCAACTTTTCATACCTTGGTAAATCTTCCCCCATTATTGACCCATATTGGCCTACTTGTTTGTATGCTTTTTGATGCAAAATATCCATCGCACTCTTAAGTTTTCCCGCTTCTATTACTAACGGTTTAAGTTCTTTTGGGGAGACAACTTTAGTAACAGGTACAACCCCCTTAGTAGCTTGGGTGTAGAAGTCTTGGAGTTGGGATTTGGTTTTTATTATATTAGGATTTATTACTTTTATTTCCGCTTCTTTTAGACTTACTTTTCCAAGTGTCCTATAATCTATAGCATCAAACCCATTTTCTTTTGCCCATTTTCCAAGCATTGTTTCGCCTTTTTCGGGATACAAAGAAGGTTTAGTTGCTTTATATTTTTGAAATAACTCAATAGGAATATCATTTCTTGTGGCTATTTTAGCTGAAGGACTTAAATAAAATTCTTGAATACCAATTGGTTCTTTTTCAAGAAATGGCAGACCTTTTCTGAAATCTTCCCTACCCTTCAAAAACCTTTCTGCTACTTTCTTTTCTGTTGTAACGGGAAGTCCCCTATCTCCAATTTTAGATATATCTACTTTTTCTCCTGCCCTAAAAACTTTTTGTTGACCACTTACAAATTCCTCCGCACTCTTATACTTCCTCGCCTCTCTTGCCAAGGGTTCAAGTTCTTTGGGGGTTACCCCAACTTTTGGCTTAACTCTTGCCATAGGCTCAACTATGGGTTTAGGTGCGATTTTAGGAGTTACCAATGCCTTAGGTGGGAGTTCTCTCTTTAATAAAATATCCCTAGCTTTGGTTATCAAATCCATTTCTTTAGCCCCCGAAGTTTTAGATAATCCTCGTAATATTTCCCTGATTTCGGGCTTATGTAATGCCGTCTTGAATGCTGTCTGAACCTCCTGTGTGGATGCTCCTGCTCTTATCTTCAGAATGTTTCTTGCCAATTGCTCTGACATTTTGTCCAAGGAAGTAAATTTAATCCCCCCAAGAATAGGCCAGATTGATTCCACCAATTCTTTTCTTTTTTCAGGGCTATAAGCTCCCAACTTTTCTGCCAATGGTCTTTTTTCCTCCTCTTTCATCTCCTCCCATCTTTGGACCCATTCTTGCTTGGTGGTTGGAATCGGCTTTTTGCCCCCCAAGACTAGCATTGGAATTTTAGCCAAAAACCTTATTGTATCTTCGGCTTCTTTACCTACAACTTGCGGGGTAGTGACTGCCATCCCTCCGATTGCCATTCCTCCCATCGGAGGCAATCCTAATGTTTCAATTTTAGGTTCCTTTGGTATTTCTTCAAACAAATCTGGTCTCACTTTTCTCAATTGCATCATTATTTCTGGGTTTAATTTTTCTCCCCTAGCCAACTTTGTTAATATACGGCGTTCCCAACTTTTCCCCAATAACTCAGTGGGTGATAATTCCTTTTCTTTTCCAACAGGAGCTAAAGGAACTTTCGGAGTTACCTTTGGTTTTTCTTCTCTCCCCAAACTAAAAAGCATCTTCCCTATTGATTCTATTGCTCCTGGAATCCCCTTGATGACTTCTAAAATGCCTGGATTAAGTGTTTTGTTAAATGCCTTTTGGTTGGGAATGTCTATATTGTCCCAATTCACTATTTTGACCCTGGCTCCTCCAAGACTTATCTTTCCTGCTTTATATTGACTAATGTAGTATCTCTCCACATTATCTTTATAGGCTTTAACTTTTACCTCCATCCTCTTTATATTTTCCCTATCAGAGGTCCCCCCAATAGCTACTGAAATTTTATGGTCTCTTTGAGTCTCTGATTCTGTCTTCAACCCCCCATAAGCTCTTTCGGTCAAAATTAGTTCTTTCGGATCCCTTGGGTCAGTAATGTATGAACCTCCTCCTAAACTTTCTGGCAAGGTTACTTTCCTTAATCCAGAAGGCAATGTTTCAATAGTAGAACCACCTGGAGATTTGATAACCCTAGGAGTAATTGGCTCCCCTACCTTAGGAACATATGTAGAAACATAAGTAGGCAAAATTCCTATCTCTTGTTTCTTTTGATATGTTGATATGTAAGGCATAAATGTTATTTAGGAACTCCAAATATTTTTCGCCAAGCAGATGTATTTTCTTCCATCCATTCGTCAGAAACTTGACTATAAACTTCATCTGATATTTCCTCTTGGGTTAGTTCTGGAAAATCCCTTACTAAAAAGGCTATAAATTCTTCTCTTGTGCCTCGTTTGTTTTTATCACCCTCTTTTTTCCATGCTTCCTTGTAGTCATCTATCGTAGCTCCTAAATCAAGTTTTGCTTTTTCTACGTCCTCCTCTTCTTTCTCCTTCTGGGATGGCGTAACTCCACCCAAAATACTCTCTATGGCTTCGATTTGCTCTTCTGGTCTTCCTGCGTCTATCTCGGTTTGTTTAACGACTGGCCACCCATAGTCTCTTATTCCTTCCTGTATTCCAGTTATGTCTTCATTGGAAATCCCAATCAGATTCAACTCTCCCCTGTCGTTGGGGGTAAATTTGAATCCAGGTATCTCTTCTACTTTTGCCGGTAAACCAGTATCTATTGTTTCTACCCTTAAAGTTCCATCGCTTTCCCTGATTAGAATTGAAACTTTTGTTTTATCAGCAGAAACTATGGGAGAACCAACAATCTTTTCATCTGTTTCGACTAATCCCATTGTTTTTTCCGCAAATCCTTCCGGCAAGCCAGCTTGAGTTTCTAGTTGCTCTATTTTTAACTTTTGGCTTTCAGTAAGGTCACCATAAGAAATTCCTTGTTCTTGCAGTGCCGTAGTAATGACACTCCAATTGGCCCGGGCATCATCTCTTGCTCTTTCTGCATGAGTCAATTCTTTTTCCTCTGCGCCACTCACTAAATTATAAAGTTGAATGGTTCTATTATATTCTTTGGTGTAGTAATCCGAAGCGTTATCATAATCCATATCAGTCAAATTCACTAATGTATTTAAAGTATCTATCTTATTGCCTAAAATCCTGGCAACTGCACTTCTCTCAACGTTTAAAAGAGCGATTTCTCTATCGGCTCTTTTTTGCAAGACTCCCTTTGCCCTGCCTATTTCTCTTGTAGAAATTAATTTTTCCCCGGCTTCTTCGGCCTTAACTAATAATTCAGTTTGTATTCTTTCTATATTAGCATCTATATCAGCTAATTCTGTTTCAAGAGGTTCTATGCCAAGTTTTTCTTTTTCTGCTTTAAAGAGATCAACTAATGATTTTGGGGCTGGTATCTTTTCCTCAGTTTCTTCAAGTTTTGTTTGAATATCATCTAATATCTTTGTTGATTCTCGAATATCAACATCATCTCCCTTGGGAATATTATCAAAAATAATTTGAGCAGCTTCATTTACCTGATTTGCTGCATCGATTCTTGCTTGTTCATTAGGATCAACTCCAGCATTAACACCCTGATACACTTCGTAAGTAGGCGGTTTGTAAGTGGTTTCAGTTGGGCTTCTTAATTCTCTATAAATAGTATCAACAGCGAATTGACGATAATCTTCACCATGAACCCTTACTAGCATCTCAATCAAATTTTCTCTGAATCCCTCTTTAGCTTCTGGGTAGCCAGATTTATATGATTCAACTGTTTTAATGATTTTATCCATTGCAGATTTATCTGTTCCTGTAGGTTCTACTTTCATACCTAAAGTTGGGCTTGGGCCAACTTCAGCATTTTTTAGATGAGTTAAATCATATTGTTGTAAAGTCTCTATTGCACCTTGAATTTCTTTTTCATCAGGGCTACCATAACCCAAATCTTTAAGATACTGGACTGCTTGTTGACGAATAGGAATTGTGGGGTCAGTAATGGTAGTCGGAGCTGTGGGAATTGGAGCAGGACCCAATTTAATACCTGTTTTACCAGTAGTTTCCAATTCAAAAGCCTGCTTCGTTCTTAGATAAGTTGTCATGTCTTCTCCTGTTTTTCTTGCCCTAAATGCCATAGAATTACTTTAATTTTTTTACGATTATATTCTTTTTTAATAGTATCTCTTTTTTAATATATTTTACCCCACCTGCTTTAGATTTCATAGGATTAGGTATCTTTAATGATTTTTTGCCTTTCTCCCTATGTCTCTTTTCGGGGTATCTATCCATTTGACATCTTTCTTTAATTGTGGTCTTAGTATATGGCAATAAATCCAAGTTTTTAACATTTCCGCCTTTAACATAGAGACCCGCCTCTCCAATAAACATCATTAATTTATTTTGAGGATTAAGAACAGCAATTCCTTCTTCTTTTATTCCTACTTTATAATTTTCGGTTAAATACCAATTATGTTCGAAGCCGTAATCAGCTCCGTTTATTAAAGTAGTTTGGATATCTGCCCATTTGTTTGAATCTAGCCCCAAACGCATTGCGTTATTAGAAGCAGGAAAAATATCACGCCCTGAGGTTCCCACGAAAATCACATCGTCAGCAACTTGAATATATAAATCTCCAACATTAACAATAAAGTTTAAATCTGCTCCAGTGTTTCTAACCTCCCAATAAGCGATAGAATTGCCTGCCGAATCTTTAATTCCCCAAAATCCACCATAAGTCCCAATATCACTATAGAGAATTTCTATTGCATTATTTTTCTGTGATATTCTTCCCGCAGTGAGATCAACATTAGCTCCACTTGTCCCTGTTCGAAGAGTAGTTCCAGTGATGGTTGAACCTGTGATGGTTACTGCATCTATGGATCCTGCGGTGATTGATCCTAGGTTGGCAGAAATCGCAGACAAGGTTGAAACATTTATTTCGTTCGCTGTAATAGTATTGGCCGCTATCTCATTTGCGGTGATGCTGTTGGCCGCTACATTGGCCGCCTTGATTATTATACCTCCGCTTCCTCCGAACACTTGGAATGTTGCATCTGAACCTGCATTATTTTCCGCTACTGCTATTAGTATTTTGCCCGTTCCTACGGCCGTTGCCGGGGTAGTTGTTATTTGCAAAACTGTGGTTGAAACCGCTATATCTAAATAGATGTAAGTCAAGGCAGACATATTCCCAGTATTTCCCGCACTGATAGAATAGACTGTTCCATCTAATAGAGTGATATTCCCTGATCCCCAAGCCACCGTATCGGCATCCGAGGCACTGAATACTAAGTCGCTCTGCCAACCCTGAATTGAAATCTCTGAACCTGCCCCCAACCCTGTAAGAACTACTCCATTAATTGTGCCTCCGGTAATAGTTATCGCAGAAGCAGTTATAACTCCATCCATTCCTACTTTGAAAGGAGCATCTGAAAAACTGGCAGCACCAAGCCATATTCCCCTAGTATCAGCCCGAAATGAAGTGTCTCCAGATCCTATGACCAATTCCTTCAATAGTTTTAAATGAGCGAATCCTCCTTTCTCTTGGGATTGGAATTGGTCAAGTAAGTTCCTTACCTCAATCGCTACTACTCTTTGTATTTCATCGTATTCTTCTTTTTCAAATAATATTTGTTCATCAATAAAAATTGCCATAATTATCCTTTAACATTATCTTTATAGCCGAAACTTTCTACTTCCGGAGCATTATTCGAACTTATTGTAAAGTCAATCCTTAATTGAAGAGCGGCTATTTCGGGTACTGTTCCTTCCTTTGTTCTTACCTGCATCAATTTCGTATCTTTGATGGTGGTTACTGCGGAAGAAAAACTTGCCTCGTGTTTCTTTTTATATTTAAAGGTAATTGCTGTATTTGCCAGCAAACTTGAATAATTTGCGAAGAACTCTAATGTGCTTTTTAAAAAGTGTCTTATGTTGGCAGTGGTAAGAACCACTGTCTCAATATAGGCTGAGGCATATTTAGCTGACCAATTTAGCTTGTCTACGCCATAATCAGTCCCATCATACCAACTAACCAGTAAATCCGCTCCTACGGCCAACACAGCCCCTACTTCGATGCTTGATAGACCTGCCGATACAGGATAAGACAAATCAAGAACTTTCGGATAATCTTTGGAGTAAGAACCGAAACTATAAACTCCTTGTAGGGCAGGATTCCCTGCACCATTCGAGAATCCGAATACTGGAATTGTCAAGAGAGTAGAAACCGCTTGAGGATAAACCTCTCCATATTTAGTGGGACTCCAATCCCCTGGAATTCTTTTGTAAGGAATTAGTTTAGCCCCATCATAAAAATACATCCTGCCATATTTGCCACACTGAGCATATACATAATTATCATCTCTGATAAAGGCATTAATTCCGTTTTCTTCAATTGGATCTGAAGTCTGCCAACTCTCATTATCATAAGTGTCCCAGCGAATGAGTTCGGTTTTATTCACATTGTCATCTACAAAAGTTCCGATAAGAAGATCTATGTCAAACTCAATCATTGTCTTAATCCTAAATGGTGTCCTTAAATCTAAAGCGTTTGCTGTAAATTGATGGCCGGAATCTTCATAAACCTTGGCAACATAATTAGCATCGCCGATGAAGAGCCTTAATCCTCGTACTACCATCGGATGAAATTCTGAATCCGTATTAGTAAAAGTGGCCCAGTTTAGCACTTTATTATCGGTCCAATTTTGAACAGTGGCGATATTCGCTATTGGTATCCTGTGAAGTCTGCTTTCTGTTGCCCAATAAATAAATCCATCGTATTCCGCCGCTCCCAAGCAACCATGTCCTCCGGCACCAGCGACAGTGGTATGAACTAAAAGCCACGTACCGGCTGTTGATCTTCTCCAAATCTTTCCGCTTGTATAACTAAACCAAAAAGTTTCTCCACTTGATACTGCTAATCTTACTCTGCACAATTCAGTGACAGTGCTTCCGCTGTCCTTTGCCAGTGCTTGTCGAATTTTGATGAGGCCCGGGGTGCTATGAATATCAATTCCAACCATGACGGCCACACTTCCTAAAATTCCTGAAAATTTAGAGTCCGCAAGACCCTTCAATCCATTGGGGAATAAATTTGGCATTATTTTATTGATTAACTATTATTTTCGATTCCGCCAATATCTCTTCCATTTTGTCGATCATTTCTATCAAATAATTTTTTTCGATGGACTCATCCATTTCTTTTGCATCCAAGCAAGACAAAAAGATGTTTATAAGGCTTCTTACGGTTGGAAGATGGTTTCTCAGTTGTTTCTTTTCATTTTCAGTCATTGGTTTTTCTTATTTACAATTTTTAATTTTATTTCATCTTGGGCGTCTTTTAACTTAAAACTCTTTCCCTCTTTAGCTTTTTCTATGATTACACGCATTGTTTTCGTCGTTCCCATACTAACTCCTGCATTGAAATATCTATTTTTAAAACTTTTGAAATAATTGAAAATATTCCGAATAATGAAATAACTAAGAAAGACAATGGTCAAAAATAATAATATATTAGTTATATTGTTCATATTTAATAGTCAGCACCATCATTTCCTCTTTTGGAAGATGGTGGCAATGCGCCAATTATAGTTTCGCTTAAATTGGCAGTTGATAAATCATCCAATGCTTTTTCTAAATCTTTTTCATACTCTAAATCTTTTTGACTCAGAGGTAACAAATTAGCACTTTTATACTCAATATTTACCCTTCTGGCCCAAAGCTCGTGGAATTCTTTTGGGATTCCATTCTCAGTAGCAGTATTAAGTGCTAAATCGGTAGAACCCGTCATGTTCGCCAAATCAGCAGGCACTCTATCGTAAATCAATCTAAACCCATTAGTAACAGCGACAATTGTCCCGGAGAGAACATACACCTTTTTACGCCTTATAAAATACCTTGGTTCAAGATTGTCAAAATTATTAACTATTTTAGATTCCTGAAGACTATCTTTATAGTGTCTTCTGGCCAAGAACGCTGCCGTAACAAAATCTCCAGAAGCTGAAAATTTCAATTCTAAATCAATGATACGATTAAGGGCTTCGTCGGGAATATCATATTCTCTGCTAGTGCTAGAAACAACCAAGTTTTGATCTTCTTTTATATTAAATATCTCGGGTCTAACCTGTTGAATCCTCGAAACAAGCTCATCTTTCATTAAATTCACATCCACCAATAAATCAGCATTCGGATAAGTGGTTGAATTTGTTTTTGTTTTTCTGCGGATTAAAGTCGCTAATTGGGTTCCTGTCATTTTAGTTGAACTTGATTATTTCTATTAAGCCTGCTACTGCTTCTGTTTATTCACTCCCATAAATCAATAAACTATCATTCCCAGAATTGTAATTTTAATTTTGTTATCCATAATTCTAAATCCCTAAGTTTCTGCGTGATAAAGAATAGTGTTCCTCTATTTCATCCGCTAACAATGCCCGATTGTAAACACGGACTTCGTCAATGAGACCCCGAAAAGAAGTGGCATCGTTTGCCTGCTGTCCCAACTTTACTGTAGCAGGAGTAGTCCCGATTGGTTCATCCCGAGTCCCTGTTGCTACCAACTCTCCGTTTAGATAGAAGTTTAGGGTTGGTCTTTTCCAAGTGAAAAGTAGATGATTCCATTGTCCGAAAGGCAACGTTACCCAAGTAGGAGTTGGATAAAATGCTCCAGTTGGGGTAGTGCTTAGTCTTGGTGCTATATTGTTTCCTGTGCCATCGGAAAGAAACATCCAGGCATCTGAAGTCGCAAAGAGTGGAGAAGCACTACCTTTAGGTTGAGCACCTTCTGTATAAATCCAAAGTTCTGCTGTTAATTCCGATGGATACAGACTTTGTGAATTCCCTAAGTCAACATAATCACTCACCCCGTCAAAGGAGAGGGCTTGGCCGACAATGCCTGCCACGCCAAAAACTCCTCCTGTTATTGTGCCGTTATTTCCCTGTCCTGAAATATCGGTGGCGGTAGCATTTAATCCTTGTATGTCCTTTCCATTAAAAGTCCAAAAACCTACTAAGTCAGAACTCCAGTCGTGGGGGTTAGGGGTAGCTATTCTTATTCTTGCCAATCCATCTCTGTAGCTTCTGGCTATTTCTGTAGCCGACAATGCCCGATTGTAAATGCGGACTTCGTCAATGAGGCCGTCAAAAGGGTAACTGGAAGCACTGTGATCACCAATGACTAACGAGTCTGTATGTGTATCATAGCCACCACCTGAAGCTATGCTCCCTTCGTCAACTCCGTTTACATAAAATGTCATATTGGTTAAATCATTGGTAAGACCAATAAGATACCAAGTATTCAACGTTAACGTCACTTCGGGCCCTATCTTTACACCACCAATGACAGCTTTCGCATATATATTAGAGCTATTTTGTTGAAACCTAATTGACCAGTTCGTTTTATCAATTACTCCTGGCCACTTTGCGTTGCCAGCTGCAGTGTCTGCCTTTACCCACACAAGAACTGTTGATGATCCAGTTAGAGCAAATCCTGAAGCATTCCCCATATCAACATAATCATCCACGCCGTCAAAAGAAAGGGCACCTGTCCCAACTTTTCCAGCAGTGTGGTGATAAGCAGTGGTTGCTGTTCCATTGGCATCACTAAAAGTTCCGTCATTCACTCCTGTTTGGTCAGTTACCGTAGCATTGGCATCATCATCATCCATCTTCCAATAACCAACCAAACCAGTGTTGCTAGAGGCACTTATTTTAAGATGAATCGGTGGAGAATTGTAAGCATAAGCTGTCTTATTGCCAAACTGAAACTTCAAAATATGCGGTCTTGCTACATTGACCAAATGGATTATCTCTGCTTTTCCATTGCAGAACCACCTGTAATAAGTGATAACATCATTCTTGAGGATTTTCGGGGTTCTGGTTTTCCCATTGCATTTCAAGGAGATAAACTCCAAATCATCAATGCTGTTCTGATCATTAGGAATAATCTTTAAGGTAGCTAATCCTGTTGTTTCAAAAGATACTGTCCATAAATCCCCAGCCTGAGGATGGGAATGGACATTGAGAACTGTAATTTGAAGCCCGCCAACAATAAGCCCAGTCACGATAACCACACCAGCTATTATTTTTTTTGTGTCCTTCTTTTTACACATATTATTGGCAAGCAACAGGCTGAGTATCAGTAGCACTTATTGTGCCATCCAAAATTGTTATCCAGCTATAACCAGCATCATCCGAATCTCGCATCTTAATACAACCCGTAGTGCTAGCACTTCCTAAAATGACATATCTGTCTGTTGTAGTTCCGCCCCCGCTCGCTTCACTATAAATTGTAAATATGGAATTACTGTCTATCTGGAAGTCATAACTTTGTTCTACCCCTGCAGCCGGGGTGTCAGATACTGGAAAGTCAACCAAGGTAACTGCCCCCGAATCCTCATCTATCTGTAAAGAACCTAATGAAACATCTGCCCCAAAGGTTATCAATTCGTTGGAATCGGTGGTATCAAAGTTAAGCAAGTTATTGCCTGCCTGTAAAACACTTAAAGAATTAGAGGCGTTATCTCTAATCATAAGGTCTGTTTCCTGCCCCGAAAAATCAAGATTAGCTAAAGTGGAAGTTGAAAGAACTCCAAGTGTTCCTTCTACATCTAAAGTAAAAGCTGGAGTAGATGTGCCTATACCGACATCACCAGTTATAGCTATCACTCCAGCAGTTCCCCCTTGTAAATAAGCGGTGCTGTTAAGATATAAATCTATTGTATAAGTATCTTGCCAATAAAGATTGGAAGCACCCAAATCAGTAATACCATTGCCATTTGGTTCAATGGGTTTATAAACAGTAGTTTTGTCATTTTGAAAATAGATATTATCTATTCCATTGGCTTTCACAACCACACCATAAGTTGCAGGATAAAAATTAGTGTTTGAAGTTAGCCAAACCTTATCGGCATAAACTGCTCGCCAAAAAGCAGTAGAAGTCCCTAAGTCATAAGCAGAATCAGTCAAAGGAATTAAATCTGAACCTGCCCTCCCTGTAAAAATAATTTGAGAGGCAGTAGAAGAACCCAGATTAACATTCCCATAAACATCTAAGGTATAAGCAGGAGTTGTAGTGCCAATACCAATTTTGCCACTCTCTTTTATTATCAACTGGTCGTTAAACGTCCCTCCAATCGTTGTGCCAAAAGATAATGCGTCTGTTGCAGATACCCATCTCATAAAGCCAAAGTCGCCACCGGATCCACTATCTCCAACCGTCACGAAAGGGTCTCCACCGCTATCTATAGAGAGTAAATCCGTTCCCTTAACTTGTCCTAAAACATCCAACAGGTAAGCTGGGGTGGATGTGCCTATGCCGACGTTGCCACTAACTAACGAATAAAGGTTTGTGGCCTGAAAGTAAGGATCAGAAGCACCTTGAATCCGAGCTACTTCGGTTAAAGCACCTTCTGTATCTTTAGCCTTAAACATAAGATAATAATTATTCGTGTTAGCTGTTCCAATATAACTACCGTCTGTAGCAAATTGCATATTGCCGTAAGGTGCCAGAGTTGAACGAGCTCGCAATTCTCCATCAAAATCCGCAACGCCATCTACTTCTAATTGTCCGCTGACAAAGAGAGAGTTGTGGTTTGAGGTTATATGACCTTCTGTAGAAGTTCCTATGTCTAAGAGAGTGGTAGGGCTTGAATCGCCAATACCGACATAGCCATTATTATCAATCACCATCATTGTAGTATTAGTCCCTACAGTGAATACTCCTGAATTAGTGGTTGTTCCTATGGTTACATCGCCTATGTTGGTTATATTATATCCGCCGACATCCCAATTCCCAGTCAATCCGACTGTCCCATCCCGCCTGATAAATATATCGCTGAAAACATCGGATGGAGCCACAATACCGACATTAGAATCAAGAGCTCCCTCCATAGCAAGATTTATAGTGACATCGCTCCCAGACACACCGACATTGGCGAAAGTCTTCACAGTCAATCGGTCATCAGAATTAAGTTCCATATCAGAGCTTGTGGCTGCGTGGATATTGAAGGATGTGGTTGCATTCGTAACAAGTGTTTGTGTTTCGCTTGTCAATAAAAGAGTTTCAACAGACGAGGTCGTATAGCTGTAAAGATTCCAATAGAAAGTAGCAACTTTTGTCCCAGTCTTTCCCACGTGGAAATGCCCCTGATATGATCCAGCTTTAAGGGTCTGTGTCAGCGTAGTCGTTGAAATGAAGCTAAATAAAGGTTGGTCGTCTCCCGCTCCTATGGTTGAGGAAGCGATATAACTCTCAGCCAATCCAGTCTCTAACTCCCGCATATCATAATAGTTCCCAACACCAGAAGACGAAGCAGTCAAGAAGTAATCAATGATTGCCGCCCCTCTCGTATCAGCATATTCTTTTGTGACCAAATGAGAACTTAATGTTGGATATACTCCTGTCACCACATTAGCAAAAGTAGTAGTAGCCATACTTGAAGTCCCTGAAACGGTTAAATCTTGCCCTAAATTTAATCCCCCTGTCGCAGTAAAACTGGAGGGGGTTGTAGTGCCTATATTTATTATCTTGTAGTAGCCCATATCTATATCTCCAGAAATCGTAGTAGTACCGGTATTAAGAGTTCCCACTGTTAAAATGGTGAATTCTCCATTAGCGATTGGATTAGAGGAATCCCCGAAAGTGTCCGAGGTGTTACAGAATGCCCAAGTGTCCGAATCTACTTTACAGAGATCACCCGGGACAGTCGGTCCACTTCCGCCTCCTGGTCCAGTAAGACCAGCAAAAACGGATGATAATGTAAAGGCAATCAAAATTCCTATTGTTAATCCTACAAGGATTTGCTTTATTTTGTTCATAGGTTTAATTTAAATTATTTTACCCGCTTCTTTTACCTTGATTGAGCCGAAGTCAGTATTGTCGGAATCGGCATTGTGTAGGTAAATAGCTTGTGCGAGGCTACCGACCCTTGTTTTATGTGTAGCCACGACTGTTCCTTCTTTTAAGAAGTTGATGTAATCATCCCCCCACTCAATGCTGTAAATCTTTTCTGCGGCAGCATCAGCAAAGGTTAAGGTTGTAGTTTGAGCATTTCCGTCATTGTCATAAGAAACTGCTCGGAAAACCGCACCAACTATTTCAAAATATATTGAGCCTTTGGTGGGATCTCCCGGGTTTAAGAATCCCCATTTCTTTGCCTCCCCCGAAGAGGGAGTGGTAGGAACATTAACGGGGATATCAAGCTTCCCCTTAATTATTTGATAATAAGAAGCGCAAGTCTCTGTATTGAGACGCAACTTATTGCTTGCGATTGACGGGGTTCCGGTAATGGTTTTCCAAAAAGAAGTGTCATATGCACGCATTAAAATATCGTAGATAAACCCACTTCTTGGAATTAGATTCCCCGATGAATCTCGATTTGGTTCAGGATTTGCCATGGTTTTGTATATGTATTAGTTAATTGCTATTATCGACTTTTTATTTTTTGCGAATTCGTCTCAACCCCCAAGAAATTAGAGGCTGAGCGGATCCACAAAGAAAAATCCTATTCTTTTTCCATTTCTTCCTTCGTAAACATAACGGGTCCATGTTCTCCTTTCTTAGCTTTTTTCTTTTCCGCCTCTTTTTCAGAGGGTTTTGGTTTTTTATCAGTCATAATAGTATTGTTTAGTTACCAATGGCAACAGTAGGTGTTCCATCATTACACATATTCCCTGCACCGAAATCTCTGGCCTGTGTTCGGACAAATGCTGTGCTTGAACCATCACCATACTGAGTTTTCGTGCAATCAAAGTAGTTGCCTACAATCGCACATCCACCAGTATTAGAGGTATTTCTGTTGTCTAACAAGACAGTAGCGATTGTCCAGACACCACCTTTAACAAAGGTATTTCCTTGAATTCTTGAACCAAACAATCCTCGTGTACTACCAAAGTTAATATGGCTATAGTTGTCACTGAAGAAATTGTCTTGAATATCCCAATGCTGACCACCAACTCCTGTTAAGGCACCAATACCAATACTGCCAGTTGCATTCAGGTTTATGATGTGATTATTCAAGACTTTGACGAAGTGAGTTCCCTCGTGTAAAAGGAAATACTTACCTGTCCAAGTTGAACAGTTATCTGCCTGAAAATAGTTGGCATTCGTTCCCTTTAAAAGAATTGCAGCCCCAGTAGCACCAGGGACAAATTCAATACCGTTAATCCTCCAACCTCTCGCCTGAATCGTAAAGATAGCAGTAGCAGCTACCGTAGCACCCGCCCAAGCTCTACCAGCAACTCCACTCGTCATAGGGCTTGTAGCAATAATAGAGACATTTCTTGCGATTGTATTAGCAGGAGTGGTATAGTTACCCGTCCAATCTCCTCCGAAAAGAAGAATACAATCGTCGTGTCTCGTTGCAGCCATGGCAGCTGTAAGTGTAGTATAAACAGCCGGAACAGCATCCTCATAAGTTGGGTGTTCTGCTACGAATGTTGGATAATCTGCATCTGCCTCTTTCTTCGCCCAAAAAATCCTTCCAGCTTTTCTGGCAATAAACTCGGGATCAAGCAATTCCTCTCGGACTGCTTGACTTATATCGCTTGAAAATTTACTCATTTTAGTTTAAGTAAATATCGTTGAAGAGTGTCGCTCTCTGATATTTACTTGGTTAACGATTAATAATCGCTCGACCTTTTGTTATACAAATCGCATTGGTTGATCTGCATTAATGTAAACAGCAGTAATGTTTGCCCCATCTAAATAAGAAGTTCCTCCAACAAAATTAGTATTCGCTGGAGTAAGATAAACAAATCCGATTACTACTGAAGCAGCAGGAGTTGAGGGAAAAACAATGGCGTCTATCGTAGCCCCTTCTGTCCCCATTGCTGTTGCCACAGTTCCAGCGGCATTAACAGTGAAAACAAATACATTGACCTTACCATTAGTTATTGTTCCCGAAAGAGTGGCCATATCACCAGCAGCTTCCATATAAAGTTTGCCACCGATGAAGTAATACACATCGTTTGCTGTCTTAGCAGCAACATTGCTACCACCTTTAATGACTAATCCACCGCTATTTAACACGTGCTTCTCTAAAACATCTATTAAGTTTTGGTTACTTAAACCGAATACTGGGTCGTTCATGATTTTAAGAAGTTAAGTTAATTAATTAATAATCGACTTTTTAACCTTCGAGTTCTGATTCGTTTCCTTCTAATCTTGTTTTTTTGCCAGTCTTAGGATTTTCCCCATCTAAAGCTGCAATGGTTTGCTGTTGGGATTTCATAATAATCCTGGCAACTTGTTCAGGAACATCTACATATACTCCTTTCTGAATGTTCAATCGGTAACCATTTAGGGTAACTGGCATAGTAGATCCTATTTTTTCTTTTCCCTCTAAAGGAATGAGGATGCGTACTTTTGGTTGTTTGGCAAGTTTCGCTTTCATTATCGCTGCCTTGCTACCAACAGGAGTTCTGTCTTCTTCAACCCCAACGGAGGGTTCCTCTGCTTCCTCTCCCTTCTTGGGCTTGGGAGCTTTTGACTTAGAGGTTTCTTTTGCCTCTTTCTTGATACCTTCAAGAGCTACGATAAGATCCTTACGTTCCATTGCCTCAAATCCTTCTATTCCTTTTTCTTCGGCTTCTTTCCGCAATGTAGCGGTTTTCCTCTCTGAGAGAGGAGTTTCTTTTTTGATTTTAACCATAAATATTGATGTGAGAGCCGAGAGCAGTCCCGGCTCTCACAGATTAATTATCTTAGCTTGAGACAGCATGCTCAATATCTAGTAAGAAAGTCTGGTTCAGAATGACAGCAACAAAAGTTGCTTTCCATCCTGAAGTTTGTCTTTGGTCTAGTGGATCGGCAGACCCAGCAGAACCAAGAGCTTTAACGATGTTCCTCATCGCTTCTCCAGAAATTCTACTAATTCCATACGCTTCAGCACCTAAAATAAGTGTGTGATATACATCAATGCTTCCAGATCCCGCAGAACTCTCTACATAAGCATTTGTGCTTTCAACAAACCTTACTTCATCTAATGCTCCAACTTCGCCTTCCATTGCTTTCTTTTGACCATATTCTTCAATCCTAATAAATCCAGAAATATTTTTTAAGTCAAAAGTAGTCCCCGGATGACAAATCCCAATATAACATGCGGAAACTGGACTAGTGTTAAATCCAGTAGATGGATCAACCTGTGAAGTAATTCTGCCTGCCTTATTTGTTTTAAGAGTTCTGACTGCTTCCTGAACCTCTGCCTTAGTTATCTTCATTGCTGAAGTAACTTCATCGGTGTCAGTAGCTGAACTAGCATATTGCTTGGTTGTGGTTGCAACAAGAATATTTCTAGTAAGCTGATCTAAGGTGTCTCCTGCCTGGATGCCAAGCAATTCTGCAGTTTCTGTCAAAACAGGGTCAAGTGTGGTGAATAACAACTTATCAGTTAAAGTTATATAGTCACCATACTGTAAAACAGTTGCGGGAACGTCAGTAATTGCTAATTGGCTTCCACTTGGAGTTACACCCTCCGTTAAAGGAGTTGTGGCTGCAGTCAATAATGTATATCTGCGAAACTTAATATCATCGGTGTTGTTGCGGGGAATATCTCGAATTTGCGCCCATCTTGTATGAACGAAAAGAGGGATGGCTTTTTTGAGAAGTGCCTTGTCGTAAAAGAAATTTATGGCTTGGGTCACTTCTGCAGTAGTAGTATTTCCCATAATTGTGGACTTAATTAATTAGTTAATAACTCGACTATTTAAATTGGCCTGTTCTTACTTGGTGAAGCAAGGTTTCGAAGTCCTTGTCTTCCATCTTCCTAACATCAGGAATTGGACCCAGCTCTTTCTTTCGCTTTTCGTGTCCACCCGTTGCGTCTTCTTTTGCCTCTTCGTCTGCTACCTTCTTTTTTCCTTCAAGTTTCATTTTTTTGGCGGCCAAGCCCAGAAAAATGAACTCTATGGAAACACCTGCATATTTTGGGTGATCCATATATTTACGAATCTGTGTTTCCATCTTGCTGGCATCTGGATACTTCGCAAATACATCTTTCAATTCTTGATCGTCAGACTGAGTTCTGACTGTTTGGAGGATAGGTCTGACTTTTCTCTCTATCTCCTTTGAAATGGCTTTCTTTCCCTCGGAAGTAACTTCCTCTTTCCCTTCTTCATCCTCTTCCTCTTTCCCTTCTTCATCCTCTTCCTCCTCTTCTTCTTCCTCTCCTTCCTTTTTGAGTTTCTTTATCTTTTTTTTCTGACGCTCAATAATATGATCCTGAACACTTTTTCTTGTTGGAGGTGGTTTTTTCTCTTCCTCCTCCTCCT
>SDBU01001099.1_pt1 | contig 39696 bp, 49 predicted proteins | sample 2277071 | NCBI WGS metagenome assembly SDBU01 (sample SAMN10397929, study PRJNA504765) | marine sediment metagenome | isolation source: marine sediment core GS08_GC12, 126 cmbsf | place: Arctic Ocean: Gakkel Ridge, Loki's castle | collected 2008 | reverse complement strand
GGATCTCGAACGGCTTGTTGTCTCTCCCGTGCGGCATCTGGTCGTCGGGGATGATGTCGGCTACGACTCCTTTGTCACCTTTAGTCAGCCGTACCGGCCGGAGTTTCCCGACCAATACGACTTTCCTCCTCGTTTTGCGTAAACAAGATGATTGGCTACGGTCACGCAGTAAACCATGCCAGCGTAATCTGTCATCTCCTCGACAACCAAGTCATATTGCAAGACTCTTCTCTTCCTCCACCAAGGTCGAAGGTGCTTTCGGTTGACTCGTGTTCGCCAGTGCTCCCGTTTCTGGAAATTGTCGTCACGTTCAACAAGTCTCGGCGATCCGCACCAACCGATTTTTAGCAATACCAACTCTAAGTCCTGCGACAACTGTTCGGACGAGGTCCCATACTCCCAACAAGCACCACGATGCCCGTCTCCGTCCATGTAGGTGCCAAAGAAGATGCGAAGCTGCCGCGACGAAAGCTCTTGCACGTAGCCCGGAACTGTTTTCAAATAGGCACCATCGCCGCAATCACCCAGCGACAAGTACAGTTGTTTGCTGTTAATTTCAAACCGGTTAGCACTCTCGTTGTAACTCCAACGATAACCAAGCTCGTTTAGACAATCGGCGATGTCTAACCAGGCGGAACTGGAAGCAAACTGGCTAATCTGAACTTGCCAACCCTTGCTTGTTGTACGTGTTCTTCTTCCTTCGGCGATGTAGTAACCAAGAAACTCCAACCACGTGTCCATCGAGACACTGACAATCAGGTTACTTTGCGAAGTGTGCCGAAAAATCTCTTGGGGAACAAAAACTGCTTGCTCTCGCCCAGCCCACATCACATCTTTCTTGAACTGCCACTCACCCTTCGAGGCATAAAAGTCTTTGGCTTTCACCTTCCGGTATTCTTTGCCGGGGCGGCAAACCCATAAATCATGCTCCGGAGTCACTAGCATGTCCAGGTGCTTGGTTTTCAGCCGATACATTTGCCCTTGATACCGGTAGCTATGCAAGCGGTCTGGAGCATGCCATTCCAAATGATCCGTCTCCGGATTGAGTGTTGCCAGCAAGTCCTCTTGCGCAATCTCGGCCACGGGTTTCCAACCAGTCTTCGTCAACAACTGCGTTTCCGGATCGAAGCATAGCTTGTCCCCGACCTGCATTGGCGACGTAGCTTTCACCAGGACCGTCGTACCCTTCTTTCCCTTGTAAACATCGGTGACAACACCCTGCGAATGGTGATTCCAAGTAATCGAGGCGTCCTTGAACGAACTGGAACCGCGACGATGTACTTTGTGCCGCCCGGGTTCGACCGTCTTCGCAGCCAGGATCAGTGGATCATCGAAACTAATCTCCGTGCCAGGTAGAATGACCCCATCGTCGTCGAACTTGTCGGCCACCTCGCGAGAGAGCTTGCCCGGGAACAAACCCAAGTAAGTCTTCTTGCCGAGCTTGTGCTCGTCAGTAGGCTCCAGCCGATGCTGATACATGTGCTCACTGGTCATCTTCTTCGCAGCCGACTGGCTGATGACCACGGCGTCCTCGTAGTTCAGGCCCCGGAAGGGGATATAAGCGACTCGCAGGTTCACACCCAGCGCCGTTTCGCCTCGGTCGTTAGTGTAGTTCGAGCGAGCGAGCATCTGGCCTTCTTGTATCTGCTGCCCAACTTCTACGAGTGGCGTCTGGTGCAAATAAGTTTTTCTGTTGTAAGGAAAATTTTGATATAATTCGATGTCCTCTTCACTGCCATCCCGATACCGAACCCGAATACTACCCGGGTTTACCTCCATCACCTTGCCGGGTTTGGTTGCCCGCACCGCACCCATGTGTTTGCCGTACAAACTCTCAAAACTCTTGCCAGGCTCTCCCGGCACGCCGGACTGCACAAGCGGGGCCTCGGGATTGGTCAGCGGCACAGCCTGCGTGAGCATCCGGGAAGCCATCGCCATGCGCTGCCCCTTGGTGGTGCTCTTCAGGGGGATCATGTTGCCCAGGGACGAAAAGGCATTCTCGAAATGCTCCATTTCGAGATTTACGTCCTTCTTCAGGACGGCCTTTTCCTTCCCGCGATACATCGCCCACACTCGCTTACCCTCGCGCGCCATTTCGCCGGGAAACGCGATTGCCAGATCCGCCACATCTTGCGGCGACTTGTAGACAGTCTTGCCTGTCTTGACATCGCGGAACGGAGCGTAAATTTTGCCATCGTTGCCTTTCCGCACGGACCGAGCGATATGTACGTCCACGCCTACTTTGAAGCTCTCGGGAGTCCGAATCGGGTCCATGAACCCGAAGTGCGACGGCTGGACAGTGCGAGCCTCGTCCGGTACCGCGTCGATAGAAGGAATCCCGCCCTCTCCCAACCTGGAAATGCGAGACTGTTTGTCAAACACTTCCGCCGGATTGATCTCTTCAAGACTCTGCCCCAACCCCGAATGCAGGATGGCGGCCTCTACCTGCCGATTCAAAGCGTTCGTGGGAATCGAGTTGAGGTTTCCCTGCCAACTCGCACGATGGAACAACTTGCGGCGCAAGCCACCGTAGTCCTTGGCGATTCGCTCGGCAATCAGATCTTCCGGGCCAATGATAGTCTGGAATGCCAAATGATCCCGGTCGTCGGACTCCGCCTCCCCCCGAGACACGGCGATCAGTTTCCTGGTGGCGGCGAGAATCGCGTCAGGAGTCAGAAACTCATACGCCTTACCCAAGGTGCGCTTGGTCACCTTGGGGTTGAGTTTCATGGCGCCCAGGATCTCGACCAGGCGAATCTTCTGCTCATTCTCAGGTAACTCCCTGTCTTGCGCTCGCAACAAGCGGTCGTAGTATTTCCGCAAAGCCGCTGGTGACTCATTCTGCATGTTGGCAGCCAGCAACTCTGGGCCCCAGGCTTCTCGAAGCTGTGCGTCCGAAGCCCCCATCGCTCGCAGGAGCGGCAAAAGCGGTATCTTGGCTTGCTTGAGCCTCGTGTAGAAAATGCCCTTCTCCGGGTCCAGAAAGTACCGATGCGCTACGCCGTCGCCCGGCAGAATGTTGGCATGCGTTTCCAACTCGCCATTGTCCTTGATGCGAGTGTACATACCCGGTTGCAGCCGCTGCTGATTGACAATCACGTAGGCGTTGCCATTGTGAATCATCGTACCCCGCGGCGTCACGTATGGAACATGCGCAATCGTCTGCCGCTTCTGGTCAAGCACCTGGCCCGCGGTATCCGACAGCGTCCAGGTCCCTCTCAGGCGACGATACAGGGAGTCCCCGGCGAGGAGTGCATTTTTCTGGTCGGCCAAGCTGAACTCACCCTCGTCGGCGTAATCCACCTTGGAGAGCGAAAGTGAATGCCTCGCGTTGGTGTACGGCTTGAGTCCCTGCGCCGCGGTCAAAGCATTCTGGTAGACCAACTTCCGCATGGCCGTAGCGTCTCCGAAGTCCCGCATGGTCATGGCGGGACTGCCAAGCACTTGTGAAGGTTGCGACAAAGCACGAGTCACAGAACGCTCCAATTAAATCTGAGGGGTCTTCGCAATCTTCGCCAGGACACGCGAAGCCTGAGCGGAGGCTTTCTCAATCGTTTTGAGTTTGTCGTAGTAGTCCGGATCTTCGGCAAGATGATCCTTGGCGATCTCCTCCGCCACCTCCTCGTCGGTCGTGTGCTCCATTTCCACCTTTTCGCCTTGCTCGGTCTTCTCTTCCGGAAAAGCGTCGTCCGGCTTACCCGCCGCGAGTCCGCCCGAGATCTTCTCCGCACCCAAAGCGACCTTATCCAAAGGTTCTCCGTCCATCTCATCCTCGCTCGGAGCCGTCTTGAGTGAATTGCGATCCGGCAGTGGGTTGATGTAGATCGCAGCGGGACGCATGGAACGAGACTGTCGCAGGTGCTTGCGACGAGCACTGGAAAGTAACGACTTACGCTGCCTCTTGCGGGCAATATCGTAAGTGATCTTCCCGGTGAGCAGCGCGCCCAGGCCCGCCCCGGTCATGTAGAGTCCAGCGGCGCCTCCAAGAAAGTCGCCGACTGTGCCCTGCTTCTCCACTTCGTCGAACAGGAGATCCAGATCGTGACCCAGTGAGCCCTGCTTGTGTTGGCCTAGCAGAGCTTGTTCGTACTCCTCTTCCGCTTTCTCCGTTTCCGCCTGCATCTCGGACTTCCGTTGCCGATCCATAACCCAATCGAGCAGCTTCCAACCACCAATCACTCCCGCACCGGCGCCGAGAACCTTGGTGGGCATGTTCAGTGGATGTCCTTGAAGTGTGGAGGCGTAGTCGCCAGACAAGAATCCGGCGAACTTCTCCTTCTCTTCCTCCTCACGAGTATTCGGAATGTCGAGAGTGAGCGGACTGTGCGGACCGGGTGTTGGTTTGGAAACATTGCGACGAACCAGGTTCCAGAGACCCTGAAGTCCGCGAGCCCCTGCTCCAACCCCGACGCCCATGGCGGTGGCCCTGCCCATGTCCTGCCAAAGCGCCTGGTTAAGGGCCTGGGAGCGAACCTTCCTCGCCTCTCCGAGAATGTCCGCGTAGGCATCGGATGTTTTAACTACCATCCCTGGTCCTCCTAAAGTCTTCGCGTTTCTTGCAGCATGCCTGGCGGCATGCGGTGCCGAGCAAGTTCCTTATGCGGCTCGACCCACACGCAGTACACGTACACCTTTACGGACCCATCGGGCTGCGAAACAAACTGCTCGGTCATGCGGTGAATCTTGTACCAGTTGTTCGACGATGCGTCGATGATTTGCTGTAGCTTCCTGTGGTGCTTTTCGATGGTCAAATCGAACATAAATACGTATCCGTCGTTGACCGTCTCGGTGTATTCGTCCCACTCATCCTCCCGCAGAAACGCCTGTGGTCCACGAAACGGAACGCCGTCGATATGCGCCCTGTTAAAGGACAATCGGCCACGTCCATTTCCTTCCAACATCTCCGGGCTTTCCGCATACTTCAACAGGCTGCTCATAGTAAGGGTCTCGATGGTCGCTTTCTCTCTCGACGCTTCCGGGACGCTGTCTGCATCCTGGCGCGAAGCGCCGCCCTCCGTAGAGCATCCTTTCTCTCCTCCGCTTTGATCTCGTCCGGGTCCCGATCATTCAAGTCTTGAGCCTTGGCCGCAGCCAACCCCCCAGCGCCTCCGATAAGCAGTGGAAGACCTACAAGCCCCGCGGCGCTCGCGCCAACACCGAATCGGGCTGCGCCGCTGGCCAGTCCGGATACCAGGCCGGAAGTCCCGGAGGCCAAGGTCTGCAAGCCCGGGATGTTCGCTAGCGCGGCGGCCCACAGCCCGGGTGATGCCGCCCCTACCCCTACCGCCGCTTGCTTCTCCCGTGTGTAGGCTCTCGCCATCTTCACCACTTGATGCGTCTCTTCCGTCGTGAGACCCATCTCGGCACATCGTAAAAGGAAAGCCACCTTGAAGACTTGTCGCTTGGTCAGCATCCTTGCTCTCCTTAAACTGGTACGTCGATTATCTGCGGCACGATGGCGGTCTTGGGCCGCCGTCGTCGCTTCTCGGCATAGTAGTCCACGTTCTCCATGGGATTACCTTGCTCCTGCGCTTGCCGACAGACCTTCTCCATCTCGCAGATGAACTGCTGGCAAATCCGACGCTCCTCCCCCCAACGACGATCCTCGCTGGATTTCAAGATCATCTCGCTGACACCCTGCACGCGCTGCAAGGCATCCCGCGCGCTCATGTGGCAGAACCTGCGCTCTGGCGGGCAGTCATCGCGAGTGTCCTCGCACCACACCAGACCCTGTTCGGCCCAGAAATAGAGCGGAGCGCCTTTACCCCACATCGGGAACTGCCTCGCTACCAAGGTGCTCCCGCCGCCATTCACCCCGAGGATAATGACGGGGCGATTCTTCGGAGTCGCTAAGGGTCGTCTGACAGTCATGTCTTCTTCTTCCGAATGATTTTGCGTGATCGAGTGTTTTCCGCTGGCTTGGCTCCGTAAAGCGCTCGTCTGGGTTTCTTCGCAACATCCGGTGCGGTGTGAATCGCGCCGATAGCTCCCGCTGTAAGCTCCCCCGGCCGCATCCCGGCATAGCGAGCCATCAATTGACTTAACTCTGCCGACATGTCAATTCCGACGTTCCGCATCGCATCTTCCTGGGAAACCAGCCCGGCCTCAGTTGTTATTCTCGCACGCTCCTGCTGTCGAAGCAAGCGCAACCTCTCAGACGCCTGCTGCTGAACAGTCCGTCCGTACGCGGCGCTGAGCGCTGTGTTCCGCTGCGAAAAGAGAGAAACCTCGATAGCATCTGGCCTGGTAGCGGAAACCACCCCCACGGCGTCGAGCAGCTCCGAAGTGGCGCAGGCGACAGGTTGGCCGCCCGGAACGAGACGAACCATATCGCCAATCGAGAAACTGTGCCCGGGGCAAGGCAACAAAAAAGGACCCTGACCAGGCGCCACGCGACCCGTGTTCTGCATAGCTCGCAGTGCTTCTCTCGCCTCTTGCGACGTGGGCTCCCCGGCTAAAGCGTCGTCCTGCGCGGCCGTGTTCACTACATGGCGATAAGAAGCCAAGTAACTCTGAGACTCCTCGGACAGCGGCACACCGGTTCGTTCGTGCGCTTCCAAGTTACGCAGCACGCGATCCGCCGTGGCTTCTCGCGTGTCCACTCGTGCGTGCGAATCGCGAGCAATTTGTGACAATCGCTCTTGGAGATCTGTGGTTGGTGTCGGCATGTTATGTCCGTGAAAACATCAAGGGAGCTACATTCGCTAGCATCCCAGCCCACATCCCTGTGCTCTTCAGTCGATTCTGAGTCGTCTCCGGCATCCCAGTCAAAGCGCCCAGAACTTTACCTACGATAAGGCCGGACAGGTAACCGCTACCCATCCCCGCCGTTATTCTACCCATATCCATCGGCGTGATAAAGCGGGTGCCCCCACCCAGATGCGAAGCTCCCTGAACCACCGCGGCCGTAACGGCCTGCACCGGGGCGGACAGCCGCTGAGCGACCCGCGGATCGTACATCATCGTCCGGGTCACCTCCTCAACAGGGATGTACGACTGCGACGGCTGTGAGGGCCAGGACTCAAACTGAAATCCCTGCGGCAACGCTGAAGCCGCCTTGGGCGACTCCGGCATCACTTCCCGTCGCAACTCCACGCCGAGCCCTGTGTCGATGTCTGCGAATGGATTCGGCCGCGTCTCCGTTACGTGCGCTGGCACGTTCGGCTCCGGAGGCATGTTCAACAGAGCCGGATCATTAAAGCCCCGCCCGGTTGCCCGATTCGTAAATCCCCAAATCCCACCCGGCACAGTTCCGGCCAAGCCACCCAGCATCATCATCGCACGGCGAAGACGACCCCGCTTCCACTTCTTGGGGAACAACTGCTCCCCCACCCATCCGCCGCCATACCCAAGCCCCGCGCCGAGCAAGCCCCCGGCCACCATGGAAGCGATGGGCGAAGGCGAACCAGGGATGTGCTTGGAGATCTCACTGGGAAACATCTGCGACGCCTGTCCGACTCGCCGCAGGGTCGGCGAATACGCTCGCTTGAGGAAAGCGTTCTTACCGATAACCGGCTTGCGGTAAACGCTCACAAATCCACTGTCCGGACCTCCCGCCTCGTCCGTGACACTAAGGGAGGAGCAACAGCCTTCCAGATTGTCCTTCCACTGGTCAAGCAGATCGCTGTCGATCCAGTCACCGCCATTGATCCGGATCTCATCCTCGTCGGCGTTGTACCACACGTCGAGAATGCCGTCCTCGGAAAGACCGGCCTCGGAGATTGCCTCACGAATCTCCTTGGCACTCGACGCTGCTTTCTCGTACAGCCGAATCGCCGCCTGCGGCACGTTTTTCCATACTAACTCGGATACTGTTAGGAGCATTGCCTTTTCCCCTTGCCCAACTCTGCCGCAGCTTCCGCATGTAACCTCGCGTGGGCTCGCCGCAGTACACGTCGTAAACAGACCCGGCATCGAAGATGAATGCTTCCTGCCCAATCTCACGGAAAAGCCTCTGGACCAATATCCCCGCGGGCAGCCCACAACTAATAGAGATTACCACAGGCGGCTCCAATCGTGAATACGCTTTGAGCGTCTTTTGCTTCAAATCCGGCAAAGCCCGAAAGGCATCACGCACGGGAGTCACGATATGCGCAGCGAAATCGACCAGACCCCTCTGCTTCAGTTTCTTCAAGCGGGGGTGTCCAACCATGACCACCGGCCGGGTGGCCAAGGCCTCGAAATAGCCCCGAATCCTGCCGTGACCGCTGACTCTGTGCATGGCCAGCAGGTCGGCATCGTACCAGAGCCGGTCTAACAGTCCCTGAGTTTTGAGCCACCTGAGGATCGGCATGCGCATAGTCCGGAAGCCGAAGTGCTGCATCCCTAACAGGAATTTCTCGTCGGGCGGCTCGGTAAGGATCTTCCTCAAGCCGCGATTCATCGCCGGGAAGTACCGATGCCCGTCACAGTTCCGACGCTGCGAACTGGCCTTGCCGAGAATGCCCAGCCATTCCCCGTCCCCCATTCGCGTGTGTGAGTAGACCTCGCCGTCACGAATGCGCTTCCAGAGGATTTGCGGAGAGCACTCAACCATCTTGATTCCCGGGAAGGCAGGCATGAGTTATTCCTTCAATGGCTCGCGGACTTGTCGAGACATAGCCCCCGGTCGATTGGCCCGATTGCTCGCTTGCCGATCCTTGTGGCTGATAAACGTAAAGCGAGAACCTGGCCCAAGCCGAACAAACTTCTCGCTACCGAGAATGTCTGCGTAGAAGGGAGCGAAGCCATTTCGCACGCAACGGTCCGTGTAATTGATGTGCTCGAAGCCCCACTTCCTCGGCAGCACCTTGAACCCGCCGATCTTCGCAATCTGCCGCGGAGTTACCGTCAGCAGAACACCATTCAGCCGAGAACATTGCACTACCTGGCCTTTGCGCACGGTCCGAACCCGCTTGTGCATGTTGCTGAAGTGTCTGTCAGCCGCCCAGGAGAAATGATGAATGCCCGTTTTCTTGTGCGCATTTACGTAGGGCTGCCACCAATTGGGAGAAACCTCCACGTCATCCTCCATGATGAAACCAAAATCAAACTCGCTGTCGCGCAGCACGCGAAGGCAGGTGTTCTTGGCCCGAGAGATTCCGCCACGCTTCGGTCGGCGAACTACTCGCACACCCTTTTGCTCGAATGCGTTCAGGTGCTCGGAGTGCTTGGGGTCCTTCGAGCCGTCGTCTACTATGACCACCTCGCCGGGAAAATCCGAGAGCTGAAGTGTCTTCATCAGATGCGGTAGTCGTCGCCGCATTTTCGGCGCATTATCCGGTACACAAGTCAGCACGGTTAGGCAGAAATTCATGGCGCTACTGAAACAGAGCTTGGTCGATGGGGCCAGCCACGATTGGCTTGTAATGCCCGGACAAGATAGCCTGTAGCCGTCTGTAACCAAAGCCCGGTTCCAGTTGTGCCCGAATGTCTTCGGCGGATTGCTCGTCCCTCGCCATCTGCAACCCACGCTCTTTCGCCTGGCGGTAGTTCACTCCCAGATTACCGATGACCCCGATACCCGGCGTCCATGTCGGAGCAGCGAGCTGCGTGTTCAGTGTGCGAGCCCAGATGGGCGGAGCCTCGCCTGCTTTCTCCAATCGCTTGACCACGTCAGGTCCGGACTTGTCCAAGGCGCCCTGGGCGCTCACCCCGCGGTCATCCCAGTACACGTCGCACATGACCTTGCCGCTGCTATCGGGCGGCTGATCCGGATTTTCGTTCACGTAGTCGGCCGGGATGTCGTGTTCGTGACACCAGTCCTTGATTCCCTGCTCGTCGCCGCGCACGGTGAAGATGATGACCCGGGCACCCATGTCCTGGAACTTCTTCATCCACTTGCGAGCGTTGGGGCGAGGCTTGAGCGTGGAGATGTCCTTCTCGAATGGCTCGACGAGCTTGGCGATGGTGCCATCGAAGTCCACGCCGACTGTGGGAATGTGCTCTGCTTTCTTCGGCTTGCCGTACCGCTCACACGCCTCGCACATCTCTACGTCCGCTAGTGGTTCGCATTCTTTGAACAACCGACTGCAACCCGGGCACTTCCGTCCTTCTTTGTTCGGCGGGGAATCCCAGAACTCCTCGTCGCTAACCTCAGCCTCTTTGAGTCTCGCCAGGAATCCCTGCGTCTCCTCGTCCCGCTTCTCCTGGTCAGGCCACTTGATCTCGAACGCTCCCTTGTCGTAGCACTCACCGCGATGCCGCCACATGTGCCCGCCCGCTTCCTGGTCCGGAACGAAGTGCTTCTCGTACATCACCTCGTCGCAGTGCGGGCAAATCGGATCGTAAGTGGTGTGCGACTTGAATTGCGACGAAGCCGCGGACTTCTTACGTTTGACGCCTGTCGGGATCTGTGCGGGGTCCGTATGCAACCGGAAGCCACTTGGAGTATGCGTAATGCCGTGCTGACGCTTCTCCGTGTCGTCCACCTCGAACGACTCCGGGTCTTCCTTCATCAAGCCGTACAGAACGTGATGCTTCTTGGGGTAGTTCCCTTTGTCGCTCTCCTTCTTGGCTTCGCGCAGCTTTGCGACGTTAGCTATCTTACTTTGAATCTCTTGTCCGCCGGTATCGTTAGCGTTTTTGCGACAGACCATCCGCGATGTAAACGGGCCCGGATTGTACTGACACTCAACCCCGTCTCCTGCGCCCAGTCCACCAGAACCAGTCGCCGCCCGCGAAGCTCCAAGTACACGTTGTTCCGCTTGTTCCGAAGCTGCTGACTTCGCGAGGCCCAGTGGCAATTTTCCGGGCAGTAATTTCCGTTGTTGTCGGCCCGGTCCAGAGTCATCCCCGCTGGCCGCTCCCCCATGTCGTCGAAAAAGGCCTGGAAGGAAGATCGCCATCTTTTGCAGATCGAAATACCGCGGGCTCCGTAATACTTGTATCGCTTGTTCCGCGGGTTGAGACATCGACCCTTCATCTGCAACCAAACCTGATACTCCGGCCGCTGTCGCAGGCCGTGTCGCTCCTGCCGCCTTCCTTTGTTTGCTTTTCGCCAATCGGTAGGGCTTGCTTTGGTCGCCATTTGCTAGATCCTCTTTGAACTGAGGCAATGTGGTAGCGATGATCTCGCCAAGGCCTTTCCACCCCTTCTCGTAGTTGGCCAGATAGCCTTGTCGAGCCTCGTCCTCAGTCATAAAGCCTAGCATAACTTTGCGCTCGTCGAAAGCCCGAGTTTTCGGATCGACCTGGTTTACGACAAACACAAGCTCGCAATCCGGCTGCTCCCCTAGAAACACATCCACATGGTCGCCATCAGCACCTACCGTGCCTTTGACGTACCCGTATGTGTGTTTCATCGTGCTTTCCCACTTCTTGCCATCCGAACTCGTACCGCTACGAGTGCTACCCTTTGGGTTTTCAATGGAGATCTCCAGGCCGTGCAATCGAATTTTCCCCTTTTTATAGTTCCCGGCTTCGATTTCGCCAGGTGTTGGATTCGTATTCGTGTCTGCTTCGGCCTGGGTGATCTCCATCTTGAGCGAGGCCGCCGCCTTGTAGTGAATCAGCGATTTGCCACTAACGTTATTGGCGGACCTCGCTATGGCTTTTTTGGGCCAAGGTTTATTGCAGCGATTGCACGTGCCATCATCGCCCCGCTCCAATCGAGCGCCGCAACCCGGACAACACTCCTCGGAGTGCTCGGGGGAGTAGCTGGGGTCCTTCTCTTTGGACGCTAGACCTTCTTTCCGTCGCGAGGCCGCCTCGGAGGCACAAACCATTTTGGCAAATAGCCCCGAATGTAGGTACCCGGTCTGTCCACCACCTTGACCGGCTTGTCGGTCGTGACCTGGCGATCCAGCTCGTCGTTGCTGATGGGCACCGGCGGCGCGATCCCGCGGAAGCGACGAGGCCACCACTGTCTCATCCCCAGCAGCCACCACCTTCGCGGGTACGTATCCTCCAGCATCCTTTTCCGAGTGAAGTCGTTGACCGCGTCTATTGCCTCCTGCTCCATCACGGGATCTCGTGCAGTGAGCTTCTCCATAATGTTCCGGCACATCAGCCTGCTCTCCTCGCGAGTTAGCGGCCTTTCCGGTGTCGTTGGCATTGAGGACTCCTTTGCGTCTCGTGGCAAAAGTGATATGCAGCCTCTGATCGTTCGGCAGTGGCGTCAGGCCGTAGCTCCTGCGAAACTGCCGCAACTCGGGACTAATCACGTCGATCAAGTACACCCGGCTCATGCCCTTCCAACCACTCGGCACTACGGACCTGGTCCGGCCCAGACGATAACTAAACGATTTTCCTCTTTCGCTGATTTTGTCTGCCCCGATCTGTTTGACCTCGCTAGGCCTCATCACGGTCACATGAGCGTTCAAACGCCCGAAGGAGCGGCTGGAGGGCAATTCGATCCCGGGCTCGCCCAGGGCGTCGTACAGGCCGCGTACGAGGGCATTCGGAACCGTAAGCAGGAGGAAGCCGGACTCGGACAAGATGAGGCGGCCCTGCAACCCGTACTTGCGGGGGCCCATCGCTGCCTCCTTACCGAGGCGATAATGCTGTAATTCCAGGCCTCTTGTGAACAAACCAACCATGATCAGCGCTCTTCGCGGGCGTTTTGCTGAAACGATTTGGAACGACCCACCTTGCGGGGGGCAAATGGACGCATCTCGACTTGGCCATCCAACGGACAGTTCACCGGGTAAACCACGGCAACGAACTCGATGTACCCGTTGTACTTGATTGCTCGCACCACCACATGAACATGAAGTTCCTCACCCGCCTTTGTGACGGCGGTGCCGGTCACGCGGCGTGTGAATTGCCAAGCGCCATCCTGCTCCTGAATTCTCGTTACGGCTCCACTGAATTGCTGCAAGTGCAGATCAGCCGACTCCGCCGCGAGAAGAAGATACACCGGTTTCCCCAGAATCTCCTGCGGAGTCCAACCAAACAGATGCTCAGCCTGAGGATTGAAGTACGTGACGATCCCATCCGGGCTCGCCATGATCATCGCCACCGGCGCCGTGTCCAAGATCGCCGCCGACTTAGCCTCAATCAGCCGTACGTGCTCGACATGCTCTCGCGCCTGCTGCCTCGCTCTCGTTAGCAGCCAGCTCAAGACCATGATCAGTAACACGGTGAAACCCAGCAAAAACCACGAAGCTCGCCGCCTACTTGGAGTTCCCATCCTTCTCGCCTCCTTGCTTTTCGTCCTTCTTCTTCGTGGAAATAGTGATGTTGAAGCCGTTAAGCAACCCATCAACAACGAAGTCCAACAAAGAGGCCCCACCTAGACCGACCAACCCGGAAGAGCCAATCAGGAAGAAGAAGTTCTGATGCTCTCCATCGAACCACTCGAACCAGATCAATCCGTAAATGAGCCCAAACATGCCACTATAAAGACATGTGGCTACGACGTTCCGCCAAGTCAAGGCCTGCTTGGATCGCAGCAACGCCGCCAACCCCGCCAGGGATGAAACGGTTAAGCATCCCGTAAGTACCTGGAACGGCGTCAATTGATTAGGAATCAAAATAGGGCCTCCTTGCCCAGCGGACTTGCTGGCGTTGTCGCGAGTGTATCCGAGCGACGATTTCCCACAAGCCACAGCTCCCTGCCCAGCGCGAGTTTCTCCCGCCTGTGCTTCTTGCTGAATTATCACATTGAGCCCCCCGCCATCCCCTATCGGCAGAGTCCATCCGAGCAACCTTTCAGCTACGCGGTCGTAACGGCACCGGGCACATCCGTTACTCCTCCTTTCCTCACCCCGGTGTTGCCTGGGTGAGGCTCCGGGCCTGAGTCTCCCGTTGTCCTTTTAAGAGACCCTACCTCCTAACCTAGCGGTGCCCTCGCTAAACTCAATGCTGCAACTCACTTTACACGAATCAGGCGGAAAATGGAACTCGCTATTGGTTTTGTAAGTGCCTTCTCAAGCTGCGTCCGTATTCATTGTCGAACTGATCGGCCCATACGGCAACCCGTCTTTCGTCCGTTAGCCCGGAACGAAGAGCCGCCAAGGCCGGACATCCAACCAGTATTCCTTGTCGCTTCTGGATCGTAGCTACGTACTCCCCGGCCTCCAATAACGCATCCGGAGTGCCCATGTCAAACCAGCACGTTCCGGGCGGCAGCTTGTAGGCCTCCAGGGCTCCCATCTGCAAATACGTTTTGTTGACATCGACGATCTCCAGCTCACCGCGAGCGGAAGGCTGAAGATCTTCCGCGATCTGCACCACCGAGTAATCGTAAGCATACAGACCAATCTGAGCCCAGTCTGATGGCGGGTTGTCGGGCTTCTCGACAATGTCCACCAGCTCCTTGCCTTCAAAGCAACCAACACCGTATCGCTGTGGGTCCTTCACTTGATGAAAGAAAGCCTTGGCCCCTGACCGAGGATTCGCCGACAACGGCAAGTAGGTGTCCAGGCCCGCTCCATGCAAGAGGTTGTCTCCGAGCGCCATCACCACGTAGTCTTGCGGACCCAAAAAGTCATGTCGTTTGGCAATCCGGAAAGCATCCGGCAGGCCCAGGGGCTTCGGCTGAATCACGTAGCGCATCTTCACGCCGAAAAGAGCAGGCGGTAACATCTCCATGATCGAGGACTGGTCTCGCTCGTTGCGAGTGATAACCATAATGTCCTGGCACCCACACGTCAGCAGCGTGCTGAGGGGGTAGAAGATCATCGGCTTGTCGTAGACGGGTAGGAGCTGTTTACACACAGAAAGAGTGAGCGGGTAGAGCCGGGTGTTTGCGCCACCGGCGAGCAGTATTCCTTTGAGCATCGTGTTCTCCGTTAGGGTAATGGCTGCGCCCATCGCAAGAATTCCCGGGCGTACATCCGAACTTGCCGCAGCCCTCGTTTGGTTTGTGCATCAGGGATGTCGTAGCACACCTTCCGAGATCCTTGTCCAATTCGCCGAATGCCGAGAAAGACCCCAATCAGGCCCGCATGCCCGTGCAGCGCGGTATCGGCTTCGTCCCGATAGAGAGCACGAATCTCTTTGTGCCACCGTATCTGGTCCTCCCACCGCGTCAGGTGTGCAGGCGCTTCAGAAGGAGCAAAATTGCTTGGCGGCGGTGACCAGGTCGTCATGCCGGGATGAAACTTGAAGTAGTCTCCCCGAGCAAACCTCTCCATCACCTTCTCGACAACCTTGGGATACTCTACCCACCGCCACTGTATCCCGGATTGATAGTCCTGTTCCGCGTCCGTCCCAAGAGCCAGAAGCTCTTCGGCGAGCGCACCTACGGGCCTAAAGCCTATCATGTACATTGGCCTAATCGCTCCTTCGTGTCGTGAGCGGTACTCTCGATCCACTCCTGCCCGGCCGGGCTGGCGTACCAGTGAATGGTATCAAGAATTCCGGTGTCGTCAGCCCAGCGCCGCTTCCAACCCAAATCCCTCAAACGATCTCCAACAATAGCGTAACAGCGATCATGGGCGGGGCGGTCCGCCACAAACTGAATCAGATCCCGGGGCTTGCCAAGCAGCTCCAGAGTCTTTCCGGCGATGCTCTTGTTGGTCAGAGGTCCCCGCCCCGGCACGTTGTAGATGCCGCCGGGAAGCCCCTTCTCCGCTACGAGCTGAATTGCCGCGACATGATCCTCCACATGAAGCCACTGCCGCGCCTGCTCGCCGTCCCCGTACAGCGGCACGGGGCGGTCGTGGACGGCATTGTCGATGATCACCGGTAGAAACTTTTCTGGGTACTGATGCGTTCCGTACGTATTGGCGCCCCGAGTAATCACCACGTCTGTGCCGTAAGTTTTGTGGTAAGCCAAGCAGAACTGTTCCGCGGCGGCCTTGCTCGCGGCGTATGGATTGCTCGGATTGAGCCTCGCGTACTCGACGAACCCTGCGGCGTACTCGGCGAACCCCGCGGCAGACCCTTCGAGCGCCGCCCCGGTGGCTGAAGGGTGTTGACTCCACGAACCGTACACCTCGTCCGTGGACACGTACACGAACTTGGCCTTCGGACAGTTCTTCCTGACCGCCTCCAAAAGCACCTGCGTGCCAAGCACGTTGGTGCGAGCGAACGTGCCCGGATGTTCGATGGAGCGATCCACATGAGACTCGGCAGCCAAGTGGAAGATGCACTTGGGATCATACCACCGCATCGTGTGGTCCATCGTATCCCAGTCTTCGACTCGCGCCGAAATCAACACATGCCTGGGCGAGATGCTACATCTCGTGTGAACAACATCGTGCTCGCTGATCGGGGCATCTGGATCGCCAGCCGGAAATCGCCGACCGCCTGCCGCCGCGTAAGTGCCACAGTCGATGTTGATAACTCGCACACCGGGCTGCCGCAGCAGTTGGCGGACCAGGTGACTCCCGATAAATCCCATGCCGCCCGTGACGAACACGTTAGTCAGTTTCGGCGACGGTGTCGGCTGGGGACTTGCGTCGGATGAGCTTTCGGGCTCGGTTGGTTTCGGCGTACTTGGCGCCGTGGAGGGGTATTGGCGGGTCTGCACGGGTCGGTCCAGTGTCGTCGGCATGATCGGGTGCCCTTCCTGAGTATCGCGAGGTGAAACTGCGAGCAGTGTGCCCGTACATCGTGTGATAAGTCGATACAGCGCCATACGGCATAGACCCCGAAGTCATATACCCGGGAAGCTCGGGCTCGACTCCGCCACCTTCCGGCGACTCGGCCACTTCCACAGTCGCCTCAATAGGCGGCGGCGGGGACTCCCCGGCCAAACGAGCAGCCCCGCCCGCAAAGAACTCGCAAATTGTCCGTAGGCTTAACACGTACTCAGTCTCCTGGTGGAACGCTGTCTGCTGCGCCCGCCTGCGGCGACCCAGCTACGGGTACCGGTCCGGACGGCCAGGACGGAGTGCCTGCCGCCTGCCCCGCCTGTGTCCTTGCAATCATAGCATCAAGTCGGTCGGCGCTAAACGCGAATCCCAGGTACGCCGCTGTCCACAGGGGATTCTGGCTCGGAGTCTCCGCCATCGTCATCGCCCTCGCCCTCGCCCGGAAATCCTGTAATTCTTCTCTGGTAAACACCGGCATCTTCCTCCATATCCAGGTCTTGAATGTAATTGTCAAACTCCAAGCTCTTGGGAGACCTTACCTGCTCCTCCGGAGTAATTGCAACGACGCGCAGGTGCGTCTCGAAGAAATTGGGCAGCGACTCGGTGTAGTTTAACACATAGTCGTGGATGGCGGTCTCCCGCTCTTCCAGTGACTGCGGAGTCTTCGCGAAGTTCGCACTCACAATTCGCACCAGCACGGTGCCCGGATTGCTGCGATTGAGCGGAGAGGAACCCACTTGCACTCGCATGATCTCCACAAGTTCCTCCCCCGGCTGCCCCCTCCACGTTTGCAGGCACCAGTTCCGAACTGCTTCCAGGGTAATGTGGAGCTGAGTACGAAGAGCGCGGACATCGTGAAGTAGCAGTTGATCCTGCATCTTCTTTCTGTCTTGCTCCAGGAAACTCAGAGCGCGCAGCTTAGTGCGGATGAATTCCTTCTCCGTCCAGAAACCCTTCGCCACGCCCAGCTCGGCCATCGCCATCACGCTGGCCGCCACGTCCATCAGGGTTTCGCCCCAGGTTGGTTCGGAGATCTCCTCCAGGTTCTGAAGGGATCTGCGGTGTTTCATCCATTGTCCATCGTCGAGCGGAGCGTCCTTGCCACTCCAAGGTGATGCAAAGCACATAGCTATCTCCTGCGAAAATGTTGAGACGCCCTGGTGGCCCAGGTCGATATTGCTGTCTGCCAGGAAGGCAGTTGCGGGCCGAGAGTCTCATCGTACTTGTTGTTGCACAATACCGTGAAGGACGGACTAAGCCCTGGGTCCTGTCCGCGCTTCTGGCAATACTCCACCCGCCTAACGGGCCGCAGTTTCCCCGAGAACCCGACCTCTCGGTCTATCATTTCGGCGACTTCGTACCACGACGCCATGCCCGTATTCGTGATGTGGTAAATACCCACAGGAATCGTCACGCCGGTCACCGTAATCTCATTCCTGTTCTTCACAAGCCAGCGGATCGCCTCGACCAGGTGGGGAACGTAGGTGATGTTGGTGTAAACATCGCTCACTACCTCTACCGTGTCTACCTGGCTGTTCCGCATACGATTCGCGATCACATACGGGAAGTTCCTGGCCGCCCGCCACGGCTGCTCGAACAGCCCCGCGGTGCGAATAATGTAGTATTGAAAGTCGGGATTAGCGAGAGCTTCCTGGAGGATCACGTGTTCCGCCATCGCCTTGGTCTGTCCATAGTAGCCCATGGGCCCAACGACATCGTTTTCCTGGTAGCAGATATTCCGAAGCTGCTCTTCCCGGCTGATCGCATCGACCTGCGACGGGTCGTGCGCTTGCAGCCCGGCGAGCCTTGAGTGGTTCTGCCCAAACACAAAGTCCGAGGAGATATGAACCAGGGCGATCTCCCGCTCAGAACAGATCTTCGCCAGGCGACTCACGCCCTCCACGTTCGCTTGCCAGCACTCGTACCGCTCTTCTTCCGCCTTCGCGACGTTCGTGTAGCCCGCACAGTTGACCACTGCGTCCGGATTGAGCCGGGGCAACCACTGCTCGACGTGCTCCGGATTGGAGATGTCGAGTGCTTCTCGGGCTCTCGGCAAAGCATGCCCCTCCTCGCCGCCCCATAGATTTTGCAGGCAGTATCCGAGCTGCCCTGCGGCACCGGTTACTAGGTACTTTTCCTCGTACTTTGGCATGGTAGCTCCCACTAACGTTATTGGAGCCTACCAGGGCTGGAACGGCGAATCAGCGCGGCCTTCCCACCGCACTTCGTCCACTTGCTTTTTCTTGTCCCAACCACGATACAACTGGTCGGGGCAATTCACCGTCAGTCCATCCTTGTCCAGCGCTCGATAGGCATGGACCACACCAGCCGGAACGATAACCCTCGTAAGCGCTTTGGGGTCAGTCGTCACCATGAACCGGTGTCGGTATGTAGTTGAATTGGAACGGTCGTCCCACATAAACATCTCGAACTTCGACGACACGAACACAAACACATCGGTCTGCACCACATGCGAGTGCGGCCCGCGCATTTGCCCCACCCGCGTCATCGACATGTACATCATCTGCGGATCGTCCGCAGTGATTCTCCCCCGCCGACGCAGCCGCCGAAGATCGTCCTTGCGAAACAGCTCTGCGAGCCAGCCTCGGTCATCGCCATGGGCTTGCATCTCTTCGATCATCGCGCCCGAGATAGATCCGTCCACGAACGCAACACACGGGCTCGTCTCGACGGCAAGCTGTATCAGCTCCTTGGCCGATTCAATCCCAAAGAAATGGTGAGAGAAAACGGGCGGCTCACCTTCTGCGTTGATCGCAATAGACAAGACGTAAAATGGAAAAGGAAAGTCCGGAAGACCGGCAGCCCCGGGGCTGGGACACCCGGCGGTGTGTTGCTGCCACTCCTCTACCGTTCGGATGATAGCCGAAACTTCGCCGCATGCGCACATGAGAGTGACTTCCATTCGGACTGGTCGTCACTCCGTTGACGGCAAGCATCCGTTCAAGGACCGGGCAGTCATTGCTCCGAGAAAGGAAAGGCCGGACTTCTTGCCATCATACAAACCCAGAAACGGTTTGCAACCCCCCGGGTCTGATAGATAAAAAAAAAAAAGACCCCGGCAGCAAATTGCTAGCACGGGGTCCTGTAACCAGGATGCACTCTGGTAAGTCGTTAATCTACCGGAAATACGGCATTCGTCAACTCGGAGGCCGCCGCGACTTCATCCTCCGCCGAACCTTCTGAGTCGTCGGAGTCGGCGGAGACCCAGCCGCCTGACGTGGCTCAGTCCCTCCCCGAAGGGGGGTAGTGCCAGGAAGCACCGCTAGCGTCTCCGCCGGTCTTTCCGGCGAGGCGTCACCTTGAGTAGCCGCCTGGGCCTCTCCCACCAACGCGAGGTCCTGCTCGGCCGACGCCTGATCGAAGTCCGCGGAAGCCTCTTTGGCCGCCGCTTCGGCCGCTTCCTCGTCCTCCTCCTCCTCCTCCTCGTCCCCGTCTTCGACCGTAACTGGGAGATCCGACTCCGGGTCCTTGCCAAGCAGCGTCCGAGCGTGGTCCGCGATCCGTTCGAGGCGAATCCCGCCTTCACTCAGATCCAGTTGCAGAATCTCCGCGGCGTCCCTCGCCTCCGAGTACAGCCGCTCCAGGTCCAACATGTACACCTGGGTCTTATCGTGAACCGGCAATTCCAATTCCTCCAACTGGAACGCCAGCTCCCACTTCTCCGCCTTCACCGACCAAGTGCGAAACGTCACCAGCGGTATGGCGAACACAACCCTGGTTGTAGGGTACTTCCCTGTTGCAAGCAGCTCACCATGCAGCTCTTCTTCGTGCGCGGGATTGAACACCCACCGCACTTTCTCCGCCTGTGTTGCCTCGATAAGCATCTGCGCGACACTCGACACGATGTCTTCCAGCGCCGTGTGGTGCTGCCGAAGGTATTCAGTTGGATCGAACATTAGTCTCCCGAAGCTGCGGAAGCCACGGCCGCCTCCAGGGTGGCCTTGTCTTCCTCGGTAAGTAACTCCTCTCGCAGCACCCGTATCGACGGGTCTGCCTCAATTCCCAGTCTGACTTTGTCCCCCATGAGACGCACCACGACGAGCGTGACGCCCAGGTTCGGCAGGACAATCCTCTCCCCCACTTTTCGTGAGAGTACCAACATCGGATATGCCTCCAAGTTTGAGTAAAGTGGATAGTCTCCTGACTTCAAACGCAAGGGCCTCGCTCCGCTGTAAGAACGGTTGGCCCTCTTCATCCCTGTAATGGACACCTCCTTTCGAGAGGGTCATGTCCGCCACCCAATTCCCACCATGCAGATGCTCGTTGTCGGGCTCCACATGCGAGGCTCGAATCACCTTGTGCCCCGGTAATGCCGTAAGGTACGGGAGCAAGCAATCTGCGTAAATACCGATTGCCCGTCCCTTATGAATCCTCAGTCGAATCTTCGACATTTTCCGCCTCCAGTGCTATCACTTTGGTCACCACGCGACAAATAGCATCGGCGCCAACTGTCGCTGCCGGTGAGTCTCCAGACAAGCAGGCAGTCTCGCAAGTAAGCGCAAGCAGATCCGCAAGCTCCGGGTCGTCCCGACGTGAACACCACCTGATCCGCCGCGGAGAAAACCCCAAACGCCTGTGGAGTGTACTGGCCAGAAACGGAAGCGTACTCCCTATTTATCCGCACGTTCGCAGCCATGACGCTGACCTGCTCGTCCGTGGGCTTCGCAACTGCGTCCCAGAACCCTCTTGGCAAATGAGCTGTCATTCTTGCCTGCGACTTTCTTTCTTCAAGAACTGGGTGTGCTCGCGAATCGCCCCGCCGATCTGGAACAGCGCCCTGCCAATCTCATCCAAACCCACTCCGACGTTGTGCGGAATAAGATCGTGATCCCGATTGCTGGGAGACATAAGAGCGTCTCTAATGTCCTGCCCCAAACGATCCAGCCCCCCAGAAATAAGATCCGCTACCCCGCCCAGCGCTTGCGAAGCGCTAATTGATTCCGTCCTCGATGACTCTTTTTGTCCTTCCGATTTGTCGGTTTCGCTACTCATATTTCCCTCCGATAGAAAAAGTCCTGCCCAGCCCATTGCTGGACAGGACGGGCCCGCCCTGCTTCCTTACTTCCCGGATAGCGCCGTGGAACTCATCTTCTTGCGAAGGAGCTTCCGGCGTTCCGCGGGTACCGCTTTCCCTGCCACCTGCTCAGCGATCTTCGCGAACTTGTCACGAACATGCGCTCGGTAGTCTCCGCTACCCCGCCGCAGGCTATCCGGCAGCGTGTCACGATTCTGCCCTTTTACGACCGCACCAATCCTTTTCATGGCCGTGCCCAACGTTGCGCCCCCAACACCCAGCTCGGAGAGCTGTTTATTGAAGAAATCCAACTCGTCGAACACCTTCAGGACGGTGTCGTCACGAAAGATCTTCCGCTTACCGCCTGCGGCGTCGCCTTCCAACCTCTCAACGATGCTATCCAGCATCTCGACAAGCTGCTCGGCGAGCTGAGCCTCAAACTTCTCCACCGCCAAAGCGCCTTCCTGGCGAATCCGTTGCAGCTCGTGCTGATAGACAGTGTCATCGAGTTCAGCCAACTCCTGGTCTTCCGTGACCACGGGGAAACTCCATCGGACCTCAATGTCCTTGACCGGATCGAATCCCGCGTAGTCCGCGGCGTTAAACAGCTCTCTCTTGGACTCTCGAAGGCGCGAGAGAATACCCGGCAAGCCTTGTTGCAGATACTCACACACCCGTGCCAATTCATCCTTGAGCCTCAACAGTGTGGCATGTACCTCACCAACGCAGTCCTTCCTGATCTTCCGCAATCCATCCGTGGTGGTGGGCAGCGTCTTGCTGCGGTCGTGCCACGTACGACTGATCGCCCCAATAACGCTCCGTACATCCTTGACTCGCGGCTCGTCAGCGTCCCACAGCAACGTGGAGGCTGAGAGCATCTTCTTGTCTGTCGCAAACTGCTCGGCCATGCGAGCCTTCTGTGACTCCGACACTTTTCGAGATTGCGGCATGCCACTGATCTGCACCCGGATGCCCTTGTATCGCAAACGGATCTTCTCGGCGGCGTCCAACAGCCGTTGCTCCTCTGGCGAGGCGCCATCCGGCGCTTCCTCGTACTCGAATTCCGTATCCTCGCCGGTTTCTGCTTTTGTAGCAGTTGTCATAATCGTTCCTTGCAGGGAGTATGCTTCCTGCCTTCACGTGATTCTTTGTCCCCGTGGACTTTCTCAGCTCTCGCTATTCCGTTTTCTTTCTGCGGGCTTTGCGCCGAAGCTGCCGCCGTGGGCCACCGTTGCCCGCGGCTGCCAGGAGCCCCGCCAGGCGATCACCATGCTGCTTGGGATCATAGAGATCCTCATACTCCGCAGCGTAGCAACGCCCGGTAGCCCAGGTTCGGAGAGCCTGAATGGTCTCCGCGGCCTGATCGCTGATCCGCGGCATGGTCGCTCCGACTTCCGACACGAGCCGCTTACGCAATTTAGCCTGTCGGCAACACTTCTCGATCTCCGCTCCAGTCCACCGCGCGTCAGGAGGCAAGATCAACCCCCCGGACTCGACCAGCTCGCCAATGTCCACACCCTCCTCGACCAGCTCGTAGCCCTTCAAGTGAATGTTCCAGATCGCTTTGCGAGCGTCGTCACTCGGGAAATCCACGAAAAAGAGGTCATCGAACCGTCGCAGGAACTCAGGGAACTTCTCACTCAGCGGCCGGATGTCGTTACAGGTCATCACGTAGAAGACATCCGCCTTCTGGTCCTGCATCCGGCTGAGCATGTGACCGAACAAATCGGTCTTCACGCCGCCACTGGTCTTGGAGTCATCCCCAGCCCCGGCGAGCATCTTCTCGATCTCGTCGCCGAACAAGATGCAAGGAGCCATGGCCTCGGCCTTATCGAAAGCCGCCCGAAACTGCTGCTGAGACTGCCCCATCAGACTGCCCAGAGTTGCCCCCATGTCGAAGCACAAAGTCGGCCGATTGGTCTCGGTCCCCAGTGCCTTGGCGAACAGCGACTTGCCGCCGCCGGAGACGCCCATGATCAGCACACCGGTTGCCCGGAACTTCGGGTTGGGATCTCTCGCCTGAAGCAGTTCCAGACAGTACCGCTTCATAAAGTCCAACCCGCCGATCACACTGAAGTCCTCGTCCCCCTCGTACAGAGAGAGACCTGGGGTGTTCTTCAGGCTATTCGCCTTGATCTGAAACACCGCTTTCGGTGTCACCGCCCCCTCCTGGGTCACGGACAGTGCGTACGCATTCTCCGCCTCCAAGCGAGTCAACCCGGCCGCTGCATCGAGCACGGCGTCTACGTCCTCGGGGATCTCCTCCGGACGAGCCGTCGTCTGCAAGATGTCCCGAAGCTGATCCTTGTTGGGCAGCCTATGCTCGATGATCCCGGACTCAAAGAGCTTCTTCAACTCAACCGGGATGGCCAGCACGGGCGACAGGACCAAGATGTGATGCCCGCGGCCCTGCCCCTTACCCTCCCAGATAGCGTTGGCCAGGATCTGAATCAGACCCGGGCTATTGATGAGCAAGTGAGCGTTTTTGAGAATAAGCAACGCATTGGGCTTATCCCGCCGCTCGCCTTCCCCGATCAACACACCGTGATTCAATCCGGGCAGTGACTTGATCGCCTTGTCGATCTTGATCATCCGCCCGTCCTCACGGGTGTACTGCACACCACCATCGGCCTGCTCTTGCACCTCGAAGTAGCCCGGTACGCGCAGCCACTGCAACTCGCCGCCCCCGGGAGGCGTGATCTCCTCCAGGATCATCATGCCCTCATCCACATCGAACGTGGCCATCCTCCACTGATACTCAGGATCAATACAGAGCCCCTGAATCTCTTGAATCGCCTCTTCATGCTCGTGAGACTGAATCCACAGCCCGGTCATGCCCGCAGCGACCCGCTCGAATACCTGTTCACTTAGACTTTTCGGCATCGGCCTCCTCGTCGTTGGTGATGTACTTGTCTACCACACTGTAGTCTATCTCCGTACCAAGTGCCTCGGGGACCAAATCCCAAAGGTACAGGTAAACGTGCATCACCAATCGACGGCAGTCCCTCGGCAGTTGCTGAAAGGGAATGCGGCGACCAAGATGGCACTTCCTACCAATGGCAGGAGCCCAGCCTTCTGGGGCGTCGATCTGTGTACGACTCTCGTCGTGCATACCGATGCCCTGTGGATGAAACGGTCGAGCGTTCATCGCGACGAAGACGAACACACCATCCGTCTTCCTATCCCGGTACTTCCCGGTGAACACAACCGTGAAGCAATCGAGTGTTGCTTCGTCCGTCTCCGAGTTATCGTAGCACCGAACAAACTTCGGGACGTTCCCGGGCATGAACTTCTCTCGTCTTGCCTTGCACTTCGCGGCCTCTCGCTCCTCCTTGGCCGCGTATCTCCGCTGCTCCTTGACAGCCCTAACGATTACGCGAACAGAGCACCCGCCCTTCCGCACGCTCTCCACGTAGTCTTTCTCCGCCTGGCTTAGAATTCCACCGCCAAGCGAGCTACGAACACACGCTAAGTAGCACTTCTTACCCTTCATGGGCTTCGGTATGCGTATCGGTCTCGGTGGGCTCTTCGTGAGCGTCCATCGAGTCCAACCCAAAACGGCGTAGGTACGCCTCGCCAACTTCCTGGCAGTCCTGGCCGGGAAAACCTGAGGCCTGGTGCGACACCTGCCCACCCTTGATACGGACTTTGAGTGTTGCCATGTTAGATCTCGATCTCCAAAAGGATTGCACCGTCTTCGTCCACTTCCTCTGTCATCTGGTGGCCCATAGTGGCGGCCACGTCCTCGTACCCGGCAGCCAGGTACTCGTCGCTGAGCATCTCCAGGTACTCGATGTTGCCCCACCGGCCGTCTTCGCCAACGCGCTTTGCGCCGGAAAGCACCTCCGGGTGAACCTCACCGCTGCTGGGAACACGGTTCCCCTCCTTGTCGAGAGTCCGCTTGTCGAAGTACGGACTGTAGTTGTCCGCCTCCATGAAGCCGGTCTCGTCGCATGCAAAGATGCAATCCTTGCTCCAGTCAGGCAGTCTCACTGCCATGCCGGAGATCGCACCCCGCGATGTGGGCACGTTCTCTTTGTAATGCGGCCCCTGGATCGTTTTATCCGGGAGCCTGCGGCGCAGTCGATCACAGGCGGCAGCGAGTAGCTCCCGGTCTTTGATCTGGGTCGCAAAGGTAAGTCTGTGGCTCATAGTTCTCCACTAACGTTAGTGTTGTTGGAATCAGTTTCCTTGAGGTCTTCGTGGTGCGTTCACCAGTCCGCGAAGTCTTCGTCGTCTTCGTCGTCGTCTTCGTCGTCTTCGTCGTCCTCTTCGTCGTCTTCGTCGTCTTCGTCGAAGTCATCGTCATCATCAAAGTCGTCATCCCAATCGTCTTCCTCGAAATTGTCGAGGTCGTCGAAAGTCTCGTCCCGTGAGTCGAGATCGGCAGTCAACCGCTCAAGCGCCGCCTGGCAGTGGGCTCCTTCTACCGTAACCATAAGCTCCTCCTTCATTATCGCTCCCGCCATCCTGAAAACTCGTAGATGATCTTGCGAGTCGAAACCGGCCGGTCGCTGACAACCTCCAATCTGATCGCATCGTCTACGCGAGTGAATGCCCCTGCATGGGCTGGTCCCACAATTTCTACCCGATCAGCACCCTGTGCAAACGCGCCTAGCGTCAGGTTGTTGATCGGTACCGCGGGCTCGATTTGGTCGATACCGCGAATCTTCACTTGCGACCGCACGTTGACGACCGGCGTCGAGCCGGGAAGAAGAACTTCAATCTGCATCGCCAAGTACCTCCGGTGTACAGTGCGGGTGTCGCCGCTTCCAAAACTTCATCCAGTCCTCTTTCGAGGTCGTGAAGTTGGACACCGGATGACTGATTACGGGCAAAGTCGGCCCAAGCACAATCAGGTGCCACTCCTTCATCTGCGGATGAAAAAAAGCCACATCCGAAATCACCTCGTACTCAGTTAGTGAGGACGGACAGTGCTTGACATAGAGCTTCGTCCCCTCCTTGGGGAGCTTCCCATCTAACGTCCTAACCCGCGAGTCAGGTAGAGCGGCAAACTTGATGTCCCCGGCGCAGGTCCTGAAAGGGATCTGCACCGGCCCCGCTGTCGGCATGGGAGTTCTCGTGGTTCTGTTTATCGAGCTAGGATCTCCTTGTCGCGAGTCGTGGCGGCGACTATTGCGACGGGATCGTTTACTCGGCCGATCAGCGCTGTTAGCCATCATCTAGGGTCCTTGCCTGAATGCAGCCGCGGCAGGCTTGCCCTGAAGTGCTCGGCTGCTTGCATGAGATCGCGGGCGAAACCTCGCAAGAAAGCGTCGTCGGCCCTGCAATCAGAGTCAATGTCGGCATTCGAGGCGACTTCGTCAAGAGCACTTGCCACATACACCCGCGAGCTGCGAGCTAATCCAACGCCCCTTCCGCCTCCGACTCCTCCTCCGACTCCTCCTCCGATTCCTCCGTCTCTTCTGGGCGCAGTCTGACCATCCAAGATGTCCCCTCCTCTGCGTAGTACCGAACCTCGCGGCTGATGATCAGTAAACGAAACTCCGTAAGGTCGCACACGTTGACTTGATCCCGCTCATCGAAGCACGCTTCGCAGTAATCCGCAATAGCGTAGGCAGCTTTACGCTGTAGCTTCCCTACACTCTTCGCACGAACCTTGGCGAACTCCTCCCACGTGGGATGCCCCGCCGGGGAAACCTCTGATCCGGCGTCCACCGCGGTGAATCGCCGCTGCACGACACCCTGCAAAAGCACCCTGTGCCCGGAAACTACTACACTCGACATAATTTTCTTCCTTTCGTTTTAGACCAAATTGCTTACTCGCCTACTTGGCGTCGGATCGCATCCTCCTGTACTCCTCCATCGCTGCTTCAGCCTGGTCCGTCAGTCCGCAGGCCTCAATCAGGTCTCTCCGGAGCTTCGCGTTGTATAGCGGCTTTCTAGTGTGATCCGTGACCGCGTAGATCGCTTGCATCAACAGCACGTAAGCCTTCTCGCTTAGCTCTAACCCCTCCATAATCGCAGATCTGGTGGGCTTATGTACCCAACCTTCGTCGGAGTGGACCTCGGCCCAGCCTTCCAGGATGGTGTGAAACGGGCAGTACAGCTTATGGTGCTGCCGGATGCCCGCTCGGAAACAGATCGCCGGACCAGACACGCTTTGGCTGAACATCCAGCCAGTGCCACTCTGTGTCTCCTCGGCGTACTCGGCAAACTCTCGCACAGACGCCAGAAATTCCTTAATCGTCATGGCTTATCGAAGCTCCTCACGAAATCGTGCATCTCTTTCCGCACTCGGGCCATCTCTCGCTCCAACTTGCGGTATCGCTCCGCATGCTCAGGGGGCATCCCGGACCTGGGTCCGGTGTACACCATCTTGCCGTCGATCACGAGCGTCACATAGTCGTAGACCTCGACCCGAGTCAGGACACGGCAGAACCGCCTCCAGAACGCGACGGCCCACGAGAACGGCAGGATCTTATTTAGTCCCATCTGTCGGGGTCTCCTGAAGGTCTTTGTAGGGTTTCCAAAACGGATTGGCACAGGTACTCGTCCTGCTTTGACCACGCCTCACACAGATCCTCGGCAACAAGCACGCGCTCGGCGGCCTCCTTCTTCTCTTTGCACAGCGCCGCAAGGGCCTCCCAGCCGGACACGGCCGCTTCCCACTTGTCTCGCAGGTACCGCACGCGCCGGGCCAGGAAGGCCACGTAGGCGTCCTGCTGAGAAATACGATCCCGCACCACGTTGTGCAGATCTCGCAGTGCTTCCGTGACACGAACCTTCGGAATCGCCATAAGCGGTCCGCTTCCCTGATCAACGTACCTGACGTGACCGCCACTTTGCGCCCCCGCCTGCCGACCATGCACGTCTGTAAGCAGCACGGGACCGCAAACACGGCCGCCGCGAGCCCAATGGGCCTTGTACTTGCCCTCGTCGCCATCGCGGAGATGATAGACAGCCTTGAACTTCAACGAGTGCTCGGCCACCTTGATCGTTCCAGTACACTCCAGGTACCAGTTTTCTCGCAGCGGCCGATGCTTGAGCACGCCTCTATCCCACTCGAATTCCCCGGTTAGCATCTGGCATCGAGGGTCGTCGTCGTCCCCCAACTTCCGCATTATTACCGCCGCGAATTCGAGTGCCTCCCGCAAGATCTCATTCGTGAGGGGCTTAACGAGGCAAGCAGCCACACGACCCTCGTAGTAGCTCACTGCCCGTTTTCTGAACTCAATATCCTCCGTGAACAGGATAATATGCAGAGAGGCGTCTTCCTCAAGAAGGTCATCCACAGTCTGCTCGCAGTCCTCACCGGGTATATTGTCGGCAAGCAACACGATCCTGACCGGGGCCTCCCTCACTTCCTTGGCGGCGGGTTTCCCCGGCGCCGTGATGGCCCGCACTGTGCGCACCTGTTCCACCATTGAAGCAGCCTCGGTGCCCGTTGTGGCTTCTAAAGCGTCGGTGAAGCCAATTGCCTGAAGAGACTGCATGATAATCCTCCGCATGGCAAGTCGGGCCTCCACAACAAGAATTCTCATAGCACCTCCCTAAGAGAAAAAGAACTTGGACCACGCCGCATCTGCACCAGCTTCTCCCGCGTCCGCGAGCTGAAACTCGCACTCTTCGATCTTTCGCATGATTGCGACAGCCCGTGGCTTCGTGAGTTTGTCGTACTGGTCCGGGAGCTGACTGGCCACATCATTCATAATGACCAGATCCTTTTTCCCGGCAATCTGGATGGCATCTCGACGACGATGCACGTAACGGCAAAAAGCGATCTTCTCCTGTCCCGTCAGCCTCCCGGATTTATTCGGGGGAAATCTCGCAGTGCAGTGATGCACCTCGTTGGACCGCGCTTGACCTCCACAAGAATCGCAGTAGAGCGTGTAGCCCTGATCCTCGACCGGAAGTTCACCCTCGTTACAATCGTTCTGCGTCACCGGAATAATCCTCCCTTTCTCGCCAGGCCTCGACCTCCAAAGTGCGCATCGAACACAGCTCGTCCCGAATCCAGCGAGTTCGCTGGCCCCGAAAGGTCTCCACCCGTTTTGGAATGCGAATGCTACCAGACAGGAAACGATACCCACGCCCCGTAACCTCCCAGACGCCTTTGGCCCGATGCCCGCTGTCATAACGAGATTTCCGTACGAGACCAAAATAGCGCATCTTCTGGAAGTTATCCCACTGCTCCCGAGTCAAACCAAGTTCTTGCAAGTTCACGCAACCACCGGCTGCCGCCAGTCGCCGTAGTGCCTCAGCCATCTGGCGATTCAGTGTGTGCTTGTACCGAACGAGCTTGGCGCTACACTCAGGACAAACCCCGCCTTGTGAAGGCCCTGGGCAGTCGTGATGCTCCCGGGAACTCACGGTCTGTCTGCAATCGTCGCAGATCAAGACCGCCCCTTCCCCTTCAGTCAGAAACCCCTCCGGCATCGTTCCACTCCAATCTGCCTTTCAGGCGTTTGCCATCACGATCCTCAGGCCAGAAGTCTTCGGCGTGCTTGAAGACCAGGTCCCCATCCACCCAGTGACCCCGCTCGTCTGACCACTTCAGGACAAACCCGTTCTCGCCGTCAAACCGAAGACACTCGGTACGTTCGTTCCGGTCGATGTGCATGAGCAGCCGAGCCGTGCGGCACTTCTGCCCATCCTCGCTGTCATCCTCGACCCGCTCGATAGCGAACGGCCCGTACGGATCGGAGAGATCCTCACCCGGGTTCGGACCCATCAGTCGCCACCAGTGCAAGCATTTCGAGCACTCGCAGCCGTACGCATGCTCGTTGCCCGCATCCAGAACTGCCATCTCCTCGGGAGGCACCCCCAGCGCGTCGGCCAGTTGGCCTATCTCGTCCTTCGACGACGCTTCAGCTACCCGTTTCTTCTGCTCTTGATCCGCCATGTCGCCCTCCTTGCGTGTCATCTTCGATAGGATTGAACGTCACGGTCTGACTATTCTCCAGCCCGTGCTTCTCCCGCACCAGATTCGTTGCGTCCAGAGCCGTAAGGGCCCGCACCGACTCCTGCCCGGACATCTCGCCCTCGGGACCGTGAGGCTCTTTCCAGTCCACGATCCAGTCCGTGCCGTTAATAGCCACCTCGTCCCAGTCTTTGTCCTCCAACACGTACGCAGCAAGCGGGTACTGAAACACGCTGGGCACCGAACCCAGATGATACCCCTGGCAGCCCGCTACAGACCGGTACGTGCATTCCGGCCCCGCAATCATAGCCGTTCGCTCACCCAGATGTGAGCTGCTCATGTCCATGTTCTCGAACATAACAATCCCGGTCACGTTCTTGCGTTCGAGCATTTCCTGGATCTGCTTGTGAACTTCCTCGTTGAAGTCCCCCGGCACCATGGCCACGGCAGTGTCGCCCCTAAGCAACGGAGGGTCCGGGCTGTCCGCCATGTAGAGCGTGGACATGCTCGGGCCCATCTCCTTGCCTTTCTTCTGGTAGGTCTCCCCAAACAGGGCCAAGAACCCCGTCAGGGATTTACGATGGATCGTCGTTCTCATGCGGATTCCCCCCGATCCCCCGCAAGCTCCGTGAGAGCGTCGGCCGCCTCTCCGTGCGCACTGCGCTTACCCAGCTCAAATGCCGCCCGCATCATCTCCTTGACCGCCGAAGGCTCGTAGCCCCCTCGACTGTCATTCACCCGTTGTCGAATCAGATCCTCGATCTGCATCACTCTCCCTTCTCTTTATGAGTGCCCCCAAGATCGCAGACCCCGCTGGGTCTTGCTGTCGTAATCGCGTCACCGCTCGCTCCTGCTCCGCCTTCTTCTCGGCCCACATCTGATCGACCAGGTGTATGGCCTTGATCCTGTAGCGATCCCACTCCTCCTGAGTGACAATCCCTTTATCCATCAAGACCATGACTATGGCCGACTGTTGCACCAGGTGAGCTTTGTTGCTCTCGTCGATGATCCTGAGCGGGTTAAGCGCTTTCCTGGACATCAGCTCTTTCAGCGACCGAATTATTTGCCCGCCCGTAACAAGCTCGGGCTCGTCCTCGGTCGGACTCATCGAGCGGATGTTAGTCGGAGACTCATCGTCACCGTCGTACAGCCGCTCGGTCACCGGAGACTCGCAGTTTGGGCACTTGTCCGGAATCCCAAACCGAAAGATCAACTGCAAGCAGCCCTGCGTACAAATGAAGAGTCGCTTACGGGAAGGAGGTGATTTTGCCACTGAGATAGTCTCCTATCTCCGCCTGCTCATCCGAATTGGCGCCCAGGATTGAGGCCATGGCGAGGTAGAGATATCCGCTCATCTCGTGGCAAATCGCCTCCACGTTGTTAGCTCCCACATCCACCTCGTCCACCTCCTCAATGCTCCAATCGCTCGCGGAGCCCGGAATCACTTCATCGTAATCCCACCCGTGAACCCGTACGCTATCGAGAACCTCGAAGAAGCGAGCCCGAATAGCGTCGGTGTTTGTCTGCCGATGCCGCTTGTGGGCCGCGACAAAGGCTCGCACGGCCGTGGTCAGCTTCGTAACCTGGCACGCGCCTGCCACCTCGACAGCGGACTCATCACCCGGTGCCCCGACGATCATCTGCCGCATTGCCTGCGCCGCATCGCGAGTGGCCTGTCGCTCGAATCTCCCTTGAGTGTGCAGTGCGGCCTTCGCCATGGCCTTCGACAGATCCTGAAATACTCTCTCCTCGTCGTCGTTTCTCCGCCACTCGCGCGTAGCTCGCCAGATGCGCTGACTCCCGGCGTGCAATGACACCTCCGAGGTCTCGCCGCACGGGAACACCCGTAAGACTACCTCCTGCCGAATACCTTCCGCCGCCTGCACCTCCACGAACAGGTACTTGTCCTGCGGGTCCTTACGAACCAGCTCGGGATTCTTCGCCACCTTGCGAGCCACAGCCTCGCAAAACCTCTTCATCTCCGCGTGGGTTAAAGAGCCTTCGTCTACCATAACCAGTTCCCCCTCGATTCGAGATTAACGCTACTGTGTTTCTTACGTCCGATCTGCTTCTTGCCTCGCTTGGACCACTCGAAGTCGATCCACCAGTCCTGCCGATTGGGATGCAATTCCTTATTCGTCACCGTGACCTTGGTCTCACACTTCCCATTGAACACGAAGACCTCGATACCGACTTCCAGCAGGCGAACTTCATGCAGCATCATCGGCAGGATCTCCTGAAAGCCACGGCTCCGGCAACGGGTAGAACACCGGGCTGCCCACTGCAAGCATGGCGATGTTGCAGTCTCGCTTGTTCGCCGTGTAGATACTCTGCTGCTCGGTACCGGAGACAGTCCCGGATGTCCGACTGCAAAACGACACCCGGCGATACACCTTATCCAGGTAGCAGAACTCCTGGTCGAGTGGTACTTCGTCAGCTCGCACCGCGAGAAGCGACCAAAGCTCCCAGTCGTACGACTCTTCCGCGGTAATCCAGAATACTCCACCATTGCCCCGCGGGTCCCGCATGAACCGCATGCCTTGCCCGTCCAGTCCCACCACCCGCCCCCGCCGAACCTCCCCCGTATCGAAGTGTCGCAGGAGAAACAAGCGCCCCGACATCGCGCCCACACCCATTGGGCAATTAGCCAAAGTCAGCTTCTCGTCCGCCCGCTCACCGCAACTGGTGCAGTAGGAAGTGTCTGTGTCCAGGTGCTTATGCCAGTCATTCGTGCAGCCCAACATGAAAACCTCCTTTCCAATAACGTTAGTGTTACTCTTCCTCGATCTGCTCTAACGCACCCAGGACCGCGGCCTCCAAGACCTCGTAAGCGGTACGATTCCCATCGTCGGTTTCCACCTGATAATCCGGGTCGATGCCCTGCTGCCGCAGCAGGTCGATAAGGATACTTCTCACGTACTTACCCTCCTCCAAAAATCCTGGTATTCCGGCTCCTCAGGCCACTCAAGCGCAAGTGAGACCCGGGCCTCCGCCCTGTCCCCCCTGCCAGAACGAGCATTCTCGGCCGCGAGCATGTCTTCCACCAGTACACTATTCAGTCGGAGATACGACAGGATCTCCAACAACACTCCCCTATCCGCAACAACGCAGGATTCCACAATCTGCGGATCGGAAAACTGCTCCTGCATGTACCGCAGCTTCCTGGCCTGCCTTTGCAGAATAGGATCAATATGAATATCACCTTGCTCACCAATGTTCGACATGGGTCAAACCTCCGCGAAGAATTGGCATGCCCGCTGAAGCAGCGGGATGACCTTTAGTGGGCACTGCACTTGCGACGGAATTCCCGTGTTCAAGTGCCATCTGCGGAAGTAGCCATGCCACTCCGCAATGACCTGCCGCTCTTGTTCCGTGAAAGTAGTCTTCCACGCTCGCTTCCCACGGCCGAAGTTCTTCTTACTCCAAGCCTCGACGATTACCTGGTGCTGCACCAGCTCCTGGAATTTCTCTCTGGAGAACACTGGTTTCAGCGTCAGATCCGGTAGTTCTTTCGTTCGAGTCATCCAGTTCGTCCTCTCATGGTGTGATGAGACAGGGATAACCATCCTCGCAGTCTACGAGAATGTACCCCGGCCAGCCGTCGCAGGACAGCCCAGGCAAAGCCTCCGGGCCACCAGTGTCTCTCCAACCCCGGACCTTGGCCACAGCATCCGGCATGTACGGGCCTCCGCCCTCGTTCGCAGAGATGATGGCGGTGAACTTAGCCTCCGTATAGAACTTGCCGGAGAGCTTGAAGTACACCACCTCGAACTCGAATTGCTTCCTGATCATGTCCCCTCCTTGTGTTCTCGCTGGCGGGCCTCCCGCTTATCCTTGCAAATCGGGCAGACCGTGCCGCAATCCAGGTCATCTGGCTTCGGCATCGTTGCATACGCTAACGGCGTGCCCGGAATTGGGTACTTCCCGCAAGCAGTCACGACCGAGCGGCCCATACCAAACCAGTGCCAAAGCGGCTCGTGATGCTCGTCACTCGCTGCGTTCTCCAATACCCAATCCCGAACTACAGGCTTCGCCCCCGCAGCTCGCTGCTGGTCCGCTAGAACTTCGACAGTCACCACGAGAGCGATATGCGCCACGAGCAGTAACATAGAAGTCCAATGAAACGACGACAACCCGAGCATGCTCCAATGCGACAACCCGAGCGTGCTCCAATGCGACATCCAGCCCATGAATACCACAAAGTTGGCAAGCCTCAAACTGATGATGATGTTCTGCATATAGCCCTCCCTTCGAGTTTTCTTAACGGTAAAAGACGCTCCTTTCCCGCGAACTCTCTACTTGCGCGGCTCACTCTTTCAGATCAGACCCACTCCATCCCCGGTTCGCTCTCACAAATCAGACTCTCAACCGTCACGGCTCACTCTGTCACGACGAACTCTCTTTCCTGACGATTCACTCCAGAGCGTCAGACTCTCCGGCAACTCGATTCACTCATTGGCTCCAGACTCGCGTCTATCTCGATTCACTCACATACTCCAGACTCTCCCCGATCACGATTCGCTCTCATCTGACAGACTCTCTTCGATCACGATTCACTCAAACACTACAGACTCGCATCCCTTTCGGCTCACTCTATCAGTTCAGACTCGCAACCGTAGCGGTTCGCTCAACGTCAACAGACACTCGCGTTCATCGGCTCACTCCACCCCGACAGACTCTCCAACAATCCGATTCACTCGGCTTCGCCAGACTCGCGTCTTCTTAGGTTCACTCTCCCGCTGTGAACTCTCCGCGATGTCGATTCACTCCGTCGAATCATATTCTCTGCAACCTCGATTCGCTCAACTTGCACAGATTCTCGTCCTCGACGACTCACTCCGCCATCCCAGACTCTCATTGACCACGATTCACTCGCACTCTCAAGACTATCGCACCAAGCGGTTCACTCGCGCGCATCAGACTCACATCTTCCACGATTAAAGCCACCCGCCGCGAGCTGTTACACTCACGGCGGGTGGCACACACGCTCAACACAGACTCTCGAACTGGCCGATTCACTCCATGGTGACAGACTCTCGCGAAGCGCGATTCACTCGATCATCGTAAACTCCCCCGTTGTCAATTCACTCGTTTCGATCAGACTCTCACCGTTCACGGTTCACTCGCTTGAGGCAGACTCGCACAGTGTGCGGTTCGCTCACGAGCACCGAACGCTCCCATTGAACGACTAGTCGGCCAGCTCTCTCAGGCTTCGCCCAGTATGCTCTCCAGGCCAGTTCGGGGGCAAGATCAAATGAGCATGCTGCCCTCCCTCCTCCGGATGCTCGAAGATGAACGGAGCCACGGGGTCCCGCTCATAATAGTCCACGTGCATCACATGGTGCATGTGAGACAGAAACAACTTCACGGTCCAGCGTCTGGCCCGGTCGTGGATCTGCCCCGGGGGCAACATGGGCACTCCGCCCCGCTTCACTCTTTTCATCGCGGCCAACGCCTGCGAGGTTTTCTTACCCCCCATCGCCAGCGCCCTGCGAGCCCTCGCCGGACTCATCTGCCCGGACTTCCACGCCCACGTAGGCGTGTTCTTATTCTTCAAGATCTCCAGCCCCTTCGTCGCGGCCTCTTGGAAGTCTCCATTGACGTTCGATATCCACAACGCCGCTTTCTTCTGGGCAAAGAGCTTGCCGTAAAAGCACTTGTCGTTCTCCTTGAGCTTGACGAAGCACTCACCAAGCCGATAGACGACGATGGCCTTCAGATCCGCGTTCCAGGGTCGCTTGGACAAGAAGGCGATCAGACCCGCCTTACCCTTCCAGACCTTCTTCTTGTGCCTTGTGCCCGTGTGGAAGACCTCCATCAGTTTGTGGACCTTCTGACCGCACCGCTCCCGGATCAACGCCGCTTGCATTTCGTTGAACGTATCTTCGATACCCAGCTCCTTGATCAGCGCTGTGGCCTTCTTCTTACCCAGCCAGATGCAGGATGGGTCCAGCCCGCAGAAGCGCCACATGGCCCCAACCGTGGCCGCCCGGCGAATATCGAAGTAGGCGATCAGCGCCGCGGACAGAATCGGTCCGATGCCATGCAGTGACTGCATCCAGGCACCAACCTGATACGTCGCAGCGAACTCGCCAAGCACCGGCTTGATCGAAGACTCGATCTTGGCCGTGGACGAGAAAAACCACTTGACCAGGGAATCAGGCTCTATGTCTTTCAGCAACTCCCGCCCCTGTGACGCTGCCCGGATACGCAACTCCTGGATCAGATAGTAGAGATCCACATTCCACTTGGCCTGCGAGCGGCTAAGCAGTTGTGCCGCCTTCAGGATGTCGTCGTCCAGCTTGAGTTCCAGCATGTCTAGCGACAACAACTCCAGCCTCCTCTCCCTCTCCTCCCGCGTTTCCACGCGCTCCCATATTTCCACACCCTCTTCTCCGACTTCCTGGTCGTAACGACTTTCCGCATCATCGTCCTCGGGGGGACCCGCGGCAGTCGCATCATTAGCCTTTGCCATGTCAGTCTTCTTTTCTAGAAATGGAAAAACAAACGAAAACATCACTTCTCAACAATAGACACTCAACCCTCTCGGCTCACTCACCCTAATCGAACGCTCTCTGAAGGCGGTTCGCTCCTCCAGTACAGACTCGCATCCCTTTCGGCTCACTCTCCTCTATCAGACTCTCGGTTCACCCGATTCACTCTCCTTGAACAGACTCTCGCCGGTCATGGCTCACTCTCGTTTGAAAGACTCTCCCGCAAATCGGTTCGCTCCCGCGTGACAAACTCTCTGTCCAGTCGATTCACTCCTACCAGCCAGACTCTCACGGCTCACGATTCACTTTGCCGGTGCAGACTCACCCCAGCCTTGGTTTACTCCCTATGACCGAACTCTCGCTTGCCGTGGTTCGCTCTTTTTGCACAGATTCTCTAACTCAACGACTCACTCCGTCCATACAGACGCGCAACCTTTCCGATTCACTCCGGACTTACAGATTCGCTAGTTCTTCGATTCGCTCTCTCGGAACAAACTCTCCACGCCCTCGACTCACTCCCGTGACACGAACGCTTACCTGTTGCGGTTCGCTTACAGGACTCAGATACACCCTCTCCGCGACTCACTCCTTTTTCACGAACTCTCTGCTTGCGCGGCTCACTCTGGTAGTACAGACTCTCCATGGTGACGATTCATTCTTCCACGACAGACTCTCAACGTTGTAGATTCGCTCACCATTTACAGACTCTCATGCCGTGCGGCTCACTTCCGCTGTCCAAACTCTCTGGTCTTGCGATTCACTCCAGATTCGTAGACTCTCTTCTCTTGCGATTCGCTCTTTCAACACAGACTCTCCGCATTGACGACTCACTCTGGTGACCTAGACTCTCCATGGTGACGATTCACTCCTCTGGTACGAACACTCTTCAATCACGACTCGCTTCGACAACGCAGACACTCAACGCCCTCGACTCGCTCCCGACTTACAAACTCTCGTTCAGTGCGACTCACTCCCACACTACAGACACTCCTCATCGTCGATTCACTCCGGGGCATCGAACGCTCCCAGTCTACGATTCACTCCCCACTCACAGACTCTCTTACACTCCGGTTCACTCCCTTCTCACAGACTCACGCATTTGTCGATTCACTCCCTCGGAACAGACTCTCTCAGCGTACGACTCACTCTCCGTGAACGAACTCTCCAACGCAACGATTCACTCCCTTTCAAAAGACTCTCTACTTGGCCGATTCACTCTGGAGCCACCGGACACTCGCCTCCTGTGATTCGCTTACCTCTCTCAGACTCTCAACTGCTTCGACTCACTCCCCCCACCCAGACTCTTCGTTATCGCGATTCACTCAACTGGCACAGACACGCGGAGTCTGCGGTTCACTCTCTGTTCCCAAACTCTCACAAGGAACGATTCACTCGGGGTTGACAAATTCACTGGGCTCGCGATTCACTCTGTTATCGCAGACTCTCGTATGCCGCGATTCACTCCTTCAACGCAGACTCTCCAATCACACGGTTCACTCTGCCATGACAGACTCTCAACGAACGCGATTCACTCTTGGACGGCAGACTCTCGATGATCACGATTCGCTCCGTTAGGACAGACTCTCTCATGTCCCGGCTCACTCTAACAGCACAGACTCTCGTCGGGTTCGATTCACTCTTTTCTCGCAGACTCTCCAAGTGTTCGATTCACTCTCTTGTTGCAGACTCTCCGCCGGTACGATTCACTCACCAACAACAGACTCTCGCCGGGCTCGATTCACTCCTCTTCTCCAGACTCTCCTTCTACTCGGCTCACTCTCGGACTCCAGACTCTCCCTATCGCCGGTTCACTCTCTTGCACAAGACTCTCCCGTTCGACGATTCACTCCTTCAACGCAGACTCTCTACATCAACGATTCACTCCCCAGTCACAGACTCTCGTCGCTGTCGATTCACTCCTTCTGGTCAGACTCTCAGTCTTTACGACTCACTCAGAATGCACAGACTCACTCGATTCACGATTCACTCTCCTTCCTCGAACCCTCGGCCACCACCGGTTCACTCAAGCACATCAGACTCTCCATTTCCAACGATTCACTCCACACCCCAAGACTCTCTAACGTCGCGATTCACTCCCACTGTCCAGACTCTCTCAGATCACGATTCACTCCGCAGATACAGACACGCACTGCACTCGATTTGCTCCCGCATTTCAGACTCTCAGGCTCAACGACTCACTCCGGTCGCCCAGATACTCAGCTTCTACGATTCGCTCAAGCACATCAGACTCGCAAATTCCGAGGCTCACTCATCCTTGACAGACTCTCTTGTATGGCGATTCACTCCCATGACTCAGACTCCCCCTGACCGCGATTCACTCTTCCTTTGCAGACCCTCTAGAACAGTGATTCACTCTGCTCCAATAGACTCTCAGTTGTTGCGATTCATTCCAGCCGAACAGACTCGCTCATTTCTCGATTCACTCCAGCGGCCCAGACTCTCTGTGTCACCGGCTCACTCTCGTAGATCAGACGCTCACACCTCCCGATTCACTCTTGCTTGTCAGACTCTCTCATATCTCGATTCACTCCTATGGCCCAGACTCTCAGTTGACGCGGTTCACTCTCCTTCTACAGACTCTCCTTGATGTCGATTCACTCGGTCATTGCAAACTCTCTTGCCAGCCGGTTCACTCCACCGATGGGTAAAGGGGACCCTCCACGTAACACAGTACGACTCAACGAAAACGACGAACCAGCATTGAATTGAGCGTTGCTGGTTCGTCGGTTGTCGCGTCACGCCTGAAGAAAGTAAAAGAGCCCCGCAGGTTAATCGTCCTGCGGGGCTCAACTTCCTCAA
>SDBU01001098.1_pt1 | contig 39698 bp, 39 predicted proteins | sample 2277071 | NCBI WGS metagenome assembly SDBU01 (sample SAMN10397929, study PRJNA504765) | marine sediment metagenome | isolation source: marine sediment core GS08_GC12, 126 cmbsf | place: Arctic Ocean: Gakkel Ridge, Loki's castle | collected 2008 | reverse complement strand
ACACTTTCCTTTTTGTTTATTACGTCAAGGTTGTAGTATTGATTTGGTGTTAAGTAATCAAGGAATTGATGAGGTCTTATATAATTATAAACATATTCCCACCTTTCTAATTGCATGTTGTGTTCTTCTAAAGTTAGATCGACTTCTTCGACTTCATAAAATTCTTCTCTATGTGTTCTGTTGGCTCTTGAAATGGTCTTGACATCCAGACCATTTCAGAACTCTGTAGACCTTGGCAATCTGACCAATGGCTTTTGAGCTCCTTAATGTTTCCATAACCACCTGAAACTTGAAACGGAGTGTATACCGTTTCCCTTGTCTGTTAGACATCATCAGCCTCCTTTAAGGGCTTTTCCTGCAACTGATGATGCTTATTGTATCACGAAAATACTAGCACTCCAGGTGATAAAAATTTTTGGGGTCAGTTTCGTTCCAATAAAGTCGTCAGCACCGGTAACAAGGATTTTCTTGTTTTTCATTTTCATTTTAACAAATCATTTCTTGAGCGCTACTGAGTTATTTTTTTGTATCTTAGAGATGTAAATTCTCTAGTCTTTTCTTTAAATTCATTTGTTTTGAATAATTCCAGATATTTCAGCCTGATTAAATCTTGTGTGCCAATTTGTTTATTACCATGTATTTCAACAATATATTGTGCCTTAATCATTTTATAATCTTTCATATTGTAGTGACCATACAAAGCAGGAGACAGTTTGAGGGAATAATCATATCCTCTAGTCTCTTCTCCAAATGCTAATTTCATTTGCCCAGCATATTCATAATATCTATAAATTCGTTGATTTGCATTAAGATCTTTTATTTTATCATCAAACTGAATTGAAGTATTTTCCTTCATGATTTCACTATTTTTGAAGTTTTCAATTAACGAAACCTGTTTGTACCAATCTTTTTGGAAATCGATATAGTAAGAAATATTAGATAAAAGAAATGAAGAAATTAATAACGAATAAGTGAGTTTTTGAATTCTTTCAGTTGGTATAAATAATCTTATTCCATAAATTAATATCAAGCTAACACTTAAAGGAAGAAGTATTTGAAATCGGCTATTCCAATCGCCAAGACTCGGAATTTGACCTACAGCATTATAAGGAAATACAGCCAAAAAAAATAAAAACCATCCAAAGTAAAAAAATAGAAACCTCTTATCATCCGCTTTTTGAGAATATTTGTTTTTCAGTAAGAAAAAAATAACAATTCCTAAAATAATCAATGAAATAGTTGAATTTATTTTGAATGACTGTTTTAAAGGTTCAATAAATGATGTGACAAATGATAATCGTAATAGTTCTGGAACACCATATAGTTTTTCTAAAGTTAATGTATTGTATCCTGCATACAAACCATAAGGTTTAAAGCAAACTGTTTTTATAACCCAATATATAACAGGTAATATTATGAAATCAGAATACTTGACAAATTTCTTTATGATCGAAGTATTTGATGAAGGTCTATAGAACTCAAAATATGCAATGTACAATATAACTATGGCATAGAATACAAGTAAGGATGACAGACTAAATGATAGGAAGAAAAATATAAGTGCTATAATTCTCAAAACTTTTTTTTTATCTTTTAAATAAAGAGATAAAAATAAAAAACCTAACCAAAATAAAAAATGAAAGAATGCGGAAGGTGTATTAATTAGTGCAATTCTTGCACTATTGAAGGGAAGGATGGCAAAAAAAATAACGATTAACAGACGGTCAAACCGATCAATTTCATCAATTGTATATAAGATAAAGTATAAGAAAACGGCTGAGAGGAAATAGGCTGTGAATGTCAAAATTCGATAAGACGTAATACTATTTCCAATAGATAGAAGAAAATTATGAAAATAGCCGACCCATACACTCCCGGCTTGGTTGAAGGTATCCAGGATGATCGTTGGTGACATATTGTATAATACCCAGTCATCCCAGAAGACGCCAAAATTAATCAACAATAAAAAAAAGGATATTGAATATAAAACAAAAATGATCAGCAGATCGATTTTACATTTATTATTAATAGTGTTGATGAATTTCATCTATTTGTTATCTCGCAAAAGCTATGATATCATAAAAAATTATTTTTAATCAGATAAAACCCTTCCACTGCCTTGACAACCCTGTCTATTTCATCATCTCTCATCTCGTAATAAACCGGCAGTCTTAGCACCCTGTCGCTAATGTAATCCGTTACATGCATGTTTCCGCTTGTTCGGCTATACTTGATGCCTGCAGGCGATGAATGGAGAGGCACGTAGTGGAAAACTGACCAGATGCCGTTCTGTTTCAAATAATTGATGAGCCGGCCGCGCTCATCAAGCGAGTTGATTATAATATAGAAGATATGACCATTGCCGTTGTTTCCGGATTCTGCAGCCGGAAGACGGATCAATCCTTTTTCTTCGAGTGGGCGAAGGAGCCGGATGTATTGTTCAAAGATCCAGGTCCTGGCGTCCATGATCTTTTCGGCCTGCTCCAGCTGAGCGTATAAAAACGCACTCACCAGCTCACTGGGGAGAAAGGACGAGCCGATATCGACCCATGTATATTTATCAACCTCACCACGGAAGAATTTTTTTCTGTTTGTCCCTTTTTCCCACAGGATTTCCGCCCGTTCGATAAATTTTTCGTCATTTATGAGTAATGCCCCGCCTTCGCCACTGATGATGTTTTTAGTCTCATGAAAGCTCAGGCACCCAAGATGGCCTATGGCCCCGAGATACTGGTTCCTATAAGTGGAGAGTAATGCCTGAGCTGCATCTTCAACTACAAAGAGGCCGTGCCGCTCCGCAATCTTCATGATTTCATCCATAGCACAGGACACTCCGGCATAATGCACAGGAACTATTGCCTTAGAGCGTGGAGTAATTGCCTGCTCGATCAACGTTTCATCAATGTTCAGAGAGTCTTTCCTGATATCGACAAAGACCGGTACGCCTCCTCGTAAGACAAAAGCATTGGCTGTGGATACAAATGTAAAGGACGGCATAATGATCTCATCGCCCGGTCCTATGCCACACAGCATTGCAGCCATCTCCAGCGCGCCCGTGCAGGAATGTGTCAACAACACTTTTGTGCATCCAAGCCGTTTTTTAAGCCATTTGTGACAGCGTTCGGTAAACGGACCGTCGCCGGAAAGGTGCGATTCAACCACGGCTTGGGCGATGTTATCAAGCTCTTTTCCGACGATAAACGGTTTGTTAAACGGTATTTTTATCCTGTTTTTTTCCATATTTTCACACTTTCACGCCCACACAGAGAAGCGATCCTCCCATGGGAAACGATATCCCGTTCATGATTAAATCCCTTTCAATGCTGCATACCCTTTTCAAGAGTGAATTTATCAAAGGAGGCTGCCGTAGTTCGCTCCCGCTGTCTTTTTGCTTCCCCACACCAAGCTGCCATCTGAGTCTTGATGCCGCCATCAGCGGAAGCAGAAACGAAACAAAGGAAGTCAGATGCAATATCTGGAAGCCGGTCTTTTCCACCTTTGCCATAAGCCCTTTTTTGGAGTAACGTCGTTTGTGGCATGCAATCTCATCATTTTTGCTCCAGAGCCACTGGTGATTGGGAACGGTAAGAATTACTCCCCCCCTAGATTTTACAGCGCGAAAGATCTGGGAAAGGACAACTTCGTCTTCTTCAATATGCTCAATCACGTCAAATGCCCCGATCACGTCAAACTCATTTTCACAAGGGATATTGCGGGCGTCCATCTGGAAAAACGTTGCTCCTGACACGCGCTCTTTTGCATATGCCAAGCCTTCGCTGAATATATCGCTCCCGAATAGCTTTATGTCCTGAAATTCTTTCCGAATTCCGGATAGGACAAATCCAGTGCCGCAGCCGATCTCAAGAAAAGTTTCAACCTTGGGAAAATACCGGCCCAGAGCCCAAGTCAGGAGCCAATTCCGCGATTCAAACCAGAAATTTCTATCTTCAAGCTCAGCAAGCGAGGCAAAAAAACCGGCCTTAAATCCGTCATAGCCGGCAACAAGCTCCGGTGCAAAGGTTGGATGCCCATGACGTTCCTCAGGAGAATGCCCGCACACTGGACAGCAAAAATCATCTGCCTCAAAACGATCTCCGCAGGCAAGACAAATTTTCATCACTTCGCTTCAAAAATGATTCAGGTCATAATGAAATTTACTTCTTTCATTCTTCTCTTGCTAAAATGGCCAGTCCAATTCCAGACTTGCCGTAACTATTGCCGTTGTAAATCATGTATTTTTCACCATTATGTTCAAAGACATGAGGATAACAGATCATTTCAGAATCCCAGCCCGTCTCGGACACATTAATGCCGACTTTTTCATCCAAGCGATTGAAATGAATGCCATCCTCTGATTCAGCATAACGAATTCTATATGCATCTATACCATTTAATGCTCTTGAACTAAACCACATTCGGTACTTATTATCTTTAAGAACCATTGGGCGACCTAACGCATACTCACTTTCATTTAAGAAATCAACGCATATATCCCCTGTTGGAAACCAGTTCAATCCATAATCAGATTCAGCATACTTAATATGATAAAAATGCTTCCCATCTTCATTCCACCTTACTAAAGAAACATACCACATTCGCCATTCCTCATTATCTTTCAAAACAAAAGGAGCAAAAGTTGAATACGGGTCTGATTCTGAGCGATTAAGAGCATTTGGGTAATTTGCCATTTTTCTAAATTTCCCTTCAGCAATCTCTCTGGCAATACCATTAAAAGAAAAAAAAGGAACTTTTTTCCCTAAAGTCCAACCATTAAAAAACATGTGTTTTTTATTATTTATATTTATTACACAGGTAGGCATTATCCCACAATCATCATAAGCACCTAATGGACCCAGTTCAAGTAATGGCTTATCTGTTAAATTAAATATTTCAAATGGTTGTGTTATATCTAAATCAAATGATGCCGGCCTTGATTGGTTATATTTATCACGCGTTGAAAAATAAACCCTATAAAAATCTCCCTCAAGATGATAAACACACGGCATCATTGCATGCGACACCATCCACTCCAGATTCTTTGGGGGCTCGAAAATCAGGCCTCTTTTTATCCATTGTTGTTTTTTTTTCAAGCTGTTGATTCCTATAGTTTAATCCTATCGCTTTTCGTCATTAACAACTTGCTTTTTTCAGGGATATAGACACCTTTCTCCACAGTATCTTTCATAATTATCGCACCTGCTCCAATTAATGTCTCCGGTGCGATTGTGATTGAATTGCGTAGAGTAGCGTTCACGCCGATAAAACAATACTTATGGATATGAACATGACCTGATACCACAACATGTGATGTGATAAAGCAGTGATCTTCAATGACTGAATCGTGGCCGATGTGATTTCCGCTCCAGAGTGTCACATTATTACCAATTTCAACAAAAGGCTGGATTGTATTATTTTCCAGGAGAAAACAATTATCGCCCACAGGTTTGTTGGTCAAAAAAGTACATTGACTGCTGACATAACTTACTAATCCATAACCTAGAGATTTCGCTTCATAGTACTTTTTGGCTCGAATTTTATTCATTTCAGTGTAACTTAAACCTACAAACATTTTGTATTTTTGAGGTGGATACCTTTTTGTTACTTCTTTAAAACCTACTAGCGGTAATCCGCAAAAAGTTTCACTCTTGATATATTGTTCATCTGCGGTAAATGCAATGACTTCATTTTTACTGTCATTTGAGAAATAATATTTTGCGAGTTCCCCGATTTCACCATTTCCGAAAATAATTATTTTAGCCATGATTATTTATTACTCTGACAGTGAATTCATAAAGTGGGTAATCATGTAGTATTGAAACATAGTTTGAATATTTTCTACAATAATCAAAAAAAAATAAAGGATCGGCATAATAAAGATCTGAACGCAAATATTTTTTATCTGAATAACTTGATAGCATATTAAAAGAAAATCCTTTTTTGCTCAGTTCCGCTATCTTTCCCAAGAGATGCAGTATATAATCTTTCCATTCTTCATCGCTCGTATGCAGTTTGACATTGAATATACCGCTTGCTACTGTGTAATCTGCAACACTAAGACTCCCTTTACTCGAAGAAAACCTGCAATGTCTGAAATTGCCATATTCTACCCGCGCTGCATCAATCATCTTCGTAGAAAGATCGAATCCATTGTATTCGAATCTGGAACCTCGCTCTGTCATATATGCAACGAGTGCGCCATAACCACAGCCATAGTCATTTAGTGTAAAGGGATTTCTTGTGTCGCAAACCTTGAGGAGTTGTTCGAATCTCAACTCCTGAGATACCGTTGAATTCCAATCGACACCTTTTGGAGTTGGTCCAAAGATGTCAAGTTTTTTGTCATAGTATTGTTTTGTTTGAGACAAGATGGCATCAAATGTCATTTTTGAACCTTTCGTAAATCTGCCTTATTATGGTATAAGGCCTTTCTTTAGTTTCCATGAAAATCTTTGAAAGGTAGATGCCGATTACACCCACACAAAAGATCGTTAATCCCCCAAGGAACCATAGAGATATCATTAAGGATGGCCAACCTGAAAGGAATACTCCGAAAAACACCCTCCTTATTATCAGATACAGCGCAGTAATACAGGATATGAAAAGGATCATGCTACCCAGATAGAAAATAAATATAAGCGGTTTGTTGCTGAATGACGTGATTGCATTTACCAGCAAGGAAATCTTTCTCCTGATGCTATAGCTGGAATTCCCCTTAGCGTGTTTAGAAATCATAAAAGGAACTTGTTTAAAACCGGTAATGGCCCAAAGGCCGGCCATAAAAACCTCACGGTCTTTGTGTTGCACCAGGCTTTCAACATATCTTTTGCTCATTAACCGGACTGTTACAAGATTTTTCGGTATGGGATAACTTGAAAAAACATTAAACATCCAGTAGAAGACATTTCCTGATATCTTCTCAGCAAATCCTCCTTTGCGTGCCTTTTGCACACCATAGACAACATCCACATCCACATTTTTTATGTGTTTTCCATAAAATCTTTCTAAAAGTTCCGGTTCTTCCTCCAAATCGCAATCTATAAGGAAAACAAGTTCTCCTTCGGCATGCATAAGGCCTGTCATCATGGCTTTGTGGTGGCCAAAATTTCTGGAAAGATCGATTACCCTGACTTTTGGGTCTTTTTCATACAGAACCACGGAAATATCAAGAGAATCATCGGGTGAGCCGTCATTTACCAGGATTATCTCATATTTATTTGAAATCTTTTCAGCAATGGCACAAATTCGTTTATAAAACTCTTTTATGTGAGGAGCTGAATAATACATTGTTGTGACAATTGAGAGATCCATATTAAAAACTCTTCATGAATTTCGGTGCTTCCAGCCCTTCATTAAAAATAAGATCTATTATGCTCACAGCATGTTCAAAAGGAGGAAAAAGTTGGTTGTATTCAGGATAACTGGAATAATCCATGTAAATGAGCTTTATCTTTTCTTTTTTAAACATGTCCTCGTCTATGTAACCCTTGGCAGCCGGCCCGGAAATATATTCATCTGCCCCGGCCTGCTTGCAGAGATCAATAAGACGTTCTGTTTTACTGTCTATAAGACGATAATCCATGGACCAGCTAATCTTTGTACTTATGCTGAGAAAGTCGCAAATTGCAACTAGAAAATGGTGGTTGATCCTGCTGAGATAATTCTCGCTGCATCCAAAGTAAAGCTCCTCAAACATTTCTTTGTAATTCTTAAAGTATCTGGTCTGTGAATAACTTTTCACGATAGAGTCCCAGTGCTTGCGATTCCACTCCGCATTGTTCACCTTTGTATCCTTTATCTTTTGAAAATATTTCCCTTTAGCTTCAACGGGTATCGTGATCCACTTCGAACCGTTTGCGGTCTTGATCCTGTTCCTGTTCCTCCAATCCTGTCGCGTATACTGCATATCATCAAATAGTATAAATTCATCCACCATATTTATAATGTCAAAATAACCTTTCCAGGGGATATAGTTTGACTGGATAATGGCGACTGCCTTCCGGGTTGGGAGTAGATTTTCAGACATTGTTTTCGTGATTTGGACTTTGATTGTAAGTGTTAGGGAATATTGCCAGAATATGGAGGCTGCCATTGTGATTTACAAAGGATTTGTTATGGTTCATAGTTCAAATAAGCTGACACGACAGGAATTTGATTCTGTGCTCCTTCTGAAACGCTCTCAATTTTTCGATTTTTCCAACTGCTTGCGTCTTGAAATAAACATATCACACTCACAACAGCAAAATCAATGACTTGAACTTGTTCATCCTCTTGACTTTTTCTCTTCGAGATTATAATGTAAAAAAGTTGTATGTAGGGATGAAATCAAAAGCCTAATTAAGCTTAAAAAGAAACGACTTCTTTCTAGAGAATTAAGGGATTTATTAGGAATACAGATATCCTTGAAAAGGCGGTAGCTTGTCTTCTCTTAAATTAAACTATATGTAAAGTATGGCATAAATTAATCTTCCCTATTAATGGAAGTTTAGTAGTTGTATTTCATGAATCTTCCCCATAAAGTTTTTATTATAGCAGAAGCAGGAGTGAACCATAATGGATCAGTTGATATCGCGAAAAAACTGATTGATCATGCTGTAATTTGTGGCGCTGATGCTATTAAATTTCAATCCTTTAAAACAAATAATCTAGTAGTAAAAAATGCGCCTAAGGCTGAATACCAGAAAAATTCGTTATCAGATGATGATTCCCAATATGAGTTGATTTCTGCACTAGAATTAAATAGAGAAGATTTAATACTTTTATATGATTACTGCAAAGGTAAAATTAAGTTTATTTCTTCAGTTTTTGATAGGACAAGTATTCAATTATTACATGAAATTGGATTAGATATTATAAAAATACCATCTGGAGAGATTACAAATTATCCTTTTTTGCAGGACCTTGGTAGTCTCAATAAACAATTGATCCTTTCTACAGGAATGTCAACCATGCAAGAAATTAAATATGCATTAGATGTCCTCACAATTGCAGGAACAAAAAAAAGCAATATCTCAATTCTTCACTGTACATCCGAATACCCCGCTCCATTTAATGAAGTAAATTTGGCGGCACTAGAATCGATAAAAAAAGAATTTAAATTGAATGTTGGATATTCTGATCATACTATTGGCATAGAAATTCCAATTGCTGCAGTCGCTTTTGGTGCAACAATAATTGAGAAACATTTTACTTTAGATAAGGAAATGATAGGTCCAGATCATAAAGCAAGTGCTGATCCAAGTGAATTTAAGACCATGGTGGATGCCATCAGAAAAGTTGAACAAGCCATTGGTAATGGAATAAAGAATCCCACAAAATCAGAAATGAAAAATATGGTTGTTGTGAGGAAGAGCATAGTTGCAACAAAAAAAATTGAAAACGGTGAAATCTTTTCAGAGAAAAACCTAACAACAAAAAGGCCAGCGATTGGAATAAGTCCCATGTTATGGAATGAAATAATAGGTAAAAAGGCGACAAAAGCCTATGCCAAGGATGATTTTATCGAATATTAATATTAATGAAAAAAAAGATTTGTATTGTGACAGGAACTAGAGCTGATTTTGGACATTATAGCTCTGTATTAAAAGTATTGCGGAATTCATTTGATGTTTCTCTCATCGTATGTGGGATGCATCTGACTGAGTATTATGGGTGTACCATCGAAGAAGTTGAAAAAACTAATGTGCGGATTGCTGATAAAATTGATTTCATATTTGAAAGCAATACACTTACATCTATGAGTAGATCAGTTGGAGTGGCCGTTCTTGGAATAACACAAACATTAGAAAGAGAACACCCGGATATATTAATGCTGCTTGGTGATCGAGGAGAAATGATTGCTGGAGCAATAGCCGCTGCTTATATGAATATTCCGATTGCACATCTTCATGGTGGTGAGATATCTGGCAGTGTTGATAATAGTATAAGGCATGCGATAACTAAATTGGCGCATATTCATTTAGTCCCTCATGAAGAAGCAAAGAATTACGTCCTGAAAATAGGAGAAAATCCTAAATATGTATTTAATGTCGGGGCTCCATCTCTTGATACGATTTCTAATCTTAAAGAAGTTGAAAAAAAAGCTTTCTATAAAAAATATACTCTGGATCTGAATGAATCTTATATCTTGTTTGTTTTTCATCCAGATACACATGATTTTGAACCAATTGATATTCGTATAGCCATTATTTCCGAATGGTTAAAAAAAACAAGGATGAAAACAATATGGATAAAGTCAAATTCTGATTGTGAGGGGAAAATAATTAATAACCACTTTGATATGTTTTCAAAACGCGGTGATCAATTTAAGGGATATAGCAATTTGCCCTATCCGGATTATTTAAATCTTATGAAGAACGCAAGGTTGATGATTGGAAATTCGAGTAGTGGAATTATTGAGGCTCCATCTTTCAAACTCCCTGTAATAAATCTAGGTAACCGGCAAAAAGACAGGATTAGAGCAGAAAACGTGTTAGATGTTGGATTTAATCTAAATGAGATCGATAATGCATATAAAAAAATCATGGAGAATGAGAATTTTAGGAAGACTCTTCGAAGTGTAAAAAATCCATATGGAGAAGGAGATTCAGCAAGAAAAATATTGGACGTTTTAGTTGGACTATCTGATAGAAAAACTTTGATAAACTCGAAACATTTTTAAATATACTTCAAATCAGATGAAAAAACGGATCATCTATGGAGCCAGTGGACATGGAAAAGTCATTGCTGACATTATTGAACTCAATGGGCATTTGATCAACTGTTTCATCGATGATGATAAAAGTAAATGGGGGAAGAATTTTTTTGGATATAAGATTCAGAATTCTAAATATTTATTTGATAATTTGTATAAGAATGAATTTGAGTGCATTGTAGCTATAGGTGATTGTAAAACAAGGGAAAGAATAGTCAAAGAATTAAACAATAAAGTAAATTTTTTCAAAGCTATCCATCCTTCAGCACAAATTGCTAAAAATGTAAATATTGGTGTTGGTACAGTTGTAATGGCAAATGTGGTTATTAATAGCGATTCATCGATTGGAAACCACTGTATAATCAATACCTCTTCTAGCTTAGACCATGATTGTAATATACAAAATTTTGCTCATATTTCCCCAGGAGCTCATCTTGGTGGTGGAGTAGTAGTTGAGGATTTTGCTTGGGTAGGTTTAGGGGTTTCAATTATCAACAATATTAGAATAGGAGCAAATTCAATTGTGGGTGCTGGCTCTGTTGTCATTTGCGATGTGGACCATGAGGTTGTCGTTATGGGGAATCCAGCAAAGTATTTTAGGGGAAATATTTAATCACAGATTTCATAGATTAGGTTTTGAATCTTTCCAAAAAACCGGTTGGCTTTGGGAGATCAATTGGAGATATAGATGTATGAGCATATAGAAAAACACCTTTTATCAGCAGAAAGTACAATTAAAGAAGCTATGTTAAAAATGAATATTGGTGGACGTAAAATCGCAATTGTTATAAACGGAGACAGAAAACTCTTGGGAACAGTTTCAGACGGAGATATTCGAAGAGCTTTGCTTGGAGAACATACTTTAGAATCATCTATAAAAAAGATTATGAATAAACACCCCATTTATGCAAATGAAGATACTTCTTCCTCAGAGATTATTAATATGATGCAAGAGAATGTACTAAATCAAGTCCCAATTGTTAACTCGGATAATCAAGTCATTGAAATATATTTTATTCATGATTTTAGAAACATCCCTCTCTCTAATCCAGATATCACACATAAAGAAATAAATTTAATTAACGAAGTCCTAAATACTTCATCTTTAAGCATCGGGCCAAAGATTATTGAATTTGAGGATGAGATTGCTAATTATATTGGCACTAATTTTGCGGTAGGTGTTAATAGCGGGACGAGCGCCCTCCATCTATGCATGAAAAGTTTTGATATCAAAGATGGAGATGAAGTAATAACCACGCCTTTCAGTTTTATTGCCTCAGCGAATTGCATATTGTTTGAACGTGCTAAACCCGTTTTTGTTGATATTGATGAAGATAGTTTATGTATAAATATTGATTTGATTGAAAAAAAAATAACAGGTAAAACAAAAGCAATACTTCCAGTTCATGTTTTTGGTCATCCATGTGAAATGGATGATATGTTAGCTTTAAGCAGTAAACACAACTTGCTAATTATTGAAGACGCTTGTGAAGCCATTGGAACTGAATATAAAGGGAAAAAGACTGGTTCTTTTGGAGATGTCGGAGTTTTTGCCTTTTACCCAAACAAACAGATTACTACTGCAGAAGGTGGAATGATAGTAACGAATGATGAACGAATAAGTTCCTTATGTAAAAGTATGAGAAATCAAGGCAGAGATGAAACAGATGAATGGCTTGCCTTTAAACGTTTAGGATATAATTACAGAATGAATGAACTAAGTGCTGCAATGGGAATAATTCAATTAGGAAGAATTGATGAAATAGTAGATAAAAGAATCTCTATTGCAGCCCAATACAACGAAAGATTGAAAGATATTGAAGATATTAGGCTTCCATCTTTTCCCCCTAACGGAAAGATGAGCTGGTTTGTTTATGTAATAAGATTAAATTATGAAAAATTCCCAAGATTTGCTAGAGATGATATTATAGTGGAATTAAAAAAAAGAGGTATTTTTTGTAGTAATTATTTTACTCCAATTCACCTTCAACCATTGTATGTCGATTCCTTTGGATACAAGATTGGTGATTTCCCTGTCACGGAGAGAGTCTCAGGAACGACCATCGCTCTACCTTTTTTTAATAATATTAATATATCTCAAATAGATTATATTTGTGACAGTTTGAAAAATATTCTTCAAAAAAAATAAACGCACCATTTAACCATATAATGAACTTGATTGATGAAAGTCATCTTATCAGAGGATAATTCTATTTCTATTCTGAATTGCTTAATCGTTGGATATGGCTCCATAGGAAAGCGTCATGCTTACATCTTGAATAAGATGGGACTTAGTGTTCAAGTTGTGAGTAAAACAAATTTCATTGATTTTCCTTGTTATGACACCATTAAAAAAGCTTTCGCGGAAAAAAAATTTGATTATGTCATTATTTCTAATGAGACATATAAACATTATGAGAGTTTCATTGAATGCAAAAAACTTGGATTTTCAGGTAAGATTCTTATTGAAAAACCCGTTTTTTTAAAGCCCAGCCCGATACCTCAATCAAGCTGTGAAAACGTATTTGTTGCTTATAACCTTCGTTTTCATCCGATTATTCAAAGACTACATGAGTTTTTAAATGATAAAGAAATTTACTCTATCCAGGCATATGTTGGACAATATCTTCCCGATTGGAGATCCGGTGTTGATTATACAAAGAGCTATTCCGCATCGAAAGTCAGGGGTGGCGGTGTTCTGAGGGATTTGAGTCATGAATTGGATTATATTAATTGGATTTCTGGGGGCTGGAAAAGGGTTGCGGCAATTGGAGGGAAGTTCAGTGATCTTCAAATAGACAGCGATGATGTTTTTGTTTTGCTGTTAGAAATGGGAAATTGTCCTGTTGCTAGTGTTCAAATGAATTATTTGGATCGCATAGCCCGCAGAGAAATTATAATTATCCTGAAAGATCATTCCATAAAAGCTGATTTGATTCATGGCACTTTAAATATAGATGGAGAGGTGACATTGTTTGAGGTGGAAAAGGATCTGACGTATACCAAACAGCATAATGCAATATTGAAAGGAGACTTCAGCACCGCTTGTACATTGAAACAAGGGGTGGACGTTTTAAAGCTGATTCATGCTGCTGAATCGGCATCAAAGAAGGAAAAGTGGATTAATAGATCAAATTTAGATCTGATATCGTGAAACAATACATTGTCGGCTTTATTTTTGCTCGTGGTGGATCTAAAGGGATTCCCGGGAAGAATATTCGTCTTTTGGCAGGCAAACCGCTTATTGCTTATGCTATTGAATCCGCATTTCAAAGTGAGTTTATAGATCGTGTTGTGGTTTCAACTGATGATGAAAAAATTGCACAAGTTTCTCGAGAATTTGGTGCCGAAGTTCCATTTGTCCGTCCCAAAGAACTAGCTCTAGACAACACACCAGAATGGATGGCATGGCAACATGCTATTCGGACTCTGAAGGAACAGGATAAGGGAAGGAAACTGGATATATTTGTCTCTATCCCACCTACCTCGCCTTTGCGAGCCGTTGAAGATGTGGATAATGCCATTCAAACCCTTTTGGAAAGCGATGCAAACATAGTCATTACTGTAAAGAAAGCTGGTCGGCATCCATCTTTTAATATGATTACTCTGGATGAACATAATTGGGCAAAATTAGTTTTACCTTTAGACAAGCAAATCATTCGTCGCCAGGATGCGCCACTGGTATTTGACATGACCACAGTTGCGTATGTTGCAAGGCCAAAATTTATAATGGAGTCGAAAGCAATTTTTGATGGCAAAGTTAAATCAGTGATCATACCCGAAGAAAGATCAATAGATATCGATACCGAACTCGATTTCCAGTTTGCTGAATATTTGATGAACAGCAGGATGAAATAAAATGAAAAAAGTTAGTGAACTCATGTCACTCAAAGGACGAGTAGCTGTTATCACTGGAGGAGCCGGACACATCGGTTCTGCAATGGGCGAAGCGCTTGCCGAACTTGGTGCAAATATCGTAATCTTAGATATTTCCCTGGAATCATGTTTGTCCGTATGTGAACGTATTTCAAAGGAATATACTGTCGAAACTCTGCCATTAAACGTGGATCTCGCACGGGAGGAACTTATCCGAACGGTTCCCGATGAGGTTGTAAACAAATTCGGTCGTTTGGATATCTTGGTTAATTGTGCTGCATTTGTCGGCACTTCAAAACTTCAGGGCTGGATAACTCCTTTTGAAGAACAGAGTGTGGACACCTGGAAGCAGGCTTTAGAAGTGAATTTGATATCTCCATTTATACTGACCCAAGCTTGTACACCAGCTTTGAAGCGATCCGGTCACGGCTCAGTAATTAATGTTGCTTCCATTTACGGAATCCAGGGACCAGACATGCGCTTGTATGAAGGAACGCCAATGGGGAACCCCGCTGCCTATGCAGCCAGCAAAGGAGGACTTCTGCAATTAACCCGCTGGCTCGCAACTGTTTTGGCGCCTGTTGTGCGAGTGAACGCAATCACTCCGGGTGGTGTTAGTAGAGGTCAGCCAGAAGATTTTCAAGTAAAATATATAGAACGTACACCTCTTAAACGGATGGCTATTGAAGAAGATATAAAGGGTGCTACTGCTTTTCTTGCAAGCGACCTGTCCTCCTATATAACAGGGCAGAATATAATAGTAGATGGCGGCTGGACCATCTGGTGAATAATATTGATGATAAAATCATAAATAAGGAGGTTCGAGAGATGAAACGATGTAATAGATGTTTGATGGCAAACACCAAACCTGGCCTGATTTTGGATGATCAAGGTATTTGTCAGGCTTGCCGGCATTATGAAATGAGAGCCAACACGGATTATAATAAACGATTTGAAGAGCTCAGAAAGCTGACCAGCAAATTTAAGCAAAGAGATGGTTACTATGATTGTTTAATCGCTGTCAGTAGTGGAAAGGATAGTCATTTTCAAGTTTATGTCATGAAAGAATTGCTTGGAATGAACCCTTTGTTGGTCAGCGCAAGTGACCCTTTTACGAAAACGAAAGCAGGTCAACATAATTTGAATAATATAGCCGAAGCGTTTGGCTGCGATATGATTACACTTAATCTCAATCCAGCTTTGGTAAGAAAAATGGTCAGGATTGCATTTGAAGAATTAGGAAGTCCTACATGGCCGATAGATCGGGCAATTTATGCCTTTCCAATTAGAATGGCCCTTAACATGAAAATCCCGCTTGTTATCTACGGAGAGAACGTAAGTTATGAGTATGGGGGTGTCCTGCAACAGGAGACATATAGCGCAAAAGATCAGATAAACAATGATGTTGCGAAAAAGGTCGATTTCAGCCTTTGGTATGAAAATGGTGTATCTCAGAAAGAAATTAATATGCTCATGTATCCGACGGTTGAGGAGATTCAGAAAGCGTCTCTTGAGCCTATTTTCCTCAGTTATTTCATGCAATGGGATGGTCGTAGGAATTATCAGATAGCGAAAAGGTATGGATTCCGAGACCTGGAACATGAATGGAAGAGGGAAGGATATATAGAAAATTATGATCAGATTGATTCAATCGGTTATCTCTCTAACGTATGGATGAAATATCCAAAATTTGGGTTTGCCCGTGCTACCGATGTCGTGGGTTATTGGATCAGAGGCGGTTTTATAACAAAAGAAGAGGGCGCAGATCTGATTAAAAAGTACGATCACAAGCTTGATCAAAGGATACTCGACGATTTTCTGGCTTTTACGGGATACAGTGATAAGGAGTTTTGGGATTTTACGGAAAAATTCTGGAACAAGGATCTTTTCGAGAAAATTGATGGAGAGTGGACACCAAAACCTGCAATTTATAGAACATTGAGTTAGCGACATGTCGATTGCCATAAAAATCATCCTAGGCTGGATATAAAAGGTCTAAACTTCTCAAATGGAAGTTGAGATATGCCGTTTGGTCTTATTGACTGCATATTGTTGAAATACGAAAATTATAAAGCAGATAATAAGGATCTATCCAATGTATCAGCGGTCGGTTCAAGATAAGTTTATTACTGGATTTAATAGTCTCCGATATTCAATAACGGAGCCCGTACTGTTGCGCATAGCACGTGCACGTTATGCGCATCTTTATTCTGACCCGACAGAATCGCCCCTCGTATCAGTTGCTATTCCGACTTATAATAGGGGTCAATTGCTGGTTCAACGTACCCTTCCTTCAATATTTGCACAAACGTATAGGAATATAGAAATAATAATTGTTGGCGATTGTTGCCCAGATGATACGCCAGAACTACTTAAGAAAGTTAAAGATCGAAGGCTACGTTTTTTCAACCTTCCTAAGCGAACTAAATACCCTGATGATCCTGCATGTCGATGGTTCATTTCTGGATTGGTTCCTCTTAACGAGGGTATGAATCTTGCACGCGGGAAATGGATTGCTTATTTTGATGACGATGACATCATGACACCAGACCATGTCGAAAGCCTGTTGCGGTTCGCTCAACGTGGGAATTACGAATTCGTGGCCGGCCTTTATGAGGAAGAGCGAGAGGGTCAAAAGTGTATTATGGGCCAAAGAAGTGCAGAATATCCTGAATTCGGCGGACATGGCACGTCGCTCTATCGAAGTTATTTGCATTGCTTCAAGTACAACAAAAACAGTTGGCGCAAAGCCTACAACAGACCTCAAGATATTGATCGGCAGCTTAGGTTGCGACGAGCAGGAGTCAGGATGGAACTTCATGAGAAGGTTGTAAGTTACGTTGTACCACGGCCAGGATTGAGCACTGTCGGTTTAGCAGCCAGGATCATAAAGCCGGAATAGTAAGGTATAAATATTTTCATTTTTAGGATGGGAGCAACCCAACAAATAATCCATTAAAGCACATGAACAGGAGAAAGTATGAAACGAGTTTAAATTACCGGCATTACCGGATAGGACGGGATGCCAATGAAATTACTAGACGTTAGTCGATTAGATGGGATCGGGTAGAGACATAAGACTTGATTAATCAACAGGTATCCGATCAGTTGTTGAAAATTTTGGAGTACGTCATTCCAAGAAGAAAGGATGAACATACCTATGAATTTAAAATACACTTATCAATTGCTTGAACCGATTCAGGCTCTGTTGCAGGAAGCATCGCGTATTAATAGCTTTAAACCTCAAAAATACTGGTATCCACTGAGCATGGCTACTTATGATATAGAAGAAATTTTAGCTGCTGTAGATTCATTATGTTCTTTCCGGACAACGATGTGGGAAAAAACAATCGAATTTGAGAGTCAGTTTGCGCATGTTAACGACTGTCCAGAGGCAATTATGGTCAACAGCGGATCCTCTGCAGATCTATTGATTGCCTTTGCATTAGTAAACCCACTGACTAAATTTCTAAATCAGGGAGATGAAATTCTAGTGCCATCAGTTACTTGGCCTACCCAGCTTTGGTCTCCAATGATGGCAGGGTTGAAAGTTAGATTTGTAGATACAAACCCAAATACTCTAAATATGGATATAAATGATCTTGAAGCTAAAATTGGGCCAAAGACGCGCGCAATTTCACTTGTTCATCTGATGGGCAATCCTTGCGATATGGACCGCATTCAAACTATTTGCCAAAAACACAACTTGATTTTAATTGAAGATTGTTGTGAAGCACTGGGGGCTAGATTCAAGGGTAAAGCAGTAGGTACTTTTGGGTTGGCAGGCAGTTTCTCATTCTTTTTCTCTCATCATATTACCACAATGGAAGGCGGAATGATCATATGCCAGGATCAGACACTCTCAGATCTTTTTCGACTACTTCGTGCACATGGGTGGGCGCGTAATGCAAAGTATATCAAACCTGAAACTAAAGAAGGACTCGATTCAAGGTATATGTTCTTAAATTGGGGATTCAATGTAAGGCCTACTGAACTTCAGGCTGGCTTTGGTCTTGAACAGCTTAAAAGATTACCTGCTTTTAACGTACAACGTCTCCAAAACGTGGATTACTTTCAGAAATACCTCAATCGTCATTCGGAGATAATGCGATTAATGGAAGTTTTACCGGACGCAGAATGTTCCTGGTTTGCACTACCAATAATGCTCACACAAAACTGTCCTTTCAACAAGGAGAAATTCTTGGCCTATCTCGAAGGGCAAGGTGTGGAAACGCGTCCAATTGTAGCAGGTAACTTGACACGGCAGCCAGTGTGTCAATTGTATCCCGAATTGCAGGAGCCCAATTTGCCAGGTGCAGACGCAGTCCATGAACGTGGTTTTTATCTTGGTTTGCATCCATTTGAGGCTAAAACAAATCTGGATCGGCTTGCAGAAATATTTGAGCAGTTTATTCGCCAATATATATGAAGGTTATTCTTATGGCATGCACTTTAGATGCTGCCATATCATACGAACATCAGTGAGCATCACTGATCAAACAATTATATCTTGTCTGAGAAACATTCCTACGAACTTCCGGATACTGATTTCATCCATCACGTTGGCTTTTACTGTGGCAACTATCCCGAATTGAGCACGATAGATATTGAAACCTTAATTAGTTGCCTTGGGAGATATTAATTATGATTATCATTAGATTAATCGGAGGGCTTGGAAATCAGTGTTTTCAATATGCTGTTGGTCGGCACCTGTCTGAGATCCACCATTCGGAATTAAAAATTGATATATCGGAATTTGAGTCCTACAAACTGCACGCATATTCACTGAACCATTTCAACATTAAAGAGAATTTTGCTACACCAAGTGAAGTGGCAGGATTGAAACATCTGAAAGAAAAACATTTTCACTTTGATCCGGAAGTATTGCGCCTTTCCGATGGAATCTACCTGCATGGTTATTGGCAAAGTGAAAAATATTTCATGGGAATTGCCGAAATTATTCGACAGGAATTAACCGTGAAAACACCTTTATCAGGCAAAAACAAGGAAATAGCTGAACAGATCTCTTCCTGCGTGTCTGTAAGTGTACATATTCGTAGAGTGGACTATCTGCCCAATACATATGCGGAACAGTTGTTTGAACCTTGCAGTCTCGACTATTACTTGAATGCTGTTAAGCATATTGCCAATATTGTCGGGAAGCCGCATTTTTTCGTATTCACTGATGACAAGACCTGGGTGCGTGAGAACTTTCGGCTGCCATATCCCATTACTTTTGTCGATCACAATGGAGCTGACAAAAATTATGAAGATATGCGTTTAATGAGTTTGTGCAGTCACAATGTCATTGCCAACAGCAGCTTTAGTTGGTGGGGGACCTGGCTGAATAAAAATTCCGGCAAAATGGTCTTCGCTCCAAACCAGTGGTTCACTGATAAGGCTCGAAGCAGTCCAAGAGACCTGATCCCGGATTCCTGGATTAAAGCATAGCCTATCCACAAAAAACTTTTTTGATAGAGTAATTGATATGATATCTAACAAAATACGTTGGGGAATTCTTGGTACGGGGAATATTGCCCAAGTTTTTGCAAAAGGCATAGCTGGTTCTACAACAGGTGAGCTTTTTGCTGTTGCTAGCCGAAGCCTGTCTGGCGCCCTAAACTTTGGCAAAGAGTTTGGCGTGCCTTTTCAGTATGGCAGTTACGAAGCCCTTCTGGTGGATCCCAGGGTTCAGGTGGTTTATATCGCGCTTCCACATGTTTTTCATGCTGAATGGGCTGTCCGCGCCGCCAATGCCGGTAAGCATATCCTTTGTGAAAAACCTCTCGCCATAAACTATACCGAGGCCAGCGCAATCGTCGATGCCGCACGGCGCAACAACGTTTTCCTGATGGAAGCCTTTATGTACCGTTGCCATCCTCAAACCGCTAAGTTGATAGAATTGCTTCGCTCCAAAGTGATCGGAGATGTTCGAATCATTCAGGCAACATTCAGCTTCCAGGCAGATTTTGATCTTTCTAATAGAGCATTGAGCAATGAATTATGCGGCGGCGGCATTCTTGATGTTGGATGTTATCCAATCTCCATAGCTCGATTGATTGCAGGGGTTGACCTTGGGAAAGAATATGCTGAACCTATCGAGGTTTATGGCACCGGCCATATAGGTGATTTAAGTGGTATTGATGAATGGTCGACCTGTTGTTTGAAGTTCCCCCGTGGAATTCTTGCTCAAGTTGCTGCTGGAGTGTTTCTTAAACAAGAAAATGTTGTCCGTATCTTCGGTTCGGATGGCAATATATTTATTCCATCGCCGTGGGTCCCAGGGGGACGTGAGCCTGGAATCACGAAAATCTTTGTCCATAGGAGGAGAGAAACTGTTGCACAGGAGATAATTATTGAAACCAACCTGAGTTTATACGCAATGGAGGCTGATATGGTTGCCACCAGTATCAACCTGCGTCAATCCCCGGTAATGAAGTGGGAAGACAGCTTGGGTAATATGAGAGCACTGGATCATTGGCGACAAGCTGTAGGTGTATACTATCGTGTGGATGCTCAAATATCCAAAAATATAAATTCGTAATATATTCGATTACTGTTGTTTTGACATTTTCAACTCTAAAGGAGTCTATCATGATGAATATCAATGACGTTTCAGAATTTAGATTATTCATTAATTCATTGCCTACAGACGATTCTTCATTATACGAAATATTTAATCAATACGTTTGTGGATATAATGGTGAGGGTAATGGTGATATTAAGACTAACGGAGAGTTACGCCTTATGCGACAAAGATTGCCCAAGTGCAATACCGTATTTGATATTGGTGCGAACGTAGGTCATTGGGCAAAATTAGCTCTACAAATTAATCCGGAACTAAATCTTCACTGTTTTGAACCAAGCAGATCAACTTTTCAGGAGCTGCTTTCTAATCAATTTGATTCGAATGTCATATGCAATAATTTCGGTTTTAGCTCTACGAGCGGAGAAGCCTGTTTGCATGTGTTTAAAGATGGTTCAGCCCTTAATTCACTTTATAAGAGGGAAGGTTTGGAAGATGGTTATGGTTTATTGCCTCAACAACACGAGGAAACGATTCAATTGGAAACTGTGGATGCCTATTGTGAAGCTCACAATTTGCGAGAAGTTGGAGTGGATTTTTGCAAAGTAGATGTAGAGGGCCATGAACTGGAAGTGTTCAAGGGAATGACCGGAAGCTTGGGAAAAAAAGCTGTCCGGTTTATTCAATTCGAGTATGGCGGATGCAATATAGATTCGCGTGTTCTACTCAAAGATATCTTTGATTTATTTCAGCCATTTGATTACACCTTTTACAAGATATTTCCTGAAAGACTGAAGCCAGTCGCTCGGTACGACCAACGTTATGAAAACTTTCAGTATCAGAACTGGGCTATCATTGCCAACGGTTGTGCTAATGATGAATAAAACCCAAAGAGTTTTTATTGCTGGCCACAACGGGATGGTAGGATCAGCTATTGTGCGCCTACTTAGAAAACGCGGGTTCGAAAATCTGATCTTATGTAGTCATCGTGAACTCGATTTGAGAGATTCGCATGCAGTTCAAGAATTTTTCGAAGCGCAGAAACCGGAAATAGTCGTTCTTACAGCCGCTCGGCTTGGAGGTATCCAGGCTAACCTTGATCATCCTGCAGAATTTCTCTACGAAAATCTGGCAATTCAGAACAATGTAATACATCAATCATTTCTGAGCGGAGTTAAAAAGTTTTGCTTCCTTGGCAGTTCCTGCATTTATCCACGCGAGTGTCCCCAACCCATGAAGGAGCAGTATTTGCTGACTGGCTTATTGGAGCCAACGAATGAAGGTTATGCACTGGCAAAAATTGCTGGTCTCAAGATGGTCGAATATTACCGTAGGCAATATGGGTTTTGCGGTATCAGCGTGATGCCATGTAATTTGTATGGCACTAACGATAGTTTCGCTCCTTTGCACTCCCATGTGTTATCTGCCCTTATTAAAAAATTTGTTGATGCTGTAGAAAGAGGAATAAATAACGTAACAATTTGGGGTACAGGTTCGGCAAAACGTGAATTTATGCATGTGGATGACGTTGCGGAATCTATTCTTTTTCTGATGGATAATTATAATGAATCTGAATTCATTAATATTGGTTGGGGTAGCGATATCTCAATTCGTGACTTAACAGAATTGATTGCCCAAAGGACAGGCTATAAGGGTTCTATAAATTGGGATACCACAAAACCTGATGGTATGCCACGCAAATGTATGGATGTTTCACGGCTAAATGCCTTGGGCTACACCCCCAAAATATTATTAGAAGACGGAATAAAAAAAACGATAGAAGAATATAGGACAATAATTTCATCCCACAGATTTATTCAATGAGCAATCGATTCCATATTATAAAAGATGTATTCCATTATAGTACTAGTGCATACATATCAATGGCTATAGGTTTGGTTTCGGGTTTTTGGATTGCCCGCCTGTTGGGACCTCATGATTATGGAGTTTGGAATGCTGTTTCCTTAGTTTTAGCATATGGAGCTTATATGGAGTTTGGCGTACTTTCTGCGATGGGACGTGAGCTCCCTTTGTATATAGGAGAAGGTGATCTGCAAAAAGCTGCGGCTGTTGATGGTGCGGCTCGGTATACTACAATCTGTGGCGCTATTTTAGCGTCCATGGTTGTGCTCGCGTTTTCCTTTTCACCGAATCATTCATCAATGATGGCCCTTGGATTACGTATTATGGCAGTAGTCCTGATTTTGCAGCAAATCTATACCTATCATCGGATTGTTTTGCGTTCAAATAACCAGATTGGTGAACTTAGTCGGCAACAAGTTGTGCTTGCTATAATTAATGCAGGATTATCTATTTCACTCGTAGTTGTTCTCGCTTTAACGGGTAGGATGATAGCCGCTGCTTTAACGCAAGCAGTAATTGTAATGTACGCTTTGTACCGTAATCCTTGGCAGCCAGTGCCAAAATTCAATCTGGCTTTTACCTGGTCATTGATGCGTGTTGGAATACCCATCTTGGTTTCCGGTTTTATAATAACAATGTTAACATCCATTGACCGCCTTATGGTCATCATTTTTCTGGACGCGACACAATTAGGATATCTGGGATTGGCGCTCCTGTTAGTCAGCGTAATATCTCTGATACCCGCAATGGCAAGCCAAGTTTTGTATCCCCGGATAAACTATCACTTTGGAAACACAGGAAGGAACATTGAGGCGCTACGATCGTATGTTCTCATACCGCCCGTGATTCTAAGTTCTTTATTACCCTTGCTAATAGGACCGCTGTATCTAATCCTGCCCTATGTTGTTAAGACTATTCTTCCGGCTTATACCCATGGCATTGCTGCTGCCAGGATTATTGTTGTTGGAATTTTCTTTTACGGCATTCTAGGCTTGACCGATTACTTTTTGGTGACTACTGGCAAATTGAAACAATATGCTCTTTTCGGCTGTATTGCGCTTGTTTGTAATATCGTTCTGGATTTTTTGTTCATACTTACGGGGTATGGAATCGAAGGAATAGCCTTTGGTGGGACGCTGCTCACCTATTTCTTTTATTCATGTATTGTGATCGGGTATGCACTGTCCCATTACACACGGCTGTTTGGCGATTGGGTTAGGTTTTTCTCACAGCTTTGGGCGCCATTTATCTATATGTTAATATTATTGTGGTCCGTTGAAAAGCTGGTAGATTATCTGACTTCTTCTGCTTCAAATACTGACTCGCTATTAACCGCAGGCGCCAAAGTCATTCTGTATTTACTCGGTTGTCTGCCACTCATTTATATCGTTGGTAAAAAATTAAAACTGGATTTTTTGCGAGACAGCTTCGATCGAAAGAAGACTCTCTCCCCACCGTCCGATTCCACAACTTATTGAGTAATTATGTCGCAAGCCAATATATCGAATCTGAATAAAGATAAACCCGCCTTGAATGCTACAGATACTCTGAATTATTCTGCCTCTTTAGTTGAGAAGTTCGGCAAGTCAAAACTTCCTAATGGGGAAACCTTAGCGGCAGCACTCACTGTGGAAGGCATTCCTTTTTGGGATGTGTTTTCTGCTGAATTTGCGCATAGTCATCTACCAAGAGTATTAGAATCTGATGCTTCATCTGAAAGCATAATGCATCAAATAAGGCCATACTTGAGTCGATTGAAGCACGTCACACGTAATTTCGTTCGCAACCGCCGCAATGCACATGGCTGTTCATCGTGGCCACCCGGACAAACCGTTCTTTGTCTTGGTTTCGGTAATTATATCTATAAGGATGTTCTCCAACCGGTTGTTGATCGACTGGCTATGCGTAATGATTGTCATGTAGTAGTATTGAGTGATCAACATTGGCTTGATGTGAAGTCATCTTCCGCTGAGGATTGTAAATATCAAACAGTATGGCAACATTGGAATGAACAAGTAGGAAAGCAGGTTTCTAAACTACAGAAGTCACTTTACCAGATCGAAAAATATTTAAACTTATCCAATGCATTATCGAACATAATACCTGTTACTGACCGTCATCTGTTAGCTAACTTCAAAAACATGTTTAATTGGTTTTTTCGATTCTATTTACCTCTCCTTATTCCGCAAGCTGTTGTGGCTCGACATATTCTGGAGAACCACCGCCCCGCGCTGGTAATTACGCCCGATGTGGCTGATCCTCGGACGCGTGTTTATACATTACTTTGTCGGCTCATGAGCATCCCTTCTCTGGATGTTCAGTTTGGTCTAGCTGGTGACGAAGCGATTGAATGGCGTTTCCTTGCGGCAGATTGCGTTGCCGTGTGGGGAGATGCTTCGAAAGAGGCCATGCTGAAACAGAAGGTTTCCCAAGAGAGAATTATTATAACAGGTTCGCCACGCCACGACTGCCTCGTCAACCTGTCTAAAACGGAAGTAAAATCAAAACGCGCAATACTTGGTGTACCAGAAAAAAGCGCCCTGGTCGTGATGGCCTCCACTTATACTTTGAAGACCCATGACAAATACTCAGATCCAATAATTTGGCAGGCGATGGCACATGCAGTTTTCGAGGCTGCCGATAAGACACCTCAGATATTCCTCATAGTCAAGCCCCATCCGCATGAAAATGTGTGTGAGACGCGAGCATTGTTTGGAAAATCTCAGAATATCGTCTTTGTTGATCGGCAGTCGGATATCCGAGAGTTGACAAAAATTTGCGATGCGTTTATTTCGTTTGGTTCCACGGCGACTGTAGATGCTCTTATTTCCGGAAAGCTTGTCATTTGCCCTGTTTTCCCGGGGTGGATTTGGAGTGATCTTTTCAAGAATAGTGGGGCAACTCTCGTTCCGGAATCAGGCGATGAGATTATAAATATATTTAAGATTGTTGCGAACGGCACACATCACGATATAAAAGCAAGGCTCGATCCTGCGCTTCAGGATTTCTTGAAACGTTATGTATACCGAACAGACGGTATGGCTGCTGCCCGTGTCGAAGCGCTGGCATTAAAGATGACGGGAATAGAATAAAATGGCTATTAAGTTTAGTCAGGTAACCACAATATAGAGTGATAAATTAATATTGACTAATAAATTGAATTATCTTCCAGTTAAATAATAAGATATAAATTATTTAGAAAATAATTAAAATCAGATTTTACCTATTGATTTTAATTGGATTAAACGTACTTAATAAATATAATGAATAAATACAATATATAGTATGTACCTGATTAAACTTTATAGCCATGTAGAATAATTTGAATAACAGGATTTCTCTATCGATTTGCATTGCCACACTCAATCGAGGCGCGTTTATTGGTGCTACTTTGGATAGCATTATTTCCGTAGTAGCAAACTTTCAGACTTGAAACGCATACTTTAAATATAGATAAAAGGAAAAAAATATGTATCTAATTTTTCATAAAACATGCTCTGTGTGTGGTTTAGCAGAACTTGCTGGAGGGAACAATCATGTCCCAAGATAATTTTAACGATCTCAAACAGGCAGAAGCGGCTTATTTCGATCATATTGCCGATATACGAACTACCAATGGACACATTCCTCTGGAGGCGGATATTCGCCGCGCTACAAAATTTATTCCGAGACGCACGGATAAGCTTAAGCTGCCACCGATTGACCCGAAACTGACCGCTATCCTGGATGGCCATGCTCGCGACAAATACATTAGTTGGGTTGCTCATAAGCCAGGTGGACGAGTCCTTGACATCTGTTGTGGATCCGGTTGGTTGGCGTTGGAGTTCGGGAGACGGGGCCAACACGTTGATGCTTACGACATATCGCCAAAAGCCATTGCTTTGGCAAAGCGGATGCTCGCAGAGAATCCTTACCGCGATGGGTTTGGGGAGGTGAATTACTATCTACAGGATGTTACAGAAGTAGACTTGGGCGAAGAAAAATACGACGCGGTTTCCGGGTGGTCTGCTTTTCACCATCTTCCTGATTTGCCGGTCTTTATGGAAAAAGTTTTCCGTGCGCTGAAGCCTGGCGGGATTGTGGCAACAATGGATGATATGCCAAGAGGCATGTTAGAAAAATACCTTGAATATTTCCTATGCTTAATTTTGCCGTTTTATCCCCGATCATACCTAGGGAAAATTTCACTTGCTTTCCAATTAGTTACGGGGAAAAAGCAATTTCCAGCCGAATTTTTAACCCCGATGGAAGAGGCAAAGCATTCAAGCGTCGAGGATATTGATAAGATATGGCATGAGCAATTTGAGGTTGTCATGAATGCACGGCAAAATGCTTTTATTGGCCTACCGGCCACGTTACTCTTCGGTCCGGATAGTTTTCGATACACTGTAGCGCGGGCACTTGTTGCACTTGACAGGTTATTTTGTTACTTCGGTATTACAAAGGGTTTTGACCGAAAAATGATCGCGCGCAAACGAGTATGAAAGCGTGCGTGAAATACGCTTCTTGGCAGTAAGATACAAAAATATTATATTTGTTTCGCAAAAGTCAGACATTCAAGAGCTGACACGGATTTTCGATGCGTTTATTTTGTTCGGCTCCACAGCGACCACGGATGCTCTTGGTTCAGGAAAGCTTGTTGTTTGACCGGCCTTTCCGGGCTGGATTTGGAGTGATCTTTTCAAGAATAGTGGGGCAACTCTCGTTCCGGAATCAGGCGATGAGATTATAAATATATTTAAGATTTTTGCGAACGGCACACATCACGATATAAAAGCAAGGCTCGATCCTGCGCGTCAGGATTTCTTAAAGCGTTATGTATACCGAACAGACGGCATGGCTGCCGCCCGGGTTGCAGAATTAGCAGTGAAGATGGCGGGAATAGAAAAATATGAATAACAGGGTCACTCTATCGATTTGCATTGCCACACTCAACCGCGGCGCGTTTATCGGTGTAACTTTGGATAGTATTATTTCTCAAGCAAACGAAGATGTTGAGATCGTAATCGTAGATGGCGCGTCAACCGACAATACGGAAGAAATTGTAAAGAACTATCAACAAAATTTTCCGCGCTTGCGCTATTATCGCCTCGCAGTGAAGGGAGGAGTGGACCAGGATTATTGTAGAGCTGTTGAACTGGCTGAGGGTGAGTACTGTTGGTTATTTACTGATGATGATGTCTTAAAACCGGGCGCAATTCAGGCCGTGATGGCTGCGATGCAGGATGACTATGGGCTGATTCTTGTGAATGCCGAAGTACGGGACGTCACTCTATCCCGGATTTTGGAGGATCGGGTGCTCCACTTTATGAACGACATGACTTACCAAACGCGCGATTTTGTGCGCTTTTGCGTTGACGTTGCAGCTTATCTTTCTTTCATCGGGTGTGTTGTTATCAAGCGTTCGCTATGGAACGAGCGTGAAAAAAAACAATATTTTGGAACTATTTTTGTTCATGTGGGTGTTATTTTTCAAGAACCATTTAATGATAACATAACGGTGCTTGTTGAACCACTAATATCAATCAGATACGGTAACGCTTTGTGGACGTCCAAAAGTTTTGAAATATCCTTCTTCAAATGGCCTGAATTGATTTGGTCATTTCCTCTGTTTACTGAAACAGAAAAGCGCCAAATATGTAAGCGTGAACCTTGGCGCAACTACAAAGCCTTATTGGTTCCCAGGGCACGAGGTGTTTTTTCTTTAAAAGAGTATCGCATGTTGGTTCAGCCGCATTTACGCTCCAATATGAAACGTTTATTTATTCGGATGATTGCGCAATTTCCAGGTCACCTGCTTAATGCAGGGCTGATTATTTATTTTTCTATTCTTCGTAATTTTCATTCTAGATCAAGCATATATTTAGATGATTTAAAAAACAGCCGATTTTATTATAAGAATTACATGAATAAAAAAAGTTAGAAAAGGAGGCGATATGCATTTAATATTTCGAAAAAGTTGCCGGGCTTGCGGATCAAAAGCATTGACTCCGATAATTAATCTGGGTGATCAGCATCTTCAGGGTTCATTTGTAAAACCGGGGAAGGAACTGCCTCCCATGAGAAAAATACCTCTATCACTTGTCCGCTGTGATCCTATGAAAGATGAAAATGCTTGTGGTCTTCTGCAAATGGAACATACGGTACCCCCCGAAGTTCTTTATTCAGCTTACTGGTATCGTTCAGGAACAAACGATACCATGAAAAATCACCTGAAGGGTATCGCTGAAGAGGCGACGTCTATTCTTAATACGCCGAGTGGTACTGTCCTTGATATAGGATGTAATGATGGTACACTATTTAATTACTACCCGAAAGGATTCCGTAAATACGGAGTTGACCCGTCTGATGTGGCTCTAGAAATTGATAAAAGTATGGCGACAGTCATTCAGGATATATTTCCATCAGGTGAACTTCTGAACTGTTTACAGGAGACAAAGATGGATATCATTACTTCCATTGCAATGTTTTATGATTTGGAGGATCCAGTAGCATTTGCAAATAGTGTAAAAAACATCCTTGCACCGGAAGGCATCTGGATTTTCGAGATGTCCTATATGCCAAGCATGCTTAAGATGATCTCTTATGACACCATCTGCCATGAGCATCTGGAGTTCTACAGCCTCGCAGTGATCGAATATATTTTAAAACAGAGCGGTATGAAAGTTTTCAAGGTGACACTCAATGATATAAATGGGGGGAGTTTGCGATGCTATGCAACACATGCCGCAAACTTCAAATATAAGAATGAGGAATATCTTCAGAATATTAGAGCAATGCGCCAAGATGAGTTCGACCTCGAATTGGATACCGACAAACCCTACAAAAACTTCCAAGATAGAATTAATGTTCACCGAGATGAATTAATCACGCTACTAAAAAAGCTCAAGGCGGAAGGGAAAAAAATTCATATCTACGGTGCGTCGACCAAAGGTAATACCATTCTGCAATGGTGCGGTATCGATAATCGAATTATTGACTGCGCTGCTGAAAGGAGCCCCGATAAATATGGTGCACACACTCTGGGTACTGACATTCCAATTATTAGCGAGGCGGAATCGCGTGCGATGAATCCTGATTACTACCTTGTGCTACCTTGGCACTTCAAGGAAGAATTCATAGAACGCGAACGAGAAATTATGGAACAAGGGACACGTCTGATATTTCCGCTTCCCAAGATAGATATTGTTTCGAAGGGAAAGGTGCCAGGCCGGTGAAAGCGCTAATATTCGGCGCCAATGGACAGGATGGATACTATCTATCAGAGCAACCGCCGACCGTAAGCTTAACAACGAAAGGCTGACAAATGGATACACAAACACAACGTCCAACACAAGCAGTAATTCTTGCAGGCGGAAGGGGTACCCGTCTTTCACCGATAACTAATAATATACCAAAGCCAATGATTGAATTCCATGGCAAACCTTTTCTTGAATATTTGATTGAAATGCTTAAAAGGCAAGGGTTTACTCGTATTCTTCTTTTGTTAGGATACTTACCTGAAGTGATACAAAATTATTTTAAAGATGGGGGAAAATGGGGTATAATAATCGAATATTCTACATCCCCAGTTGAAAACGAAACTAGTACGCGGATAAGATTAGCCAAACACTCCATTGATCCTATTTTTTTATTAATGTACTGCGATAACTATTGGCCAATGCAGTTTGATGACTTGTGGGAGCGCTATGTTTTAGCAAATGTGCAAGCCCAATTTGTAGTTTACTCCAACACAGATGGATACACGCGTGATAATTTGCGAATCGATAATGATGGATATATAATTTTATATGACAAAAACAGAACGATTCCTAACCTTTCTGGCGTTGATATTGGTTTTGTTATTCTTAAGCGTTCATTAATAGACATGTTGACAAATGATAATGTTTCATTTGAAAATGCAGTGTATCCAAAATTGGTAGAAAATCACCAATTAAAAGCTTATATCACCGATCATCGATATTATAGTGTGGGGTCTCATGATCGTCTGCCTCTTACTGATAAGTTTCTCGCAAATGATCCAGCCATTTTTCTTGATCGGGATGGCGTCTTGAACAAAAAAATGGCACGAGCCCAATATGTATGTTCTTGGGATGAATGGGAATGGATGCCTGGTGCTAAGGAGGCATTAAGATTGCTTAAAGAAGCAGGCTATAAAGTGTTTGTGATTACGAATCAGCCCGGGATTGCGAGAGGCTCAATGTCAGAATTTGCCCTTAATAAGATACATGGAAAAATGAAAAAGGAGGTAGCCGAGGGGGGAGGGAGGATTGATGCCATTTACTACTGCCCTCATGGCTGGGACGATGGCTGTGATTGCCGGAAACCAAAACCGGGTATGCTTTTTATGGCCCAGAAGGATTTTCACCTCGATTTAACGAAAACTATTTTTATTGGAGATGATGAACGTGACGAAATGGCAGGACGAGCCGCTGGATGCCCTACCATCTTGGTGAACGATAATTATCCACTGCTAAACGCAGTAAAAGAAAAGATTATAAATGATAAATTGTTCATCCGTTGAATTCTTATATCAACACATCCTGACATTACTGGATGAGTCTTCTAATAAGCCCATGATAATTTTGGTAGGCGGTTGTTCGTGTACCGGCAAAACTGTACTTGTATCTAAATTAACAGAAAATATCGTTAATTCAGGAATTAATACTGCCGTTGTTAATCTTGATTCCTGGCTGATAAGCGTGGAAGAAAGAAAAGAAGATTCATCTGTTATAGAACGTTACGAAATTCCTTTAATTATTTCATCTCTTAAAAAAATTCAGCAAGGTGAAGCGATATACCCACCGGTTTATGATGCGGTATCAAGAAGACGTATTACAGATTCTGGAGTTGATTCAATTTCTATGAAAAGTGGTATAATGATTATCGAAGGTGTTGTCGCACTAGCAATTGAAGAACTTGCCGAAAATGCCACATTAGGTATATTTGTTGATATTCCGGATAAGCTACGCAAACAAAGACTTGTAGATTTTTATGCAGATGTAAAGCATCTTGGTAAAAAAGAGTATGAAAACATTATCGAAACAAGGGAGAAAGAGGAAGTGCCATTTGTAAAAAGAACTGCGGTTAATGCAGGTATAATTTTTAATGGAATGAAATTAAAATAAAACATCGTGAGGGTTGTCTCCATGGAATTTTTTGCTAATTACTTTAATACATTAAGTGAGAAAATCAAGGATGTCGATGTGGGCATGTTAAATAAAGCAGTCGAAATGATTGCATCGACCAGTCAGAATGGGAGAAAAATAATTATTGTCGGTAATGGTGGTAGCGCAGCAATTGCAGGTCATGTTTCAGTAGATTTAACTAAGAACGCAAAGATTCGTTCGATTAATTTTAATGTAGCTGATTTGATTACCTGTTTCTCTAACGATTACGGCTATGAGAAGTGGGTAGAAAAAGCAATAGAGTCTTATGCGGATTCAGGAGATTTGCTAATTTTAATCAGCAGTAGTGGAACATCAAAAAACATTATGAACGGTGGGAAAAAAGCAAAAAACATGGATTTGAAGGTAATAACATTTTCGGGGTTTAGTCCCGACAATCCATTAAAACAGCTGGGAGATATTAATTTCTGGGTCAATAGCAAGGCGTATAACATCATAGAAACAACACACAGCGTCTGGCTGTTGGCAATAGTCGACCAAATCATTGGTAGTATGGAATATTCTGCTTGATTTTAGAAACGAAGGAAAAATGAAGGTTTTAGTAACTGGGAACATGGGATATATAGGCTCTGTTTTGGTTCCTATATTAATTGGAAGGGGATTTGAGGTTAATGGACTTGATATAGGTTATTATAATGACGATTGCCGTTTGTATGAGGATGAAAGAATTCCCTTTGCACAGATTATAAAAGATATCAGGGATGTTACAGTGAATGATGTCGTAGGATTTGATGCAGTTATTCATCTGGCAGCATTATCAAATGATCCCCTTGGAGAACTCGACCCGTCGTCCACTGAAGAGATCAATTTGAAAAGCACCCTGAAGCTTGCAAAAGCAGCCAAAAAATCAGGAGTAAAAAGATTTATTTATTCCTCATCCCAGAGTATGTATGGAGTATCTGACTTCGAGGGAGAACTTGACGAAGAGGCTCCTAAAAATCCCGTGACAGCTTATGCAAGGACAAAATGGGATGCGGAACTCGGACTTAAAGAGATGAGCTCAAAAGATTTTGCTGTCAGCTGTTTTAGACCATCAACTGTATTCGGTGCAAGTCCTAAACTCAGATGCGATATTGTTTATAATAATTTGGTCGGCTGTGCTTTTACCACAAGTAAGATTGAAATAAAAAGTGATGGAACACCCTGGAGACCAGTAGTACATATACAGGATGTATGCAGCGCATATATTGCTGGTCTGGAGGCGCCGTTAAGCCTTGTGGAGGGGAAATCATATAATGTAGGGATTAAGGACGGGAACTACACTATTAGAGATCTTGCAGAAGCAGCACAAAGAGTGGTTTCAGGAAGCGCCCTTACATTTACCGGGGAACACGATGCAGATTCAAGAACTTATAAAGTAAGCTTCAAAAAAATATTAACCGAACTTAATGACTATTTTAAACCTCAATGGGACCTTGATAGGGGAGGACGGGAACTTGTTGACCTTTTTAGAAAGGTAGGCTTTACTGAAGATATGTTCCGGGGACGCATGACGAATAGACTCAAGCAGATAGATTATATGATCGCTTCGCATGTGATTGATCACAACCTAAAAAGAGTAAATGAGAAGGAGTTAGACAAGTGGAATTTTTTGAACAGCAATTAAACGGGGTATTTATAATCGAACCTGAACCTTTTGTTGATGACCGCGGAGTTTTCAGAAGACATTTTTGTGAACAAGAATTCAAAGAGCATAAAATTACCTCATCCGTTAAACAAACGAATGTGTCCGAAAACAAATGCAAATTTACATTGCGTGGTTTTCATTATCAATTGCCGCCCTACGGTGAAGGTAAGACTTTATCATGTTTGAAGGGTGCCATATATGATGTTGTTGTTGACTTGAGATCAGAATCGCCCACCTATATGAAATGGATTGCGGTAGAATTAAATGACCAAAATCGAAAGAGTCTTCATGTGCCACCGGGTTGCGCAAATGCATTCCTTACCCTTCAGGATGCATCTCTGATTCATTATTATTGCTCCGAAGTATACACTCCCCAGGCTGAAAGAGGAATACGCTATAACGACCCTGTTTTTCATTTTGCCTGGCCGACAGAACCTTTAGTGATATCCGAGAAAGACTTGAATCAACCGGATTATAAGATACAGAAATAATAAATATACCCCCTACTATGAACATATTCATCACAGGCGCGTCCGGTTTCATCGGTTATCAAGTTTTAAAGAAGCTTGATGAAAAAGGTTATAATTTATTAATCTTACAAAACGAAAGGAGACTTGATTCTGACCTTATTGTAAACCATCGAACTATTCTCGGTAATCTTAATGAACTGGTGAAAATAAAATCGGACATAATGAGCTTTGCTCCCGACGTATGCATGCATTTTGCCTGGGAAGGCATCCCTGATTATTCTGCAAACATTTCAAAAAAGAACCTATGCAACTCCACTATGCTATGTGACTTCCTGATTAATGAGACAAACTGTAAAAAATTGATTGTCAGTGGGAGTTGCTTTGAATATGGCAAAACATATGGCGCATGCAAGGAAGATGAAAAAATGGAAGCAAAATCATTTTTTGCATGGGCAAAACAGTCTTTATACGACTATTTAAATCTTCTATGTAAAAATAAGGAGGTAAATCTTTTTTGGGGTCGCATATTTTATGTCTATGGTCCCAGACAAAGAAAAGTATCTTTGATACCTGCAATCGTTGACTCGTTTACGCGAGGTCAGGTGCCGCAAATCAATAATCCGTTAAATGCAAATGATTTTGTATATGTGGAAGATATTGCTGAAGCATTTTGCAGAGCTCTTGAAGCAGATATTCCTTCTGGTACATATAATTTAGGTTCAGGAGTATCAACTGAAGTAATTCGAATTTGTAGGATCATCGAAAAGGAACTATTTAAAAGTACGTGCTTGTCTGATGAAATTTTTAAGAAAACCTCATCTAATCAGGAAATCAATTTCTGGGCAGATATGAGAAAAACGACTGATGCTATAAGTTGGCAACCATCTGTTGCTTTGACAAGTGGAATTCATGAATGTATTCAATTTGAAAAAAGGAATAATGGACTATGATTATTACAAAAACCCCTTTAAGAATAAGCTTTGCAGGTGGCGGTACAGATCTTCCCGATTTTTATAATAAGTATTCCGGCGCGGTGTTAAACACAGCTATTAATTTCTTCATTTATGTAACAGTAAAACGACACGGCATCCTATTTAATGAAAACTATCGACTGAACTATTCCGAAGTTGAGAATGTGCATCGTTTAGATGATATTAAAAACGATATCGCTCGGGAATGTCTCCGATTATTGCCTGTCGAACCACCAATTTATATTAGTACGGTAGGCGATCTCCCTACGTTTTCTGGTTTGGGTTCCTCAAGTAGTTTTGCTGTGGGACTTATAAACGCATTACACGCGCTTAGGGGAGAACGGGTGGGAGTAGCTCGGTTGGCGGAAGAGGCAGCCCATGTCGAAATAGATATATTAAAACGTCCTATAGGAAAGCAAGATCATTATGTTGCTGCTTTTGGGGGGTTAAATTATATCCAATTTTTACCTGATTGTAGGGTTTCAATTGAATCTCATAACCTCACGTCCGCTGACTTAGATAAGCTATTTGAATGTATTATGTTATTCTGGACTGGCATTACACGTGATTCAAGTTCAATACTTGTGAAACAGAAGAAAAACATCCCTCAATGTATTGATAACTTGATAATATTACGCGATCAGGCGACTGAATTGCACACATTATTAAAAAGTCACTTTGATCCTTATGTATTAGGGAGAGAACTAAATATTAATTGGGAAAATAAGCGTAAGCTTGCCAATGGTATTTCAAATGAAAAGATTGATGCATGGTACAAACAGGCCATTGATGCGGGTGCAATCGGTGGTAAATTATGTGGTGCTGGTGGTGGGGGATTTTTACTTTTCATTGTGTTACCTGACCAACAAGACAATGTAAGGTGTGCTTTAAACAATCTTCACGATATTGATATTAAATATGAACCACATGGATCGCGAATATTAATATCCTCATTTAAGTAAACATTGCTTTAGTCGGTAACCGGTAACTCCCATTTTAATTCTACATATACAAAAATTCGGGGACTTCTTAAATGAAATACTCAAATGAATCCGTTAATTGTCCAAATTGCAGAAATGTTAGTTGTCATCATTTCTATAGTTTATATGAACAACCTGTTAGCGAAAATATCCTTTATACAAATCAAACTGATGCTCTACAAGCACAATGTGGTGATATAGAATTATTTTTATGTGAGCATTGCGGATTAGTATTTAACTGGGCATTTGAATCGCATAAGCTAGATTACGGGGTAAAATATATATATACATTGCCACCATCAACATACTTTGACGCTTTTATTAATGCACTTGCAAAAAACCTAATTGAAACTTATAACCTTAAACATAAACATATTGTTGAGATCGGTTGTGGAAAAGGTGCTTTTCTTAATTTATTGTGTAAATTAGGGGATAATAGTGGTGTTGGTTATGATACTTCCTATGATGGGCCGCTTGAAGCCAATAATGGGAAGATTAATTTTGTGCGTGAGCATTTCAGTCCAAAAGGTATACAACACATCCCAGACATAATTTGTTGCCGCCAAGTTATTGAGCACATTACAAATCCCGGTGACCTAATTTCCGCTGTTAAGAGTGTTTTAGACAAAGATACACTTACTACTCTTTTCTTTGAAACACCGGACTTTGCTTGGATATTAAAAAATTGCGCTTTATGGGATATTTATTATGAACATTGTTCATATTTTACCGAAGAATCATTAATTAGGTTATTTACAACGAATGGTTTTAAGATACTACGAAATGAGAAAATCTTTAACGATCAATATCTCAGGATTGATGCAAGATTTGATTTATCTTTATATAAGAAAACTTATCCAAAAATCTCTGCAAAGACAGTACAAACTGTAAATAATTTTAAGGTTCAAGCTAAAAAACGTCTTACGAACATTCTTTCAAAGAGTAAAGATTTTTCAAAAAAAGGCTCTTGGGTTATTTGGGGCGGTGCTGCAAAAGGTGTAACTTTTTGTAATCTTGTCAAACATGAGATTGGCGACAAATTTCACGTTGTTGATATTAATCCCATCAGACAAGGGAAGTTTGTGCCTGTGTCTGGCAATCCAATTATCTCTCCAGATAAATTAGTTTATATAAAACCGCATACAATCTTAATAATGAATAGCAATTACAAAAAAGAAATTGAGATGACTTTAAAAAATCTAGGAATTATAGCAAATGTTATTTGCGTGGATGATTTGTGAATTGAATATTAAAGGGAGGAATAAATAAAAATGCAAATTCTAGTAACAGGTGGTTGCGGTTTTATTGGGTCACATGTCACTGATGAACTCGTTCGGCGTGGACATGAAGTCGTGGTTTTTGACATAGAATCACCTCCGATCTATCAAAATCCTAAAGCAGAATACTTAAAGGGTGACATCTGCGGGAATCTTGATGTTGTTTTGAGGTATAAGTTTGATGTAGTCTTTCACTTTGCTGCGGAAGTTGGTTCTGGGCTATCAATGGCTGACCCACAGAAATTTTTTCGAACAAACACTTTAGGTACGTCAAACCTTTTGGAGACACTACGAAAAACGCCTAAATATCCAAAAGTTATAGTGGCCTCATCTGCAACTGTCCTTGGTGAAACAACCTGCAATTGCCAAAGACACGGTATTGTATATCCAAATTTGAGGCCACTTGACCAACTTGATAAAGGAGATTGGGAACTCAAATGTCCTGAGTGTAGGCGCAATGTTAAACCAGTAGCGATGAAAGAAGATCGTATTTTAAATCCTACTTCGATCTATGGACAGTCTAAACTTGATCAAGAAGTTATGTGTTTATTGCTCGGCCGTGCTTGGGGATTTCCCGCAGTAGCATTCCGTTTTTTTGCTGTTTATGGACCTCGTCAGTCACTATGTAATCCATATACAGGAGTTTTGGCTTTGTTTGCAACTCGTGTCTTTGCGGGGTTGCCAATCATACATTATGAAGATGGAAAGCAAGCTAAGGACTATATTTACATTGACGACGTTGTAAATGCCTTGATGATATCACTTGAAAGTACCAAAGCAAATGGTAAGGTTTTTAACTTGGGAACGGGACAAGCAACAACTATCATGAACGTTGCACAAAAATTGACTGCCTTGATTAATCCATCCCAACGCATTATAACTACAGGTAAATATCGTCCAGGGGATACTAGACATGGATGGGCCGACAGATCTCTTACAAAAAAAGTATTAAATTGGGAGCCAAAAGTATCATTTGATGAAGGTCTAGAATTTATGGTGAACTGGCTAAAAACAATTCCTAGTGAAGATATTCTATCTTCCGTCTCATTCTTTGAGCAGGCTGAGCAGCATGCTAAAACTTTTGGCATGGAACTTTAAACTCAGAAAATGACCTTTTCTATATTTCTAATTATTTATGATCGTTGTGATAGTTTATCGCATCCCAAAGCTTTGCCCTATGCTATTAGTAGTTTGAACAAACTGATTAGTGATTTTGACTTAATATTAGTTAACAATAAGGTCTTTTAGTATTAGAGAGCTGTATGAACAGAAGGTTTATTATGACGATTACAATAAAAATGAATATTACAATATTCGTGTTCTAAAAAACTTATGAGAGGTCAACCAAAGTATGAATGAAAATAATCTCGATTTGTCCGTCTGCATAATAACGTGGGATGCAAACGATCTGACGATCGCTTGTTTGCGATCTTTAGTTGAACACACGAAGGTCATAGAATATGAAATTATTTTGGTTGATAATGGCTCACGTGACGAGACTGTAAAAAACGTTAGGGACAAATTCCCTCAAGTAAAACTCATTATTAATCCCACAGATGCTGGTTATTCTTATGCAAATAATCAAGCCCTTGCCGTTGCGAAAGGTCGATATTCCGTTTTACTAAACAACGATATGTTATTTAAATCGGATGCGCTTTCAAAGATGGTTGTATTTATGGATAAGAATTCTGATGTAGGTGTGTTAGGATGTAGATTAAGGTTACTTTCTGGCGAAGTTCAGACAACCGCGCATGAAGATCTAAGTTGGCTAGATTATCTTTTTTTATCCTTTTTTTTGCATAGGTTGTTTCCACATAGTCGTGTTTTCGGACGCTTTTATAGTACTTACCTTGATTATGAAGCGAACGATTTAGTGGTTGACACGGGTTGGGTTGCCGGTGCCGGACTATTGGTTCGAACTGATAGCCTGCGAGACGTTGGATTGCTGGATAAAAAAATAGTTTCAGCCGCCGAAGATTGGGAATGGTGTCGTCGCTTTGCAAAAAAAGGCTATAGGGTTGTGTATTATACTGGGGCGGAAATTATCCACTTCGGTGGTATGAGCGCTAGTAATTATGTCGGAAGAGATCGTGACAATGTTCGCAGACATGCAATAATGCATGAAGTTGCTTCCGTTCATTATGTGTTTCGAAAATTAAATCAGGGCTCGAATGCCAAAATATTCTTATTTAATCTGACGTTTAGAATCTATTGTTTGTCTCGCGCAATA
>SDBU01001097.1_pt1 | contig 39768 bp, 67 predicted proteins | sample 2277071 | NCBI WGS metagenome assembly SDBU01 (sample SAMN10397929, study PRJNA504765) | marine sediment metagenome | isolation source: marine sediment core GS08_GC12, 126 cmbsf | place: Arctic Ocean: Gakkel Ridge, Loki's castle | collected 2008 | reverse complement strand
TAACCGGCGCCCTCGACAAGAACGACGGCATCGCCATCCGCGACTTGGTAGATAGGCTCGATGGGAAAGCGGTGCAGAAGGTTGTCGTTGAGAACACGAAGGACGCTGAATGGCTCGAGGTATTCAAGGACATCAAGGATGAAGCTGGCAAAGAAGCAGAGAGAGATCCTGATAGCGGACGAACGGCGGAAGCCGAAGATACTGATACTTGAGGGGGCTGTCAGGAGCGGTAAGACGTTCCTGAACAACGCGCTCTTTTACAAAGAGATACGACGAAGAACCGGTGCCGGCAAGCACTGGATCATCACGGGCCACTCGCTGGGGTCCATCAAGCGAAACGTGCTTGAGCCGATGAGTGAGGAGTTCGGCCTGACCATCAAGATGGACCCCTTTGGCACATTCGACCTATACGGGAACAAGGTGCACTGCTTCGGTGCTGACAAGGCCGATAGCTACAAGAGCATGACTGGTATGACGGCAGCCGGCTGGTACGGAAATGAGGTAACGCTGCAGCATGAGAACAGCATACAGGAGGCTTTCAACAGGTGTTCGGATCCAGAGGCGCGGATCATCTGGGACACGAACCCGGATTACCCGGAGCACCCGATCAAGCGGAATTTCATAGATCAATCAGGAGAGAGGTTATCTAATGGCAGACTACGAATACAATCCTTCCACTTCCAGCTGGACGACAATCCCTTCCTGTCCCCGGAGTACATTGAGAACCTGCGACGTTCAACCCCAGCTGGCATGTGGTATGACCGGCGCATCAAGGGGTTGTGGGTTTCTGCGGAGGGCCTTGTGTATGAGGACTGGAATCCGGAAGTCCACGTTGTTGAACCGTTTGAGATCCCTGATGACTGGCAGCGTGTCCGGTCGATCGATCTTGGATACAACAACCCCTTCGTTTGTCTCTGGGGGGCAATAGACCATGACGGAAGACTCTATATCTACGACGAACACTACGCTGACCACCAGCTCATCAAGTGGCATGCCGAGCGGATCAAGCAGCGGCCAGGAGCCTTTGCATGGACCGTACGTGATCACGACGCCCAGGAAGGTGCGGAGCTCGAGGACAACGGGGTCTCCACCTGGCCGGCGCAGAAGGACGTTGACGCGGGCATCCAGAAGGTGGCCCTTCGCCTCCGGGTACAGGAGGACGGGAAGCCGCGCCTTTTCGTATCCCGCCTCTGTGAGAATACCCGGCGCGAGCTGGGCATGTATCGCTGGCAGGAGAAGCGGTCAGACAAGCCGCTCAAGGAGCAGCCGATGAAAGTGAAAGATCATACTTGTTTTGTCGCGGGCACCATGATTGCAACTAGCAGGGGAAGCAAGCCGATAGAAACTATTCATGTCGGTGATTTGATATTAACCCGGCGGGGTTGGCGAAAGGCTTCTGCTGCCGGAATGACAGAAGCAAGTGCAAGGATTGTGACTGTGAAGATAGGAACTTCGTATATATCGGGAACTCCCAATCATAAGATTTATGTCAATGGGAAATGGTTGTCTCTTGACACGTTGCGATATATGAATAGAATAGAGGTATGCAAACTCAAACCATCGTATTCAACGGAATCAAATTCAGACGTTATCCCGAGTCATTCAACAGCACCGGTAAAAACTACTTTACTCCAGGGATTGCAGACAAGCAGCATGGAGTTGGGCGACTTCACGAAGAGGTATGGAAAGCCGCTCATGGCGAGATCCCACCTGGGCATGAGATGCATCATATTGATGGCGATCCGCTTAATAACGCAATTGACAACCTGGATTGCCTCACGATTCGCGAACATAGAAAATGGCATGGCGAGCATTATCAAACGACTGAAGCATGCCTTGCCCACTTGGCCGTTATTCGGCCATTGGCTGCTATCTGGCATAGATCAAAGGCTGGCGTTGAATGGCATAGGAAGCACGCGCACGAAATATGGCAGGACAGGGTCGCGCATAATCGAATATGTGATGAATGTGGACGGAAATATGAAACGCGTTCACGGCATGGACACGAGCGTTTCTGCTCCAATGCATGCAAGACGAGAAGCCGCATCAAATCTGGCGTTGACCTTGAATCACGAAAATGTGAGGGCTGCGGAAGCGAATTCAGTACCAACAAATATTCCCCAACACGCAATTGTTCAAGAAAATGTGCATGGGTGGCACGTAAAAAGCGAGCGTGAGCCCGTCTATAATCTGACAGTCGAAGATACTCATGAGTTTTTCGCCAATGGTGTATTGGTGCGTAATTGTGACGCACTGCGTTATATGGTGATGGAGCTGGATGCGGGAGGCATATTATACGCATAATGAGAATTCGCAAGGTGATAAGCAAAGTTCTAACCAACCTCATCTCAAAGGGCGATATCAACTGGTGGGCGAACTTCGTCAAGCAGGCCAATGAGGAGGATTTTGCTCAGGGGCGCGGCGGGATATCCGATCCTATGCGTCAACACGCATGGGTGAATATCGCCGTTATGACGATAGCCCGCAACCTGGCCCGTGCTGCCTTCGAGCTGTTCATCGGCGACACCCTGGTAGAGCGTGGACCTGAGTATGAGGTGTTCACCAGCGTCAACCCGTGGATGAGCCGCTTCCAGTTATGGGAGTCCACCTTCGCCTGGATGAAGATGCGGGGCGAGTGTATCTGGATGTTCGAGGATGGCTATGACAGGGGTATACCCAAAGAGATATACCCGATGAATCCCACTATGTGGCATCACCGCCTGGCGCCGGATAGAAAGTCCATCACGCTGTGGTTGTTCAAGCCGCAAGGCGAAGACCTGCCGAAGACCAACCTTGACGGGATACCGTTTCTGCCCGATGAGATAGTGCACTTCAAAAGCTGGAACCCGGGGAACATGTGGCGGGGGCCCAACCCGCTCGAGCCCATTCAGTTCGAGATCAATCAGGACTATTGGGCCAACCAGAACAATACCAGTTTGCTGCGGAACAACAGCGTACCCGACGGGTTGCTTTCTACCGAAAGGCCGGTGACAGAGGAACAGGCAAAAGAGATCAAGGGTCACTGGCTGAAGAATCACGGCGGCACGGGCAAGAAGGCGGGCCCCGGCATCCTGGGCATGGGGATGAAGTACCAGGCCATCGCGCTGACTAATGCCGATATGGAATTCCTTGCCATGAAGAAGTGGGACCGGGCTACCATCCTGGCCAAGTTCGGCGTACCACCTGCGGTAGTCGGGGTGAAGGACGATATGACGCCCCTCTCGGGGGCTGATACGAAAGAGCAGATGAAGAGCTTCTGGACGCTCACCCTGATACCCGAGCTCAAGCATATGGAGGACAAGCTACGGACGGACTTCTTTGGAAAGTTCGGCAGCAAGGTTGAAGGGAAGTTCAACACAGACGACATACCGGAGCTGCAGGAGGATGAGGACGAGAGATACGAGCGATACACCAAGGCAGTGAAGGATGGGTTGATGACCCAGAACGAAGCACGGGAACGCCTTGGCTTCGATGAACCCGTGGCCTGGGGTGACACCTGGTACCAGCCCATGATGTTGAGCCCCGTGGATGCGGCGGCAGCGCCTCCGCCGAACGCCCCGCCTCCCGAGAAAACATACGACAAAACTTACGACACGGGGGAGTGCTTTGAACTATTGCAAGGGAAAACAGCATCAACCAAGACTTACACCGAGGAGTACAAGACGGCCCACTGGAAGGCCATGGCTGAGAGTGCAGACAAGATTGAGGCGGAGTTCCAGAAGGCGCTCGAGAAGTGGTTTTTCAACCAGCGGTCGGACATCCTGAGAAAGCTCACCACCGAGAAGAGCGTAAAGGCCGAGAGCGGTGATTGGTTCGAGCTGTTGCGGGAAGTGCAGGGGGATCTGCTCGAGGATGCATACTGGCTTGAGCAGGAGTCGTTGCTCAAAGAGATGTCCCGCACGTACCTGATTGCGGGTGCTGAGTTTACCGGCCAGCAGCTTATTGGGCTTTTCGAGGACTTGGGCATATCGGTGGGTGCGGACTTCACCATATACGAGACCGGCGCCATCGACATGGTGATGAACCGTGTGAACAAGGGCAACCTGGCATCCATCACGGATACTGTACGCTTAGATGTACAGGGGAAGATACAAGATGCCATCATGAACGGGTACGATGTGAACGAGACGGCAGAGCAGATCCGTTCAGTGTACAACGTGGCGCAGAACCGGGCGCCCACAATAGCCCGGACTGAGATGGCTGGGGCAATCAACGATTCGCGGCATGCGGGGTTTATAGAGGTTGGCATCAAGCGCACCTCCTGGCTGTCTGCACGGAATGCCGAGGTCAGGCCATCACATCAGGCTGTGGACGGAGAGACGATTGAGATAGGCGGGACATTCAGCAACGGGCTGAAATATCCCAATGATCCGAATGGGCCGGCTGACGAGATAATTAATTGTAGATGCGTCGCGTTACCGGAGGTTGAATAATGAGAATACTTACGAAATCAGCTAAGGGCGAATATGTAGAGCAGTTCGTTACCAGGGATGCGCTATACGATATCCTGAAAGGCGCTGCTGATGAGGACGGGCATATCGGGCAGGAGATCGTGGTATTCCAGGACTGCGCGGTCAAGGCTCTGGACGACGGCTCCATCGAATGGGTGATGAGTGATTACGAGGTTGATCGGGATGCAGAGCGCATTGACTCCTCTGGGTGGGACTTGAAGAACTTCAAGAAGAACCCCGTTGTCCTTTGGTCACATGACTACTACACCCCGGCGATCGGCAAGGTGATATCACCTCGGGTTAAGGACAGCAAGCTGGTGGGGCGAGTCAAGTTCTCCTCGAAAGAGGTGGATCCCTTCGCCGCCATGATCGAGGGCAAGGTACGGGAAGGTACTATCAGCTCGGGATCTGTTGGATACCGGAGCATCAGGATCGAGATCGTGGATGACAAGAAGGAACCGGCGGGGCTGATATTCCGTGAGCAGGAGCTGTACGAGTTTTCCATCGTGAACATCCCGAGTAACACGAACGCCACGGTACAGCGGGAGGCCGCGCCGGAAGAGATGAAGGACTTGAAGCTGCGTATTACGTGGCTTGAGAAGATACTGAAGGATGACGGGCAGCCGTCATACATAGCCGACTTACTCAAAGACAAGGGGGGCGAAACCAGTCCTCCGCCGGATGACGAAACCAGCCATCTGATGGATCTGTTTGCGAGTGACGAGAGCGACAAAACGGAAATACAAGACTTATTGGAGGCTAAAACATGAAATGGCTAATGCTTTGCATAATCGCATTTTTCTCGGGTCTTTTTGGGCGGAAGGAAAAGAACCCTTATGCATCAATGACCCTGCAGCATTTCGCTGATGGGAAGATAGAAATCAAGACAGCTGAGGATCTCAACTCGGTCCTCACCGATGTTGTAGCCAAGGCGGATGACGCCAAGGCCGCATCCGAGACGTTCACCGAGGCTATCGAGACCCTGACCGAAGGACAGGCGAAGGCGCAGGAAGATGCCAAGACCATCACCGATGGCATTCTCGAAAACATCAAGACCGTGACCCTGGCATTCAAGACCGGCTGGAAGGATCAGAAGAGCCTTCCTGAAGCCACGGACTACAAGCTTGGCAAAATGGGCAGCCTCATGGCCCAGGAATTCATGAGCAAGGGCTCCGGTGTTGCTGCGAAACAGCTGGCTGAGATGGAGGGCCTTACGCCAGTATATGACTCGAAGGACAACGAGGGATGGCGAGAGATCGAACAGAAAACCAGTGCCACGGTATCTGCCGCTCCCATAAGCGGCGATGATGCCACCACTTACGGGACTTATCTTGTGGATGTGGAATATGTGGCTGAATTGCACCGGGTGATACAGGAGACATCGAAGATGATGGGTCTTGTGTCCCATAGACCGATGCATGGGATTACAGCGTATGTTCCCCGTACCACTTCCACACTGGCATTTACCAAGGTGACCAACCAGCAGACGGCTAAGACCGAAGACAGCATGGTATTTAGCCGCGCCACCCTGACGGCGGAAGTTTACGCTCTGTTTGTTGCGATTACCGAGGAGATGCAGGAGGATTCCTTAGTCGCTCTCGGGGCGGAGATTAAGACCCTGATGGGCGAGGCGTGGGGCCTGAAATTCGACACCCTGGCCCTGGACGACGGCACCTATGGCGCTCTTGCCCTGTGCACCAACGAGGTCACGATGAGTGAGGGAGACGACTCATATTCCGCGATCAATGTCGATTACCTGGATAAGATGATACAGGCGCTCGCCTCTTCGGGCCTGCGGCAGAATGCGCGGTTCATAATGCACACCACGGTGTTTGATTATGTCCGCAACCTGAAGGACGCCAACGGTGACTACATCTACCAGAATATCGCAGACGGCGCGCCGGCCACGATTCGCGGATATCCCTACACCCTGAGTGATGGAATGCCGGCTGCGACTGACACCACGGCGAGTGACGACTTCGTGCTGTTCGGCAATCCCCGGCGTATCCTTGCCGGCGATAGAGTGGGATTCGAATTCCGAGTCTTCGATAACGTCATGGGCACCATGCAGTATGACCAGATCTATCTGCGTGGGCGCGTCAGGCAGGCGATGACTTTAGTGCTGCCGGCATCCATGTCCAAACTCACTACAGCTTCATAAGCTGATAGCGGCGGCGTTGCCGTCGCCCTGAAACACTGGGCGCTATCAAGCGAAGGAGAAAAAGAAATGGGAGCGAATGTTTATCTCACACACGTCAAGTCATTCGGGTATCAGACCCAAACGACTGGGACGGACATCATCCAGGACATCCCTGGAAGGCCGGGGGAGCGGATAGCTATCCGCGCCTTTGGATTCACTTGTGCCGGCACCGTGACCGAGGTCGTGTTCATGCAGGCACTCACCAAGACCACCACAACCGCAGTCGCAGCTTCTGGTGCTTCGCAGATCGCGGTTACTGCCGCCGTCGGAAGTATGTCAGCTGGCGATGTGTTGGTTGTCGTCGAGGATACCGGGAACTATCTGTTCTCGATATGTCGCTCGGTTGCAACCCTGACCATCGACCTGTGCACCAACCTAAGCGGGGCAGCCGCTTCCGGTGCCACCGTCTACAACATGGGTATCTACTCGGACGATGGGCAGATCAACTACTTGCTGACGGCCTCGACGCAGACAGAAAAGGCACTCGATGGTGGTATTTTCTATGCGAACGCCAAGGGGTATCCGATGAGAGTACACCACACCAACGATGCGTTAGGAGATGGAAATATCGACTATCTCACGGTCGATTACATCAACAAGTAATGGCTGGCCCCTTCGGGGGCCTTCCATTAGGAGGACGAATGTTTACAAGACTGGACAAGGCGGTCACATACTGCTCAAAAAATGGCCGGGTGTACGACTTCCCGGTTGGTGCCTGCATCAACCTGGCGCACTACCCGGAACTCGAGAAGCAGCTGAAAAAGAGCCCGGTTGACAAGATGGTGAGATCGGACGAGGTGAAGACCAAATAATGGCGACCATCCTGGATTCCACCAACGCGCTTACCCTGCTTGCCACCGTGCAGGCATACGCCGGCGGTGCGACTGAGGCGGATAACACTCTCGAGCGACTGATCAACGGTGCAAGCGAGATGCTGAATGCGTTGACCAACCGCAAGCTCAAGGCCCGCTCCTTGACCGAGTATTACGATGGGGATGGCTCGAACGTCATCCTGCTGCGGCAGAGGCCGTGCAACTCGGTTACCACTTTGCATGACGATACGCTGAGGAGCTGGGGCAGCAGCACTCTCGTTGATTCGGGTGATTATACGATAGTCGCAGATGAGGGGAGGGTGTACGCAACGGGGACGAGCTTTTCAACCGGGGTGAAGGTGCTGAAGATCGTGTACAACGGCGGGCTTTCAACCGTCCCTGTGGATCTGGAGATGGCTTGTATTGAGCTCACTATCTACTGGTACAACAAATATTTCAAACAGAAGGTGGGCATCAAGAGCGTGTCGAATGAGGGACGGAATGTGACTTACATAGATGACATCCCGCAGCTGGTGTACACGGTAGCGGACAAATACAGGAGATGGTGGGTTGGCTGAACTGACGCTTGAGCAGCTGAAAGCGAAGATGGAGGGCTGGGCGAGGACTATGCCCAGGGCACTACTGAAGGCCCTGAAGAAAGGCGGCTCGGTGGTCGTCGGTGATATTCAGGCAAATCGGTTGACCGGCCAGGTGCTGAATGTACGCACCGGAACGCTGAGGCGGTCTATCACCAGCAAGGAAAGTGTAATGCCGAGAGGGGTAAAACTACAGGTGGGAACCAACGTCTGGTATGGGCGTATTTGGGAACTTGGCGTGGGTCGGCCCGCGAGGGAGTTTATCAGGCCGTCTATCAAGGCGAAGACCGGCAGGGTGCAGCAGTTAATCCTTGAGGAGATGATGAGGTCATATGGCGGGTGAAAGCGTAAGACATCTGATTATGGATGCCGTGATAACGGCGCTTGGGAACATCTCAACGGACAACGGGTACAAGACGAATGTTGCCACGGTGAGTGAGAATCTGCGGCACTGGGAAGAGATCGACTTCGACGAGTTCCCTATCTGCTTCCCGATAGACGCCGACGAGATCAAGAGCCAAAGCGCCATCACAGGAACGGCCAACATGGAAGGCACCCTCATGGTGATCATAACGTCTATGGTCTTCAGCAGCACCAACGCCACCAGGACGGCACGGACAAATCTAATGCGGGATGTGGAGAAAGCTATTATGAATGACAGCACCCTATCAGGGCTGGACATCGTAACCTTCCCCACTCGCGTTATCACGGATAAGGGGAACATCCCGAATTACTCGGTATGGGACCAGGAGTTTGAAATCATCTATCACTACAGCAGCGTAAGCGGAGGTTAATCATGGCAATACGACATTCGATGCAGGGCACCGTTGAACTCGAGGGAACCTCGATGGCGGAGCTTGCCGACATCACCCTGACGGTCAACTCGAAGGTGGCCGAGGCGGATAAGATCGGCGGCCTTTGGACACGAAGCACCTACCTCACCAGGAAATGGTCTATCAGCATCACGGCCAACTACAACCCGGAGGACACGGTGCAGCTGGCCATCATAACCGGCTTCACCTCTGGGGACGTTGAGTTTTCGGGGCTGTCATTCTTTGACAACGCTTCGGCTTACTTCGGCGACACCTCGGTCATCTTGACCAGCGCCGGCGTGACAAAGAGTTTTGGCGGATATGACAAGTTCAACTGCTCGTTCGACGGGAAGGAAGCCCTCGGATACAACTGATGGATATAAAGATAGCTCGAGAGACCGAGTATACGCCTGAGTGGGACGAGAACAAGAAGCAGAAGGACCCCGTTGTTGTCAAGATGCACTATCTGACTCCCGGTGAGCGGGATAGTTGCTACGGCAGGGACGGTGACAAATGGATGCCCGACATGAAGAAGTTGTTCCTTCTCGGCTGGGTGAGCTGCACCAACCTGAATATATCCGAAGGCGACGAAAAACCCAAGAGTACATGGACGGCACAGGAGATACTGGACACCCCCGGGCTCGAGGGGCTATATGCCGAGATATCTCTTGTGGCGCTCAAGCAGAACGCGAGGCAAGACCTAAAAAACTGAGACGTGCCTTCCTATGGATACAGGGGGGCAACCATCGCGACTGCAGCAAGTGCAGCGTGGCGGACAAGCGGAAGTATGGGTGCAAGGGCAAGGCCAAGATGAAGTGGCATGCCGGGGAGGAAGAGGTTGATACCTGCGGTGAGGTTTTCGTGCGAGAGGAAGGAAGCAGTTTCCTGTTCTGGAAGCGCGCAAAGGCGCACGGCCTGCCGTTTGACGTTGGATGGGCAGAGCATCCTGCGTGGATGATGGATATCATTTTCACTCTCGATGATGAATATGACACATGGGTAAGGGCACAGAGGAAATCAGATGCCAGTTAAAGATTCTGTATTCATAGATATAATCGCCGAGACCAAGAAATCTGTAGCCAACATCGCCACGATGGCGGCAGGTGTCGGTGCTGCTCTATTGGTTTTCAACCAGCTGAAAAAGGGTATCGAGGGTGCTATAGAAGCCGCCAAGCTGGCATCTGAATTGAAGCAAATATCACGCGCATTTGAGAACATGGCCTATGCGGTTGGCCAGGATGCCGATGATATTATGGCATCGCTGAAAGAGATGAGTGCTGGGACGATATCCGAGCTTGACCTGATGCGTTCCGCTTCAAAGGCGTCCCTTCTTGGATTGCCGATAGAAGACCTTGACGATTTGATGAAAATTGCCCGTGCTTCTTCAACCGCCACGGGCGCATCTGTTGAGAAGATGTTTGACGATATCGTGACTGGTATCGCCCGTGGTTCCCCGTTGATTTTGGACAACCTTGGTCTTACCATCAAAAGCTCTGAGGCTTACAAGAAGTATGCAAAAGCGATCGGGAAAACGGTAGAAGAACTGACAGCTCAAGAAAGCATGATGGCAATACATAATGCCACGCTTGAGGCTGGTGCAGACATTCTTGAAAAGGTGGGCGACGCAGCTACCGACCTAACCGATCTTGAACGATGGCAGCAAATGACGGCGGCTTCCGCGGACCTGAAGACGGAATTAGGAAATCTGGCGATGTATGGCTTTAAGCCCATCATCGGCTTTCTCAACAGCATGATGCGTGGCCTGGCCGAAACCCTAAAGAACCTACGATATGAGCGAGACATAACGCTTGAACTGATAAGTGCAAATCAGCAGTTAGCTGACATGTTTGGCGATCGAGCCAGAAGCACTGACACGTATATGAATGCCGCCAAGGAATTGGCCGCTCTGGGGCTTACCAGCACGCGAGAACAAATCGTCGCTTACGGAAAAGCCAAGTTACTACTTGTAGACAATAATGATGCGATGGCCGAGGCGTTGCGCCTACAGCAAGACCTTGAGGAATCCAAGATTTCAGAACTGGACAGGGTGCAAACCATTGTTAATTTCCTGGGAGAATACTTGGGATTGATGGAGGCGGCTGGTGTAGAAGCAGAAGGAATAGAAGCGACATTTCAGGCGATTGCCGAGATAAGAGATAAAATAAAACTTGACCTGGCGCCCAAGGATGAGGGCGGGAGAACCATCCAGGCACAGATGGCCGACGAGCTGGATAGACAGATAGCCCTTTACGAGATTGGCGAGAAATACAGAAAGAAACAGGTCAAACATGAAGAGCACATGCTAGTGTTACTTAAAGAGCAGAACGATGTAGAAGATGATATTAATGATACTACTCTCCAATGGGGCAACGTATTGGCAACTGCGGCGGGATCGGCTACTTCGCTCGTCAAAACATTAGTTGAGGGCGGCGAGGGCGGGGAAGCCATGATGAGGATGGTACAAACTGTCGTATCGGCTGCCATGATGACACTGTCTGCGATTGCAGCGGCTGAATCAGTAGTCAATCCCTTAAGGCTGCCCCATGCCGTGGCGTGGGCGGCGGCAGCAGCGACAATATCAGCCCTTGGTGAAGGCGGTATAGTAACCAAGCCCACCATGGCCCTGATAGGGGAGGCTGGTCCAGAGGCCGTCATCCCACTGGACCGTGCGGGGATCGGCGGGGGCGGTACAACCGTTATCATCAACGCCGGTTCAATCATCTCTGAGCGAGGGTTGAAGAACCGAGTCATGGGCTGGATGGCGAGGGGCGGACGTGGCCGTTAAATGGATCGGCTCAGCGTGGCAGGCGGAGATGGCATCCGCGAGACCGGGCGATTTTAGAACATATCTCACGCTCAGGCAGAAGCCGCGACTTCCAACAACCGAGGACTTCGCCTGGACGGCTATCACCTCGGCAGACAACCAGTCGGGGTCACACAATCTAACGGGCGGCTCCGGCCAGTTCATCCTGCCCCTGACGGATACGATTACCATAGCATGCCGGGTAAAGCCGAACTTCGCATATGATACCGTGAGCGATCAGTGGCTCTGGGCATGGTTTGTTGACGCGACACATTATTTGGCCTTTTCATATCTCTCGTCAGCGGACATATTTGGCGTCACATGGGTAGATGGTGGGACGCAGCGAGGGGCCTACACTAGTGCATACGGGGCCGGAGAGATAGAGAATGTCTGGTTTGATATCGCAGTATCACTGGATCTAACAACGGGCGATACCACGGGCGTGTCATTGAACATTCGTTCTGGCTCTGGGGCATGGGTAGAATCGAATACAACTTGGTCTGGCCCCGCCGATTCAAAGACAACCGCATTCCCGCTATTCGAGATACGAGGGGTAATCGGTATCGAGGGCGATTATGATATCAACTACGTCCGGGTATTCCCGAGCAAAGAGTGCTCTGCGGCAGAAATAGCCGCTGGGTTCACCACAATAGAAGAGGAAGAGATATTCTTCCCCCTCAACGGCTGCGGCATCGGCTGGGACCGGGTGAACATCAGCGATTACATTATCGGTCTATCACCCGCAAAGGGCTGCGCACGGATAGGCGGCATGAGCGGGGCGGAGCTGCGGGTGCAGATAGACAACCGCGCCGGTTATTTCGTAGATGACCAGTACGATACCTATGCTCCGGAGAGCGGTGCGTACAACGGAATTACGACGCAGCGGTATCTGCGCCAGCGTCCACTGGTGTGGCTCGAGCACTGGTACTCAAACCTCTTTGATTCCATATTTTTCGGACGGGTTGACATGGATCACATCTCCCGGAATACCTCGGGTGGTGGGCTGGACTCGGCCAACTTCAATGCCGATGACCGGATGGCCGAGCTCATGGACTACCAAGACGACACGGCGCACGCCTACAATAGCAAGAACATTACCGATGCTACGGAAGCGGATAGTCTCGTCCATCTCATCGTCCGTATTGCAACGCAGGAGAAGGTTGAGAATCTGCTATCCAACAGCAGCTTCGAGAACGCAACCATTGCCAACTCCTGGGCTGTTGCCGGTGATGGGGCCACGTTCTCCCGGGTGGCAAACGGTAGCCTGTTCGATAGTTACCAGGGCGACCTGGTATATGGTGCTGCAGCATGTACCGTGATCCAGACGGTTACATTTCTCGGCACAAAGAAGCTCAATGTGGGTGACTATTTCTCACTCTCCATCTGGCTCAAAAGCGCAGGGGCCTGTGGGGATAATATCATTCTGGCAGAGCATGACGTAGGTGGATCCAATGACTCGACTACCACGGCATGGACGTGTGCAGCCGGCAAGGGTTGGACACGGCATGATGTGACCCATACCATCACCGACTCCGACAGCGACCGCCTGGTAGTGACCGTTGAGTTGGATGACGATGTGACCCTATCGATGGACGGCGCGATGCTGGTTGAGGATGACCCGTTTGAGTGGTTCGTTCTGAACAACAACGACGGGGCTTCAGCTGTAGAGAGTGCCGATGACGCCGACTCAGATACCTATGATACCTGCGGGTTCGTAGTAGACACCGTCTCACAAGCCCTGGATTGGGTTGCAATCCGAGAGTATACGTCCATCGGGGACCATATAACTGACTTGGGTATGGCGGCGCTGGCTGAGTTTATCGGGTTCGACCCCTGCGGTACATTCGTCCTGGATAGCTATCTCAAGGATGGGTATTCAGATCCCACGCCGATAGACGAGATTGCCACGGCGCCGGATACGCTTGTTGCTGTGACGGAGCCGGACAGGGTCAATCATATCATCGTGCATGCGGTGTGGATAGTAGAAGACGCCAGCGAGACGACTGTGTTGAACCTAAAGCACTCGCGTGCGTTTGAGGACGGCGGGAAACCGATCAAGATTGAGATGGCGGATAACGACGTGTTCCCCGACGAGGCGACATACGGCTCCGAGCTATGGTGGGACTTGGACAAATGAGTACATCATTACCGCAGCGAGAGGTCACATCAGAGCGGTATTTTTCCGCATTCGAGGATGCGTATTTCAAAAGATTTACATATCTCGGCAAGTTGCGCCACGGATTCCATGCCAGGAACGTCGGTGATGCGACCGGGCTATTCAAAAAGAACAAGAAAGAAGTCGAGGTCATAGGTGTTCAAAGCGCCCGCCTGAGCTACAAGGCATTCGACTCGAACTTTGTCACGAAAGCGGATTTGACTACAGCTGTCGATGCAACGTCGAAGCCCGGAAAGGTCAGATTTAGCGTCACAAATAGTACGGGTGCAACGCGGTTCTTGTCGCAGGTAAAGGTGAAGGGCCTGCTTGTTAAGCGTATTAGCGGCGAGCAGGGATTCCTACACGACTCATTCCAAGACAAACGCAGCATCCGGGTCAACGGTCGCCAAGTGCTCGAGGTGGGCAACAACTACATCCAGAGTCGGGACCACTGCCGGGAGGTAGCGGACTGGCTGTGGAAGTTCAACAGGACTGAGAAGAGTATCTACACCTACGACCAGGAAGGCTGCTTGCAATTCTACCAGCCGGGGCAGTGGTATGATCTCACCTGGACTGCGGGCATAGAGGTGATCAGCGCCAAGGTGAAATGCCTGTCTGTGGAGACAGAGATCAGCAGTGCGTGGGGTAATAGGACTGTCGTTGCATGGGGCGAGGTGGAGCAGAACTGGACGTTCGACTCATCGTACCTGACGAAGTTCGTTATCTCCGGTGCCTTCCCCCAGGGGTTCGAGGGAGATGCCGTGTTGGTAGCGTCAGATGGATATACAGGGAACAACGCACAATATCAGTGCGACGGGTCGAACGACGAGGTGCAGATAAACGAGGCTATAGAGTGGGTAAGGGGAACCTATGGCGGCGGGTATGTGCTTCTGAGTGAGGGGACGTTCGTCATCGAGGCGGCGATAGAAGGGCTGTCCGGTGTCGCGCTATTAGGCCGGGGCGATGGGACCATCCTGGACAGGAACTGCAACGATTACACCATAAAATGCGTGGGCGGTAGCGGGACGGAAAAAACAGATATTACCATCCAGAACATGAAGATGACCTTCACGGATTCATATGCGGCTGCGGTGATTTACTGCGGTTATACCGATAACGTCGCAGTCAGAAACATCAACATCGAAGGCTTGGAAGGGATAGGAATCCAGGTAGAAAATTGTGACGGTGTGACGATCGCAGATAACGTCATAGATGGAAATCAGGTCGAATCGGCCAGTCCTAAATGGGGCATAAATGTAGATGAGTGCACGGGGGTTCACGTTCTCGTCAACAGGATCAGGGGATTGTATAGTACCGCAACAGCTATCAGTTACGGCATATATGTTGAACCGACAACTGACGGCCTGATCGTCGAAGGGAATATCATCTCTGACATGCGGCTGGTGAATACATTAGGCGGCGTCTATGGGATTAGGGTTACTTCGGCACGGGGTTCGATAATCAATAATTCGATTGAGGATATTATCGGATTACATGACGGGACTCGAGCTGTTGGGATCGATGTGGGTGTGGGCGATTACGTCTCAGCAAAGAGCAACAAGGTCTATAATGTCTCGGGTGTTGGGCTCTGGGTGCCGAGTGGTACTGGCGCTCAGATTATCGGGAATACCATTACTGACTGTGGGCAACTACTTGATCATGCAAATTGTGAGGAAGCTGCCGCCCCCCACATAACCGGTGACGGTGCATCCTCATCCAACGCCACGATAACGATGGAGGACGCCGACCAGCAGCATACCGGCGCGAAGTCGATGAAGCACGCCATTACTGCTACCGGTTCAACTAGTTACATCAGATTTATTGATTCTCGCAGTACAACTGACATGCATGGATTATCGGTAGGCAAGACATATATTCTTTCTGCATGGGTACGTGTGCCATCGTCTGGTGGTCCCCTTATTAGCGAGGTACTACTTGCTGTTGATATATATGATGGCAGTTGGTCCGCGACTACAAGTGGTCCAACAGATACTGATGTTTGGGAATATCTGGAAGTAGAAACAACGCTTACTGGTGTGACGGGTGTCGATTTACGGGTTCAAATAAAGAACGATGCATCAAATGGCGAATATGTCAATTGGGACGATATCCGTTTCTATCCCAAAGGCATAGACAACACCCATGAAAACAATTTCAAAGATGACGGAACGAACACTCAGTTTAGGTAGGAGCTATGGCGAGAAACAGTTTCAACTACACCAACCCCGATGCCGTACCCCTCGGCGAACTCAAGATACTAAAGGCCGCTGACAGAAGTACCAGTTGGGATCTTCAGGATGCATCCGTATCAACATCGTGGGAGACAGCAAACTTCAGTGGGACGGTTGAGAAGTACACAACCGGGGTGTTTGGGTTTATGGCGATTGACGATGCGAATGACGAGACACCGCATCTGTGGCTCAGAGGAAATGGTTCATCAGCTAATGATAACGAAAAATGCACTGTTATGCATATGCATGCGGAGGAGACGCACCAGGCCCCCGGGAATGTAATTATAGGAATACTTCAGACGATACTGGCGCCTGAAGGCATTTTCCAATATCGGGAATATTCAGCGGCAGAAGAGATTGACGAGCTTATTTTCCAGCTTCATGGCTGGTATGGCTGCGAACCGAGGATGGTGGGATATGAATCACGTCGGTTGAAGCTACAGGATGACAGGCTTGTCGGGTATGTTCCCTCGGGTGAACCGCCAGACGGCCTGACGATCTTCAGCAGATATCATGGGATATTTGAGGACATGAAAGATTGCAAAGCGGCAGAGTTTCCAGAAGATGAGTTCCCGCGGTCTCGGTCACTCAGGGATAGATACAAAAGGCCGTTCATGGTGCTTGACGGCGAGAGGATCCGGCACGATCCCATCCGTCCGACACCGGAAGAGCGGGATGCGCGGCGGGACAATCTGGCAGCAAGGCAGATGATACGTGAGCTGTCCATGATGGCGGTGTCAGCGAAGACGTGGGATCAGGTGATCGAGAAGGCGGCACGGATCAGGGCAGATGTTGACGCAACGCTGAAGGTGGAAAAAGATGGCGAAGCAACTGTTACAACGTGACAAGATCAACAGGATGTATGACTTCATGTTCGGCATCAACGGCACGCCTGGGTTTGCCCAGCGCTTTGAGGCCCACTGCAACCATACGCCGGTGCCAGTCCAGCAGAACGGTGACAGCAAGAAGCGGTGGAGGTTCTGGGCAACGTTCACCGTGGGTCTGGTAGGCTGGCAAGCCATCGGGCCAGCGATACAAGAAACCGTGGTGATATGGTTCTCAAAGCTCTTCCCGGGGGGATGAGATGCTGACCGAGGACTCAATAGGTATCCAGAAGAAACTATGGCGACCGGCGCCTACCTGGTCACGTTTGCGCCGAAAGACGGTGGCGATAGTTTATCACTGGGCCGCTATGACCGACCCCGAAAATACCACGCAACAGAACATGCACGACTACCTGTGGCGCAACATGAAGCGCAAGGCATACCATGCCATCGTTCAGGACGAGATTTGGCAGGTGTTACACTGGGACATGACCAGCGGGGCGTTGGGACTGAATAACCTCGAGGACTATCCCGAGACTACCAAGCGGAGGTTTGACGACACCTGGCCCGATACCCGCACTATCAACATCCTCATGATGGAGCTGGACCACGAAGGACGCTGCGGCATCAAGACGATGAACAACGCCATGCTCCTCGGTGCGTTTCTTTGCCAGCGGTATGACCTGCACCCAACTGAGCACATCTTGCGACACTCCGACGTGACGGGCAAGGGCACTCGCCCGCCTGAGCATTCCCTGTACAAGCCCAACGAGCTTCCGTGTCCCAGGTTCTACGTGGAAAGCCCACAGGCATGGGAGGTGTTTCGTATCCGCATCAAGGAGGTTTTGTGCATCGAGGGCGACGACGAGGGGAGACACTTTGAAACCTAAGCGACTCCTGGCTATCGCACGGACTACCTGCGCTAATAGATATAGACATTTGACAAAGGAGAACAAGGATGAAGCTGGGACGTAAATTTCTATTCACTCTGATTGGGCTGGGAATTATCACCGGGGCATTCGTGTTGATGGCCATCAAGCAGTCGATTACCGACGGTCTGTTCATCGCATGGATGGGCGGGGTGTTGGGCCTGGTGGGGGTGTATACCACGGGGAATGTGGTGCAGAAGGCGAACGGAAAATGAAATGGCCTTACTTGCTCATAGCCACGGTAATCATTATAACACTCTTCAGTCTGGGGGTATGGATAGGTGCGAAAGCTAACCTCGGTTTTCTTGATATTCTTACTGGCCGTTCCGCTCTGCGCGAATCCCTGGGACGAGCTCGAGCAAGCGTTGATGAAAGCGAAGGAATCCGCAGAGAACTCGAGCGCAGAGTTGGACACCTTGAGAGCCTTGAATCAGAGGCTCGAAGCAACCTTAGAGAGCGACGGGTTGTTGTCCCAGAAGCGGGGAAAGTTATTGAGCGAGTCGCTGTCTTTGTTGATGCGACAAAGGGGCATATCGACCGAGCTCTCGATATCGCTCGACAGCTTAGAGCGATCCACGAGGATACGGACGGTGGTGATGATAGCTGAGGGCGTGGTAATAGCCGGGCTGATATACGCACTCATCCGCATACGATAATTTTCTACTATAATTCACAAACCCCTTGCCTACCATGACATATCGTGATATTCTTACGGTATGGCTAAGCTAAACGAACTGAAAATCTACCTAACTGATGAGCAGAAGCAGCGTGTCACCGAGTACGCTGAAACGCGAGGACTGCCCGTCAGCACGTTTATTCGGTTTGCGACACTGCAATACATCAGACGCTATGCAAAGTAGCCAGGACTGTACACCCTGGGCGTCTGGGGGCAGAATACACAGGAGGATGAGATGAGCAAGATTGACTGGAAAGAACAGATTGGCAAAAGGATGGCCTTAGACGGATTTAACGGAACTCTCAGGAAGTGGGGCCATGATGAAAACGGAGAGTTTTGGAAGGTGGGCAAGAACTCAGGAAAGATACTTCGGCGCGAACCCACCCTTCAGCCCGAGTGGACCCCGAAAGAGGGCGAGTGGGTGATGGTTGGGAACGGTTGGTATGTGGATAAATATGGCTCTCCGGACTTTGATCTCGACTTTCGCCCCCTCACCGATGCGGAGATCATCGACATCGGGGGTGGCATAGACAACCTACGGCGCATCATGGAAAAGGCAGGAGGATAGATGGCATTTGATCGCAAGGCGTGGCGCAAGGCCCGCTATGAGAAACACAAGGACGAAGAGAAGGCTGGCTGCCGTCAATATTACGCCGATCACCTGGAGGCGAGGCGGGAGCAGATGCGGTGGTACTCTTACCTGCGGTATTGGAAGGCGAAAGAAAATGAAAAGAAGTGAACTTTCTTTTCAAAAACCCTTGCTATTTATCTATCGTGATAGTATACTATAGACATGGATAGGATGAAAAACAACATGATAGATAGGGAGGCTGCCATGCTAACTGACTTCCACAAGGGGATGGTCGTCGCGGACCTTGGGTAAGTCGAAACCGGCGAAAGCCGGTCTGCGGGAGATAGCCTACCCGCTCTGATGAGACAGGCTAACAAGGGGGAAATGATGATCTATACACGATATGGCAGTGAAGTAGAAATCGTGGGGCAGGATGATATCTTTCTCAAGGTTCGTAGGAAAACAGACGGGGAAATGTTCATGGCCACGGCCTCGGAACTAAAGGCCGATGGTGGGGCAAAAGAAATCCTTGACGCTGTCCGCAAACATAGGGGGGAATGATGACCACGTATGAAATCGTTACTGACCGGATCATGCCTGACCAAACGGAGCCGGTGACAGAACTCCAAATTATCGGCTTATACGTGGCAATGGGATGGACGGACATTATCACCCTGAAGGGCTCTCGCCTATACGATGACACGGGACTGATCGCGGTTGAGACAGGCTAACAAGGGGGAGAGAATGATGGTCACGTGTTCGTGGTGTGGATGCTTCATTGAGTGGAAGGATGGCAAGGGCCAGCGTGGTGTGAGCCACGGCATCTGCCCGAAGTGTGCTAAGCGGTTCGGGGCTACGCATTGGAAGTCGAAGTGAAGATAATAGCCGGGGTAAAACGCCCCCTCACTGTGTCGAGTTCGGTAAGGGGCATAGGAACCTATCGACGCAGCCCCGGCTTTTTCTTTTCGGAATCAGAACGACAGGCTAACAAGGGGGAAAGCATGATTTACACACAGTACGATCGGGACAAGTGGGACGAAGTTGAGATCGTAGGGCCGGGGCCAGGTTATGGAAGCCGGGTACACGTTAAGATGAAAAAGAACGGCGCCGAATGTATCCGTCTAATAGCCGAGTTGGCGGCTGACAAAGGCCTGCCCGAGATTGTGAGGGCCATCGCCGCCCTTGAAGCTCTGAGCAAAGACAAGGCAAAGGGGAGATAGATATGCAAATGAGATTTCGCAGGTATTTCAAGTACCGACACGAGAATCGGCTCTATACGCGAGAGCAAGCTCGTGAGCTTGGCAAAACGTCATTAGATGAGGGCGGGAATAATCTATTCGTGCGGAATGGCCGAGGCTGGTCTTGTTGGATGCATTTACAGCAATGCGCCTATGGGCAAAAATATGTAGAAGACGATACCTATTTGAAGGCAAGGGATAAGGCGATAAGGAAGGCGAAGGAGAAGTGAAGATATACCCCGGGTGTAGGATTTCCCTCCTTTGCCTGCGCCTGGGGATTTTCATTCAAAGGGGGACAGGAGGGATGAGATGAGAACGAGCGAGGACATGAAAGAAATAGCCAAGGCGCTGTCAGCGTTTCAGGCCGAGTGCCCGAACGTGGTCAAGTCGGCATTCAACCCTTTCTACAACAGCCACTATGCTGACCTCGAATCAATATGGAATACCGTGAGGCGGCTGTTGAACAAGCACGGCCTATCAATAGCCCAGGGTGGCGCAAGCTGTGCTGATAAGCGGATGAAGGTGACGACGCTGTTGATGCATACGTCGGGCCAGTTCATCGAGGCGACTCTCGAGCTCTCTGCGGTAGACGTGAACAAGGAAGGCAAGGAAAGGTTTACCCCACAGACGGGCGGTATTGCTATGACCTACGGTCGGCGGTACGGACTGTCGGCGATGTTGGGGATAGCCAGCGAAGAGGACACCGACGGGAATGGGCAGAGTCACGGGAAGAGTCAGAGCAAGCCCAAGGCAGAGCTGGATCCCGCCCTGGTAGAAGCCGCAGCCGAGGCACTGGACACCAAGCGGAAGGAAGCAAAGAAGCTCGCCAGCAAGATGTCGGACGATGGGATTATCGATGACGACGAGTGGAAAGTCATGCTGACGTTCATCACCGACAAGTCCGTGGACACGGCTAAGAAGATGTCGGCTATCATCACCCGGCTGGAGAAAAAGCGGGCCAAGGCCGAGGCAGACGCGAAGCTGAAGAAGCTGGCCGAGAAAGAGCCCGTTGAGAAGGAGATATTCTAAGATGACATACCAAGAACGACTGGATGAGTGTCATATAGAAGGACTTACGACATGGTCATGGTCCTATACGAAAGCCGAGGCTCTCTGCCAAGAACTGATAAATGAGAATATCGCTTTGGAAGAATCCATAGGCGCGGCAACTGTTAAGAGGTTGCGGGCCGAACTCGCCCGTCTGCGCAAGCGCGATGCCGTGGTGGTGCAGTGGCTCGACATGGATATGGGTCTACGATTTGGTGGCTGGTTGAAAGCCGGACTCGCCCTTATCGATGTAGAGCAAGATAGAGTAGATTACTTCGCCGCCCTCGATGAACAGAAGGAGAAGTGATGGACCCAACCTGCACACTGGAACAGCTGGCAAAGGGCGCCCGGGTGGGCGAGGGACTGTACACGGCAGACGAGCTGCAGGCGTGGGCGCAGGGGCAGGGGGACAAGAAGGCGCGGGCCACGATACTTCTCCTGCTCTCTCAGGTCCGGGTGATGGGGCGCAAGATCCAAGAGCTGGAGAAGGGCATACATACCGCGCCGGTCGAACCGCCGATAGATCGCATATCAAACAAGGGGATCAGGGGGGCGTACAGCGATGACTAAGCCGATCTTACATCATCACAACTGTCAGCAGGCTGATTGCAATATGTGTTTTGAGGATCATATTGCTCTAGGCGAATACCTGGAAGAACGCACGCACCTTTTCCATGTCGACCACCTAGGTAGATATCGTGGGTGGATAGACAAGCACGGTATTCCAGCAGAGACGGAATGGGGCTGGGCCACAGCAGAGACGTTCGATGAGGAAAACATAGAAGCATACATCAAGGAGGCCAGTGATGACTGAGAAAGACGAAGGGCAGAATATGAGCATAGAGAAAATCTCGCTGAAAAAGTATGAAGTTTTATATGAAAAATACTTTCGGCTGGATAGAACAATGAAGCAGATTGAAGCCGAATGGAAGAAGTATCTGATTGGGGGCCGTAACACAGGAAGTGATCAGTATTTTCTGATTGCAGGTATTCGCAATATCCTTTTTCCAGACATAGAAGGAGATGCAAATATGATCCTGCACATGATAGCCGAAAGGGAGAAGAAGAGCGATGACTGAGAAAGCACAAACCAAAAAGGAGAGAGAGATGTTTAAGAAACTGTGGGCCAAGATCAATGCGTTTTTCAGCGGGGACCAGGCGATTAGATGCCTGCGAAAAACGGTGGCGGCAAAGATCAAGGCGTTGAAAGCACAGAAGGTTCTCGGGCGGGGCAAGGAAGTCCTGGCGGAGGGGCTGTACGCATTCCTCACCCAGAACGAGATGGGACTTCTAATCGTGAAGGGCGGGGCGCCCGTCGGCGGACTTGAGTTTTTAAACTATGCAAGGCAGCAACTTCGCCAGCGTCTCGGGCAGTGGAACGATGAACTTAAGAGCCAATGGATGTCAGGCAATGAGTTGATATGTGAGTATAAGGGGCCGCAGTTTATGGGCGTCGATGTGAGTCTCCGGGTGAATTTTGATTCCGCTGATCTGCCCGATGGATTGCTGAAGCCTGGATGTGAGATCGTTGAGGAATCAGTCGTCAAAAAGCAGGTAGTCTGCGAGGTGGTATGACAACCTTCTCGGTGAAGGCGCAGGTGACAGCCGCCGGCATCGAGCCGGTGGACACGGTGCGGATGGCCCGGCACAAGGTGGCGCTGAAGCCTGGCGAGCTCATCCGCATCACGTTCGAGCCGTGGCACGACAAGCGGAGTGATGAGGCTTTCCGGCTGTTCCATGTGTATGTGGGCCGGTATGCGAAAAAGCAGTTGCTTGATATGTATTGGGCCAAGCATCAGCTCAAGAGGTTGTGGGGCGTAACCGTTCGATATAATCCAGAGAACTTCAAGCTGCCAACGCGGGGCGGCAAGTTCATTGAGCTGGACGGCGAGATACACTTTCACATCACTACGCTTGAGTACCGGAAAGGTGAGATGAACTATCTTATTGAGGGCGCCCGGCAATCATGCATTGATGTGGGCGCAGATATCGAAGACTTGGAGGAGAAAGATGATAGCAGTATTTGAATTGTCTATGCCAAGCGTGGGTTCGTGGAATGGGAAATGGACAGCTGCGGATGATTATCACGCAATCGTTCGGTCGGTGAAAACGATGCCCGAGAATGATTATTACCGCCATAACTTCGGAGATGGTTGGTCAGCAGGCATCAGCGTGAAACAAGTAGACAGCAAGGAAGCCACGAAGATACGCCGGAAATCGAAGGGGTTCTGCGGGTACGAGTGGATGGTCCAGTCGATCCTGAACAACGGCAAAATTATTATCACGGAGGGCTGAAGATGAGTACAAACTATTATGCGAGAATGCAAATTTGTGAGAAGTGCCGCCGATATGACGAGCTGCATATTGGCAAACGATCTGCTGGGTGGGTGTTCTCCTTTGAAGCCCACAAAGACCACGACATGACGACGTACGAATCGGCAATGCGGTGGCTGAAATATGAGCGCATTTTCGATGAGTATGGCGAGGAAGTTTCGTATGATGCGTTTCGGGAAATGGTAGAGAAGACCGGTCTCGAGCGGCGCAATCATGCAGTTGAATACCCAGAGGGCAACTATGTATCAGATGGGTTTTCGTTTTCTACTGAGGAATTTTCATAGATGGATGGAGGGAAGCCATGCCGACGTTAGCTGAGAAAATAGTAGGCTACCGGGTGCTGAAGAACAGCACGCTGATATGCGTGGAGTGTTCGTATCTGTGGCTCGACAAGAGCGACCTGGAGATTATCATGGGTGATGAACTAGATGTGACAGAATATTGTGACTTATGTGACAGTGAGTTGGCATGAATCATACAACAGAGGCGTGGGACACGGGGTGGATAATACATATGCATCAAAGCACCTTCCGTCTTTGGAGGCGCAGAGATAACAGACAGCATGTCCTTTTCCATCTGAAGAAAACGATAGAGCACCTTTGGTGGTGGATAACCTGTCCATCAGAATATCAGACAGAGCATGTCCGGATTCAGGATGGGAACAGCGTGAATCTGGTGAAACGGGTTAGAAAATGATACCCAACTACCAGGCCAAGTTTGAGTACCTCTACCTAAAGCAGAATGGGCGCTGCGCCATCGCCACCAGCCACGGCAGGATAGCTGCCATCACCGAACTACACCACGCGGGGCGGCACAACACCGGCGCAGACCGCAAGTTGTACCCTTTGCTCGTCAACTCTCTGTGGAATCTGGTAGCCGTGAACCACCTGTGGCATATGAAGTACCCGGCCTGGGGCAAACAGAAGGGCACAGAGTGGGCAAGCAAGCGCGAGGCGTTCTTGGGGCGTCACCCGCGGATAGCAAAGAAGCTAAATATGGAGGAATGACAGATGAATAAGTATGTAGAAGCGAAGATTGACTCTGAGGATAGGGTGCAGATAGCAGTGTGCGAGATGAAGCTCGGCCAGATTGTTCAGTGGGCTGGCTGCTTACTCCGTCGCATTCGCGGGGGCTGGGCAGACTTGAAAGATCCAGCAAACACCTGGGATATCGGAGAATTCAAGTCTGACTGCAAAGGTGCTCTTCTGCCCCCCGGCACCGTCGTGAAAGTAACAGCGAAATGAAACGTCCTGCCGTTGGCAGGCCCCGGTACGCAACCCGGCAAGTCCCTGCTGTGAGGCGCAGGGCAAATTCTTTGAAGTCGAAAGGGGACAAATTTCAGTTGGATGGAAGCTGGCGGGGGACTGGGCTGGCCCTCATCTCCCGCCTCTTGGAGAGTGGCGGAAAGGGTAGACGCAGGTTGTGTAGTGTGTACGGCAACCGAGGCAAAAGCACAAATGCACCGTGCTAATGAAAATGGGGTCGGGCCTGAATTGACAGGAGCTTGGAAGGAATGCGGTTACACGCCCCAAGCAAAAACTAGTGCCCTCCTCGTGCAGGGTTCGATTCCCTGCCTCTCCATAGACGGATAACTTATTGGAGGTGATGAGATGAAAGAGTATGAAATGTCACAGAAGGATCTTGGATCCCTACTCGATGCAGGCAAGCCTACACCAGTAATGTTTTTATCTGGGGGCGCACCAATGGGTTCGACGCCACAAGAAAATGCAAACCGTGCTTGGAGGGCCTTGGGTGCTAAAATGGGATTTCGCTGGGACACTGTCAAACCGTCTGGCAAGGGGGAACTATTTTTCACCGCGGAAGAGATGCCTCTCCCATAGACGGATAACTTATTGGAGGTGATGAGATGACGTACAGTGAACGACGGGATGCGATAGTAAGGGATTGTCCCGCAGACTTTCATAGATGGATTGCCCTCTGCGGGGAACTGCTTGCCGAGAACGACAAGCTATTGCCGGCCATCGTCAAACTTGAGTCTTCAGTGGACGGCCTTGAGAACGAGAACATGCGGCTGATGGATGAGTTGGACGAACGTCGCACCGGTGCGACAGAGGGGTGTATCTGCCCTCGGGCACCCATAGGCAATCATCCCGACTGTCAAGTCCCAGGCCACGGCAACGCATGAAGCCCCTCATCCTTCTCTGTGTCCTGCTCACCGCCTGTCTGCCGCCGACGGAGCTGCACTTCACCAACAAGTGGAATGCCATCGAGTGGGTAGCAGAGCACATCGACTACCGCACTGACGAGGACGAGTGGGGCGTGAGTGACTACTGGCAGACACCGGAAGAGACGCTGGACTTGAGGACGGGGGACTGCGAGGACTTCGTGATACTGGACATGATGCTACTGCACGAGCTGGGGCAGCCGTCGTATTACGTGGGCCTGGCCGGCCACGTTGTCCTGCGGATGGATCACCACTACATTGAGGCGATAACCGGCAACCGGCTGACGAGAGACCCGGACGTTGAGATGGAGATGTCGTTTGCCGCAATCGAGGCGTATCTGATGACAAGGGGGGAACGATGACGATTGAAGAGTGGGTGAAAGAGATAGACAAACTCTATACGGCTTCGGGCGATGCAGAAGAGCCGATGGACTACGTTATGGTGGAAGACGTTCTTCGCGCCTTCCGTGCGGCCATCATCGCCAAGACGAAAGAGGCGTGCTTTGAGTTGACATGGCCCTTACTGTTGAAGATTGAAGTACCCGGCATGTATGAATGTATTAAGCGGGAAGTGAAAAACGCCATCGACGGAATAGAGGTGAACGATGAGCCGTAAGCACTTCATACCCGAAGACAAGGTGATAGCGCTCTTCAAGTCCGGCATCACGGGCGTCCTCATCGCCGAGCGGATGCGGGAAGAGATGCCGCTGTTTATGGAGGCAGAAGGATAATGGTAACAGAAACGATGCGGGAGAAGTGGGATGATAGGATTTGGTATCTCTGTGATCATGACGAAGAGCTGAATGTTTGGGAGATGGATTTCATTGATGATATGGACGCGAAAAGAGCAGCGGGGCGGGACCTCACGTCCCGACAGGTCGGAAAGTTGTACGAAATATATCGCCGGGTGAATGAAAAAAGCTGTTGACTGTTTTACGCTGGGGGTGTAGGGTGTGGTTGAGATGTCAGGAAAAGACCAAAGAGAAACAACCCCCTCGCGCCGTGCCACAACCTGGCATCTCACGCGGCGCTTGGGGGTTCTTTTGTTGGGGGATGAATGAGCGACTGGATTCCGGTTACGATTGTTGAAAAACCACCAATTCCGATACAGTGGGATTATGATGAGTCAGTCCAAAATGTAAAGGGCAAGATATACAAACTCAAATACATCAGCAAGGAAACGGTTATTGAAATCTATATTGCCAATGAGAAATTGGATGGCAGAGGGAATCATTGGGAAGAGAAACGTCAGGGAATAGAAGTCAAAAAATTGACTTTTACTTTTTACTGCAATGACATCGGAATTACCAAACAAACAGCTTATAATTGGATGGAAAAATATGGCTTGCGAAGCCCTAAAAGACTTGTAGGAAAATTTACTGGTAATGCCGAAAACTATACACCGGAGGCGGTGATATCAGATGTCAGGAAGGTCCTTGGGGAGATCGACTTAGATCCGGCATCATGCGAACGTGCGCAGAGGGTGGTACAGGCGAAAGAATATTGGACCATGGAGGACGATGCTTTGTCACGGGAATGGCATGGCCGTGTATTTCTCAACCCACCCTATGACGCCCAGACCATAAGGCAATTTACAAACAAGCTATTGGAAGAGCAGGATAATATCTCCTCGGCTATCCTGCTGACCAATAACAATACCGATACCAGGTGGTTTCACAGATGCGCAAGGGCGGCAAGCATTATTTGTCTTACAGCAGGACGCATAAACTTCTACACTGAGGAAATAGAAAAAACAATGCCTACGAATGGGCAGGCGTTTTTTTATTTCGGGCCCGATCAAAATGGGTTTATTAAAACCTTTGTGACTAAAGGATTGTTGATGACGGTGGTGCCTTGATACACAGCCCGGATGAATTCTATAAGGCACCCCCAGCGGAATTTGATGGGGAATTTGTATGGGATTTCTTGATACGAGCCGGGTGTTTCCCTCGGGGAATAAAACCGATGGATATTGATGGCAGCGTTGAAATGCGAGGTAACTATCTGCGATTTGAAACTAAGAAACCAGGCGCAGAGATACCTGAGCCCCAGCGTCAGTCTCTAGAAATAGAAAGATTTGCCAAGGATATTACCGTTACAATCATTTATACCCGTGGAAAAACCATAGAAACCATGGAAGGATTTACTGTCGTATTTCCACCATGTATCGGGAAGGGCGACACGGATTACGGAGCCGACAGGCTGGTGCAAATTGTAAAGAGATGGGCCGGATGGGCCGACGGCCATCCCTCCAGGGCATACGAAAAATACGTGGAAGACTGTAAAGAGAAGGGGAGGCGGTACTATTGAAATGGTTTCGGCATGACAGCGACGCCCGCTCTGACGCCAAGATCGAGAAGCTGATGATCAAGTACGGCGTGGACGGTTACGGCCTGTACTTCTACTGCGTCGAGATCATAGCTGGCAACCTGTCTGCTGAACATATCACCTTTGAGCTCGAGCATGACGCTGAGACGATAGCCTACCGCCTGAAGATGGACACGCTGCGGGTGGAAGAGATCATGCTTTACATGGTGAAGGCCGGGCTTTTCGACATAAACCCGACGACCAACCGGATAGTCTGCATGTCTTTGGCGCGTCGGCTGGACAACCATATGATACGAAACCTGGAGATACGGAAGGTGGCACAACGTAGTGACAACGTAGTATCTACGCAGCCACAACGTCGACCCTCGGAGCAGATTAGACTAGAAGAGACTAGAAGAGATAAGAAAGAGAAGAAAGTCAATGTATCGCGCATCAAGGATATAGAGGCAATAGTCAGATGCCTGAACAAAGAAACCAACAGCAACTTCCGGCCTATGGGGGCGACGAAGGAAGTGATAGAGCACCGCTTAGACGAGGGGTACGAGAAGAAGGACTTGGTGCGGGTAGTGATAGTGAAAGCAGACCAGTGGATGGGCGACGAGAAGATGCAGAGGTACTTGCGTCCCATGACGCTGTTTGGGAAGCAGAAGTTCCCAGGATACTTGGCGGAATATAAACGGGAGGAAGAAGAATGACGTACGAAGAACGGCTGGATGAGATATTGAGGGATGACAAAATGGACTTTGCCCTGGCTATAGCTCTCTGCCAAGAACTGATAGCGGAGAATGACCGTTTACGCAAACGCGATGAGGTGGTGGAGGAGTTCGAGGATATGTACCAAACAAATGTCGAAGAGATGGGCTTGGAGGCGTGGGGGTGGATAAAAGACTTCATGCGAAAGCTCACCGCCCTCGATAAACAGAAGGAGGCAAGATGATAGTTGAGCAGAAGATAACCCAGGACAAGCTAACCGACTTCCAGAGTACGGCATACGAGAGGGCTGGCGACGCTGGGCTGCCGAAACTGCACCTGGACATGATCCTCATGGAAACGACTGGTGGCCCCTGCACGCTATGCGGGAAGCTGTGGCGCAAGATACCCGTGAAGAACACCTGCGCCGACTTCACCTACTACGACCCGGCGTGTGACTGCTTCGGTAGGTGCTCTGCGTGTCATACGTCTTGGCATCGCGAGGTGTCTGCCGGAACGAATGCGGCTGAGATACGGCTATGCACAAGCTGTGGGTGGGTGAAGTACCCGCAGTACGGACGCATATGCCTGAAATGCGGGGAAGGCTTTATCACCGACTTCAAGGATAGCTACTGGACGAAGTGTCCGGGGTGTCAGGGGAAGAGACGAGGGAAGAGAGAGGATGCATACTGATGACGTGCATGAAGTGCGGTCATGATATGGCGGGGGGTGGATGATGAAAGAGCTACCGGACAAGTTGTTGATGCTGAAGATAATTGATGATGTTGAAATCGAGCTTGAACGGGATGCTGGCGAGCTCTGGTTGAATTTCGGAGTTGTGGGAGAGCATGGTTTTGTCTCTATAGATTACCGAAAGTTCGAGGCATGGTTCCAGAAGGTCGTTATCAAAATGAAGGGCGGGAGGTGAGTGATGACATACCAAGAACGACTAAACAAGGCGAGGAAAAAGATTGTTAAGCGGGTTGGCAGTAGATTCTGTACGAAGGAAGAAGAGGAGCTGGCCGACCTCTGCCAAGAACTGATAGATGAGTTGAAAGCGTATGGGTTGATTGTAGATGGCGAAGAAGACCCTGAGCGCCATAACACCGAGCTTGTCCGCCTACGCAAACGCGATGAGGTGGTGGAGGAGTTTAGAAAGTGGATCGCCGAAGAAACTCTCTACGGAACAGTCGAGCCGATGAGAGAGTTTGAAAAACGCCTTGCCGCCCTCGATGAACAGAAGGAGAAGTGATGGACTGGGACTGGTATCCGGTGGTGATGTTTCTCAAAGAGTTGCGGCTTATCTTCCCCTACATGGCATGGACGGTGGCCACGGTGTTGCTTATGTTGGGGGCTGCTGCTGTCGCCCGTCGAAGGGTACACAAGGTATACCGCGATATCCCGGCGGCGCTAGACGAGCTCACCGCCGAGCGGATGCGGGAGAAGAACACGAAGATAGCCAGCCTTCAGCGGCGCAACGCGTACCTGGAAAAGAAGTACGAGCGGCTGGTGGGCCAGGTGCAGGCGGCGCGCATCATGAACCGGAAGACGGAGGAGCTACTCGGGGGGTATGGGCATGATCATAGCTAAATGGACTGGCAAGGCATACGGGGTGAACAAGCGGCTGGACACCACGAGGTACGGGCGCATCTACGCATCCCATGGGTACAAGGGTTTCAAAGAGGGGCTGGCGTGGGTGCTGCGGGCGGCCAACCACCGGCACGTTACGTTCGAGGGTCCGGTACGGGTAGACGTTTGGTATGTGATGCGCCACGACTTGGACGCCCTGACGAAGCCGGTGATGGACGCCATCGCGCTGGCGGGTATCGTGAAGAACGATAAGCAGATAGCAGAGCGCCACGAGTACAGGAAGTGGAAGACGAGGCTTCGGGACTTGGACGAGATAGAAATCACCATTAGGAGGGTGAAAGATGAAGATTAAACTGGGCGAAACTTACACGGACAGGATTACCGGATTCTCCGGTATCGCCATGGCGAAGACCGAATACTACAACGGGTGCAATCGTGTCGCCCTACAGGCTCCACTCGACAAGGACGGGAAAATTCCCGAGTACGAATGGGTTGATGAAACCCAGCTTCAGGCCACAAAACCAGCAAAAGACAACGGCGGCGGCCCACGGCCTGACGCGCCGAAGGGATAGAAGTAACCATACGGGAGGTGGAGGGATGAGGATTAAAGATGGAATGACTCTGGAAATAGAGTCGCCGAGTCGGGATGGTAGCTATTTGATAATAGAAGACGTTGAATTCCATAACATGGAAATACAACTCGCGGAATGTGTCCCGAGCAAGGCCGTGCTCGTTCAAGGACACTTTGAAGTTCCTCCTCCACCTAAACATACAATTACGCTTACGATGAAAAGCGCAAACGTCATGCAAGTTGACGAGAGGTGAGAGTGATGGTACTTGCCGTTCTGACGTTGGTAGCCGGGGTTCTGTGTATCGGCTGGGCCATCTGTGGTTTCGTGACGTATAGAAAAACCCGCGATTGGCCGGACCTGGTGATGGGCGTGATACTGATATGCATAGGCTGGGCCAACTTCATCGTGGCAGTGGTGCGGGCTGTAGAGGAGGCAGGAGGATGAGTGAGAATATGCGGTGGTATTTATTTTACAGTTTGTGCTTTGTTGGCGGCGTAACGGCGTCGTATTTCTTTGATCTTTCAACCCTGATGAAGGCCATAACTGTCGGAACAATGGTGGCGGTAGCGGCGTGGTTGATAAATCTGATGTCCCGGAGGAAAGATGATGAGTAAGACACTGAGTAGCACTGCGGGCAGGCTACTGCGTGAGCGGTTGACATAACTGACTATGCGGTATATATTTACATCCATCTGGTACGACACTTCAAAAAGACAGCCCCCGTGTGGGGCGAAATATACTTCTCATTTGGAGGCTACGATGAAACGACTCATTCTCATCATAGGGATGTTCGCCCTGCTGGGTGGACTCATGTTTGCGGCGGGTGACAAGGAACCGGAGGGCATCGAGCTATTCATGGCCGGGCCGGATGTGGATGACCCCACCACCATCGCCCTGCTCGAGCCGTTTGTCGCGGCGCATCCCGATGTCAAGCTGACCTCCGTTTCGGTTGACGTGCAGGGTGCGACAACTATCACCATGGACAACCGGATCAAGTCGGGTATGCCGATACACGTCTACAGAGACTACTTTTCTCGGGTTGGCAAGTACACGAAACACCCCGGCATCAAGGTGTTGGACTTGTCGAAGTATTGGGATCAGTCAGATATAGATGCCTACATGCCCGGGGCGCTCGATCCGTACTGGGTCGATGGTAGGCTGACGACCGTGCCGGGGGCGCAGAGGGTAGTGGGGATGCAGATCAACCTGACTATCCTGGAGAAAGTCGGGTACAAGTTGCCGCCGCCTGAAGACTGGACGCTCGATGAGTTCATGAAGATGAGCAAGGCGGTGAAGAAAGCTAACCTCCCGGACGTATGGCCCACAATGATGTTCGCTGAGAACCGTTCGGGTGACTGGCATTATATGGGATGGTTCCCTACCTTCGGTGCCCAGCTATTCGCCGATGGATACGACTACACCACCATCAACACGCCGGAAGGACTCAAGGTGTTCGAGTTCTGGAAGATGCTTCAGGACGAAGGATACATACCTGAAGAGGCGGTGATGATGAACGACGACCACCTGATCGCCGGAAGAGAGGGTGGACTGTTGGCTGCCGCTGGTGCTCGGTTTGGCGACTACAACAACCCCGAGTATATGCAGAGCAAGATAGACCAGGGCATTATCGATGAGCCGTTCGAGAGTATCTATTATCCGTTCCCTCGCACTGGCGACAAGATGACGCCGGTATTGAGCACCTACGATCTGGCGGTGGGATTCGAGACCGAGGATGAATACGTCAACGAGTTGGTGGCAGAGCTTGTTGGGTGCCTGATGGACAAGAGGGCGCAAGAGATACATTGCCGGGTGCCTCAGAGCGCAGTCATTCCATCACGCGCCGACGTTGATCATGGCCACACGGAAGACTGGTTCAACGCCGGCTACGACATCATCGTGCAGGCCGGGTTCTTTGATGTCGGCGGATCCCTTTCGCTGTACAACGACATCCGGTCCTGCCTACATCCCCAGCTGCAACTGATGTTCTCCGGACAGGCTACACCCCAGGAGGCGCTTGATCGGTACGAAGCGGCGTTGAATGAAGTTCTTGACTTGATGAAGTAACGACGATCCCCCCGCTTTCGGGCGGGGGCTGGAGGAACATGAGGAAGTGGCTACCGTATCTATTCCTACTACCGACGCTCATCGTCTTTGTGGTGTTCTATGCCGTTCCCATAGTGGACGTGGTTCGGAACTCCCTCTACAGGGATGACGCCGTCAAGATCGAGTTCGTCGGGCTGAAAAACTATATAGATATCGTCAGCGATGCGATGTACTGGAGGGCCTTCGTCAACAGCCTGATATACGGCTGCCTTTTTATCCTATCAGGGACGACGTTCGCCACAGCGGTTGTGCTGAATATCCACACGTGGAAACCCAGGGCGCAGTCATCCATGCGCTTTCTATTTTATACCCCGGCCATCGTGAGCCCCATAGTAATGGCCGGCGCCTGGAAGTGGATCTTTAGCTACCGCGGGGGCTTGATGAATTACCTCGTAGGTCTTGTGGGGCTGGGGCCGGTGCACTGGCTCGGGAGTCGGCTGACTGGGATACCATCCTTGAACCTCATCGTAATGGGATTCGGGATGGGCGGGCTGGTGCTTTTCCTGTCGGTGGCGGCCCAAAGCATATCGCCGGCGATGCTCGAGGTGGCCAAGATGGACGGCGCCACCGAGGAGCAGATACGCAGGCGCATTATATTGCCGTTCCTAATGCCGTGGATCCTGTACGTTATGCTGCTCCAGATCATAGCGGGCTTTGCGGTCTGGGAGATTATCTGGATGTTTACCGATGGCGGGCCTATGGGGTACACCGCCTCGATGCTGTATAACATATTTGAAACGGGGTTCACCCGGTCTGCCTACGGGATTGCAAGCGCCAAGACGCTGGTGATGGTTGCCATTATATTGGTCTTGGCGATAGGAAAGGGCCGGCTGGAGGGGTTGCGGGAAATATGATGGAAGTGCTGAGAATATTTTTGAGGGCTGTCGTGAAGGCTCTGGCGATAACCGCTGATGTTATATCCTTGCCTGTGCGGTGCTGGGGTTGGGCGGTCGATACGCTGGCAGAGAAAACATATGACGCGAAAGCCTGGGAAGACAAGACCATCTATGGTGTGGCGACGATGATTCTTGGTGCTGCGCCATTCATTGCACTCGCCGTATTTCCATATTTTCTTTTTCCCGGTATTGCAAACGGAAACGGCAGGATCGCTGCATATGTTGTGTATTCAATATTTGGTTGTCTCCCGATTGCATCATCGGGAGTAGGTTTGTCGTTTGCGGCGCTGGTGGACTGCGGAATGCTTACGGAGAAAGAGAGCTGGTGGGACACGCTCCTGACGCCGAGGTGCAAATGATAAAGGCCATCATCATCCTGTTCGGAGTTCTCCTTCTCTTCCCGGCGTACTGGATGATTAACGGCTCCCTGCAGTCAGTCATGGGGTTCATGAAATTCCCGCCTCGGTTCATACCCCGCAACCCGACGTTGAACAACTATCAATTTCTCTTCGCACGCACCCCTATCCCCCGCTGGTTGGTGAACACCGTATTTCTGTGGGTGGCGAATTCATCCTTTGCGATTTTCTGCGTGGCCTGTGCCGCCTATGCGTTTGCGTTCTTCAGCTTCCGGTTCAAGCGGCTGCTCTACTGGATAATTATGTTCCCCCTGGTTGTCCCGGGGTATGCTTTGATTATCCCCAGGTTCATCACCATGGCGAACCTCGGGATGATGGGCACCTATTGGCCTCTCATTTTGGTGGCCGCATGTAAGCCGACGGCGTTCGTACTGCTCATGGAGTATTTCAAAAAGTTGCCGCAGTCCTTACTTGATGCGGCTCGGGTGGACGGCCTGAACGAGGTGGGCATCCTGTTCACGATAATACTCCCGAACTGCCTGCCTGTTCTGGGGTTCTTTTGTATCACCGGATTCTCAGCAGTTTACCAGGATATCCTATGGCCCCTGATGATGCTGCCTGACCGAAAGACGCACACGATGGTACTGGGGGTGATGGGCTACCTACGCAACTATACAACCATAGCGGGAGATACGGCGCACCGGACTATAATGACGCAGCTGGGCGAGTCGTTAGCCGCCGGGGTGGTGTTGGTCATACCTCTGGTGATAGTGTTTCTGGTGTTTCAGCGTACTATTCGACAGCAGTTTGCGATGGGAGGAATCAAAGAATGAGTGAACCTGAAGTGAAGAAAACAGCTTACTGCATAGCCTGTGGCACGCACATCATCTACAAGAAACTCACCGTGGTGCTCATGGTGGACAAGCTGGACAAGGAGGGCAACCCGAAAGAAAAGACTATCTGGATGTGCCCGCTCTGCGGGTCGTTGAGGGTGGGGGTGAACGAATGAGAGAGATTAAGTTCCGAGCGTGGCATGAAAGAGAAAAACAATGGTACTACTTCACGCTAAGCGACTTGGTTGTAGGGCGGGCTGACAACACGTCCATGCGTTTGCATTTGGAAAACTGGTGCGAATACACCGGCCTCAAGGACGCTAAGGGCGTTGAGATTTATGAGGGGGATATCTTGCAATTTGAATTTGAAGGTGAAAAAGTATGTGCTGGTGAGGTTAAATGGCGTACAGAGGTAGCGATATGGGCCGCAGATATTGGCATAGGCTTGAGTACAATAGAGCCAGAGGATGCATGGGTTGAGAGTGCCGGATATGAAGTCATCGGCAACATCTACGAGAACCCCGAACTACTGGGGGTGAACGAATGATTGTCGGCTACGTCGTAGCTAAGGCGCATTCGAGTCGATGCCGCGGGAAGAACATGCGGCAGTTCTGCGGGAAGCCCCTGCTGGAGTGGACGTTGATCCAGGCCAAATACTCGCAGATAGACAAGATGTATGTCTCGACTGATGACCACGCCATCGGCATGCTGGCCGAGAAGTACGGCGCCATCGTGCACTGGCGGGAGCATCCAGAAGAGTCGATCGGAGACGTGTCGGGCTCAGTGCCGTCATATTTTGTGATCCGGCGCATATTCAAGGATTGCCCTGATATGGACATCGGGGTATCGTTCTTCTGCACCTCTCCGCTCCGCCGGCCCTGGGACATAGACGCATTAATCGAGGTGAGCCGCAGGACGAAGGGGAGGGCGGTGGTGAACATTCCGAGGAAGGATACATTCCTTAATAGGATAGAAGGGGATATGGTATCGCCAGCCATCATGAACAAATCTTTTGATTTTGCTGATGAACTGGCGGGGTTGAGTGCAGATACCAGGGCGAATCTCGAGGTGGTGAGCAGCGAGGAACTCAGGCCGGACCTCGAGGCTCGGTGGTCAACGGCTACCGACCTGCCCAGTCCGTATCATGCGGGGTCGCACCCATGGGCCCACCTTGACGATAACATAACCATCAAGGGATGGGAGACCCACCCCGAAGACAAGCCCACGTGGAAGTGCGAGTTTGTCAAGGGCGAGTGGTGGCAGGCCGTGGAGATAGACTACCCGGAGGAGTTCGAGCTGGCAGAATACATGATGAAGAAATACCTTTTGAAGGATGGGGAGAACGTTTATGAGCGATACTACATGGCGCACGGTGGTTGAGGGGTCGGACGACTTCATACCGGAGGAGGATTATGTTTTTCCGATTGGCCGGGCGAATCTGAACACCTACAACAAAGTAGGCATGATCGATATTGTGAACTCATTTCACAATCACAAGAACCTGTTTATGGAGTGCCATCCAAGCTGCTACCGGCTGCCCAATATCGCAAGTGAGATCGGGCGGCTTCTGTTACGCTGGGCGCAGGTGCGGCTGGGTCGTCGAGCGGCCACGGACATCGGTGCCCTGGGCGAGGGTGGGCCGGATGGGTACGCAGGCTTACGCCCGGACGGAACGCATATACCTGCCATCATCGTCGGCTCAGGTCCGTCGATGGATACGGCGCTGCCATATATGAAGGACTGGGAGGGGGCGACGTTTTGCAACAGCTCACAGGGTGGTGCGCTTGTACGCCATGGCTGCGACCCCACCTATGTGGATGTCTGCGATCCAAGGATAGTGGATTGGGAAATGCAGGTGCCGTACAACTACAAGAAGACATCCCTCATCACCCACCCCGGAATGGATACGACATACCTCGAGTGGTGGAAGGGACAGAAATATTTGACCCGTATCTATGAGCCGGGATACGAGCTATACAGCCGGATATGGCCTATGGCGTACAACTGGATTCCCACCTACACCCTGCCCTTTGGCAACCAGCCCCCTTGGGCGGTGAGCCATGCCACGGCGATGAAGTACGAGCCCATCTTCCTTGTTGGGTGCGACTTCGGTTTCCCCGGCGGGATCGCAGGCATGACGCGGTATTTCAAGAAGGGCCTCCGGTGGCATCAAACGAACCCGGCGCCAGTAGAGAACAGGCTGAAACACGATGGTAACGCGGGGTTGATAGCGAAGAACGGCGTCCCAACCTGCGCCTTATACGCGCATTACAGGGACCAGATGATGCGGATAGTATGCCTGGACCAACCGCAGATATTCGCCATCAAGGGCGGTATCGTAGACTGGGACCAGATGCCCTTGGTGAACAGCATACAAGAGCTCATCCGCAACCAGGGCAAGGGATACGAGCGGCTGTACCGCACCCCGGAAGAGATACGGGAGCAGGCGGAGAAGTTCCTTGCCTTCCGGCGCATGTTCTTCCTGCCCTTCAAAGATGGCCACCGGTTTGTCGGCATGCATGACTGGCGGGAAGACCTGCGAGACATGGTGAACATTCTGAACAACACGGGAGCGGGGATAGACTATGACACTGAGTTCACCCGGCTGGAGGAGCTGACAAAATGAGGGATAGGCTCAAAGAACGTATAGATAGCGGAATGACTCTCGGTAGACCAAAGACAGCGCGCCCCCCAAACCCAGCATCGGTAGTTATGGTGTTTTGCGGTGACTGTCGTAATTACATCAAGTCGAAATTCTGCAAAACCCGGGGATGGTCGCGCGATAAATGCATCCAGAGGGTGGCAAATTATCGCGGTCTAGAGGGAAAGCCGGTGCGGCCAGCAATGCAGAATAGAAACAATGATTGTCAGCTGTATGACAAGGAGGCGAAGGGTGAGTAAACACGACGACGCAGAGAAGTGGTATACGAGTGAAGAGCCTTTTTCTTGGGTGGAAAGCATTAAACGAGAACACATCGACTTCCTCCTTGAGCAGTCGAGGAAGCTGGAAGAGGTGCGAGAGTGGACTACGCTCCCGTGTACTGGTCGGACGGTCTACGACGCGGGGTGGAGAGTTGCATGTGAAGATGTTAAGGACATCCTCTCCGGCAAGCCCGACATAGATGAGCAGCCGGATTGGGACGAGTTCCGAGACAAGAAGGAGCTTGATGTAACATGGAGGCAGGAAATAGACAGGGACATCCTGTGGCTGAGAGACAGGATAAAGAGTATTGCCACGGCGGCATGTATAACGAATTGCGAGGTTGCCGACCATGAACCGCGCATAGGAGAATTGGAAAAAAGGAGGTGAAGGATGAAGATTGACGTGCCTATCATCACAAGCCACATCTCAATCGACGAGCTCTTGGGGTGGGTGAAGAAGTCGACCCAGACTATCCGGTTCGGCAAGGTGGGCGTGGAGTTCCACATACAGGACGGGGTTATCACCAGCTACGAGCCGATATACCGGCCGCACATCAAGCCCCAGCAGATTCTCGTGGATGGGGAGCGTCCAGATGGATGCTTGAGTTCAGACAAGCCGCTCAAGCGGACAAGGCTTGCGCCAATGAAACCGAAATCGCCGAAAATACAATATGTTACCGAAGGCCAAGACCCTCAAAAGGTAAAATGAAATGGGGCGTTGCCCCAAGGGGCCGGGGGATAAGGGCGGGTGTCAAGAGGACTCTCCCCTCCCAGGGAACAAAGGAGTTTTCCTGCGTAAGCGGGTTTTTTCTCCTTGTTCCTCGAGACTTCTGCTACTTCCCACCGGCCCTGTTTTTTGATATTGAGTGGAGAGGGGAAATTAAAGTCGTAAGTGGGGGTTGACGATAATTGTAAACAAGTGTAAACTGTATCTTAGATAGTCGCTGATCGAATAACGAAGGCGGCGGATGCTTGTGGCCACGCAACGTGACCCTTGGTGTTCGTCGCCTTTTTTATATGGCCCGCATAGCTTGAAGGTGCTATGGGGTCTTGCCCTCAAGAGCGAGGGCACTTTGCAAAGTGTGGACGGAGGAGAGTGTATTGGTAATCAATTGTAAACTTGCAAAAATGGGGATTGTATTTGTAGTTGCCTCGACCGACGATGATTATGTTGACATCTTTGACCCGTGGGTGCGCCAGCATCAACTAGGATTGCATGAGCACTGGGTGTGGGTGAAATACCGTCGAGACCCATCAGAGAAATGGGGACATGTGCTATTAAAGCCGTTTAGAGTAATACGGCAGATGGGGCGGGTGCGCAAAGCTTGGTTCGGAATGGGGGGCCGTTAGTACGGATGGATACGGAAGGCAGAGACGAGAAAGGTAGGTTCACCGAGGGCAACCCTGGGAAGCCCAAGGGTAGCCTATCCCTGCTTACCATACTCAAGGGTATCCTGGTAGAAGTACCTGAGGGCGAGAAGAAGACATACGCCGAGCAGCTGATACGGAAGTACATAACCGGCGCCCTCGACAAGAACGACGGCATCGCCATCCGCGACTTGGTAGATAGGCTCGATGGGAAAGCGGTGCAGAAGGTTGTCGTTGAGAACACGA
>SDBU01001096.1_pt1 | contig 39862 bp, 58 predicted proteins | sample 2277071 | NCBI WGS metagenome assembly SDBU01 (sample SAMN10397929, study PRJNA504765) | marine sediment metagenome | isolation source: marine sediment core GS08_GC12, 126 cmbsf | place: Arctic Ocean: Gakkel Ridge, Loki's castle | collected 2008 | reverse complement strand
CCATCAACATCCCTAGCCGTAAGCCCAAACCAATGCCCGCCAGTTGTGAGTGAATTGCGAATAGATGTCCCAGTCGCCATATCTATGTAACCATTGGCAGTAATAAGCCCACCAGCAGTGAAAGCAGGCATAGTTAAGCCAGTAGTAGCTATTGTGCCATTGATAGTGGGAGAAGTTAATTCAGCCAATAAATTAGCTATTGTTATCCGCTTGGACTCTGCCGAGGCAAGTTCCGATACATCACGAATATAGACCTCATCATCACTGGCAGGAGTGGTTGCCAGTTCAGTTAATGCACTAAGTTTTTTATCTGCCATTAGCTCACGTCCCCTTTAATCTTTCTGTATTGAGAAGTGATTGCCTTAACAATCAATGCTCTCGCTAGTCCATACCCTCCGCTAACAACCACACCAACCATACTAAAGTTGTGTCTAACGACACCTAGAAACCTATTAGCTGAAACAGCAACTCCGATTTGAACTAAAGCGTATCTGGCGACACCCCTTAAATGGGTTGCCGTAGCCACAACCCCAACAATGACAGAACTTGGCACAGTTCTATTCCAAGACTTCGTAGCGGATACGACCACTCCAATCAGCACGGATGCAGCTCTAGCAACAGAGACCAATTTCATAGCCGTTATGACTACCCCCACCACCACCTGAGCTGTCCTCTCTATTACTATAGCTCTGGAAGCGGTTACTACCACGCCTACCTTCACGGATGAGAGCCTGACATAGTGTTGAACCTCACCGCCAGCGTGCTCATAAGCAGCCGACACCAAAATACCAATCTGCGAAGCTGACTGCCTGATGAAGTTGACTGCCTTTGATGCCGTAACCACGATACCCACTATGACAGAGCTTGACCGAGTATAAGTAACCGCCCTAGTAGCCGAAGCCAAGATACCGACAATGGTGCTGGATACCCTGCTGATAGTTATAGCTCTGGAAGCAGTCGCAACTATGCCGATGATTACACTTGAAGGCTGAATTGAATTGAATATCTTAGTGGCTGAAACTGCCACACCGACAAGGACTGAGCTGGCTCTGGTGGCTGTCAAGGCTCTTGAAGCGATGGCTACTATTCCGACTAGGACTGAACTAGCTCTTGAGATTGCTGTGTCTCTTGAAGCCGAAGCAACTACGCCGACCTGAACAGACGAAAAACGGTCATAGTTTTGACCGCCCACAACCTCATTAAAGGCTGCCTCGTTGATATGGCAACCACCAGCACTAGCTTTAGTGGAATAAAACCTTACCCTCAAGGCAGTAACAGACTGAGTGCTACCGATAGGATATTCTACAAACTGGTCGGCGGTGATAACCCCAGAGAATATGTTATGCCAAGCACCACTATAATAGACATCCACCTCTATATCACTGATGTTAGCTATTAGGATGCTTACCCACATCTGCACCTTGTCGCAATCAAGGGCAGCGTGAGTCAGCTCAAGGTAGTCTGTCCAATCTCGCCTGAGAGCACTAGCATAAGCGAATGTCCCTGTGTTCTCATCATAGGCTAGTGCCTCATCAGCCCAGACGCTTCCGCCATCTACAAATCCATCAGGACTTATCCAAGCCATTGACACCCTCCATTAAGAGAAAGAGGGTAGTCAATAGGAGCTACCCTCTCAATCCCAGAACTTTTAGCATACAGTCAAACTAGGTTTACGCACCCAATTTAAATTGCATTTTCATCTCTACGGTGAGGGTATCGTTGTTTTCCATAGCTACGGCAGCAGCGAAACAGCACTCAGCAAAGACAACATCATCATCATCGTTCTCAATGGCGAACCCACTGACGGACTGAGAACCAGTAGCCGTGAAAACGTGGTCTAGCTCTACCGTATCATCAGCTACAGTGGTCTGACTGGTTACCACACTATCGGCATCCGCAAGGGTAAAGCCATTGGCTGCCAGCTTTGTAGCACCGCCTGGGTTTGCGAAAGTAGAAGCCTCTGCTGCTGTGCAAGCACCTGTCAGCCCGACAACGCTTTGAACTCCACTCGCACCTGCTGCCATCGCTGTAGTAACTGCTGCGACTAACTTCGCTATCTCGGCATACCCTAAGTTAGTAGGTTTTTGTGTCTGAGCCATTACTTCACCTCTCTATAGGCAGGGTCGCTTTTGGTAACATTCTGGCAGACCTTTAAGCCACTACCGTCTTGCAGCTCTTTCAAGACTACAATTAACTCTGGGGCTTTCTTGTCGCCGACAATCCCTGCAAACTTCTTTTCCAGAGCCTTGTCCAAAACCTTTTTCATCACTCCCTCCTAAACAAGAATGGGTCTACATTATATTTTCTGCACACAGGGCAGGTTAATTTGATATTGGCGTGTATCGCCTGCCATATATTCTGGGGCGAAGGCTCTCCTGTCCTGTATCTCTCAAGAATGTCCTTGTATCGGTTAGCCTCTGCGTAAGCTACACGCCTTGCGTGATAAGTGCCGAGCAAAGAATAGAATACGGCAGCCTTCACATACCTGAGCAGGCAGCGTGGCGTTAGGCAAGTCGGAGGAGCTGGTGGCTCTATGCTCATCTGACGTGAAATGAGCGTGCCCTTACCGTCCCTGTGGGTTGCCCCCCACTTTACGCCGACCCCCCCTCCTGTCTTGCTTTGCTTTTGCATTTGTAGGCTACCTCCTTTCTTAGTCCACTGGATAGAGCTGCGATACCCTTTGCTTGGTTGCAAGTTTCAATCCAGTTTGAAACTTATTCTCTTGAACCTCAGCCCAAGTCAGGTGGTCTCTTGCCACCCTAGTTCCGCCTATACTCTGCTTGTTGATTTGGCTGCGAGACCTAGCGTTAGCTGCCTTAGCAGCCACGCCGATAACAAGTAGCTTCTCAAGGACAACAGTTAAGGTGGAAGTGGACTCCGTTATACTGTGGAGCTTGTGGCAATAGAGGTAGGCGGTCTCGTCCCCTGATGGTCTCCGAGTGGTCTTTATCCTCACGATGTCGCCAAACCTGCTGACATTCCGCAGGTCAGGCTCAGATGTGCCGACAGGATACTCAGCGTGTGTAACCTCCATTAAATCCTCAATGTCGCTGACATCATACTCTACTGAATTGACGGTGAGCGTTACGCTTTCCTTGACCTCATAAGGTCTGGCTTCCGATATATCCAAGAGCCGAGCAAGAATGTATAAGTCCAGCTCATCGTTTGCCCACTCCATCGTCTTATCGGGGTCAAACTCATCCCTCAAGAACTGACGAACCAGAGCACGGATACCATCTAAACTATTCGCCATTTATCTCCTCTTGGATTTGCTCGTAGATATTCTTTTTACAGCTCTCGGTTTCATTCCGTGAGCTATGCCACGAAGCAACCTAGCCTGACCTTCTGCCTTAGCTTTAGTCGTGCTCTTGGCAGAGACCTTACCTCCGTGAGAGACTTGGTAGCCGTCAACCTTCCTTACTTTTACAGGACACATAAGCGTCCCCCTTAATCCTTACCCCTCATCCTCTCTGGGCGGAAAGAACTTGTCGTAGAGGCTAGTGTATGCTTCGGTTAGTTTCCCTCTATCCTCCATTAACTTGAGGGGTATCTCGGCTATCTTTACAGACTCCTCTCCCAAGTGCACGTCCTTCTCTTTGGCGATGAGTTCATCCATATTCAGTATCCGCCAATTTCCAGTGGGAGTCATAGGCTCGTCTGGATGCTCTTTACACTTTGGGCTACCAGAGTAGAAGCCAGTTATGCCACATTGTTTACGAGTCCCATCATTATCAGTGGTAATATGCTGACAGGTAAACTCGTAAACAGCAGCGACCCCCTTGATTTCCGCTTCGCTAAAGCTCAGGGTCTCACGGAGCTTCCGCACTATCTTGAGGTTCATACGGTTGCCCTCAGTCGGTAGTATCTCTAGTAACCTTAGCCTCTCCACCATATTCAGTTTCATTGTTTATACTCCTTTTGAGTTTATTTGGGGGGTTTAAGCCCAACCCCCCGAAGCACTATTGATTAAGTGTCGTAGACGTTGAGATACCAAGTGTCGGCATCAATCCTAATCTTGATGTTCTTGACATTACCGCTACGCTCACCAGTTTGGATGCAATCGCCACCCATCGTGTTGAACATAAAGGCATTGGTTATCTTGTTGCCCCCACGAATGAGTATACCAGCATCAAGCCATCCACCGTGATTTTGTAGCGATGCTAGGGCTGAGCCGTATGTATCTGCGATGTCCTTCATATCTATCGTGCATAGGTTGTCAACATACAGTCCAGCAATAACAGCGAAGTCGGTGAATACTGGTGTGCCTGCGTGGGATATTACGCCTCGCAGGGCAGCAAAGACACTGGAGGATTGGTTCACGACAGCTGTATCCATAAAGTTGAGCTGCCCCTGCACACCATACATTGCCCCCTGCCCACCAGTGAACTCCGCACCCTCTCCCAGAGATACCTTACCGACTATCGGGATTGGTGTGCCGTATCCACTATCGGCAACAGGCTGGTAGACAAGCTCAATCTGCAACTGCTTGAGAGCACCAGCCGTAGCCAACGTGAACACATTTTCCAAGTGAATAACGTGTCCAGCAGCAGCGAATACCTCATTAGAGGCAATGTCGCCACCCTCAATCTCACTGTGGTAAAGCAGCGTATTCTTTCCGTGTGCTACTCCGCTAGAGCCTCGCTGTCCTCTGGTAATCGTGAGGGTCTTGGTGGCTGTCGCAATAGCCGTAACCAAAACACATTCCTCATCATCACTACCAGCATCAAGGATAGCCATAAAGGACACATCGGGAATATCGGTAAGGCTGTCCACCGCTATAGAGGTAGCTGACGCAGTTAAAGCAACCGTGATGAAAGTCTGAAACTTGGTTAAAAGTTTCATTTGCTTCTTTTCTCCTTAGTTTATTTCATCAGAGAGGAAGTGTTACGTCCCCCTCCCGACCTTTACTTTTGACCAGATTAGCTTCCCCTCACTCCCTAAGCTCCATCGTCATACAGACGGACAGCGAGTTCGGGTGTCAGAGTCTTAAATCCGCACAACAGCGATATGGTCATCATATTCTTGAACTGTGCCAACTGGTAGTCATAGACCACATTCATAGAGATACCGTTATAGGCTACGGTAGCTCCTTTAGCTCCACCGAGAGGCGGTTCTAACGGTGCTGAAACCATCGCAAAGGCGTTCCTGTGGAAAAACAGGTTTTCCTTTGACGTGGTGAGAGCAGGGTGGAACGTAACAACCTTATCATTGGCAACCGCAGCGTTCAGAGCAGGATAAATGGGGAAGTCTCCTTCATCACTGGCAACGGTTACATCGGCAGTAACAACATACTGCCCTGTATTGTCCGCTATGGTGATGATACTGCCCTTCGCATAAGTATCCGTGCCGTTTGCTAGATTGTCAATGTGGATGGTTGTCTCGCCAGCAGCATAGGTAGTCCCTGTGTCAATTATACCACTGACATCGGTTGAGCCTATGGCGTGGGTCTGGATGTTCTGGTTCTCAAAGAAGTCAAAGCCAAAGATACGCCCCAGAGATGCTTCACGGAGAGCCGTTGTTTGTCCAGTCTTATCTAGGTCTCGGAAAGCATCACAGGCAAGACATTTAGCGGTAGTGAGCGGACTCAGCACCGCATACCTGTTCCTCTGTGGAGCTTTGTTGTTGCCCATTATCTTCCGAGCATCTAGTAAGTCAACAATCTTGTTGGCTTCCGAACTATCGTCAAAGTCGTTATAGTATGGTATATCCTTGTAGAGCTTAGCCAGCTTAACATCAACCGTGTCGGCAATCGCCTGCACCGCAGGCTCAACGAACTGACTGTAGAAACTCCTGACATCTAAGGTCAACTGCTTCGCTGTAACCTGTAAAGGCACAACGATAATAGTGTCCATCTTGACATCAATCTTTTCCTCAGTTACGTTCTGGAACTGCCCTGTGAGGTCTCCATCAAACTCAACAGCTTCTACTGAGATTGGCTTTGTAACCTGAACGGTGTCCCCTACTTTCTTGAACTCCTTAGAATAATCCTTGAAGCAGAGACCACCAAACACCCAGTTATTCAAGAGGGCGATTAAACCCATCTTGGCTACAGCCGTTGGGGTAATCAGCGTATTCGCCAATTTCTTGTCCCTCCTTATTTATTATTTAGGCGGTGGGGCAAGAGTCGTTTCTAAGTCGTGAGTCGGCATTGTCTCAGCCGTCTCAGCCGTTAGAGGTTGTTCCCTAGCACCAGTGGACTCAGTTGAAATTGGCTCAAACTCCTTGACTTCGGTTAGTTTCTCAGCTCCTTCCTCAGTCTCGGCTTTAGGTAATGCTTCTTTTCCAGCGAGTCTGGCAGCGATTTTATCAAGGGTATCCGAGTCAGTTATGCCTAGCCCCTCAAGGTGGGTCTGTTCATCCTCTGAGAGTTTATACTTGGCAACTATCGCAGGGATAGTTAAAGTCCCTTGCGTTCTGCCTAGCTCCTCTTGGTCGGCTTTCAACTGTAGTTGCCCCCTTGTAAGTTCGGTTTTACCCTCATCTATCTCTCTTTCTCGCTTGTTCAAAACCTCTGTTCTTTCAAACACAGCCATCGCACCTGTATCGCTTGAGCCACGAGCCTCCTGTAATCTGTTGCTTCGGCTTTGCTCCTCAAGGGAGGTAAGGCGTTGAGTTAGAGTGCCCACCTGTCCTTTCAGATTATCGGTTTCCTGCTTCGCCTTAGTTAAATCTTTGGCTCTGCCTGCCGAAGCAGCAGCATCGGACTTCAACTTATCGTATGATGCTTGGGTTACGGTAACTTTCTTGCCCTCTTTGGAAGTAGCCTCAGCTTTACGAGAAGTTGTCGCAGTCTGGTCGGCTGCAAGTGCGTCCTCTCTTGCTTTTAGTTCGTCCCGTTGTTGACTCATTATTAGTCAACCTCCTATATTTATTAGTAATACCACAATGTTTTTGATTTGTCAACTATTATAACATTCTATCCCTCCATTTCCGTAAGATTTCGTCCAGCTCTGCGGACTGCTCCTCGTAACCAGCCCACTTAGCTCTACGCTCCGCAGCCTCTTGAGCAGCAGCCCTAGCAGCTATCTCCATAGGAGACATACCCTCAGTAATCTCTCTCTGCTCAACAGACTTAGATACCTTTTTGGTTATGAGAAGCCAAGCGTCCAGCTCAGGATATTTGACCCTCATTTCGTATCTAGGCTCACCCTTCGGTGTCTCTTGATATATTAAGTAGAGTTGCCATACTGCCCTTGATGGCACTTTATCAAATGTCCTACGTTTCTTAAAGACACCGAGACCGAGCATCGTGTCGTAGAACTGCGGATGCTCCATCAAGAACCAATCATCGTCATACCACTCATCCTGAAAGTCTGGCTTTCCAGCGTCAATTATCAGGTAATACTGGACAAAGTTATCTACCTGTTCTTCGTGCCCTATCAGCTCCTTGTAGGCACTCCTACGGAAACGAGCCTCTTTGAACTCTCTGCCCAGAGTGCCCACGAATAGCCTCGCTCTCTGGTCTCTCCTAGCGTCTGTATCAGCTATGTAGAGAGGGTCGTTCTCATCGCCGTAAGCATCCCAGATGTCAAAAAGGTCTTGATACTGCTCGGTAATCTCATCCCACTGGACGGCAGGAACGTCCTCAGCCTTCGGAGTGTCCACGCCCTCAATGATGCTCATAGCCTCAGCGAACTCAGGATGGTTAAGCAGAAATCTCTCCTGCCTGTATCCACTTGAAGGCAGTTCGTAATACTGGACATATAGCTCTACCTGTTCGGGGGTGAACCGCAGGAAGTCAGGCTCAGCACCTACACCGCTATAGGCATCACGCCTCCACCTATCCAGCCTGTATTCCTCATTCTCCTCAAGGAAGGCAGCACGCTCTCGCTTGATACCCAGAAGTCTCTCGTCCTCATTGCTGATGTGCTCGTATTTCTCAGGTATACCTGTGTTATAAAAAGTGTCCTGCTCTCGCCAAGTCCTGTTTATGCTCAGAACAGGTATGTTCCACCTGACATTACTCCTGCCATTCTCTAAGATATAGACATCGCTATCGGGCAAACCTCCATCATCGGTGAGCTTGCCATTCTCCAAAGCCCAACGGTAAGCGTCCACGTTATCTACCAGCCACATCTTCGCTTCGGAGCTGCCTGCGGTGAACTCATCTATCACCCTGCCCCTGTCTACCCAAGCGTTGATTATCTTATCGGGAGTAGGTGCTTCAATCGTGCCGACCTCAATAGCTTCTACCTGTCTTATAATATCCCTAAACTGTAGACCACCGCCGACATCGGTCAGCATTATCTTGTCTATCTCAGACGCTCTCAGTTCCAAATCATCAATATCCTTAGCCAAGTCCCAAGCATCGTAGAGCTTCCTGTGCCCTACTTTCAGCTCAAGCGATGGTATCGGCACGTCTGGGACTTCAATGCCACGCCACTCAGCGTAGTCTGGGTCTTTAGCCTTGAGAAGCTGAGCCTCCCAACTACTAGACCTGCCTTCCGCTACCAGTTGCTCATAGAGGAAATGAGTCTCTATTGACTTTTCAGGGGGCAGCGTCAGAGACGGAACGGCATCATCGGGAATATCAAGGTCAGCGACCAGCCTGTTAAACTCGTTGTAAGCCTCAAGCGTGAGTATCGGAGCTTGCCCCCACAGAGCTAATCTGGCATTGTCCTCTGGGTGGGCTACCAGCCATTCCAGTTTAGGATTAACCCTCAGCTCTGGTATCTCCTTGAGCATCCGTTCCTGTTCTTCTTCGCTGGCACGGTGATACCTGCGGATAAGGTCTAGCTGTCGCTTGGTCAAGTTACCAAGATACGCTTTAGGATAATCCTTAATGTGCTGAGCCAACTCCGCAGGGTCAGTTATCCTTTGACGCTCCTGCCATTGCTGGTAGTATCCCTCAAAGGTAGTGCCCTTCTCTGGGTCAGCGTTAATTCTATAGATGGAGGTATTGGGATAACGTCCTACTTGCTCCTCGCTGGCTTCCTTCTCATACCAGTTGAACACTGTGTCTGGGATGCCAGCCTTGCCCTCCAAGTCCTGAGCGGTAACCGCCTCAAGTGTTTCGGTATAATCACGGTTCAGCTTTCGCATATCGTAAATGTCAGGCAGGTCAAGAGAAAGAACTGGCACATCCTCAATGACCTCGCCTAATCTATTTTCAGCCTCACTCAGCCTATGCTCTAAGACCTCTGGGATTTCACCCAAGAACAAGTCCATAGCTCTGCGAGCTACCTCTGTCTTGAGTATGTCTATCTCGTCAATCTTTAATCGCTTCTCCTCTGGGGTCATAGTCTTTGACTTGTAAACCTCGTCCTGCATCTTACGCAATTCAGATAAATCTCTTGCGACTCTCCTGAGATAGCGTGCAGCAGCCGAGTAATGTATATCATTATCAAAGTCATAATAGAACAGTAATTCTGGATGAGCACCCTTAAAGGTCTCAAACTTAGCCTGCTCATCCAGCGACAGCATTTCCTTGAGGTAGCTCTCGCCTTGCTGGTATTCCTCTAATAGTTCATAGAAGCGGTTGACCGTCTCACCAGATGAGCCGTAGGGATTGCGGACTACGAAAGCCTTGACTACTGGTATGTCAGCCAGCGTAGGGGAAGGCTCAGGAATATCAGGGCTGATACCTGTGCCCTTGAGAATAGCACTCACGATTTCCATAGCATAAGTCCCCATACCACCTGTCCAGCCCCTGACCACGTTCTCAAACTTGGCTGGTGATATGTTTAGCCATTCACCTATTTTCTTAGAGAACTCGGTAGTCCAGCCAGTATATTGTAGCTCAGGAGGCATCGTCTCTCTACTGGCAGGGACTATCTTTCTACCCATAAAGAAGCTGTAATTAGTCAGCGACTCAATGATAGGCAGGATAGCAGTAGGCATCGGGTTAGGAGCACCCTGACCAAGTATCTCAAATATAGTGTCCTTCATTATGTCGGGGTCTTTGGTATCCAGCCACTCCAAAAACCGCTCAGGGATAGAGCCGAATATAATACCTAGCTCAAACGGCTTGGGAATACGGAGGATTGTGCCGTCTAGGAATATAATCCAGAACAGGTCTTTTTGCCATTGCGGTATCTCTTTCCAGCGTGGGTCGTCCCTGTTGGCATAGTAGAGCAATATGGACGGCAAGGTTATGCCGACAAATATCTTCATTGATGTTCTAACTGGATGCTCCTTAAAGGAACTCATCATCCTGCCCCAACCACGAATGTTAGCGTTAAAGAAAGCTGCGAGCCTATTGATAGAGTGAGCGGTAGTGCCTGCCTGTGCAAAGTCAAGGGATACATTCCTTGAGGAGAAACCAGCTTCAATCGGCACAGCACCAGAGGCGATGCCTTTCTTAAACTCGCCTAACCTAGTGGCTTTCTCTCCAAGCTCGCTTATAATCTGAAACAGCTCCAACGGATGCTTGACGTAATCGGTAAACTTATGTCCCTCCACAACCTCCTTAAAGGACTTGCTGAGATACTGCCTGTCCATTGAGACCAGCATAGCACGCTCACCACCAGAAGCTCGGTATAGCTGATAGTCAGCATCCCTTCGGATGATGCCAGCCACGCCTTTCATAAAATCAACCGCAGGCAAGAAGTTATAGTTTGAGTAGACAAACGATGTCATTTGGTCTCTGGCTGGATTACGCACCATAAAGTCAGGGCTGAGGGTAGCACCAGCTCGCAGCCACTTAGCAGGCAAGCTAAGGAACTTACCGATGAGACCCATTGACTCCCTATCCAGATTAAGGAGGGCATCACGCAAATCTGCGTCTACCTTGAAATATCGCTTTTTACCATCAATGAGAACAGTTACCTCATCGCCACGCACAAAGAATGAGGGGCGAAATATATCAACCACCTGCTCATTCTCGGCATCGGTCAACCCCTCAATCTCAACACCTAGCTCACTGGCACTAACTCTAGCTACTCTGGCGATGGGTGTTGCCACTCTCTCAAACATATCGGCAAGCTCTGGGTTCTGGTCTACCAGATTTGCCAGCATTATACCGACTTGATTTCTCTCGGCAGCACTCACCAATACATAGGTGTTCTTGACAATACTCTCAAGCGGATTGATTATCTCACGCTCTGAGCCTCTTATCCTTTTGATAGGCTGAGCAATGTCAGCCATCTTCTTACCCATAAAGCCCTTAGCTTGTAACTCGTTGTAGACCCGATAGAATGGGACATACGCTTGCGAAGTCCCTCTCAGTTTCTCAAGCAACTCAGGGCTGAGGAGTCCCATTTCATTGGCATAGGACAGTAGCCTATCCTGATACTGATATAATCTTTCTGCTAGTTTAATAAAGTATGGGTTTTCACCAGCCATCTGAGCTACAGTATCCTTTGCGTCCTCTAAGGTGATACCAGTTTCAATCTCTCTGCCGTGCAGCTCTACAGCCCTGCGAGCCACAAGATAGGTGCTGAAATCTCTCCACTTCTTAGGCTCTCTGACAACGTGCAGTATATTCTCAAGGGACTCGCCTGTATATTGTATCTGGGATTTGCCCTTGACCGTCTTATAGATTTGCTTCCCCAGAGTGCCATACTCAACAAAGACATTCGCCTTGCCGATAACACCCCTGAGCAATCTGGCTGCGATATATGGGTCGTCCTGTATCTTGAGCTGGATACCGCCCTTAACGAACTCGTCTCGGAACTTCTGGATGGCATAGAGGTCGTCAACCATCTTGACCTGAAAGGTATGCCACCCCCTCTTAATCTTGTCGGCTATACCTACATCGGTAGGCTCTATCTCTATCCTCTGGGCTACCCTGCCTGCTGCTGTCTTAGCCGATGGTGGAGGAGCTACTGGCACGGCAGGTTTTACCACAGATGGCGGTGGTTTTTTAGGAACTTTCGGTGGCTGTATCCTTGCCTTTGGAGGAGGAGTAAGCTCAGCCTCTAACTCCGCAGCCATCCTAGCTGCTTCCTCTGGTGTCGTTGGGATAACACCCTTAACTATCCTAGCTCTTGCTTCTACATCGGATGGTAGCTTGGCAGGCTGATACCAGTTGCCAGTTTCAGGGTCTTGCTCATAGCCCAGAGCTTTCAACTGGTCGGGTGTCTTACCCACAATATCCGATGGGCTGACCCGATGCAGCGAAGCATAGCCAGCCCCGAACACGGCGACAGGAGCGGTAGCAATTAAGGTTCTGGCGAACACATCACCTAGCCCTTCAAAGTAACTCTGGTTCTCATCAACAACCCTGATACCAGCGTTCATTACTGCCTGCTGAGCCACTTCCTCAAGAGCTTCTATTATCTCAATCGTGCCGAATGTTATGAGACCTTTCTTAATCAGACTGCCTAGAGTCCTTTGAGCTATCTGCTCGGTTACTTCTTTAGAGAATATCTTAAATATACTAGGGAATACCTGCTTGAGATAGGGTAAGTCGCCTGCTACCTCAATAGCCGATACCAGCACACCTATTGGCAGAGCCATCAGACCAGCCTGTTCCTCAGTAGCTCCGTGAGCCAGAAGTGCATCGTAGGCTTCCTGAGCCTGCGAAGGCGTAGCCATTGCCATACCAGCAGCCACGCCTAGAACTGGATTGCCAGTAGCAAGAGCAACGGTTATGGTAGTCCCCATAATCGCCATCATAAAAGGAGCGGTTGAAGCGAACTCATAAGCCCAATACATCGGGTCGCCAGCCAGCTCAGGATGCTTGACCACGCCCTCAGCCCACTCGGTTCTAGGAACTAACTCAGGACGCTTGGCTACCCAATCCTGAAACTCCCTCTGGTTAAGCGAGTATACACGCCTGAACTCATCCCTTATCCTCTTATTGCCAGCGTTCACACTATCCACCCAATCATCGCCGTAGATGCCACGCTCAAAGTCAGACAAATCACGGAATAAGAAGTTGGGGAGAGCGGACACCACGAAGTCCTGTGCTCTCTGGTAAAGCTGCTTGCCTCCGAAGTAGAAAGCATCCCACACATCTTTGAGTTTGTTTTCTACTGGTAGCTGGTCAAACTCTTTTGTTACATAGTTATAAGTGCCGACCCACGCACCAGTTTCATCGTAAGCCGTGCCTCTATTTATATCTATAGTAAGTAACTTTTGGACACCATCAACATACAAAGGTAACTTTTGGACACTGAATATCTGACCTATCTCCTCCCAACTGAAACCCATCGCCCTGAGTAAATCCTGCTTGGGCTTGGTCTGCCCTCCTGTCCTCATATCGTCAATGAAACCACCAAAGTCCTCATCAACCTGAGTTTGTAGCTCCTCGTATCCCCTGTCAGGAAAGACATCGTGGATTATATCAACCTCAAATCGCTGCTCTGTGGTCAGAAAGAAGCGGTTTATTTCCTCTGCCGTGATGCCTTCAACGAATATGCGGAGCAAGGTCTCGCTATCTGGGGAACGCCCTAGATTATAGACCGTATTGAAGAAGGATGCCGAGTCGGTCTGAGCTTGGTCAACTAGCTGCCCCCAAAGCATATCAGGTATCTCCTCAACCGTTAAGCCGAAGGTAGTCCCAATAATCCAATTACCTTGCTCATCCACTCTGGACACATCAAACTTCTCAGGGAACAAACGCTTTAAGAGGTCGCCAACGGTAGGTATTATCTGCGGTGAAACAGGTATCTCAGCAGGCTCAATGCCAGAGACAGGCGTAACGCCAGCCTGCATCTGCTCTATCTGCTCCTGAGAAAACCGTTCACCAGTAGGGCTGATAGCACCGCCTTCTGGAAAGACCTCCCATCGCTCAGGGGTTACGAAGGTGTAGACAGGCTGTGCACCTTCACCTTGCCCCACAGCCTTCAAGTTCCAGTTAGGGTTGATGTCGTAACCCATATCCTTAGCCTGTCTGGGGTCAAGGATTAAGGTCTGACCTTTCCGCAGAGCCTTGAGCCTTTTCTCAAGCTCGGTCTCTTGGTTTGTCCCTGTCGTCATACTTTAGGTGTCCTCACTGGCAGTAGCCTCTGTTTCGGCTCTAAGGGCTGCCCGAAGAACGGAGCAGCCTCAGCCTCTTTACGCTCTGGCTGGTTCGTCCTGCTCTCAAGATATTCCATAAACTTCTCTTTAGCCACAGGGCTAGATGAAGTCAGAGCCATTTCAACCTGCCTGTCAGCTTCTTCGTGAGTTAAAAATGCCATATTATTCCTCCCCTATCTCTTCTCTTTTATCTTTCACAATCTTCCCCAAATAGTCTTTTCTTTGTTTCGTGGCATCTTACACAAAAGGAATGATTGGCACGCCTATTCATTGTGCAGTTGTGGCACTTCTTTATAAGGATATAATAAATTAATTTAACCATTCCCTTATCTCTTCTTGCTTAGTCATTATTTACTCCTTGCTCTAGGTTTACTCTTGGGTGTCTCAGCCAGAGCCTCCTGAGTCCTGCCACCCCTAGCTGTCTCGGCTAGTCTGGCTATCCTCTCCTCCTCATTTATCTCTGACTCAACCTCTGCCTCAGACTGCGGTTGTCTGCCACCGCCTTGTCCCTCCCCTAGTAATGCCACAGGTGGTTTACCTTGCTCAATCCGCTTGGATGGCTGAGCACCGCCGAGAGCCATTTCGTCCTGCATAGTGCTCTCACGCAGTATGCGGAGTAAAGCCTTTAAGGTGAGCTTGGCTTCGGTATCATATCTCTTGGCTTCACCGCCAGTTGTTTGTTCCCTCCTGTTGATAAGTCTATGGACTCGCCTGAGTAGACGGATACGAACATCATCTCGTTCAGCCTGCTCATCAGCCAAGCCGTCCTCATCCCGCTCAGGATTACGTCTTTTCAATATCTCTACCCTGATAGCTGCATCGGGTATCAGACCTCTCATCGCCTGAGCTTCGGTGATTTCTGCGAGCTTCTGCTCCCTTGACTCGGAGAAGTATTTGTATTCTATCTTATAGCTACCCTTCAACTGCTCAGGCTTATACTCTGTCCTAAAGCCCTCATCGCCCAACTCAATCGGCAGTCCCATCTGGATTATCTGCTTGATAACCATTCGGGACATCGCCCTGTAGAACTCGGCGAAGCATTGGAGTCTGGGAATGAATATCATATCCTTGCTCTCTGTCAGCCTGTAGATAGCTGCCCCAGAGAGGGGGAAGCTGAGGTTTCCGTAGTCTATATTAGGCAGAGAGCCACGCTGTAAACGCCCATCAAGCATCGCATACTCAAGCCTGCTGGCGTTTCTGATGTCGTTGACAGGTATAAGACTATAACCTCCGCCCTTCTCTACCGATGCCACTACGCCGAGACCGAAAGGCAGAGCCTCTGGGTTCGCCTTCTCCCCTGCTTCTGAGGCATACTGCCTAGCCCCAAAGAAAGAAGCCATCGTTAGGTTGCTAAGCACCGTAGCCAGACGGTTCATTTCAGGGTATAGTAATCGGTTCAAGGCGAATATGCTCTCGCCTTCGTGGGCTACATTGTCGGGGTCAGCCAGCATAGAGCCAGACGGCACTCTCTTAAAAATGGTAGGAACGTAGCCCTCACCGCCATTCTCGTTGGCGTAGGGATGCTCCTCGTCCTTTTTCTGATGTGCGGTCTCACCCTGACCTACCCAAGCCAGATGTTTCTTTCGGGTGTAGACATCATAGACAAGGGCATCCTTCTCATTCCCGATGTCGTGGTCTAGCTTCTCCTGAATGTAGGTCTTGGACTGTCTGGTGAGGTAAGCGTCCCAATTCAGACCGTCCATCCCCATATCATACCAGTAGTATCTCGTATCCAGAGGGCGAACATCTACAATCAGCTTGCCGTCCTTACCCTTGCGGTTCAAGACGTGAGCTGCCAGAGAACCCCTGACGCAGCTTTTCTCAGCGTGGTAGGGATACTGCCCGATGATTGCCCTGTTCCCCATCTGCTCATCTACCGTGATGTAGTAATCCGCAAGACACTCCTCAATGTAGCTGTTCCTTTTCCCCTCTTTGGAGCTGACAATCGTCTGGGGATTAGCAGCTTGGAGGATGCCTATAGAGCGGAAGGCGAAAAGGGCAGCGTCATTCAGGGTCATATTAACTATCTGAGGGACAGGCTTGCTCTTGTCGGTAATCATCATCATTTCGTAGAGCTTATTCCAATAAAAGTCAAGGTCTACATCGTGCCTATCGTAGAGAGGCTTAAACTCTGCCTTCTTCTCCTCAATTATTTTAAGCGTTAATTCTGCCATAGTTCACTCCTTAAAGAAAACTCTTTACTCTCGGTTTTTTCATAATTGATAGAGCCACAGGTTTCTTTAACATCATCAAGGCATCGCCTCTGTCTGGCGACCTGACACCCCTAGAGCGTGCCTCCTCCTTAGACTCTATCAAAAGCTGGTTCTTTTTATTATAGCGGTATCTGACATCGGCAAGTTGAGCCTTGAGCTTGGAGTCATTAGGTATCTGTAGCTCCTCATCCTGCAAGTCCTGAGCCAGCCCGAAATATAATTCAGCTCTGAGGTTGCCAAAGATTTCATTGTCCAGAGCTTTCTCCGATGAGTTAAACTCCTCTACTGCCAGACCGTTATCCTCCAATATATCAAACACGCCACTACCAACGCCAGTAGAGTCAATGCGAGTGATGATAGGCTTGTGCTGCTTGATAAGGTTAGCCGTCCTGCCTGCGGTGAATATATTATCTTGGTGCATCCACGTTTCCATCAGGACAATCCTCTTACCCTTCCGCATCATAAATACGGTCTCATCATCGCCATACCTTGAAACGTCCAAGCTGGCGACCAGAGAACCTTCTGGCTCAATGACAGCGTTCATACATTGCTCAATAGCCCAGAGAGGAATGAGGGTAGTAACGCCTGCCTGTGGGAAACGACCCAGACAATAGCAATCAAAGAGGAAGTTATGCTCGCCCCACTCAAGAAACCGCTCATAGACCCACTCTGGCGATATAAGATAGGGTCTCGGCATCGGCTCATCGCCAATCTTTTCCCTCCAAGTATTAGCCCGAATGTCCTCAATAGTGATACCGAACTCGGTGAAGTTCGGGGTATCAAAGCAGGAGATGTGAAAGACCTCCCAGAGACCGCTCTCATTAAGGTAAGCGTCCCTGAACTCGCCTGTCGGCTGAGTGGGGTTGCCGATGAGAAGTTGAGACCTGAACTCACCAGCAGCAAGAGGGTTCTCCATCGCTGCATAGACCGCAGGGGATAGCCCAGAAGCCTCATCGCCAATCACCAGCACATACTTATTATGTAAGCCCTGAAACCGCTCAGGCTCATCGGTAGAGAGACCGATGGCGAACCAGTTATCCTCAAGGTGGATAGATGTCAACTTGATGTCGCCACCCATATTATATCTCGCACCTGTCCAAGCAGCCCTTATCTCACGCCACAGGATAGACTCAACCTGCCTGAATGTGGGAGCGGTAGTAATAACGGTGGAAGGATAGAAGGTATAAAGAAAAGCTAGTCCAACCCTAGCTGCTGTATGCGATTTTGAGGTAGATGTGCAGGACGCACAGACCGTTCTCTTGGTCTGTCCACCGCTCCTGTCAAACACAGAGCGTGCTATGGCTCTCGGTATATCCCACATTGAACAGTTGAGCAGGTTCTCAATCCACAGGTCGGGGAACTTCTGACCCCATTCCCTGTAGGCTAAAGCACCCTCTGGTGTCGTCAGGTCTAACTCAGGTGGAGTTTTGGTCTCTACCACCTTAACCCCCTAATCTGTATTTATTCCGTAATTATTCCGTAGTAAATTAGGCACGGATTACTTCTTTTTAACGGATTTTAACCCCATAAATTGTTCAATTAACTCGGCAAGCCTTGTGTGAAATATCTCACCGTGCCTGTCGTCTTGAGGGTGCGTATCTATGTGAGCTATTTCGTGCAAGACTCTCTCCTTAGCCATATAGGGATACTCGTTGATGTGCCTCTCGTCTATGTAGATAATCTCACCAATCACAATATCGCCAGCCGTTGTCCACTCCATCTGATGAGGATACCCACACTCCCTCAAAACCATAGCAGCGAAATCCTCAATCTGAACCTTACTCATACAACCAATGTTGTTTGTTAATTTCATTTTATCCCCGACTTCTAGCTACGAAATTACCTTTGACTGCCGTATTATGTGAGGGGGGGTAACTCTACCACGCCGTCTAGCACATTTACGGCTACCCCCTCTCTAACAATAAGGGTCTCCCCCCTTACCAGACAGCCTAACTCTTAACCTTTCTGGCTACCCCACAGCGACAAGTGCCATCCTTTCGGTAGTAGTGCTTGTGCTTCTTGCCTGTAGCTCCCGACTCATCATCATCTTGCCTTGACTGCTCAGTCTTTGGCTTAGGCTTAGCTAGGTCTGGCTTAGTAGACGGCAAGCCTAGATGCTCAGCAATCCTACGCATATTGGTTGCGTCTGTGCCGTTCCACTCAAAGCGTCTGGCTTGCTCCTCAGTAAAGCCTAGCTCTATCGCCAGTTTATAGGGGCTGTATACCTTGTCTGTCATTTTATCTCCTCCTGCTTAGACTTAGACTTAGACTTAGACTTAGACTTAGACTTAGACTTAGACTTGGTAACCACTTCTTGCGGTTAGTAGCCGAATAGCTACCGAATAACTACGTAATGATTACCGAGCTATTACGTCAGCATTACGTCATAATCTAGCCTCAATTCTTACTCACTTTAACTGTTTTCTTTAATGGTTTTGTTGGCACGTTTACCACTTCATTATCACTTTCGTCAGTGTTTTGAAATGCTTTTGCATCGGTTTTGTCAGCGTTTTGCAACAAAGTTTCACCACTTTGTGCTAACATTGCCAGGTCTTTTAGCGACATTTGCTCGCCAGTGTGGTGAACATCTAGCTTTTGACGGGGTAGTCCGATGGCGTGAGCAATGCAAAGCGTAGCAGCTTGGAGCTTGACGGCAGTTATACTCACCTTGTTACCGTGTTTGTCTTTGCCTTTGATGTAGTCCCTAATGAGCTTAACAGCGTCAACGGCAGCCTCTTGTAAAGTCTGTTGAACTTGCCGTGTATTGGTGTCTTTCTTGTGTCGTCCTGAGTTTTTATTACCCATTCTCTACGCTCAAAGAAAACATTTTCTTTCTATTTACTCCGAGACTAGTTCGGCATTTTCTTTTCCGCTCCTATCTAGCTAATAGCCCACTTCACCCTGCTACTCGGTTAGCAATTTTACGCTTGCCCTTTCAGGTAGCCAGACAGGAGCGACACACAAAGGAGGCAATCAAATGCCTACCCTTTCAGGGTATAGCATAGTTTTAGCTTTGTCAAGCGTGGGTCAACGCCGTGCTGCTGGCAAGGTGTGGGACGCACTATGTTATGACGTAATAGCACCACTCAGATAGGGGAAGTTACACGCTATAGTGTGAGATTGTATCTAAAATAAACTAGTGGACATAATGTTGCTTAGCTTCAAAGTAGGACTTGACAGCAAGCTGGCAAGGGTATATGCTATCTATACAGGCTCAAATTGAGACTGAATAGACACAAAGGGGGGTTGAAATGGCAGCAGAGCGGAAGCATAGATGCCAGCTTAAATGGACTCAGCAAGCTAACTGCCCGTATGCTAAAGGCGACAATCGCCCACACTCAGAGTGCCTAGCACCAAACGGCGACATCTGTAAACAACATAACGCCAGACTAACAAGTGCTCTGAGTGCTGACGCTGGCGGTTGGAGTAGGGACGGCAGTTAGCGACTAGGCTATCTAGGCTTGAGCTTCACGCTTGAGCCTAGTCCCTAGTTTCTAACACACACAAGGGGGGGCAAGTGATGGCATACAGGAATGATGCCACAGAGAGAGCCAGACTTCATCGGCTCTGGATAACAGAGCAAGACTTACCTTGTGCTATGTGTGGCTCAAGGGTCAAGCGTGAAGTAGCACACAAAGACCCCTACAGTAACGGCGGTTCAACCACTGAGAATAACTGCCGAGTGCTCTGCCGTGTCTGTAACCTTGCCGAGTATCCTTTCGCTAAGTTTCTACTCGGCGACAAAGTGCGGTTACGTAATGACTCAGACCGCAAGCACGGCATACCCGATAGGCTAGACTTCACCGACTATGAGAAGTCCAGACCTAGAACTATAGTCGCAATACGATATGATAGAGCCAAACAAGCTAACCTATACAAGCTCGGCTCTAATGGCAAGGGCAAGATGCTGGACGGTCAACCACTAAACGGCTTTGACTACTGGTTTAGAAGCTATCAGCTTATACCCTATGAGCCTAGACGATACCACTTCAAGCGACAATATCACCGCTCAAAGCTGAGCAATCCCTCAAATCCAAATCCTGAGTTTGTAAATACCAAGATATTAAGTGATGCCAGCAAGATGGCTTGTCGGCAGTCGCAAGAGATTATAGGTAAATAAATCAAGCGGAGGAGTGAAATGACTACTTATAAAAAGGTGAAAGCATCAACCTTGCGTAACTCACACCTACCTTTTTGTGGGCATTGCCTGAAGTGGTATCTTGAACACAAAGAGGGGACATACTCCTACACGCCACAATGTAAGGATGGCATCAAGAACGATAAGCCAGAGATTTGGCAACACTATGGAGCAGGCTGTCCTAATTTTATGGAGAAGTAAGCTATAGTATATTATAGGTAAATAAAAAAAGGGGGTTAGATGGGCTTAATGTTTAAGTGTCAATACTGCCCTGCCACCTTTTACCAATTCAAGGATTTAGTGAGGCATTATGAGACTCGCTATAATCAAGAGGGTGAGCAATACCAGGGCTTTCAAGATGTAGAAAGCTATAGGAGGAATGACTCTGGCTGTAAGTCAGCTACTCATTATCTAAGTCATCAATCCTCTTGTCTTAAATGCCCTTTTCGCAAATGCGTTTATGATGAGCCGATGGTTAGAGGTTGGAGAGCAAAAAAGAGGAGAAGGAACGAACAAATAATACAACGATTTAAGGAAGGTAAAGATACACAGAGTTTGGCGATAGCCTTTGATGTCTCCAAGAGAACAATTCAAAGAATAGTGAGCCGATAGGCTCTAATAAGTAAGGGAGGCTGGATGATGCCGAAGAAGTTAAGGGATGCGATGAGGCGTTTCCTCAAGCTCTACAATGAGCGAAAGGGCTATGCTGGCGATGTGGGTTGGGTTAGTATCTCGGAGGAGCTTGTCGGGGTAGGCTTGGAGATAAGGCAGCTCACTAAGGCTATGATTGAGGAGCTGGATAATGGTGGTAGTTAGAGAATACAAATGTGGCTGTAAGATAACAAGCGAGAAAAGCTATCCTTCTATTGAATACTGCCCAAAGCACAAGGCTGCCCCTGATTTATATGAGGTGTTAAGGCTACTTGCCTCCCAATATGCCGTGCCGTCAAACAAAGTTTATTGGGAAGAAGCTCTGAAGGTATTAGCGGAGGCAGGTAGGCGGTGATTAAGCTAGGCAAACGAGACGCAATGATAGTCGTCTGCGGTAGCAATAGGATACGGCTCTATAAGTATAAGCACCGCCCAGACTTTGACGGGTGTGCTGACTACAAAAAGGTAGCCGATTGCTACCGACTGCGAAGCCACTATAAGAAGTGCGGTAGAATAATCAAGCTGTTTGTGAAGGCAGCCAAGTAAGGAGGGGATAATGTCTAAGGACGGACACCTAGCCGAAGCTAGTAAAGCTAGGGATACTTGGGGTCTCATCCTCAGCTTTGAGAACTATGAGTTTCTGGGTAGTGAGAGGAAGGAGCACGGCACGGCTGACCTAGTGGGGAAGAAAGAGTGCCAGCGATGCGGTTGGTGTTGCCTGCGTAGGTCTTGTATTGCTACACCGCAGGAAGTAGCGGTAATCGCCAGCTACCTTGACCTTAGTGTAAGTGAGTTAATCAAGGCAAAGATGGTGATAAACAAGGACGGCGACAGCTACCATCCGATATGGGCAAACGAGAGCCAGCTTGATATAGTGGGTAGCTTGATGTCATACCGCAGGACTTGGGACAGGGGCTATTGTATATTCTTTGACCGCAAGACTCACGACTGCCTGATACACGATGTCAGACCTAAAGCAGCAAAGATTAGCGAGTGCTGGAACTTTGATGATGAAGCCGACTTCAACCCTGAAAAAGTGTGGACGAAAACGCTACTGCTAAAGCTATGCCCTGAATTAAACTTTAGTGAGGAGGACTAACGTGGAAAGAAATCCAGAGTGGGTAGACCTTGAGGAGAAGATAAGACAACTAATGCTCCAAGTGATACAGCTTAATAAGGGGCTGTCTACTAACCAGCCCCTTGACCCTGAGATTGAGGAGCTGATAAAGGGGGTAGACGACCCACGCTCAAATTCATAAAATAAATATATTTTTCTGAGACTAGAGCAAGGCGGTGCTAGGCGTGGAGAAAAGGTGTCGGACTTGACAACTTGCTGGCAGTATGATATGATACTAGGGACACACCAGAAAAGGAGGCAGGAATGTATCAGAGAAAGACCCTCAACAAAATGTCCCCCAAGACACGCAAGATGGCTCAGCAAGCCAACGAAGCCGAGAAGCTGTGGCGTAACCTCAAGAGACAGGTAGAGGTAGTGCGTGAGCTAGAGTTTGACTCCGAAGCGTTTAATAATGAGCAACGTTTCAAAGGTAGGGGGGAAGTCAAGCCGACTGAGCAGCCTGACCGACAGACCGCTATAAAGGAGTCGGCTTTAGCTAAGGCTACAAGTAAACTATTCTAAGGAGGTAGTGTATGAAGTGATTGATGTGCGTGATGTGATTGAATACACATAAAGGAGGAGAAAGATGGAGAATGAAAAGACCTTTACCTTTGACGTGGAGAAGATAGATAACGGCTACATCATCTTCCACAACAAGAAGAAGGAATACCGCCAGAACTCAGCCTCAGTGAATGAGGTTATTTTGAACACCTTGATGGTTGAGTTAAAAGAGCACGTTATCAGGAACTACCCTAAAGGAACGGCACAACGGCTGGTGGTAACGATGGGTGTGTCGGGCAAGGTGATGGAATGAAAGACGATGAACAAATCATCAAGCGGATAAAGGAGATTGAGGAGGACGACAGGTATCAGTCGGGGTTGGAGCATCCTGCTACCATAGACATCAACGCTCCTCTCGCCCTCATCCAGTTGAGCTTTGAGATAGAGCGGAAAGCCTTAAAGTGGGTGTTAAAGAACCTGCGTAAGACCAAGAAGCAGGTAGTAGCAGGTGGCTACCATAGACCTGTCTGCCCCAAGTGTCATTGCGAGCTACGCCCAGAGACCAACGGAGTCGGTGTCCTAGATGTAAACGACAACGGTGCTTACGAGCTATGGGATGCTGACAAGTGGAAGTGCCCGAAGTGTGGGATGGAGGTAATCGGTGGCTTTGGTGAGGGCTGTATCTCCGCTCACTACTTAGCAGACTTTGAGGCGATGCAAAAGCACTATGAAAGGAAGGGGTTGCTAATCAAAAATACAGGGTAAAGGAGGGCAAGATGGAAGGCGAAGAACTAAGGCAAAGGTATAACCACAAGACAAGGAAGTGGTATAGCTACTTCGGGTGTCCCGATAAGACAGGGGTTACTTGTGATGCGTGTCTGGGTCTTATCCGTCAAGGTCAGAGGGTCTACCTCAACTTTGATAATGGTAAGAGATACTGCGAAGCTCACAAGGACTCCGCTCTGACGGACTTCGTTCAAGTAGTGGAATAACATACACACGGAAAGGAGAGGGCAATGGCAAAGATGAACACGGTTAAGAGTGCTAGAAAGGCACAGACCTGTAGGGTCTGCGGTAAGCCTATTAACGTAGGCGACCCCTACAAGTGGACTAAGCCACGCTACAAGGGTAAGATAGCAGCTCACCCTGATTGCACTATCCCTATCAGTATGACCTCAAGCTCTAAGATGGTCGCCGTCTGGGAGGAGCAGGCAGGCTTAAACCGCACCGACCCAGAGAGTGTCGCTGAGGGTCTAAGGATACTGGCTCAGACAGTCCGAGAGGTCGGGGAGGAATACCAAGAGTCAGCCGACAACCAACGAGAGTATTTCCCTGACGCTGAACAAGCCGATGAGAATGAGGAGAAAGCACAGGAACTTGATGGTTGGGCTGATGCACTTGAGTCGGCTGCCGATGAAGCTGAGTCTGAGCTAGGTGAGCTTGAGGAGCTACAGACTGAGCGAGACGACCCTGAAACCAAACAGGGTAGAGCAGACGAGTTGGAGTCTGAGATAGAGTCTAAACAAGATGAGATACTGGCTCACCTAGAGGAAGCCGATAACTGTCCAGTATAGAGAGGCAGATATGAAAAAAGTTAGAAGCGACCCCTTGTTTGGGGATACTTTTGAGCATCCGTCTTTCGGGACTATAACATTCAATCAGGCTCAGGGTGGAAAGTCCCCATTATTCGGCAGCGACATAGAACATCGCAACGTCATAATCCTGCGTATCAAGCGAGCCGAGTATACCCGAGACACAGGGGCGGATTATATCTTCGGCAGGGACACCCTGATAGAAGCCTATATGTCTCCTACTCAATTTGCCGATGCGATAACTGGCTTATCCTCTGGCTCTGGGACTCCCATCACTTTTCAATTCATTAAAGGTGAGGGTAAGATTGAGCAGCCTGAGTTCGTCAACAAGCGTGAGCAGTTTGAGGCGGAGTTTCTAAAGACAGCAGGCGGAGTAATGGAGAGGCTAGTTGAGCTTGAGAGGAAAGTTGTAGAGAGGAAGCTGCCGAAGTGGGTCAGCAATGAAATAGATGTGATTAGAGGCTGGCTCAAGAGCAATATCCCCTTCCTTGCCGAGCAGTTTGACGAGCAGATGGACAAATCTGTAACCGAAGCAAAGGGGGAGCTTGAGGCTTATGTCTCTGGTATGGTCAATAGGTTGGGGCTTAAAGAGGTAAGAAAACAGACCCCTCTACTCCCAGAGGGGAAGGGAGATAAAAATGAGTGAAGCAAAGGTAAAGAAAACAATCAGGGGATTAGACGGCGGACTTTATGAGGAGGCTCGCATACTCAGTATCAAGCTGAAAGTAGACTTGGGTCAAATCATCAATGAGGCTCTGCGTCTACGCCTGAAAAAAGAAAAGAAGGCGTGAAATCAGACACGAACAGGGGCGGTTGACAAGGCTTGACAAGGGGTGTATAATTAGAAAATGGAGCAAAGAATAACATACATTTGTAAGGATTGCGGAGAGCCATTTATAGTCAAGCAGGGTAGTAGGCAAAGGTATTGCCCTAGTTGCTTAGTCAAAAGGATTAAGCACCAACCGTCAAAGGCTAAAGGTAAATGAGTATAGCTTGGGATTATCTTGACCCGATACAGAGGGCACAGTTATTACATTGCCGTCCTGATAAGAGGGACGAATACGAGACACACAGAAAAGGAGGAGACCAATGTCAGAGGCAAAGAGGGGATGCGGATACCGCCAAGTGGGAGGACTCTATCTCTGTGGGGAGTATGCCTTTGCTTCCTGCGACAGACTACCCTATGAGCTAAAGTCCTGTCCTGTATGCGGAGCTGGCATCCACTTCACACGGTCAATGACCGAAGTCAATCCGCTTAAACTGTTCGGTAAGCACGAACCAATGAACGGCGGAGGATGCCCTTGCTTCCCGACCTGCTTCGTATGTTACCCCACTGACAAACCAGCCTACATCAAGACCATCGGCAAGAAGTTCTACAGCCCAATGAGTTTTATGTCAGAGGCTAGGAGTATGGGCGTTTCACTCCGCATAGCACAGATACCTAAAGACCTCAAGCTAGGTGAGACTGTAGTCTATCTGGCTCATCCGCAGGCTATCGCAGAGGCAAACAAAGAGCCGAAGCCACACAAGATAACCAGAGGCAAGCTCAAGGGCAAGGATACTGCCGAACTGATTAGCTACAAGCTCGCCATCTTCTCCGCCTTCATACCGAAGCGAGTGGAAATGCCTGTCTATGAAAAGATGCTCAAGGGCAAAGGCTCTCGCACCCTCAAGAAGTCTCTCAAGAAGCGTGGCATTACTCCTGTGGTAGTCAAGGGTAGGGAGCACGACCCGAACTATAAGCCGAGAAAGAAACGGAATGGCTAAGAGAAAGATACAGGCTGTTAAGCAGCGAGTAGCAACTTCGGGACACACTGAGAAGTATGCTCCGAAGAAAAGAAAGAGAAATAAATAAGGAGGGTAAACTGTGGCAGAAAAGAAAGTTGCTGACTACTCGGAGACGGCTGTAAATCTCATCAATCCACCTGACCTCAAGGTAAAGCTGACTGAGCTATCAAAGCAGAAGGCTATGCTTTTGGTCTATGAGGAGGAGCTGAAAGACAACGATAGCTGGAAGTCCCTGAAAGAGACAGAGCAATCTATCTCTGACACGCAAGCCCAAATCAGGGCGATGATTGACGCTCTCGGTAGCTATCAGGACTTGAAGGCTGGTCATTACGCCGTCAAGCAGAGGCGTGCTACTAAGGAATACCACGCTGATAAGTTTGTCGGTAAAAACTACGACCAGTATCGTCAGGCTGTGGTTGCTGAGGCTATCAACGTCCAAGCTCTTAACGGTTTAATCAAAGGCAAGTTACTGGACGAAGCCGACCTCAAGCAATACGGAGTCATAACCGAGAAAGAGACCTTTGCGATTATCATTAAGGTAGGGTAGTATGCCCTGCTAGAAGGAGAGGTTAAGTGAAATTCAGGAAGAAACCAGTAGTAATTGAGGCAGAACTCTATGATGGTAGTAAGGAGTCAATCGCCAATGTGCTACGTCTGGGGAAAGACAGTGGCAGAGCTATAGGATTGCTTCCTGACTGTCTCACCATCAAAACGCTTGAAGGCACACATAGGGCAGACATCGGTGATTGGATTATCAAAGGCGTTCAGGGGGAACTCTACCCTTGCAAGCCAGACATCTTTAAGCAGACCTACGAAATAGTTGAGGATTAAGTATGCCCTACTACATTGAGGAGTATAAAAAAGATGAGGTAAATAAGCTACTCCGCTACAACGTGTGTGCTGAGTGTGGTAGCGAGTTGAAGCTGTTTACCGACTACCGTATGGGTAAGTTTTACTTAGCTTGCTCAAGGAATTGGGAGCATAACGGCATCGCGAGAGAATACACCGAGAGACCTGAATTAAATATACTAACAAGGAGGCAGGATATGGTTCAAGAACACGGAGAGAAAAAGAGCACGGCTCTAACCAAGAGCGGAGTGCCTTTGTCTGGGGCACTCACCAAGACTCAGGCAATGGAGATACTGAGGCTTGTCTACCCCGATGTGCCTGACGACCAGATAATCAGGACTGCTATGCTATGTAGGGACTTCCAGTTGCATCCCCTGATGAAAGAGGTCTACATCATACCGTTTGGGCAAGGGGATAAGAGGACTTGGGCTACGGTTCTGGGTATCAATGCCACTCGTAAGATGATGGCACGGATGGGTAGCTTCTCCTACATTGACAACACGCCCAGAGTTATGACCGAGCAGGAGCAAAAGGACATCTTCGGTGAGGTTCAGGAGGGCAAGATACAGGCAATCACCAAACTCAGGACTAAGGGAGGTCTTAAGGCTCAGGGTTACGGACACTATATGTTGAAAGACAGCCCCTATGGAATGGACAAGGGTAACACGAAAGCTAATATGGCTTTCATCCGCTCCGAGAGACAGGCTTTCAGTAGGCTATTCCCTGACGCTATACCGCAGGAGCTTGAGGTAGTGGACGAAGCCTATGTTGAAGGCGTGGGAAAGGTAAACGAAAAGACAGGTGAGATTATTGAGGGCGAAGCCAAAGAGATAATAACCGTTCAACCAGAACAATCCGAGGCTATCCCTCAGCCTGAGCCTGAGCCTGAGAAACTTAATGAGACTCCCATTGCCAAGCCCCAAATAGAACAGCTAAAGAAGAAGCTGGCTGAGGTAGGTATGGACGTGGCTGGTCTGGGGCAATACTGTATCAACCAGAGGAAATGGGAGGGCATCAAGGATATGAAAGACCTCAAGGTGTGGCAGTTCAATGACATAATGAAAGCCATTGAGAAGGGCAAGCCTTAAATAGAAAGTAGCTTGCTGGTGTATGCAGCCTCAGAAGTGAGTAGAGTTACCAGCAAGTAGGGGGCTGGTGTCTGGATTATCGGTGTTCATTCCAGTAGGATAACCGAGCCAGCCCCCATCTAAGGAGCAATAATGCCGACTAGGACATACTACAACAGGGGTAGAATGGTATCAAGGAAGATAGCTATTGACCCTAAAGTTAATGACCTTGATGATACCACCTTCCTCTGTTTTATGATGATGATACCGCACCTAGACGCTGAGGGGAGGCTGCACGGAGACCCTATTATTCTCAAAGGCTTATGCTTCCCCAAGAGGGATTGGACTACTGAGCAGATAGACTCTATACTCAACACCTTACAGGCAGCCAAGAGAGAGGACGGACTAGGGTTAATAGAGCGGTATACAGCCAACGGTATCCATTGCCTCTGGATGGCTGGCTTTGAAAGCGAGCAGATTAACTTCCGCAAAGACCACGAAGCCAAAGGCAAATACGGATACTCTGATATTCCTAACCCTCCTAAGAGCCTACTTAAACTGTGGGGCGGAACAGGGAAAAAACAAGGGAAACCAACGCCAACCAGCTCTACGCTTGATGAGGTTATAGACCCCAAGATAAGGGAGTCCATACAAATCTTAGAGGAGACCTTTGGCAAGCCATTACAGAACCGTGAGCTGGATATACTAAAGGACATACTGGACACATACGATTACGCTGATTTCAAGAGGGCTATAGAGGAGGCTAAAATACACGAAGCTCGTAGCCCTATCAAATATATTGAGACGTGCCTAGAGACTTGGGCAAAGAAGCAGCCACCAGTTGAAGTGAGTGGCGATGAACAGGGCTTGGTGGAGGAAAAATGAAGCTCTTGCTAGTCTTTCTAGTCTGCACCTTATATGCCCAAGTAGAATTAACTAGGGTGATAATCAACTGGAGCGTATCTGGTAAATTCTTATTTGAAATAGCCTTTATGTGGGTATTCTATGTTATAGGTATAACCTTTGTTGTAGTAGCCCGTAGACGAAGATGGTGGATAAAGTAACTATACAGGTGAAAGATGGCTGAGACCAGACAATGCAAGAGCTGTGGTAGTGATTACGAAGCTCAATACCTGCACGTCCTAAACGCCAAGATACTGCGTGGCGATGGCTACTGCCCTCCTTGTGCTGAGAAAGCATACGATGATGAGATAGCCAAAGAGAAAGCTGCTCAGGCTGCGATGATTATGGGAGATAGGCGTAAGCATAGGGTAGAATGTGGGATACCCCCCAAGTTTATGAATGAGGACTTTAGCAGTTTTGAGAAAGGCTGGCAGGACACAGCCTTCAACAAGTGTTGGAAGTATGCCAATGACTTCCCCACCAATAAGAGACCGACAGGCGTTGCATCGCTTTACATATACGCATCAGGCACTACAGGCAATCCGAAAGGTAACGGAACAGGCAAGACTCACCTTAGCTGTGCCATAGCCCACAGGATATTTGATAACTGGAAGGGTGAGAAGCGTGGCTGCCCACGCATAATCTTTGTGAGTGAGCCAGACCTGCTCAGGAGTATACAGGCAACATATAGCTTTGACCAAGAGGAGAAGCGGATGAGGGAGTCGGAGGACGACATCATTAAGAAGCTCACATACTGCGACCTCCTCTTGCTGGACGATGTTGGTAAGGAGCGGAGACAAGACCCCAGATTTATACAAAGGACTCTGTTCGGTATCATAGATGGTAGATACAAAGCGGAGCTGCCTATAATACTGACGGCAAACCTTGATGCTGATGGTCTCAAGGCTCACTTAGAGGAAGCATCCTTTGACCGCTTTGCCGAAATGATTAGAGAAAAGCGTATCAATATGAGTGGTAAGAGCTACAGGAGGAAGTGATGGGGCTTAATTTAAGTATGTTATTCCACCACATTGAAAAGACTAATAGAGTTGTGATAGAGGTCAATGTAGAGACGATGCCTAACCTTACCCTTGATATGACTCCTGCTAACTTCTTCCGACTTGTAGATGCTGTGGTCGGCTCAGCCGTCCCTTTCATTGAGCAGGTAAAGAAATCATTGGCAGAGGGTAAAGGTGAGGATATTAAGGTGGAGTTCAACACTGAGGAGTGGGGAAAGAGGATGAACGGTGAGAAGGTATGAGCCTACCAATAAGTGAGACAGCCTTCGCTTCGTGGTTTGAGGAGCTGCTTGATACCTATGGCTACCGATGGATGCACCCACGACCAGCCAGAGTTAATCGTGGAGGTAGAGACGTATACGAGACTGCCTACTCTGGACACAAAGGCTACCTTGACTACACGATAGCCCACGAAGTAAAGAGACGACTCATCTTTGCGGAACTCAAGAGTGAAGATGGCAAGTTAAGCCCAGACCAACAGCTCTGGTATGATACCTTAAAAGAGTGCGTCAAGATGATTACACTCAAGCCTGTTGTATTCAATCACGGCAAGATGGCTAGCATCAATGTTGATGATATGTATAAAGGCAAAGAGCTTAATCTTATCCCATCCTTTGAGGTCTATGTCTGGCGACCTAGCCAGAGGGACGAGATAGAGGAGATATTGAAATGAGTCAAGGACAAAATGATATTGTGGAACAACTAGCTAAAATGAAAGGCTACGAGTATTTATATGTCATAGACCCTGCGTTTAAAAAGTTTGTGGATGCAAAAGTAAAGCAGGCTATTATGGACAAGGTCTGGAACTTAAAGCCCAAATGGATACCTAGACGATTGTGGACTATACTTTGGAGAAAGTTGATATGAGCAGTTTGGTATGTGAACGCTGTGAGCGTGAGGCAGGTGTGAGCTTCGTATGCGACAACTGCCATCGGCACGTCTGCCGTAGCTGCATCGTGTTTCAGACATTTATGAACCCAGTCCCTCTGGGCGTAGTTCCAAGAATAAAGGATGCGGATATAGAAAATACGCAGCTCTGTATTGACTGTGCCTATCCTAAAGAGGGGGTGAGAATAAATGACGAACCAGAACTTGTGCCAGCTTAGAGGGGTGTATTTATGAAAGCTAATGCACGAAAGGAAATGCAGGGGAAGGAAAGAGTGTTTATCAATATCGTCCTCACAGAAGCAGAGGCTAATAAAATCGTAGACGGCAAGGTGGTGAATTATGAGGACGATGAGAAAGTTATTCAAATAGTGGGGTATGGTGATGAACCCGAACCTGTGCCAGCTTAAAGGAGAGTTGCTATGAAAGAGACTCCGTTAATGTTCTCCACCGATAATGTTATCCGCATAGTCAAGAGTCTCAAGACTCAAACTAGGAGGGCAATGAACCCTCAGCCCTTCAATCAAGCTCTTATTCCGCTCTTAGTTACTTCTGATACTTGGGGGTGGTTCAAGGATGGTAGGAAAGATTTGCCCGAAGGTAGATTATTCAAATGTCCCTTCGGTGGAGTAGGCGACCAGATATGGGTCAAGGAGACAATAGCAAAATACCTTGATGCTCTGACACACAAAGAAGGGTGTTTTTACAAAGCGGAAGGTGGGTTATTACCTGACCAAAGGTGGACTCCCGCAATCTTTATGCCGAAACGATACGCTAGGATATGGCTGACGCTTGCTGAGCCTTGCCGACTTGAGAGGCTACAAGGTATAAGCGATGAAGATATATTCGCCGAAGGTTTAGAGTCGGCAGTTGCCATCGGTAAAGACGGTTGGGATAATCCTAGAGATTGGTATCACCAGCAATGGGACAACCTCAATGCTAAGCGTGGGCACGGATGGGACACCAATCTCTGGGTATGGGTCATAACTCATAATGCCTTCGGAGTCCGCCTTAAATGACATCGCAAGAGATTATATTAGATAAACCGATTAAGCCCTGCGACTGTGGCTCTGATGATTGGTGGTGGAGAGAGCCGAGTAACTTAGGTGGCAGAGGAGCTTGGGTGTGTGGCAAATGCCACCCGAAGCCAAATAAGGAGGGGAAAGATGAAGATGCTGAGTGATGAGAAGATAAAATACATAGTAGAACACGCTTTTGATGAGGAACTTTTCCTTGACCACAAACCTACTCAGTGGGAATTAGAACTATATGTCTACAAGAAAGTCCTTGAAGCCCAACTAAAGGAGGAGACTAAATGAAATGCTGGAAATGCGGTAAAGAAATGGACAGGGAGGATGAGGGCACTACCCTAGAGGGTGTTGTTGTAACTATTGATGTCAAGGAGGAAGCGAGAACCCAAGCAGATATTGATTACTACAACAAGCAGCTAGGCAAGTATAGTAATGGTCAGGGAGAATGTAAGGTTGGTCTCTGCTACGAATGTTATATTGATGGACTATTTCACATAGGAGTCTGATGGGAACTAACAGGATTAACATAGAAGCTCCCATCTGGGGACATCAATCAGTAGGCGTGGCTGAGTGGAGAATGAACGATGCCGTCATTGAGGTTGACATTCTCTACAAGGACAAGAGTGGGCGGAGGGTCTACCCCCACCTTTACCGAATGGCGACAGCCAAAGCTATGACCTATCCTGTTCAGGTTGTAAAAGGAACTAGACTAAGGGTAATCCCGATAGCAGATTTCAAGGAGGTAGTGAGAGTATGAAAGATGAAGTTATCAAGTATCTGCGACATATAGGTGATGATTTTGCTGAGGAGGATGAGAGTATAGACACATCGCCAGAATGTAAAGGGCAAGAGTCTTGTCCCGACCATAACGATTGCGGAATATGTAGGTTTGAGTATATGAAGCGGAAAGGCTGGTTATCAAAAGAGGCAATAAGTGAAGCGAAACCCCTGTCCCATTAGTGGCTGCGACCACAATATACTGCCGACCTCCAAGTATGGTGTCTGTGGTCGGCATACGGAAATACTGGCTGGCTTTGACTGGTATCTTGATAAGCTGGCTAAGGCACAAACAGCCAAGTCAAAGAGGAAAATCATCTTACCTGACGACCCACGTTATAGGCAAACCATTAGCCAATCCCCTTGACCCCCCTAGAAATCGTTTCTGGTGCGTCTGGTAAGGGCGGAAGGTGTTACTTATTCCCATTCTTAGCTTTAAGCCAAACAATCAATTCTGTCAGGACTTTGGTATGCTTGGTTGTAGCCTTCTGGTAACTCCTACTAGCTTTGTTGTAGGTATCAATGAGTTTAGTAAGCCTATCCTCCATAAACTTCCTATCCTCACGCATCATCTTAAAAACTTTCATCAGGATAAAGAACAATAGGATGGCAAAGACAGCACCGAGACCCCACGTTGCTCCAACCGATTGTAGAAACTCAATCATCATTCACTCCTTGATTTGGAATATACTTTTTACCCCAAAAGAAATGCCCGTTGATATAGCCATAGGTGTAGATAGCACAGAAGAACCACACCCCAAACCAGCCAAAGAAGTGATATATCAGGATACCTGTAAATAGCCATTGCATCTGGGGAAACCACTCTAGCTTATGCCAGATGTCCCGATATATCCAAGTCCAAGGTCTACCCCCTATCCTACTCCAAAGTGCTTTGTATAGGCTCATTGCCTCAACTCCTGTAAAGGCTCAATCCTGCTGCGACACCAATGGTGAACACATAACTATTAGATAATACATTATAAAACTCAGGATGCCAAGCCCAAAGTATATCAAAAATAGCTGAATTAAAATCAAAGAGGGTAGCAACGCTGCCCCAAGAGCCATCATAAAGTAAATGTCTGAGAAAGCCATCCTCTAAACTCCTCCAAACAATGTCAATCTTATCAAGGAAATTGATAGCTATATCCAAGTCAAAGGCTGTAGCACTTTGTCCATTAGCAGAAACTTGGTGATAATCCACATCGGTTAGCTCCTCAACGGCAGTAAACGAACCAGTTATCCCCTTGCAGTAGCGGAGGTTATGCTTGAGCGGATAAGTTCCACCTGTATTGTGTCCGACCCAGACAACGTGAACCTGACCGCTTGAGTTAATCGCTATCCTAACACCGAACTGGTCTACAGCGAAATCATCGGTAGTGAACAGCGTGTCCTCTGCCTGCCAGCTCGTAGTGTATTCCCTATGGTAGACAGACCGACCACGCCTTGAGATATAGGCAACGTGAACATTATCATTCTCGTCTATAGCTATATCCTGAGACCACATATTATGGTAGGTGTGAGTCTCAAGTGTGTAGGGGCTACCCCAAACCCCCGAAGTCCTTTTAACATAATCAGCCGAAGCACTACCCAAAGTGCCTTCGTGATAAATAGCGTGGACATCATCGCTACTGTCTATCGCTATGCGTGGATACTTGATATACTTTTCTGAGCCTATAATATCTTCCTTTGTAGTCCAGCCAATAATCGTGTCTCGGTATATGTGGTAAAGAGTTCTGAAACTATCGCTTGCACCTGTCCTCACCACATAGACAACGTGAACTATACCACCAGAGTCCATCGCCATATCAAACTCAGGGGCGTATGACTCGGTAACTATATTCTCAGGCTCGCTCCAAGTCTCGCCGTTATCGCCTGACTGCCGACACTTTAGGGAGACACCATCACCATCAAGGTAGACGCACCAGAGAACACCAGAAGCGTCTCTGGCTATCTGCCCCAGAGTGCCATCAGCATCTATCAGCCACAAGCCTGTAGCCGAATGACCGCTCAGGAAATCAATATAGACCTGAGCCGTCCTGTCGTAGAGCTTGGCGTTGGCTGTGGTAGTGGTGGTAATCTGGAACTGTATCCCCTCATTGTCAGACGTAGGCAAGACGATGGTTTCCTCACCCTTATACTCATTATCCACAAAAAAGGCAACACTTACCTCTGGTGTGTAATGAGCCTGCAAAATGTAATCTTGGTCGGCATTGAAGTTGTCTATCAGCTCCACCGTTTGCTCTACGCCTATCTTCCTAACGTAGCCATATAACTTCGTGCCGATGAGCTTGAAGCCATAGCCTGAGCCGATGTCTTTATCGCCCAGAATAGCCCAAGATACCACATCATCAGCGACACTACTGACAGCCATCACCGTCTTAAACACGCTCTCCTTAGCGAACTGCAAGGTGATACCGCCACGTTTGTTGGTGAGTATTTTAGCGATGCTGGCTGGTGTAGCTCCGACATTAAGGGTTAGCCCATCCTTGTCTGTAGTGGCTGTCCCTGTGCCTGTGCATCCAGTAATATCCCAACCGTCCAGACTTTCCCAATCCGTCCTGAACCCGAACTGAGACGGAGTTATCCTTAACCGCTCAAGGTAATCCCCCAGAGAAATAAACATCTGTTGCAAACCTATGTGAGACTCCCAGAGATTGTTGAGGTTAGTAATGGTTTCGTTCAGAGCCTCAACCAGAGTATTAAAGTCAGGCATACCTACGCCAAGAGGGGACGAAGCTGGTGCTAGACCCAGAGGGTTATACTCCATCATCTTGCCGAAGCCGAAGCTCATAACAAAGCCCTTCTCTATATCTGGGGACGGCTGACAAACCCTCTTGATATAACCAACATTGCCGACAACATTGTCGCCTGTCCTGCCGTCAATTATATTAACGTAATCGTATTGCTCCTGCCCCAAATTCATCGGGAATTTACCACTGCCACGCTCAGAGTCAAGGCTGTATTTATCCCTGATAGCCTCAGCTATAGCGAGAGCTTGAGCATCACTTGAGAGCCTGAGTGTAATGAAGTCTCTCTTTTCGCCATTATCACCAGTATCACTATCGGCAAGGGCAGCTATTGAAACGGCATCTAGGGCAATCCCCGAATACTGATTAGTGTGGCTTTCGTGGGACTCAACCACGATGTAGTTCGGTATCACGACTCGCTTTCGGTAGGTCTTGGCAAAGAATGTGTGCTTGCCTACGTCAAGCTCCGCAAGCTCAAACTCATAGTCATAGTCTGTGCCTGTAATCGTTGGCTGGAAGATATGGATTTTACCATCAGCTTTTATTATAGCCACAAGATTAGTCCAGCTCAGGAGCTTCTTAATGGAGGCTGTCCGAGTGCCCCTCTTGGGAATAGCAAACATATCCTTTGGCTGGTAAGAATAGGCAATGTCGTCTATACTATCCCAGACTACCTCATAAGCCTTGCAATGAGAAAAGCAGGAAAGGGTAGCACCAATTATGGCATTGACGATGGTTTGAATAGTATCCGTATTATTTGTGTCAGGTTCATACTTAGCACTCGCCCTATCTGCGTTCATCTGGTTAAAGACACCGCCCAGACTGAGCCGAGAATAATTGCCTGACGCTAGAGAGTGAAGCTGCTGCGGTATTAACCATAGCGGAGCGGTAGCAGAGTATTCCTCAGCTCCGTTAGGTAGAACAAGCCCATAACTGAGCACACCCTTGTAGCCCTGCAAGGCTAAGGCAGCCACTTCGTTGTCAGGGTCGTTGATAACGACATCTGCTACCTGATTATAGTCTGACTCAAGGTGTGTCAGACGACTGATAACGTCTCTTTCATAAGTATAGCTATTGCCATCCTTAGTCAGCACCAACTTCCAAAGGCTGTTAAACTCAGGCTGTTTCTGAGCTTTAATTAAAGCTGCCGATAATGGTCTCATTACATCAAACCTTTACGTTAATCACTTACGTTAAATCTTTACCTTAAATCCGAAACTTCCTTCGCTTGTTTTTGCTAAATCGCCACTCCCGTCCACAGTCCAGACAACGCCTCTCCACCAGCCAGTAGGACTAGCAATGGTGGTCTTGTAGTAATACTCGTAAATGCCTGTGCTTGATTTGGTCATTGCAGTCCCATCAACCACCAGAGTCCCATCGGCATCGTAGATGTCTATGGTAATTGTGGTCGGGTCGGCAAGGGCATCATCATCATCGTAGATGTAAGCCCTAATCCTGACTGTAGCTCTAGCAAGAAACTCGGCAACAACATCTAATCCCATCATTAACCTCCAAAAGTAAAACTTTTAATTCTCCTATACTGTGATGCTACCACAGTTATAAAAAGTTTTCTACCTGCATTGTAGGCTACGGTAACTAAAGTCCCGATAGAAATAGCCGAAAGCCTAATCCTCCCCACTATGCTTGAAGCGGTAGCCACTACCCCCACTATTACAGAGGAGTCTCTATCAATCGCTAATCCCCTTGAGGCAGTTACCTTATTTCCTATCAATACAATGGCTGAGCGGTCATAATTAGTCATTTCGTTCCCTGTAGGTAATAGTCCTAACTTTTCTATACTGTGAAGTTATCACATTGATAAGGAGCTTTCTGGCTGTATAATAGCTTGCCGTAACTAAAGCTCCGATTGAAACAGACGAACTCCCAACCCTTCCCACTATCCTTGAGGCGGTTGCTAGAACACCAATCAACACCAGAGCAGAGCGTATGAGAGCAACAACGTTACTCGCAGTTACCACAATGCCTAAGATAACTGAGCTTGACACCGTTCTGTTCCAAGACTTTGAAGCTGCAACCGCTACCCCCACGATTACAGACGATGCTCTCGTTAAACCTATAGAGCGTGAGGCTGTCGCCAAAACTCCTATTACAACCGAGCTGGCGTTGACACTCCCGAAAACTCTAGTTGCTGAGGCTACAATACCGACAATTACACTGGAAGCCCTGACCATAGCCAACGTCCCAACCGCAGCGACTAGCACGCCGATAATAACAGATGAGACTCTGGTCATACCTATCGCCCTTGATGCTGTTGGCAATACGCCTACTATCACGGAGGCTGAGCGAGCATATTCCAGAAACTCAAGCAGTAAGGCATCGCCATCTTCTAATAACAGAACATCCGTGCCACTTTCTAATTCTAGCCTTGCCACTTTACCTCTTCCTTATAATCCCTATTCCCTACTTAGTAGGTTTCTCCTCAGAAGCCAAACTTTGTAGTAACTCCAGTGCTCCCTGCTTCTTCAGGATTGTGTTCACCTGGATATTCCTAGCCTGTTGAAGCTGTGCCATCTGGTTGTCAACTTGCTGGAGTTGCCTAGTCATCTGTGCTAGTTCTCCCTGTAGTTTCTCTGTCTGTTCCTTAACATTAAGTTCCATTAGTTACCCTCCTTTAGTTTTTCTATTTCAGCTTTTAATACATCTATCTCAGTAGCTAAATCCCTTACTGGTTCAGGTTCGGGAAGTATGGGCTTTACGAACTTTTTGCCATCCCAAGTATCACCAGGAGAGCCTTTACCTGCGGCGATAAGATAGCAACCCTCAAGAGGCTGCCATTTAGAGCTAGGCTTCCATTCTATAATGTTTTCTACAAAACCGTCAGCTTCTCTTATTAGTGCTTTTCTCATTACCAACTCCACACTCTTACTTCGCCTACTCCTCCAACTCCACCAGCTCCACCAGTATTAGTTCCACCAGCTCCACCACCTGCTGCACCGCCAGGAGCTCCGCCAACTGCACCTGCTCCACCAGTGCCACTACCTTGACCACCTCCGCCTCCTCCACCTGAACCCATATCAATACCACTACCAGCAGTACCAGCTACTCCTGCTCCACCATCAGCAGCTCCACCAGCTCCACCAGCGTTAGCACCAGTTGTGCCACCAGGGCTTCCAGCATTTTCAGTATTATTAGAGTGAACTCCACCACCTGAACCTCCAGAACCCCCACCAAATGCTGCTACCTTAGAATCAATAGGTCCACTAGTTCCACGACCAACAATTCCTCCAGCACCACCATATTCAGCGGAGGACTGCCGATAACCACCTATACCACCAGCTCCTTGAGGGAGAGTAGTTTCTACCGCTATGTCTCTATTAGAACCACCAGAACCCCCAGGTCCACCAACAGAGCTAGTGGCTCCACCTCCTAATTTACCACCACCAGCAACCACTAGAGCACCAAATGAGGCATTTCCTCCATTACCGCCAGGACTTCCATTCCCAGCACTACCTCCAGCACCTGATGTCCCACCAGTGGGAACAGTGACTGTTTCAGTGGCACCACAAATACTTGCTGGCATTAGTTTTTCTATTCTGGCACCACCACCAGCAGCACCACCCCCTCTTCTTGAGGTTGAAAAGTTACCGCCAAATCCACCACCACCACCGCCACCAGCACCTATCACCTCAACATAGACCCAACTCACACCTGCTGGTTTAGTCCAAGTATCTGAAGAGGTATATTGGTCGTAGGTAACTGTTATACCGCCACCAGCCTCATCAGCCTCAGTAGGAACTCCTCCTACACCTTTCCATATCTTATCTGTTGTGAGTGTAGGCATTTCAGCAATAAGATGCCTTGTCCCCTTGATTAGTGGGTCTCCAGCAGCACCAGGAGCAGCTACATTGTTTATGTCATTGGAGTCCATATCAATAGCAGCACCCATAGTTACAGCACCACCCAAAGTTGCTACACCTGAATAGTAGAACTTAAACTCTTGACCACCACCCATTGAGAAGTAGGGGTCAGCAGCACCTTGAAGACGAGCAACTTCTACTAAGCCTACTCCAGTATCACGAGCTTGAATAGTGAAATAGTTGTTATCTACGTTTCTAGCCTGTATTTGTTTTCCATCACCTTCAAATATCAGGTGGCTCTCAAGGTAGACAACTGCACATCTAAGGTTCAGATAAACAGCATCATTTATGTCTCGGATACCGAGGATGTTGGTAGATATTTCCTTAACAAGCGTTGAGGTCATCTTTATCTTATTGGTACCCAGAGATATATCACCATCAGCGGTAAAGGCAGGTAATACCAAAGCAGCACCAGTGTTGGTAACTGTGCCGTCAAGGACAGGTGCGGTTATGGTAACTCCATCTATAGTGCCTGAATCTATATTTACATTAGTGAGGTTTTTACTATCCATGTTCCAAGCACCGGCAAGTGCTCTTGATCCATCAGCTAACAAATAGATTGTATGGTCATCGTCTCCAAGGCCTTGAATACTGCCGTGGTCTAAGTCGGCTTCTAAGATAGCTCCTACTTCAGACAACGTCTTTTTAATATATGTGTTAGATCCAGACCCAACCAGAAAATCATTAGCTGCGGTGGATAATGCGTGTTTGATGTATTGAGCGTGGTCGTCATCAGACAACCCGCTAAGCGTCCCATGATCCAAAGTACCAACGATGGTGTTCTTAAAAGAACCTGTCGAG
>SDBU01001095.1_pt1 | contig 39876 bp, 24 predicted proteins | sample 2277071 | NCBI WGS metagenome assembly SDBU01 (sample SAMN10397929, study PRJNA504765) | marine sediment metagenome | isolation source: marine sediment core GS08_GC12, 126 cmbsf | place: Arctic Ocean: Gakkel Ridge, Loki's castle | collected 2008 | reverse complement strand
GTGTTCCGAAGTATGCAACGTCGCCCCGATCAGATTCGCGGCTACCTACAGCCTTTTGCATAGGCATCATGTCCTGTTATTTATGAGAGGCTGTATATCAGCCCTGCGCGAACTCACCCAGCGCGAGTTTACGAACCTGTTCAACCGTGATCAGCGGCTGGCGGAGTCGCATTGTCCCAGCGTGTTCTCGCTTCGCCCGCTCGGCCGGAAGAGTTGGCCGGGCGTGGCCAAGATCCTCGGGCAGAAATGGGAGCTGCAACTGTACTGCGAAGCCCCGGGGTGTTGGCACGCGACAGGCGAAGACGGACGCTACGAGATCAAGAAGCCGGCCGAGTGGATCTTTGATTTTTATGCTCATGTGCAACGCCTGGTCAAGGTGTTCAAGTTCGTCGCTCCTCTGGCCGGACCGTGGCTGGCGTACGCGGCGCCAGCGTATGAGGAGTTGCTCAAGAACGACATCAACCTGATGGCGGAGTTGGCCCAGAAACTTCCTGACGTGGAGGTGGAAGAGGACCCGGTGGGAGCAAGTTGGGACGACATGAGAATTCGGGGATCGATCATTCCGCGGCGAAGCTCCGTGCACCAAGTACTGTTGCGTCAAGGGGCCGACCCTTCGCGTCGGGAGGGGGCTTCGCTTCGCAGGTTGCGGAAGCTGCTGGACGAACTGGACAAGAACCATCAATGGGGCCGGCTCGAGAAGGTGCTCACCCCCGAGGGACATTACCTTTGGCTGTGTAGCCATCACGCCGAGGAATACGCCCGCTAAGCCGGTCTGCCCCAGCCGCAACCCCCAGCGATCACCCCTCACGTTCTGTCTATGGCTACGGCGGTGTCCCCTGCCCGCGCAACACCTGCGCCCACCAGGAGCCCCCGTGTTCGCCCTTGTTTCCGCGTAAAACGAAAATGTCACCCAAAGCCATTTCCCCGCCCGCCCATGAACACCACCTCAGTTCGCCTAAACCCTTGCTAAACAGTGACTTACGCACCGCCGCCCACCGCCTTGCCTTCCCAATCAGGCGTCGCGAAACCGTCCAGGAAAAGCCATTTCAAACCCATTTAAAGCCATTTAAAGCCATTTCAGACCCCCCAAAGCCCGCGTGCCCCGTCCTTTTCGTTGGAAAGAGGTGGGGGCTGGATTGCCCGGCACCAGGGGCGTCCGACGAACGTCTTTTCCCCACCCTTCTCTGCCCGAAGAATGGGGCACCCGGGCGGGATAACCGACTCGTTACGCCCGCAGGAAGAACTCCATCAGCTCGTGCCCCGGGTCTATCTGCAGGTCGCTTTTGGCGGCGCTGGTTTCCGAGAATGGACGGCTCAGCACGGGGTGCACCGTGTGACCGGCCAGGCAGAACGGCGGCGGGACGGCGGAGTGCACCTTGCTCGCAACCGGTGTGGGATGGTCCGGGGCGATGAGGATTTTCCACTTCTCGCAGGTGCGGAGCTTTTCCAGAACCGGACCCACGATGTGCTCGTCGATCCGCTCGATGGCTTCTACCTTGGCGTCTGCGTCGCCCAGATGGCCCGCCTCGTCCGGGGCTTCGATGTGCACGATGGTCAGGTCGAACGACTCGACCGCCTCAACTGCGGCAGCCCCTTTGGCGGCGTAGTCCGTATCCAGGTATCCGGTGGCACCGACCACGTCGAGCAGCTCCATCCCCACGCTCTTGGCGATCCCCCGAACCAGGTCAACCGCCCCGATCAGCGCTCCTTTGACGCCGAACCGCGACACGAAAGGTTCGAGCTTGCGCGGTCGACCATGACCCCACAGCCAGATGTGCGTCGCCGCGTTCTCGCCCAGATCACTCCGCACCATGTTGACCTCATGCTCGCGAAGCAGGGCGTGAGCCTGCTCCATGATTTCGCGAACCCAATCCGCTCCCGCCCCGCGGGGAAGATGGTCCGCGACCGGCTGGCCGGGGATATCATGCGGTGGAGTGCACACCACCTTCACCTCGTCCACCCCCGATGCGACCATCAGGTTGCGATAGGACATTCCGACGGTAAACCGGCAGGATCGGGACTCACCCTTACGTTTGGCCGGCTGGGAACCGGTCCCACACGGTGTCGGTTGGGCTACTTGCTCGTTCAAGTCGGCGATGAGCTGTGCCGCTTCCGCCTGTGAAATGTGCCCGGCGGTGAAGTCCTCCATACACCCGTCGACGATGGTGACCAGGTTGCATCTAAAGACCAGTTGATCGGACCGAACGGTGATCCCACGGGCAACGGCCTCGAACGGCGCCCTGCCGGGGTAGTCGACGCGCGGATCGTACCCAAACAGGGACAGCGTGGCCACGTCAGAAGCCGGGGCAAAACCCTGCGGCACGGTCACGACACGGCCCTGTCGGCCGTTGACCGAGACCCAGTCGATGTTGGGCGTTTTTGCGGCCTCCAGCGGGGTCCGCCCGCCGAGTTGTTCGACCGGTTCATCGGCGGCTCCGTCGGGCAGCACTATGGCGTATTTCATCGGCTGGTTCATGGCGAGGCTTCCCTGATGAACTCGATAAGATCGCTGAAGTACGTCTCCTTGTCAGCCTCGAATTCGAGTGAGTGACGGGCCCGCTGGTACCTGGTGATCCTGGTGCGGGGCCATCGGAGCTGGCGGACGAAGCCGGCCGTTTTTTCGCTGTCGATGATCCGCTCGTCGCCGGCAATTACGAGGTGAAGCCCGACCGGCGGACTCTTCCCAAGCCTGGCGGCGATCCGGTCCATGCGCCGCGAAGCGAGATAGAAACTGGCCGTGCACCGGCGGAGGGTCGGCGGGTCCGTATCGATAAACTCTCGCCAATTAGGCGCTGAAGTGAACAGCGAGCCATCGTTGAGCGGAATGTCGAACAGCTTCGCCCGTTCATAGAGCATCGCAAAGCCGATCCGGGCCATCTCGCTCTTTGGGACCCCAACGAGCGGGAACAGCCCCGGGGTTACCAGCGACAGGGTCAAAACGCCCGTCGGGTCACTCACGTAGGCCGCAACTGCGAGCTTCCCACCCCAGCTTATCCCAACGACGTGATGTTTGGAAAAACCCGATCGGCGGGCGAGTTCATCGCGAGCCGCCAGGGCATCGCCGATCAACTGCTCGGCGGATTCCGCGTGGCCTCGCTCCGCCTCATTTCGTCCGCTTCCGCGGCGATCGGCCTGCAGCACGGCATAGCCGGCCGATACCAGGCGGGCGGCCGAGGCCTGGTACCAGCCGCAGTGCGATTGGATCCCATGGTGGTAGAGGACCGCCCCGACCGGCTCGGGGGGACTCCAGTAGCGTCCGTAGGCTTCATACCCGTCGGGCAGAGTCAGCGAAATCTCCGCGAAGCTGGCCATCAACGGCATGGTAGCTTGATTGTTCCTCCACTTCACGCGATATTTGTGGTCGGCTGCCCCTTTTGCCCCTTTTCTCAGGAGACCGACCGTGACCGTCGATGACTCCGATTCCATTCGTGCGGCTCTCGTGCAGCAGTTGCGGTCGGATAAGCTGTTGGGCGTAAAGGCTGTCCCCCTGCCGCCCCCGAGCCCCCGACACCCGCCGGGCGGACGCCCCACCACCGCCTCGGACGCAACCGCGGCTGATAAAGCGGAACGCCTGCGTGTGCTGAACGACGCTCAGGTCAAAGGATGCACCAAGTGCCCGCTCAGCAAGACGCGCACCCAGACGGTCTTTGGGCAAGGCAACCCCGCCGCCCGCCTGGTGTTCGTCGGAGAAGCCCCCGGCTTTGAAGAGGACAAGCAGGGTCTGGCGTTCGTCGGACGGGCGGGGCAACTGCTGGCTCGCATGATCATCGCGATGGGGCTGACCCGCGACGAGGTCTTCATCTGCAACGTTCTGAAATGCCGCCCGCCCCAAAACCGCGACCCGACGGCGGACGAGATACTTGCATGTAGCCCCTATCTGCAAGAGCAGCTAAGCATTATCCAACCCGAGGTGCTGGTGGCCTTGGGCTCACCCGCGGCCAAGACCTTGTTGAACACCGCCCAGGGCATCGGAAAACTTCGCGGGAGGTTTCACGAGTATTATCCATCAGGGACCACCGGGATGGGGGCTTCGGTTCCGGTAATGCCCACCTACCATCCAGCCTACCTGCTTCGCAGCCCGGGTGAGAAGCGCAAGACCTGGGACGATCTGCAGATGGTGATGCAACTACTCGGCCTGCCCGGTAAGTAGGGTGGGCATTGCCCACCAGCTAAGTAGGGTGGCATTGCCCACCAGATGGGTGCCCCATTCTTCGCCCAGCGAAGGGTGAGGAATGGCTGGGTGGCCCACCTCCTCTGGAGGTGGGGGAGGCGATGATCGTCGCGGATAGCAGCACCATTTTTGTAGGGTCCGCTGTGCGGACCAGATGGGCCGCGAAACCGAGCGTAGACAATCGTCTCCCCCATGTCCAAAGGACATGGGCCACCCGGCCGGCCGTAGTGCGACACGTCTTCCGTCGAGCAATCCGTTCCCCACCCTTTTCTAACGAATAGGATGGGGCACCCGCCCGGTAAGTTGGGTGAGTCGTGTCCATGAGATCGACAATCCACAATCAGGGCACGGTCAGCTCTAGGTTGTGCCTTCGCGGGCCGTCGTTCAACTCCAAGAGACCGAGGCGGACCTTGGATCCGATCAGGCTCGCCCCGCCCGAGATGCGATACTCTACGACCTGCGTGTCGCCCGGACGGAGGTTGGAGAACGGACGGTACTGACGTTCCCGACCGGGCACGTTGGTCGAACCTCGAAAGTTCAACACGTCCCTCGAGCGGTTGGTGACCACGTGACGCAGGAACAGGTCCTTGCCCTGAACGACTGCCAGACCCGACACGTCCACGTCCGAGAGCCCGAGCTCTATCGACAACGGGACCTCGAGATAGTACCCACTACCGGCCAGCGTGATCTTCGCGAGGACTTCCTTCACCCCGGCTGGGGCGCTATGCGGGTAGCGGATCTGGACGCTATGGGCCCCCTCGCCCCGCGGAAGGAGATTGACCTCGAAGCTTGGTGGACTGACATCCCACGATTCCGGCACCGCGATCTGGACTCTGCCGGTGATGGCTCTCCTGCTCTCATTGGCCATCGTCAGAGTATGGGTGACCAGCTCAACACCGGTTTCGACCATCCTGGGCTGCAGCCCAAGTGAGGTTCTAAAGTCGATAAGCCACCGTTCGATTCCGTCGATCAGCACCGGCATGGGGGTAAGCTGCACGATCTGCCGGCCGTCTTCGGCGCGCTGGAGCGCCGTAGGCCTGCCCCACAAATCGATCTGTCGCTCTGCTTTCCCCAGTTGAATCATGTACCGGCTTCCTTCCGGCGGGGCTTTGGGATCCCACACCGCCAGGATCGTCGACTCCCCGTCATGGAAGGCGAGGCAGCGCACGCTGGGACCCAGGACCAGACGCTGGCCAGGAGCCGCACCTGCAAGTACGTCGGCGATCGTCCGGAGGATCAGGTATTCCTCGGTGGGTTCGGTGAGCAGTCCCCAAGCGGTATCTCTCACTCGCCAGGTTTGGGGCACGAACACGGTTGCTGCCCCCGCATGTCTGGCGGTGATGATCCGCTGGGCCCAGTTCGCCAGCCTCGCCCGGCCGCGGTATTGATCCGGCGGGAGCGGCTCTATAAAGGCCGACAAACGGTCGTAGCCCAACTCGCCGAATCGTTCGATCGCAACGCTAAGCCAATCCGGATGCAAGTCGCTTCCCAGGGCGATCGAAAGCTGTTCGGCGGGCAGCTTCTCGGCCGGAGGCTCGACGGTCGCTGACGTTGGAACGCCCAACAAGGGCACGGTGATGAACCGGCGCATCGCGTCACGAAGTTGGCTGACCGCCAGAGCCTGCTTATCCGGCGGCGGGCCGACGCTGCCGTCGTCCGGTCCAACCTGCCACCAATGGAAGAGGCCCGCGTAAGGGGCGGCAACGGCAGCCAGGTGCTCCTGCCACGCCGCCGGTGAATCGGTCAGCAACTCGATCAGCGGCCTGGGGTACGCCCCGTCGCTCAGTACGATTGCCGCCGGCGGACCGAAAAATACCCCGGTGATGGCGAAACTGTTCTTGGCCAGTTCCTGAAGCAGTCGGTCAGTGGCCCGCCTCTTGGCCGCGGTGGGTGGACTTTCGGCAAGCCCCGTCCAGACCGGGAGCTTGACCGAGCGAATCGCCTGGTTGATCAACAGATTAAGTTCGGTTGAGGGATCACTGCGGGAACGTGGTTCGACCACCACTCCGAAGGGACGAGCCAGGCCCCCTTCCTCGCGAAAGAGCGGAGCGAGCCGGGCGAAGGTCAACGTCCTGGTGATAAGCAGCTCGTCGCCGCTGAGCACATCCAGCCGGGCACGGTAGAGCCCGGGCAACAGGTTATCCACCGGAACGCTCACCGGCATCGGCTCGTCACCAACCACCACCGGGATGCTCCTTTCCGCGAGAACCGTCCCCGCGACCGAGGAGATCGACAGACGGCCTTTTAGGCTGGTATCGTCGTTGTCTGCCAGAACTACACGCAGTTCCTGCGGTCTACCAGGGGCAAGGACATTGCCGGCAGCGCTGCTGGTCAGCTCCACGCGGGGCAGTGTGTAGATCGAGATGTCGTCAAACCAGGCTCCGCCGAATACATCCGTCCGGATTATGTGCCGCCGCTGCGGCAAGACGGTCCTCCACTTCTCCTCTTGTAAAACCCACGCGTGCAGCCCGATGGTGTGGGCCGTAGGTGGTGCGGCCGAGAGATGCAGCTCGATACGCGTCCAACCCGCCGGCTCATCGGGGCCGCCCACCCAGCGCGAACGCACCAACGTGCCCGGAAGCGGACGAGAGCGTTTGTCAAGGAAGTGGGCCCCCAGGCAGGCCCGGGCGTACTTGAGCCGGTCGGAGCGTACGAGGCCCTCTACCCGGTACTCGGTGTTGGCCCGAACCCGCGCTTCCGGACCGGCGTAGTGGTAGGCTACGTTGCGTCCTTCGCTGGCGAGGTGGAACGACGGCGGCGCCTGCCTGCCGACCTCAAAGTCAAAACTTCCGTGGGCAAAGCGTGGGAAGTCCGCGGGTCGGAGGGGAACCCAGTACTTCGGCAGAGCTTCGAGGTTGTCCTTCTCGTCGAAATCGAAGCGGTGCAGGAGCCGATTCGAGGAAGCCCCGGTGGACTCGCCGCTCTGGGCAACAGCCGCCCCCACGAGGTGCATCGACAAAGCGGCAAGGCATCCGGGTAATAACTTGACCACCCATAGTTGGCGCACCGGTTCCATAGCTTGCGTTTAACTCCCTGCCGCTGGGTTATCGGCGGTCTCTTAGTCTCACGTTAGCCGGGAGCCGGAGTGCGGATTGTCGATTGTCGATTGTCGATTGCGGCTTGCGGATCGTCGATCGCCGCCCAGGCTCGATCGCCAACCTCAAGATCCGCAGACCGCAGGTTCGAGTCCTGCCACTGCTATTATAGGTCGTTTGTTCGCAAGGAGCGCGGTAGGGTCCGCTGTGCGGACCATCCGGTTCAGCGTTTCGTCTCAGAACGGTCCGCGGAGCGGACCCTACCCGGCTTCTGGATGGCAGCCATGACGCCGCTGAAGCGCGTCACCGGCAACCAATACCTCCATCGCAAATCCGACGCTTATCGCAATGCCGTCCGCCGGAAGATCTCGGCATACCACCGCCACATCCAACTTGGATTGATTGCGCAGGGATTACTTCAAACCCTCTCGGCAACGGCATCGAAGTCGGTATGGCACTGTTATGGTTCGTGGATTCGGACGATTCGCCCCGGCCTGGCTCCCTCTGAACAGGTAGCCGCCATTGCACTTCAAAACACACTGCCAGGTTTTCTCGCAGGTGCCACCAAGACCTCAATCCTCGTGAAATTCCTGCGCCATCGGATAGACCTATCCAGAAGCGAGGGAACCCGACTTGTCGCCTTACACCGAGCCCATGAAACGCGGTACTCTCAAGTTACGAGAGCAGTTACTGCAACGGATTCCTCCGTTCTATCTATAGAACCTACGGACACGCATCGGGGCACGATAGGGGAAGCCGCCCGAATGCGTCCAGAACGCTGAGAATATCATCCAGATCGACGCCCCCGGCGTTGTTCACGTCGCCAAACAAACAGGTAGTCAACCCAGCCTCGCTGGAGAACACGGTAGGGTCCGCTGTGCGGACCATCCGGTTCTAGCCCATTGCGTTTCGTCCCCAGACTGATTAAATGGAGCGGATGGATACTGCGCGGTATAGAGTGTGTTACTCGCAGAAAGATGGACCGGCGCTGCCCGAGCTCGATGCAGACTTCGGGACTAGGACTGTCATTCTCGGGGCTAACGGTTCTGGGAAATCATCGCTCATCAAGAAATTGAGGAGCGACCCGGGTCTCTTTGGGGCACCTCCTCGGCCCGTTATTCGGGTTGAAGGGGGGCGAGCGATAAAACTTCCCGACCGCCTGGCCCTGGACCCGCAGAATTTCGAAAGGTTCGGGACGGTTCACCAGGCCAGCAAACAACACGATCAGAAGCGCCCCCAAGACCTCGCGACTCGTGTACAGGATGCCCTGTTTCTGTTGGATCGACACGGCGACGAGGTCGAGAAGCTCCACTCGCGGGCCGTCACGAAGTGGCAAGAGACCGGCAAGCAGGGACCGACCCCGGGAGTTGGTGAGCGTCCGCTCGATTCACTTTTCTCGCTGTTCTCGCGCCTCCTGCCCACATTGTCACTTTCCTCACACGAACCGAGTAGTGGCTTGACGTGCCGAACGCTACACTGGAAGATAGGCTATAATGCCACGGCCATGTCAGACGGTGAGCGCCAGGTCTTGGCCATACTCGCCGACGTTGCGCTGTTGGGGAATCCAAGATCCCTGGTCCTGGTTGACGAACCAGAGCTGAATCTGCACCCCGCTCTGGCGTGCCGTCTGTGGCATACTGTTGAGTCGCATCTCCCGGACGCCGTCTTCGTGTACGCGACGCATTGTTTGAGCTTCGCCATGCGCGCGAGCGTAGACAAGGTTCTGGTCCTGGGCGGTCCCGGCGTGAAGGCGATCGAGGTCGACAACCTGCACGATATCCCGAGGCCACAGTTGCTGGAGTTCCTTGGCGCCGTTCCGGGAATCCTGTCGGCGCGCGAGGCTATTGCCGTGGAGGGGGAAGACGATTCCATCGACTCGGTATTCTACACGTGGTTGGTAGGTCGACCCGAGGTTGGGGTTGTGCCGGTTGGGGGGTGTAACAACGTGCTTGCCGCTGTCGAAGGGAGCGACATATGGAAACGCCTGGCCTCGGCAGTAAAGATCGTCGGCGTGATAGACCGCGACTACCGTTCTGATGAGGAGCTCGACCATTGCCGCTCTAAAGGAGCATTCGTACTCGATTTCCATGAAGTCGAGTCTCATCTGTGCATGCCCGACGTGATTTCAACTGTCGCGCGAGGAATGGGCACCGTAAAGACTCCGCCGTCCGCTGACGAGGTTTCGGCTGAGATACGAGCGTTCTTCAAAGAGCAGCTATTGGCGGTGGTCGCCCGCCGGGTGTCTGAGAGACTGCAGATGAGTTTCTCGGTCTCGCTGCCCAAGAAAGCGCTCGCAGCTATCAAGAACGAGGACGAACTTCGATCACGTATCATCAAGGCGGCAACTGAGGCTTCCACCGGAGTCGCGTCTCTAGGAGACAAAGGTTCCGTTGACCGCGTGCTTGGAGAGGAGTTCACGCGGTGCAAGAAAGTGCTTGAAGGTGGAGACGTGCCCGCGATCCTGGGGTTGGCACCGGGCAAGGAACTCCTGCGCCGCTTGTATCCAATGACCGGAGCGCGCAGCCCGCTGGAGCTGGCAAGGGCCGTGACCAGACACGTGCAGATCGGGAAGGTTTCCCACCTTGCCTCGCTGCAAACGGGCCTCCAAAAGATGCTGGGCGAAGGAGGAAAGGGAGAGAGGGTGTCAGGGTGAATCTCTTGACATCATCAGCAGGCCCGATGAGGTTCGGGGACGCGAGGTCCGGCACGTACTGCGGCCCAGGGCGAGAGCCGCACTGAGGACTCGGACCCGCTTCCCCCCGCAGTGGGGCCGTGTGTTCAACCCGGGGCGACGCTGGGAGTTTCATCTCGCCCCGCCGGCCGACATTGCCAGGCGGAGGCTCGGCCCTAGAATGGCGGTGCTGGAGCGGGCTGCACGGGCGCGTTGATGCCTCATTGACAGGGGCGACTCTATGGACAGATTTCCGACCGACGCAACGGTGACTCGGACGATTCACCTGCGACGCAACTCGAGAGCGGCGTCGGGCCTGATGCTGGCCCTGCTGCTGGGTGTTCTTCACGGCTGCCCCGGCGGGTTCGGCGGCGGACCCACTCCAACGCCGGCGTGCGACGACATTACCGTGCTGTTCTCGGCCGAGAAGGTGTTGGCCGATCTCGACGGCGACTGTTTCGCCTGGGTGGACGCGGTGCACGGGCGGGCGGTGCGGCAGAGCGTGGGCAGCGCCTCGATCTGGAGTCGGCGCGCGGAAGCCGGCTCCGGGCTGCTCACCGGGGCGGTGCACACGCTGGGCGTGGGCTGGTTCGGCCCGGAAGGCACCGATATCCCGGAGCGGATGTCCAACCCCGCCGACAAGACGGGTGTGCCCCGGCTGTTTCTGTTCCACCCGGACGGCAGCGGCCCGGACGAGTTGGCCAGCCCGCTGTTCGACATGTACAACCCGGCCATTCCCGCCGAGGTGAACCAGGATGCGTTTCGGGATGTGCTGCCGCGAAACGACTTCTTCGTGGCGGTGGTCGATTCGCAGAAGCTAGACGTGGGGCTGCTCGCCCCGACGCCTGAGCCCCTGGTCAACGAGACCCTCCCGCTCTACGACCCGGCCGGCGTCACCACCACCGAGCCCACCCATGCCGATCCCGGCGAGGGCGATCTGGTCCTGCTGATGGGTTTTGCGAGCACCGGCGACTTGGCCGGAGAACTGGCCGCCTCGGTGGGCCGCGTGCTCTCGGACGGTGAGGCCCAGAGCGTCATCGAAATGCTGGCCAACGCCCAAGACGAAGAAGGCGACATCCCCCACGAGCCCGAGGTCGAGATGATCATCGAGGCCCGGGCGGTCACGGGCATGAGCGGCGGGGCAGCGTTCAACCGCGACGGCCAACAGGTCGGGATACTGATACGCGCCTCGGACGTCCATGACGGCACCCAGTATGTCCGTGCCGTCCGCATGGCCTACGTGGTCGCCCGACTCGCTGCCGCCTTCGACGACCTCAGCCCCGAGGACCAGGCCGTCCTGCAGCAGTACCTGGAACCTGGGAACTGAGTCCCTGCAAGCGCGGTCTGCCCGCGTCCGCCGGATCGCCCGGTTCCAGACCCCACCAGCAAGCCGGCCTGCCAGTGACCGGTCGCCGCGCGCGGCCGGGAGCCTCTTGATTCCAAAGAGACCTCTCATATCGCTGTTTGCCCCGGTCGTGTTTGACGTCCGATTCAGGATGCCCGGGCTGCGTTTCGGCTTACCACGCAATGTTTCCGGTGACACTTTTCCTGGGTAGAGCGGAGCGGCTTTGATCGGGCCGGCAATCTGTGTACAATAAGAGTCCGGCGAACGCCCTGGTTTGCTGTGGAGGGGGATGTTCGGCCCGTGTAGCCCGAGGGCGGCCCTGCGGCTACATAGGTCCTTGCCATTGGGGTCGGGTCTGGGGTGACCGGCCATCAGCCGTTACAAACAGGAGCCCTGGCGATGCCTAAAGTCGTTCCCATCACGCTTACGTTGTCGATGTCGATGATGCTGTGGTGCGGTCCGCCGACGGGTGCTTCTCCACCGCGCGAGCAGCTCGACAAGATCGTCGACGATGATCCCAATCCGCTGCCCCGGTACGCGACCCCGCAAGAGAAACTGATTGAAATCCGCTCGCCGACCCTGGAGGATCTCCTGCGGGGAGGCCCGCCGTCGGGCAGCATACACTGCTCCGCGGAGTATGAGGTCTCCCAAGGAGGGCTGGTGCGCTGGGGGTCGTTCAACTCGCTGCTCACGGAGTTCATCGTCGGGATCACCGAGCCGGATCCGGGAGCGATCGCATACGTGCTGGTCACCGGCGCCTCCCAGCAGGCAAGCGCGACCTCAACGCTGACCTCCAACGGAGCGGACATGAGTGAAGTCGAGTTCATCACCTACACGTCCAACACGGTTTGGATCCGCGATTACGGACCCAGGTACATCTGGGACGACAACACGCGAGCGATCGTCGACCACGTGTACAACCGCCCCCGGCCGCTCGACGATGCGTTCCCCCAATTCCTGGGCAATCTCTGGTATGAGCCGGTTTACGATATCCCGTTGGTTCACGGAGGCGGGAACTTCATGTTGACCGCCACCGGTGACGCCTTTATGAGCTCGCTGATCCTGGAGGAGAACCCCGGGCTGACCGAACAGCAGATCAAAGACTACTATTTGGAATACCAGAACCTCAACCTTACCATCTATCCCGGTTTTCCCTCCAACATTGACTCTACCGCGCACATCGACATGTGGATGATGGTGCTCTCCGACACCGACATCCTGATTTCTCAGTTCTGGCAGATGCCGGAGACCTACCCGGCCCGCCAGATCACCGACGACGCCACCACGGACCTGATCGCCCGTGGATACATCGTCTGGCGCGTGCCGGCGCTTAACTCCGGCCCCGGCGGGTACAACGGCGTGCACTATACGTACACGAACTCGGTGATCTTCAACGACCGCGTTTTCGTTCCGTATTACGGCGGAACACATGCCCCACGGGACGCCGAGGCCCTGGCCGTCTATCAAGCGGCGATGCCCGACCACACCATAATTCCGGTCTACTGTGGCACGATTATTCCCTCCGCCGGAGCGATCCACTGCGTCGTCATGCACGTGCCCGCGTATACGGAGCCCATCCCGTCGGTCAAGGTGTTGTCACCCAACGGTGGAGAGTTCTGGAGCGTGGGAGGCCGAGAGGCCATTACCTGGGCGGCTAACGATGACGTCGGTATTACCAACGTCGACATATACTACTCCACCGATGGCGGGATGAACTACGAGGTGATCGCCACCCAAGAGCCGCACGACGGCGACTACCAGTGGATCGTCCCTGACGTCGTTTCGATGCACTGTCTCGTCAGGGTCGTGGTCCACGATGCGGACCTGAACCAGGCCGAAGACGTCTCCGACGCAGAGTTCGCCATCATCTCCGGTGGACCCGAGCTGGTCCACGAGTTCAACATGGACCAGGACCCGGGCTGGTCCACACAGGGGCTTTGGGCCTGGGGTCAGCCGACCGGCGGCGGCGGGCAGCACGGCGAACCTGACCCGACCGGCGGCTACACCGGGGCCAACGTCTACGGTTATAACCTATCCGGTGACTATGAGAGCGGCCTCCCCGAGCGCCACCTCACCACTGCCCCGATAGACTGCACGGGCATGTTCGGCCTGCAGTTGGCGTTCCGCCGTTGGCTGGGCGTCGAGCAGCCCTCCTACGACCACGCCTATGTACGGGTGAGCAACAACGGCACCGATTGGGTGACCATCTGGGAGAACACCGGCGAAGTCGCCGACGAGTCCTGGTCACTTCAGGAGTTTGACGTATCGAGTGTCGCGGACAACCAGGCGACCGTCTATCTGAGATGGACCATGGGAACGACGGACTCCATCTGGCAGTACTGCGGCTGGAACATCGACGACGTGGAGCTCTGGGCGATCATTCCCTATGTTTCCGGCGATTTCGACGGCGACAGCGACGCCGACCTGGATGACTACGCCGTGTTCGCCGACTGCCTGGCCGGGCCGGACGTCACCACCCCGCCGGACGATTGCGACCCGGATGACTTCGCCACAGCCGATTTCGACGGTGATGAGGACGTCGACATGGCGGACATTCAAGCGTTCTGCGACGTGTTTACCGGATAGTGATGGGCCGCTCCTAAGACCCGGTCTTAGCGCTTCTGTTCGGCGACGTCCTGCTCGTCGGAGAGGATGCGCTGGATCGCGCTTTTGAGAAACGTCATCTTGGTGTTGGTGGATTCGTCCACCTTCACCACCACCTCGTCCTCCTTGACGGAAATGACCGTGCCGATAACCCCGCCGACGGTGAGAACGCGGTCGTTCTTGGCCATCTTCGCCTGCATCTCATCCTTCTTTCGTTGCTCTCGCTTCTTCTGGCTGCGCATGGAGAGGAACATGAAAACGATGAGCCCGACCATCAGGGCGGGAAACAACATCGCAGCCCCACCCCCCGGGGTAGGCTTGTTTTGTGTCTGAGCTAAGAGAGTGATCAACCGGTCCATCGAGGCTCCTCTGTAGGGCAGGTCGAGGGACGAGACCTGCCGCTCGCTCCCGGCAGGTGTCGCTGCGCTCCACCTGCCCTACCACTCTGTCCCACAATCGGGAATTCCACCATTATGTCCGCGAGTCGGCCGACACTGATCAGATCGCGAATTCGAGACATAAACCTCTGGTAAAACCGGAGGTTATGAATCGACGTCAACGTGGGCCCCAGCATTTCTCCCGCATTGAACAGGTGACGAATGTACCCGCGTGAGAACCGTTTGCAAGTCTCGCAGTCGCAATCCTTCTCCAGCGGTTGGGCGTCCGTGCGATGCTTTTCATTTCGCATTTTCAGTGGCCCGGCCGAGGTGAATGCCCAGCTATTACGCCCGTTACGCGTCGGGAGAACGCAATCGAACAGATCGATCCCCGCGGTCGCCGCCGCCAGAATGTCCCGCGGCAAGCCGACGCCCATCAGGTATCGCGGCTTGTCCTCCGGCAGATTCGACGCCACCGGAGTCAAAACCTCGATCATTTCCCGGTGGGACTCGCCCACCGACAGGCCGCCGATGGCGTACCCGTCAAAGCCGATCGCCACGAGCTCCTTGGCGCAGCGGGCCCGCAAGTCAAGATCGAGGCCGCCCTGGACGATTCCGAACATCGCCTGATCGCTACGGGAATGGGCCTCCTTGCACTTTGCCGCCCAGCGAATCGTGCGGTCCACCGCCAGCCGCAAGAGCCCTGGGTCGCAGGGCAGCGGCGGGCATTGATCAAAAGCCATGATGATGTCGGCACCGAGATGGTTCTGTATCTCGATCGCGATCCGCGGGTCCAGGCGCATGGGGGACCCGTCGATGTGCGAGCGAAAGGTCACCCCTTCGTCGGTGATCCTGTTGATCCCCGCGAGCGAGAACACCTGATAGCCGCCGCTGTCGGTCAGAATCGGTCCGTCCCAGCCCATGAAGCGATGCAGACCGCCCAGGTCGTGGACCACCTCCGCGGTGGGCCTTAGTTGCAGGTGGTAGGTGTTTGCCAGGATGATTTCGGTCCCGGTGCCCCGGAGCTGCTCGGGGGTGACCCCCTTTATCGAACCGGCGGTGCCCACGGGCATGAAGGCGGGCGTCTGCACCCTCCCGTGCGGGGTGGTCAAAACGCCCCGCCGGGCACGTCCGTCGGTATGGGTTACTTCAAAAGGAGGCATTCAGAAAGAGCACATCGTTTACACGCACGCCCCAAGGTCAAGAATCCGGTTCGGCGTGCGACGCCTGGGTCAGTCTCGGCGCACGTACAAGAAGAAGCCGTCCACTGTCTCTGCGGGCTCGTAGTTGCCCAGGAACCAGTCAGTCAGACCGTCCATGGCCACAGCCTGGGCGCGATTGCTGAGCAGTTCCCCGCGGCGGTGACGCTCCACCGCGATCAGTTTCGGGCGCCGGGCGCGCAGCGAGGCGAGAATCTCCGAGGCGATCGCCCGGGCCCCGGCGCCGTTGTTGTTCAGCTTGTCCAGCCCCGCGAACCGGCAGGCTGCCTGTCGCGAGCTGAAACGGTACACCCCGGGGCTGTACCCCCACACGTAGATCTGATCCGTCGGCTCCGTCAGGGTCTCGATTCGCCGGCCCACACGGATCAGGCGACCACGTTCCGACTTGGTGGTGGCGTAGTGATGTGCGCAGAAAGCGTCGGCGTACACGTTGTAGGGCAGGTGTCGAAGCAGCACCGTGGCCAGGGCGAGGGCGCCCAGCGCGGCGGTCCAGTTTCGCCGCCGACTGCCCCTGATGCACGTGTCCAAGGTGAAGCGAATCCCCTGGGCAGCCAACCACATCCCGGGGGCGAAAAGCGCGTGCCAGTACCGCGGCATATGGTTCGGGCCCAGCATGACGCCGTACATAGCGACCACGCTCCAGGCAAGCAGCACCACAACGACCGAGCGAGGCAGCAGGCTTGGCCTCGCCGCCTCGCCTGCCTGATGCTCATCACCCGGCGTGTGGGGAATGAAGGTCACGATCGCCCCAACCGCCGCCAACAGTCCGACGCCCATCAAGGGCTCCACCTGCACCAGTTGCCGCATCAGATCGGACAGAGTAAACCCCCACATCGCCCCGCCGGCGTTTGACGGGTCCAGGTTGAAGGTCACCGCAGCGTAGTAAGCTTCGGATAGGGCTCCCTGTCTGTAGAGCACCGCCGCGACCGCGCCGACGACCAGGAACGTGCCCGTACCCATCACGATGAACCGCCCCAGCCATCGGCGGCGCGGGGCTGGACCCACCACAAGAAAGACGATCAGAGCCAGCGAGGCGGCGATGGGACCGGCCGCACCGGTCTGTTTCATCATCCCGGCTACGCCCCACGCGAGACCGGTCAGGAATGCGCACAACAACGACTCCCAGCCGTGCCACTGCTCTAGAGCAGTGCCACACCGCATCATGGCGCGGACGAGGAAGGCGGCGGCGAAAGTCTCCGCCACCATCGCATAGAATTCGGACCCGTCGGTCAGGGCGTCGTAGTACCGCTGCGACATGACCAGGGCGAACAGAAGCATGGTCGCCGAGGCCACCAATCGGCCGTACAGCCGGGCCACCCCCCATCCGGTCACCGCGACCGCGGATATGGCTGCGAGCACCGTTGCGACCGTCACCGCGTAGCTCGAGCCTGCGCCGATCAGCAGGACGAGAGCATTCCACCAGCACAGCCCGGGCGGCTTGTTGTCCCAGCAGTCGAGGTAAACCGTGCCTCCGGCGAGAACGGTCTCCCCCATGTACTCGAAGAGGTATCGATCGATACGGTTGGGATGCTCCTGCGTCGTCCACCCTGCCACCGCAAGAACGATGGGAACGAGCACGATGACGAGAGCAAATGCGATACGCTCCACGTTTGGTCGAGCCATGGCAGCCAAATGTCCACACCGCTGCGGAGTTGTCAAGGAAAGTGGGCGCGTCCAAGACCCACCCACCCCGCTTCCTTACGGTCGCGGCTCGGATCGTCGCTGGTGCGAGAATCCTTTCTCGCACCTACCGTGGTGTTTCGGATTGCCCGCTCCCTTACGGTCGCGGCTCGGATCAGCGATCGTTTATGTGCGGCAGAGGGAAGATCACACCCGGGGTTGGGGGGGGGGATGAGGCTCCATTGGTGTCCTGGCGGCGGCACTGGGAGACGAAGGCCAGGCCGGCGATGACGATAAGGAGCATTGCCACCGCCGCCACCCAAACGGGGATGCCTCCTATGCGCAGCGGGGCCTCCAAGAGCTGGTTGCGGGCGGGCAGCTCCGCCCCGCCGAGGGCAGCGGATAGCGCTCTGAGCTCCGGGGTCTGCTGGAGCGGCAAAGCTGGTAGGTCGGGCTCCACCCGACAAGAATGTCGGGCAAAGCCCGACCTACCGCCACTGATGGCGTTGGATTGTCCGGGCGGCGACCCAGCCGTTGCGGGCGGGTCTTCCGGCTGCGGTGCGGCGGCTGGCGAACCCGTCTTCGCCGGCGGGGCAGCGACCCCCGCCCGGCCCTGCTCGAAAGTAAGCAGGGCGAGGCAGCCTGGACAGTACACCTCGGCCTGGGACACCTCCTCGTGGCACTGCCAGCACCTGCTGAAGTATCTGCACAGACCCGGCGTCTCGACCGCGAACCGCCACTGATAGTCGGAGGCGGGCCCTCGAACGATGGACGTCTCGGTGAGAAATCCGCGCCGAATCTGCCGCGCGATCCTTTCCAGACTCACCCCGGGAAACGGGCGGACATGCTCGAGGACGTACCAGGGGCCGGCGTGGGTACGCATCTTTTCGACCATCTCCTCGCTGAGGTCCTGCCCACAATGGTCGCATTCGGTCTTCTCGCGGAGCACGAGCTGACCACAGGTGACGCAGGGAACCGCGTCTCCGTGCCAGGTCTCGCGTCCGCGCGGGCTGAGCGGACCCATGCCTTGGCGGGCCGCCACCTCCAACGGGTGGTCGCCGGGGGGAAGATCATCGTCCAATTCAAACTCCGCAGGACCCTCGGTGGAGACTGGGTTTGGGGGCTTGTCCACGCTGCATCGCTCCTATTGGCTGTCAGATTCTAGCCGCGGCGAAGCGTACAGACAACCAAATTGGCAGCCGTTGCCTACGGATAGGGTTCCACGGACAAGCGGCGGGGTGGCACGCACAAGCTGGCAGGTCGGGCTTTGCCCGATACCGCATCCGAATGTCGGGCAAAGCCCGACCTACCGCCTTGCCTCCTTACCGCCTTGCCTTCTCTGCTCGTTTGCGAAAGGCGATGTAGGAGGCTATAAACTCCCTCGCCGCAGTTGGTAGGTCGGGAAACGAACGGTGTTGGAACAAATGGGCAACACAAAGAGCAGTGATAAGCCGGGTGCGTACGACTTCGCGGCCATCGAGAGTCGGTGGCAGCGGCACTGGGCCCAGAAGCAGACCTTCCGCACCCTGAATCCGGGAGAGCCCGGGGCGTGTACGGACAAGCCGAAGTTCTACATCCTGGACTTTTTTCCCTATCCCAGCGGCGCGGGGCTGCACGTCGGGCACCCACTCGGGTACTGCGCGACCGACATCATCGCCCGCTACAAGCGGATGCGGGGGTTCAACGTGTTGCACACGATGGGGTTCGACGCTTTCGGGCTACCGGCGGAGCAGTACGCGATCGAGACGGGTGTACATCCCGCGGTCACCACGAAAAACAACATCGCCACGTACCGGAGGCAGTTGCAGAGGTTCGGTTTCAGCTACGACTGGGACCGTGAGCTGGCCACCTGCGACCCGTCGTACTACAAGTTCACTCAGTGGATGTTCCTGTTGATGTTCAACAGCTTCTACGACGACCGGCACGAATGGGTTGACCCGGAGGGAAGGAAAACCACCGGGCGGGCCCGGCCGATCAGCGAACTTGAAAATGAGCTCGAGTCCGGCCGGTGGAGCGTCGACGCCTCGCTTTCGCTGGTCCGCTTTGCCCATCCGCCCGGCGGCAAGAGCTGGGATGACCTGTCCCAGGCTCAGCGCCGCACGGTGCTGAATTGCCATCGGCTGGCCTATCTGGATGAGGTGCCGGTCAACTGGTGTCCCGAGCTTGGCACCGTGCTGGCCAACGAAGAGGTCGATTCTCAGGGCCGCAGCGATCGGGGCGGGCATAAGGTCTATCGCATACCTCTGCGGCAGTGGATGCTTCGTATCACCACGTACGCCGATCGACTCCTCACCGATCTGGATGAGCTCGACTGGCCCGAGCCGATCAGGATCATGCAGCGCAACTGGATCGGAAGAAGCACCGGGGCGGACGTGGTCTTCCCCCTGGCTGACAAGTGGACCATCGAAGACGGACAGTGGAAAAGCACCCGTGGGCAGGGTGAAGGGCCGCCCAGCCTCAACAACTTCCCCGGCTCGATTCGGGTGTTCACCACCCGGCCGGACACGCTGTTCGGAGCGACGTACATGGTCCTCGCCCCGGAGCACGAGCTGGTCGAGCAGATCACGACCTCGAATCAGCGTCAGGACGTCGAGACGTACGTCGCAGCCGCGAAGAACCGGTCTGAACGCGATCGGACCGCGGACACGAAAGAGAAGACCGGAGTGTTTACCGGGGCGTACGCGATCAATCCGGTAAATGCCGCCCGGATTCCAATCTGGATCGCGGACTACGTTTTGATGGGGTACGGCACCGGGGCGATCATGGCAGTGCCGGGCCATGACACCCGCGACTTCGAGTTCGCCAAGGCGTTCGACCTGCCCATCGTGGCCGTTGTGCAGGCTGACGATAGCTGGTTCCACGAGCAGATCATCAGCGGTGCCATCGACGGGGAATACTGTGCAAAGAAGGGCAAAGGCGCCCTGGCACAGCAGATCATGGATTCCGCCACTCACGCCGCGGGCACGCTCGGGGGGATCACCGCCCAGGATGCCACCGCTATCCTCGACGGCGACCCGGGCTGGGTCAGGCAGGTCCTGCTGCCGGCCTACGTCGACGACCCGGGAGTCTTCATAGCCAGCTTCGACGGTGAGGGAACCGGCATCAACTCTCCCTCGAGGAGAGAACCTGCCCCGCCGGGGGTGAATGTCTGCGAACTGAACGGTCTGCCCACTCCCGAGGCCAAAACCAAGATAACCACGTGGCTGGAAGCGGGCGGCGTGGGCCGGGCGGCGGTCAACTACAAGCTGCGCGATTGGATCTTCAGCCGGCAAAAATATTGGGGTGAGCCGTTCCCGGTGCTGCACGGCGAGGACGGTGAGACCATCGGGCTCGGCGAGGACGAGCTGCCCCTCGAGTTGCCCAAGATGGAGGATTTCAAGCCCACCCCGGTCGCGGACCGGGCGGACAGCCTGCCCGAGCCTCCCCTGGGGCGGGCGACTGAGTGGAAAACGGTCGAGCGCGACCAGAGACGCTATACGCGCGATCTGAACACCATGCCGCAATGGGCGGGCTCGTGCTGGTATTACCTGCGCTTCATCGATCCGCACAACAAGGAACGATTCTGCTCTAAAGAGGCTGAGCGCTACTGGATGCCCGTCGACCTGTACGTGGGCGGAGCCGAACACGCCGTGCTGCACCTGCTCTATGCCAGGTTCTGGCACAAGCTTCTTTTCGATCTGGGATTCGTCTCCACCCGTGAGCCGTTTGGCAAGCTCTTCAACCAGGGCATGATCCAGGGATTCGCCTACGAAGACGGTCGCGGCAGGAGGGTCAGCCGGGATGAGATCGAGGAGCGCGGCGAGGACCACTTTGCGCTGAAATCAACGGGCGAACCGGTCAAACGCATCACCGCCAAAATGTCCAAGTCGCTCAGAAACGTGGTCAACCCCGACGAGATCATCACTCAATACGGGGCGGACACCTTCAGACTCTACGAGATGTACATGGGCCCGCTGGAGAGCTCCAAGCCGTGGAACACCCGGGACGTGCCCGGTTTGTTCAAGCTCTGCCAGCGTGTCTGGCGATTGGTCGTCGATGAAAACACCGGCGAGCTTTCGGGGGCCCTCACCGACCGTAAGCCCGACGCAGACGAGCTGCGCGCCCTCCACAAGGCCATCCGGCGGGTCTCCGAGGATCTCGAGCAGCTCAAGCTCAACACCGCCATCGCCGCCGTCTTCGACTTCGTCAACTTCATGACCCCGCGAAGCAGCCGGCCCCGGGCGGTGATCGAGCCGTTCGTTCTGCTCCTCTCGCCCTTTGCCCCGCACCTCGCGGAGGAGCTGTGGCATCGGCTGGGACATGATGAGACCCTCGCCTACGAGCCCTGGCCGGTTTGCGACGAAAAGCTCGCCCGCGACGAGCAGGTGGAGATCGGCGTTCAAATCGGCGGGAAGATCAAGGCCCGCATCATGGTTGCCCCCGACGCCGACGAGGAAACGATCCGAACCGCAGCCCTCAAAAACGATCGCGTCGTGGCCGCCCTTGTGGGCAAGACCATCCGTAAGGTCATCGTCGTCAAGGGCCGGCTGGTAAACATCGTCGCGAACTGAGGAGAACGAAGAAACGCAAGAACGCACAAACGCACAAACGCACAAACGTCGAAACGCAGAAACTCCGAAACAACAGCGCTATTGCCGGTCGACGTTTCGTAACTCGTAACTCGTAACTCGTAACTTGTAACTCGTAACTTGTAACTCGTAATCCGTAATTCAGTACTTTGCTCGAGATCGAAGCCAAGTTCCGCGTCGCGTCGCATGAGCCGGTGCGAAAGAGTCTGCGCACGCTGGGGGCGGCGTTTCTTGGTCGGGTTCTCGAGTCGAACCGGATCCTGGATCGCCCCGACGGATCACTTCGCCGCCTGGGGCGAGGCCTGCGGATCCGCTCTACTGTTGCCGATGACGGGGGGAAGACAACTGCCGCGCTCACTTTGAAAGGGCCTCTGCGGGCCGGGGCGTTCAAAGCGCGCGAGGAGCTGGAGATCGAGATTAGCAGCCCCGAGACGGCCGGCAACATTCTGAGAATACTCGGGTTCGTTCCGATCCTGACCTATCAGAAGAGGCGCGAGAGCTGGTCGCATGGAGAGTGCCGCATTGAGCTCGACGAGCCGCCGCATATCGGATTATTCGTCGAGATCGAGGGGCCCTCTGAATCAGCCATCCGCTCCGTTCAGTCCGACCTCGGTCTTGACCGGGTCGGGCATACGTCGGAATCGTACGTGCGGATGCTCTTGAATTACTGCGCCGAGCACCGGCTCACCGATCGCGTGCTCGATCTGCCCGAACCCCCGCCGTGTGGGACCGGCTTCTAGCTGGTCGGGGTTGGGCGCCGGGCAGATCTTGCCGTCCGGTCTTGCCGCCCCGGCGTCTGCGGTTACCATAACCGGCTCGCCACCGCGGGTGTTTTAGGAGTTGAACAATGTCGTGGTGTAGTGGAGTAATGCAACTGGGAACCGCGACGGTTATGGCGGTGGTCCTCACCGGATGCAAGCCGTCAACTTCGACGTCGTCAAGTCAGCCGAAACAGATCAGCGATGACATAAAAGCAGGAGACACAATAATGGCACTTACGATTCATAGCCCGGCATTCGCCGGCGGCGAGACGATTCCACAGAAGTACACCGGTGACGGCGTGGATATCTCCCCGCCGCTTACCTTTTCCGGCGTGCCCCAAGCCGCCAGAGAGCTTGCCCTGATCGTCGATGACCCCGATGCACCCACGCCCCAGCCCTGGGTCCACTGGATCATCTTCAAGATCCCGGCGAGGGCGACCGGTCTTCCGGAGAATGTTCCCAAGACCGAGACGGCTACCGATCCTCCCGGGGCTCGACAGGGTAAGAACTCCTTCAACAAGATTGGCTACGGCGGACCCGCACCGCCCAGGGGTCACGGCCTGCACCACTATCATTTCGAGCTATACGCCCTGGATACAGAGCTAAACCTAGCCGCAACGCCCGACAAGAAGCAGCTCCTCGCTGCCATGGAGGGCCACGTCATCGCCAAGGGCGAGCTTGTCGGCACGTACCAGCGCTAGGAGACTGATCGAACTCATCCCCACGGCGCTCCCGGCGCTCCAAACCGCGACCGTAAGGGAGCGGCGGGCGGCAGGCTCGCTTCCGAGCGAGCATGCCCGCCTGGAGGACGGACATACCAGCCGTCGCTACGCCGGGCTGGTGGTGCGAGAATCCTACCTGCTGGTGCGAAAATCCCAGCCTGCGGGTGCGAGAATCCTTTCTCGCACCCTTGCCCCGTGACCCACCCATCTGGTACAATGCACCCGTCAGGGGACGTCTGCGGGAGAGAAGCCCATCGGGCACATCTCCCGAACAGTACGTGATAAGCTGTTCGTAGCAGGCGCGGCAAGGAAGGCAAAGGATGATCTTTGCCCTCAGACGAACGGGTCTGCCGGTGTCGGCTGCGCAGATGAACGAACACGCACACGACTTTGTGCGCGCCATCCTCCTCGGGGGCGCCCAGCGCGGGGAAAGCAAAGATGATCTTCGCCCTCCGACGAATGATGCTTCTTCCCTGCGTATACTCGTTCCGTGTACGTAACTCTTGCGGGAGCGGTTAGCATGTTGAAAGAGGCGGAATGTCGCGTGGTCCTGTTTTTGGGACTCCTTCTGTGCCCCGCGCTGGCCAATGCGTCCAGCACGCCCCAAGACGCCGGGCAAACCCATATCGTGCGCGTTCCGGCGGGAGCACGTGCCGGTGTCGCTGAGCTTGGGTTGGCCCCAAGGCTGAGTTTGGACTACGGCACGTTCGTCTGGTTTGAGCTGACGGCGGCCGACTTCGCTCGCTTGCGTGACTCCGGCCTGCCCCACGAGGAGCAGGTGGAACCCTACGTGCTTCGCCTTTCCGAGCAGAGTTTCGACCCGCTGAGGGATCCCCCGGATTTGCCCGCCGGTTGGGAGGAGGTTCGGGCGGACGGTGCAGCCCTTCGTCTGGTGCAGTTCGTCGGCCCGACGCGCGCGGAATGGCTTGACCACCTGCAGGCACGCGGGCTAAAGGTCGTGCAATACACTTATCCGTACACGTATGTCGTGTGGGGCGATCAGGCGGACCTTTCCGCCGCCGGTCGGGAGTTGGTGGGGGAGGGCGCCCAGGCGATCCGCTGGACGGGTCCGTTCGCTCCGGCCTACCGCGTTCTGCCGCGATGGCGCCATTTGCCCGCAGGGCCTCGGAATGTGAAGGTGTTGCTCTACCGCGGGGCGGATACGGACGCGGTCGTTGCCGCCCTGGAGAGGCTCGGGGGTAAGGACCTCACGCGCCGCCTGCTGAATCAGACCTTTGAAGTCGTCGGGCTGGCCCTTTCGGGGCAGGCCTTCCAGGCGGCGGCGCGGATTCCGGGCGTCTACAGCATCCAGCCCGTACCGACGGATGGGGGCCTGCGGGGGGAGATGAGCGATCAGGTCAACGTCAACAACGTGGACGGATCCAACCAGGCCTTTCCGGGCTACCTCGACTGGCTGAGCGCCGTGGGTGTGGACGGCAGCAGGGTGATCATCGCCAATGTGGACGGCGGCATCCAGGAGACCCATCCCGACCTCGTCAATCGGATGATCGGGTGCAGCGGCGACAGCTGCGGCGGCAGCGCATCCAGCGGGCATGGCACGCACACGGCCGGCATCATGGCCGCGGACGGATCCTCGGGCGTGTTGGATTCCTACGGTTTTCTCCGCGGGTTGGGGGTGGCCCCCGGTGCGAATCTCATCGAACAGGTCTACAGCCCGTGGTTCACCTACCCCGACGGCATGCTGATGCTCATGACCGACTCGTACAACAACGGAGCCTCGCTCTCCGGTAACAGTTGGGGCCCGGCCGGCTCCCCGCGAGGGTATGACAACGACACCATGCAGGTAGACATCGGCGTGCGGGATGCCGATCCCGACGCCCCCGGCAACCAGCCGCTCACCTACGTCCTTTCTATCATGAACGGGTACGGCGGCACGAGCAGCCAGGGCACGCCCGACGAAGCGAAGAACATCTTCAACATCGGTTCAACCAAGATGCAGACGTCGAGCGGCGTCCAGATTCTGCAGATCGACGACCTCTCCAGTAATACTGCGCACGGGCCGGCGCTGGACGGGCGGGAGATTCCGCACCTGGTCGCCCCTGGCTGCTACGTCGACTCCACCGTGCCCGGCGGCCATCAGGTGAGCGGTTACTGCGGCACCAGCATGGCCTCCCCGCACGTCAGCGGGGCGGTCGCCGTGTTTATCGAGTACTACCGCGGCTTGCCGGGCTACATGGACGACCCGAGTCCCGCACTGATCAAGGCCGCCTTTCTCCCGGCCGCACATGATCTGGCCGGTCACCTCGACGCTGACGGCGGGATTCTGGGGCATCCGTTCGACAGCAAGCAGGGCTGGGGCAGAATGGATCTCGAGGCCGTCGTCGACCCGCAGTTGACCGCTCGCTATTTCGACAACCCGGTGGTCTTTGACAACACCGGTGAGGAATGGGTGACCACGGTCTCGGCCGAGGACCCGAACGAGCCGATTCGGATCATGCTGGTCTGGACCGACGCGCCCGGCCACGGCCTGGGCGGTTCGACGCCCGCCTGGAACAACAACCTGGACCTGATCGTTGAATCCGGGGCGGGCAACTACCGGGGGAACAACTTCGGATCGACTGGTTGGTCGGTCACCGGCGGCAGCGCCGACATCAAGAACAACACCGAGGGCGTGTTCCTCGGACCGACCGCGCCGGACAGCTACACCGTTCGGGTGGTGGCCGCGAATATCAACTCCGACGGTATCCCGGGCATCGGCGACGCAACCGACCAGGATTTCGCACTGGTCTGCTACAACTGTGCCGAAGAGCCCGGCTTCACTCTCACGGCCGAACCCAGTGAGATCGTTATCTGTTCACCGGACGACGCCGTCTATGACATCCAAGTCGGGCAGATCATGGGCTTTAGCGATCCGGTGACGCTCAGCGCCACCGGCGAACCGGCGGGTACCACCGTGATCTTTTCCACCAACCCCGTCACCCCGCCGGGCAGTGCCACCATGACGATCACGAACACCGCCGCGGCCGCCGCGGGTTCCTACACCATTGACATTGTAGGGACGGCGCCGGACCTCACACGGAGCGTCTCCGTGGGGCTGAAACTATACGGCAGTGTCCCGGGTATCCCCGTGTTGACGTCCCCGCCCAATGGTGCCACCGATGTGTCGCTGCGGCCCGACTTCGAGTGGTCGGCGGCGACACAGGCGGATACGTATGCGTTTGAGCTGGCCACCGATGCCGGCTTCGGCGAGGTCATCGACGCCGCCGGCGGTCTGACGGAGCCGTTTTACGGCGACGCGCCCCTTCTGGAGCCTTCCACCGAGTACTTCTGGCGTGTGCGGGCGAGCAATCCGTGCGGTGTGGGCAAACTCTCCGCCACCTTCAGCTTCACCACCCGTGACATGCCGGCTGTCCTGTTGGTGGACGACGACGACAACAGTCCCAACGTGCGTTCCTATTATACGGACGCGCTGGCGGCGCTCGGACAAGACTACGATCTGTGGGACACGAACAACAGCGACAACGAGCCCGACGCGGGCACGCTAAGCCAATACGCCGTCGCAGTCTGGTTTACAGGCGACGAGTACGGCGGGACCTGCGGTCCGGGATCGGCCGGCGAATCGGCGCTCGCGTCGTTCCTGGACGGCGGCGGGTGCCTCTTTATCACCAGTCAGGACTACTATTGGGATCGCGGGCAGACCAGCTTCATGACGAACTACCTCGGTCTTTCCTCCGCCACCAGCGACGTGGGGCAGAACTCGGTCACCGGTGCCGGTTCGGTGTTCGGCGGTATGGGGCCCTACTCGCTCTCCTACCCCGGCAGCAACTACAGTGATCGACTCACACCAAATGGTACTGCCGAGCTCGCCTTCAGCGGCGACGCGGGTGATGCCGCGATCAACAAGGACAGCGGCGTGTACCGGACCACATTCTGGGGGTTTCCCTGGGAGGCGGTCAGCAACGGGAATGACCGGACGGAATTGCTGAGCACCGTTCTGGATTGGTGCACCGAATCAGACTTCATCGACTGCAACGGTAACGGCATCGACGACATGCAGGACATTGCGTCCGGAGCCAGCCAGGACTGCAACCGGAACCGAATCCCCGACGAATGCGACATCGCCGACGGAACCAGCCAGGATTGCCAGCCCGACGGAGTGCCGGACGAGTGCCAGCCGGACGGCGATGGGGACGGCGTGCCGGACGAGTGCGATCTCTGCCCTGGCGGGGATGACACCGTCGACACCGACGGCGACGGCGTACCGGACGCGTGCGATACGTGTCCCGGTGGTGATGACAACCTCGACGCCGACGGTGACGGGGTGGCCGACTTCTGCGACCCCTGTCCGAACGACAACCCCGACGACACGGATGGCGATGGCGTATGCGACTCGCAAGACATCTGTCCCGGCTTTGACGACAACGTCGACACCGACGGCGACGGAGTCCCGGATGGGTGCGATCTGTGCCCTGGGGGCGATGACAACATCGACTGCCAGCCTAACGATGTTCCCGACTACTGCGACATTACCGAAGGCCCAAGTCAGGATTGCAACGGCAATGCCATCCCCGACGAGTGCGAAGAGTTGTGCGTGGTCGACGAAGGCTGCGACGACGGGGATGGGTGCACGGTGGATACGTGCGATTGCGGAAATCCCGAGGCAGAGGCGGACGCCTGCGTGCATGACTACCAGCAGCGGCTGTTCGGGGATATCGTACCGCCCTTCTGTCCGCCGGTGTGTGCCCAGCCGGACCTGGATGACATCCAGTGCGTCCTCGACGATTTTGGCGACGGTCCCTCGGTCGATGGCTGCGAGGGGATTGAACCGCCTAGAAGCACGGATCTTGCTCCGTGCGGCGGCAACGGGGTACTCGACCTGGACGACATCCTGACGGTACTGGACGCGTTCGCTCAGGTCTTCCCTTGCCCGCATCCGTGCCCGTAGTGAACGTCGAAACGCAGAAACGCAGCACTAGGGCGGGCTCAGCCCGCCGACGCCAACGTGCAATAGTATCGGGCGGAGCCCGACCTACCGTCTGCCCGCATCCGTGTCCGCGAGAACAGGCCGTCAACCATCAGCCGTCAGCCGGAAGAGCGAGCCACCTGCGAACTTGTCCTTCTCGACTGTTTCTTGCACTTGGTTATCCGGTCTTTGTCGTGAACGCGTGGCATTTGTCCACAGGCCGGCTGCGGATAATCCGAAAAACAGGTGCCGCCCAGTGCGGCATGGCGGCGGGGATTTCGATGTATAGGACGTGGTCTTACGGGCTCAATGTGTCCGAAAGGTGGTGTCGATGCTGCCCGAGGAACCCACCGTGGTCGGGGTTGAGACCCGGTCCGACAATCTAATCTATGTTCTTGCGTCCGGGCGTTTGGGGTGGGACGCTGATACGCGCATCAAGGAGAAGCTTACCGCCGAAGCGGGTGACACGTGGCGGTCACGGACGGTGGTGCTCAGCCTGGCTGAGGTCCGCTTCCTCGATTCCGCGGGCATCTCCGCCCTGCTCCTCCTCGGGCGCGAGCTTTCCGGTAATGGAGGTAAGCTCGTGCTCTGCGGGCCACCTCCTCGAATCCGCCAGATGTTCGAACTGGTGGGCATGGATCGACTGATTCCCGTCGTGGATGACCTCAAGCATGCCGGTGAGGGTCTGGCGACATGATCACCACGACCCCCGGCGAAACATCTCCCGTAGTCAGGACCCTTCTTGAACGGGAAGCGACGGCTGACGAGTGCTTCGACACCCTGGTCTGTTTTGGGGCTCACCAGGAGGCGGCGGACGTCTTCCTCTCCGCCGAGCGCTACGGCTACCGTGTCTCGATCAAACGCGACGGCATGCTCGAGAACCTCGGCGGCGTATCCAGATCGTGGGGCACGAGACTGATCGCCTACGCCAAGGTCGAGGCCCGGCTGGACACCGCTGAACATCGCCGCCCGCAGGACGGACGCATCATGGTGTTCGACGGGCTGGACCCGATCGACGTTCGGGTCAGCACCATGCCGACGTTCTTCGGCGAGGACTTGGCCCTGCGCCTTCTGGACCGACGCAATCATCGTTTTGAGCTGGCCGTGCTGGGGCTCTCCACCCGCGGTTTGGGCGAGGTTCTCTCGCTGATCCGCCAGCCGAACGGGCTGGTTCTGGTCAGCGGGGCTACCGGAAGCGGAAAGACCACCACGCTGTACAGCATGCTTAGCGAACTGAACGACGGGACCAAGAAGATCAACACGCTCGAGGATCCGGTCGAGTTTGACCTGCCCGGGATACACCAGAGCCAGATCAACCTGCGTATCGGGATGGACTTTGCCGATCTACTGCCTTCGCTGGTGAGACAGGATCCCGACATCATCATGGTGGGCGAGGTACGCGACCCGGCCACCGCGACGACCGTGGTGCGCGCCGCGGTCACCGGGCAACTGGTCCTCGGTACCCTGCACTCCACCCGGGCTGCGGGGGCGGTTCACACCCTGCTGGGGCTGGGGGCTCACCCGCACCTGCTCTCCGGCGCCCTGCGCGGCGTCATCGCCCAGCACCTGCTTCGAAGGACATGCAGGGAATGTGTCCAGTCACTCGACGCAACCGCGGAGCTCTCCACCTTCGAGGACGTCGAGCACCTGCTGCCGTCGGGAATCGACCCGGGCCTGTACCAGGGAAGAGGGTGTGAAGCCTGCGCGATGTCAGGATATCGACATCGGGTGGGCCTTTTTGAGATTCTCACGTGCAGCCCGGCCGTCCGCCAGCTCATCGAGAAGATGGCCACACCGGATGCGATTGAAGCCCAAGCCCTCAAGGAAGGAATGATCCCCCTCCGTCACTCCGCCAAAGTCGCCGTCGCCACCGGGGTCACCACGCTCGAGGAGGCCATGCGCGTCATGGACCTCGAGGCGTAGCGATCGCGGAATAGCGAATGGCGAATGGCGAATGGCGAATAGCGAAACTACGGAGGCGATTCCTTTCTGAATTCGCTATTCGCAATTCGACATTACCTGGACACTACGCACTTTCCCGGTTATAAACGCGGCCTCGGCGCGGTGACGCTCGCCCCGCCGTCGGATCTGAACTGTTCGGAGAGGCTGATAAGGTGTTTACGGTCAACAAGTGTCCCGATAAGAGCGAGCTGCGCAAGTTCGGCTGGGCGATGCTGGTCGGATTCGGGGTACTCGGCGTGGTCGTGTGGGCCTTTCCCTCGTTTAACGCCTGGCGGACCGGGGAGCCTCTTCCACCCCTAGCCTGGTCGAGTAGCGGCGCCCAGGTGACGGCGCTTTGCCTGTGGGCGGTGGGCTTCTCCATGTGGGCTGTGTCCATGCTGACACGGTCTTTGGCCCGCGCGGTCTACGTGGCCTGGATGTCGGGGGCGATGATCCTCGGAACGATAGCGTCGACGGTCCTGCTGACGGTTTTGTTCGTTTGTCTGCTGCCGGTCTTTTCCCTGGTGGTGCGGATCGGTGATCCTTTGCGGAAGAGGATCTCCACGAGAGAAACGTACTGGGAGGACTATAGGCCCTACGAATCCACGATGGAGCGGATGCGCAGGCCCTTCTGACAGTGGTGTGACAAAGATCGTCTTTGTCCTCGGATGCGAGATCATCTGCCGTGAACGTTCTGGGAATTTCCTGTTACTACCATGACGCCGGTGTCGCCCTGGTGCGCGACGGCGAGCTCATCGCCGCGGCGGAGGAGGAGCGATTCAACCGCAAGAAGCATTTCAGCGACTTCCCGGAGCAGGCCGTACGCTACTGCCTCGCCGAGGGAGGGATCACCATCGATGAGGTGGATCACATCGGCTTCTACGAGAAGCCGTTGGTCAAGTTCAACCGCATTCTGGAAACCATTCTCGCCTGCTGGCCGCGGACCTACGGTCCGTGGCTGACGGCAATGCCTCTCTGGCTGGGGCACAGGCTGCGTATCGGTAACGAAATCCAGGAGAAGCTGGGCACCGACAAGGACATACTCTACTGCCAGCATCACCTCTCCCACGCCGCCAGTGCCTTTCTTGTGTCACCGTTTCGGGAGGCGGCGATCATCACCGCCGACGGCGTCGGGGAGTGGACCACCACGAGTTGGGGCGTCGGCCGGGATACCCGCATCGAAATGCGCAAGGAACTCCGTTTCCCGCACTCGGTGGGCCTGCTGTTCAGCGCGATCACCGCGTACCTGGGCTTTCGGATCAACGACGCCGAGTGGAAGGTCATGGGGCTCGCGCCTTACGGGAAGCCCACCCACCTCGACAAATTTCACGAGGTCGTGGACGTCAGGGAGGACGGCAGCATCCGCCTCAACCTCCGCTACTTCGCCCACAGTTACTCGACCACCCGGACGATCAGCCGTCACTGGGAGGAACTCTTCGGCGAGCCGCAGCGCAGGCCCGAATCCGAGCTCACCGATTTCCACCGCGACATCGCCCATTCGGGCCAGAAGATCGTCGAGGAAATCATGCTCAAGACCGCCGCCCACGTCCATCGCCAAACCGGGATGGACAATCTGTGCCTAGCCGGGGGCGTGGGACTCAACTGCGTGGCCAATTGGCGAATCCTCAAGGAGTCCGGCTTCAAGGAGATGTTCATTCAGCCGGCGGCGGGTGATTCCGGTGGTGCCCTCGGTACAGCCTTCTACATCTATAACTCGGTGCTGAACAATCCGCGCCGGTTCACGATGAATCACGCCTTGTGGGGGCCCTCGTTCGACGACGCCCGGATCAAAGCCGCCCTCGATCGGGCTGAGGCGGTGTACGAATCCGTCGATGACGAAGAGGAACTTCTCAAGCGTACCGCGGCCCTGATCGCCGACGGCCAGGTGGTGGGCTGGTTCCAGGGACGCCTCGAGTTCGGGCCTCGAGCCTTGGGGGCGAGGTCGCTGCTGGCCGATCCGCGAGACCCCAGAATGAAGGACATCATCAACGCCAAGGTGAAGTTCCGCGAGGCCTTTCGTCCCTTCGCCCCGGCGGTGTTGAAGGAGCGGGCTCATGAGTACTTCGATATGCCCGCGGGCATGGACGCACCGTTCATGCTCTTGGTTCCCGAGGTTCACAAGGACAAGCGGGCGGTCCTTCCCGCGGTCACCCATCAGGACGGGACCGGTCGCGTCCAAACGGTGACCGAGGAGCACAACGGCCGCTACTACAGGTTGATCCGGGAGTTTGGCCGGCTCACAGGTGTGCCGGTGGTCATCAACACCTCCTTCAATGTTCGCGGTGAACCGATTGTCTGTACGCCCGAGGACGCGTATGACACATTCGTCCACACCGGGATTGACGCCCTGGTGATGGGGAATATCATCGTGGTGCAGAAACCGGACCGGGTCGACTACGACGCCGGCCTGCGCCGAAGCGTGGAGCTGGAGGCGGGACTAGCCATAGCCGACAGCGTCACGATCCGATAACCGTAAACGGCTGCCCCGTGCTACCCTGCCCCGGCGTTTCGGCAGAGTTCCACCGCGGCCAGCGCGCTTCGAGGAGACCGTCAGGCGATGGCAAAGCAATCCTTAATCAGGGAGTTCCTTCTTTTCATCAGGCATGAGAAGAAGTGGTGGCTGATCCCCTTCCTCACCGTTCTGCTGATCGTTGGCGTGCTTCTGCTTGTGGTCAACTCCTCAGGAGCGTTCGCCCCGTTTCTGTATCCGTTGTTCTAATCCAGAGAGAAGGGGTCGGGAGTCGTTTTTTGACTCGACCCGTTTTCTCTCTCTATGGTCGTGAGGACTTCGTCAATACCGTCCTGGCCCACTCCCGCCCATCTGAGCGTATTCGCCAACTGCACGGCTAGCCGGTTGAGGTGCTCCCCGGTCATTGCGAGTTGTTCGTGGGGTCCGCCGGTGGACTGCCCGCTGGATGGCGCCGGCCCGCCCAGGGCCATCGAGAGGAATCGAACCTGGTGCTGACGCTGCCGGTTCATATCTGTTTTGGCGAAGTACCGTTTGAGCTGCGGGTCGCTCAGTACGCGGCCGTAGAATTCCTCGACGAGCGTTTCAATCGCCGTGTGCCCGCCGAGCCTCTCGTATAGCGTTGCGGCGATAGCCAGTCCCATAACGGGTCTCCAAAGGAATCACGGTCTGCCCCGCTTGCCCAAGAGCGTTGCCAAGAAGCGACCCCCGCTTTGGCGTCCATGACCGGGATCAGCTCCCGTGCTTGGAGAGAGTCTACGATATCGCCGTTTCGCCCCCGAGCAGGCGGGCGGTTTCCCATTTCGGGACCCAAGGTGAAGCTGGTACTTATACCAGATCCAGTTGTAGTTTGCCGTTACGTGCAGTCCCGAGCCGCGGGCTGTAGCCCGCCCGAAGCTTCATATGCCGCTCACACCCGCCTCCGGAATCGGCATTGTCAAACTGGACCTGGTATTATAGGCGGTACGGCAAGGGCAAAGGCCTTGGGTAACTCGGTCACGACCTGAGGGTATCGCTTCCTGCGAGCCTCCAAACCTAGATGACCGTGGGCGATTCCGGGCCAACGATCCGAACCGTCCCGGCGCGCCGGGATAAGGAAGCGGCCCGCCGACGTTCAGGTCGGCGGGCAAACGGGCACGCTGGTTCAGTGCCGTGTTTCACAAATATTGCGTCTATGCTGGGTGTATTGAACAACGGCTGCCGTGAGTGGAATGCCCACGCTCTCCACGACGATCCGCACGGGTTATCAATATACGCCCGCGGGCGTGGGCATGGCACCCGGCGATGGAGAGCGTCTTGACCTTGATAACGATATCGTACGGTCGCGATCGCGAACCCCGGACCCCAGTCGTCACGCGCCCCTTGTCGATGTTGATCGAAAGCACCTGCCCACGGCGGGCGTACGATCGACCTCGGCCCAGTGGCGCGCCGACGTGGAAGCTCTCAAGTACCTGGATCCAGCGCTTGGCCCACCAGCTCTAACCGAACCTGCCGCGCCTGGACTGTGCCTTTATACCGCCCTTGGCCCTCTCGGGCGTGGAGCGCGGGAAGAAGTCATTATACCGATGCGGTTGCCAGGATATTTGGAATCGCCCTCAGCAACCCCGTCCACGCGAAGACTGTCGAGTCCGCAGACACGACCTGCCCCACCAGCCCACAGGTGACGGCAACTCCGACATGGATCGTCCTGACGAGGCACACATGGGGTACAACTTGGAGACTCACCGCCCGGGCTTTGGTGGATACGGGCCACCCTTTTGGTGGTACGTACCTTTAACGACGTTTAGGGTCAGACCACCGACGGGTTTTCCCTCTTGACTGAGCGTGCTGAGCACGACGAGCATGTTCTCCCTGGCCTGAACTTTGTCCGGAATGTGCACCACGAGTCGGACCGTATAGCCCTCGCCCTTAGGACTCACTATACCGGAGAGCACCGCTCGCTCTCCCAGGACCCTGTAGCGGACGTTGGGAAGCGACTCCTCGAGCGCCTTGTAGTATTGACGTCCCATGGACTTTAGCTTGAGCATCGGTTCTTCGATTCTTTCGAGGCCTTTGGCTTGCGCGATGAGGCGCTTTTCGAGCCCCTTGGCAATTACCAGCTCCACCCTGGCCTGTTTGGGCAGATTCTCCGTCCGGATTTCAAAACCGAAGGGTTTCGTCGGGGCATCGGGCGGCGGAAGGATGCGGAATTCGAATCCGGCCGTGCTCGTGATGATGTCGAAGAAGTTGCGAAAGGCCGTGTTGTTGGATGTGTCGGTCTCGGCCGAGTTAGGTGGGCTGGGTGCCACAATACCAATACCGACGCACCAGTGAGTTCCTGTCGGTGTGGGGATATTCCAGTTTACGAGTCCGACGGCGGTATCGTGACCGGAGCCGCTGGGGCCCATTGTCGGCACGCGATAAGAGCCGATATAGGTGAAGTTCCCATCGCTGGGGTCGCCGTCACCGTTTGGGTCGAAACCCGTGATCCCGATCGTCGAGACGTCGGCGTAATAGAACTTGAGTTCGACGTTCGTGATGACCTGACCGCCGATGTTCCGCACGCGCGCGTACAAGTGGTTATTGCTGAGCGCCATCGGTGTGTCAGGCGTTCCGTCGTCGTCATTATCAACCCACATATCGACGCTGGTCCAGACGCTGGACGTACCGGTGATCGAGAGGTCATAGGGAGTGGTGCTGATCGTGTAGTTGATGGCGTCCAAGGCGTTGACTCGCCCCCAACCATAGGTGTTATCGGGGCCGGTGGCGCCCAGGTCGAGGGCGGTCTCCTCGATGATGTACTTGAGTTCATAGGGGCTAAGGCTGGGGTCCTTCTCAAGCAGCAGCGCTGCAACCCCTGCAACGTGTGGTGCCGCCATCGATGTTCCCGACCAGGTCGGCCCGTTGACGTACCCCCCCCCGTTCTTGGTAGATGTCACTGACACGCCCGGGCCCGAGACGTCCGGCTTGAGCAGGCCCGGCGGCCAGGGATAATCGAAGAATGGACTCACAGTCTGCCAGGTAACCGGCCCGGTGTCACTGAAGCCGGCTATCGTATCCGTATTGTCTGTTGCGCCCACCGTCAGCGCCAATGGAACGCGGGCGGGGGTTATCACATTGTTCGGGGCACCGACACTGCTCCATCCATTCCCGGCAGCGACGACAAACAACACGCCCCCATCCATGAGGTTGTGGACGTTGTTCCGCCACGTTTGATAGTCCGGGGCGAATGAGGCCGTCCAACCTGAGCTGAAATTGATGATGTCAGCGCCATTGTCCAGCGCGTACTGCATTCCCTCCCAGCACTCCTGCTCGGTGGACAGAACGGCGGTGTTGCTCTCACGAAGGGCCATGATCCGCGCCCCCGGAGCAACGCCGACATTCGTGCCACCGCTACCATCACCGGCCACCGTGCCGGCCACGTGTGTGCCGTGTCCGGTAAAGTCGTCCGGGTCGTTGTTTCCGGCGCCGGAGAGGGTCCAGCCCACAACATCGTCTACGTACCCGTTGCCATCATCATCGACGCCGTCGGTATCCGCAGCGGTGAGCCTTCCGTCGCCGTCGATGTCTTCGGGCGTGTTGATCCACATCCGGTTCACCAGATCAGCGTGATCGTAGTCCACACCTGTGTCCAGGATGGCGACGGTCACTCCGTCCCCGGTGTAACTCGTAGGCGTGAGGCTCCAAACGTCGTCGGCATTGATCTGCGTTACACCCCAGGGTATCGCTCCCTTGACCGGGCGCGGGATGTCCAAGTGAATAGACTTGATCTCCTTGAAGGCCGTCAAACGCCTGATCACCGACTTGGGTGCTTGCACTCCGACGACGTTGCAGAGCCACAACGCTCGGACGTTCCGAACTTGTTGCACTTTCTCCATCCCGCGCAGAAAACCGACCACCTGCCTCTGATCCGCTCGGGCAACTCGCTTGAGTTCGGAGATGAGGAGCCGGCGCTGTTCCCGCTTCCGTTCGAGCCGCTTGTCGGTCTTGATCCGCGAGAACACGCGGATCTTATCCTCCTCCGTCAACTGACGTCCGAGGATCACTACGACCGAAACGAACTCGTCATCGCGCGCCGTTCCCAGGTACTGCGACAACGGCGCCTCGATCTTACTCTCGTCCGCAACAACATTCCTGGGCGGGAAAGGTGCTTGGATCTCTACACGTTCGACTCGTTTGGTCGGCTGGCAGCCAATCGGAATCGAAAGAACTAGCAGGGGCCCCAGGACCCGACCGAGCTGCACGACAGCTCCTGCATCAAAGGGGCGGTAACGGCGGATTGCGTGTGAATCCCTCATAATCATATCCTCCCAGTTAACCAGTGTGACCTTGACCTTGTCATAGACGATACACGTGCGAACTACCACTAGCCACCTCGGCGCCCGAGCTTAACGGGTGATCTTCGTCTGTCCTTGCAGCCACACGGATCGGACCGCGCCCGACGTGATCCAGGCCGGGGCGACTGCAGCGGCGAACGTAGTCTACCATGGTGCGTCGACCGTGAGAGTCACCTAAACAGCCTGCAAATGGATCCCAAACATGTGGGTGCGGGTACGTAAGTCGGGGCTTGCCCGATGTAGCCCAACGCCGGAACACTTGACGCGCGGGGCACGCACGACTCCTGGGAATCCTACCGTGCGACCGCCTCATTCCGTAAAGGGGACGAGTTCCCTCAGCCCGGCCGTTGACAGCTCGGTGAGCCAGCCCGCGCCGGTGCCGACCACCGGAAACCAGACTTCCGCCGTGGGTTACGAAGCTTCTCGCGGAACCAGACGCGTTTGAAGCCCGCCCTCGGTTTCCTGCTTGCCTGGTAGGTACCCTATAGATTCCCGTAGCGGGTGTGTCAAGCTGGAACTTGGGCCAATCACGCTTTTTTCCTCGCCGTGGGCGACCCGGCGTGCCATGCTGTGTGGCACTGTGACCCGGTTCATGTTAGCGTCCACTTAGGCCACCACCGAATCATGCGCAAGGGCATAACACGGCGACATGGGCCGCAGGGCTGACTCTACCGGTATCGGCCCGGACGGCACGCCCTACGCCTGGAAACCCTACCGGGCGACGTCCTCTTTGCGTAAGGCGAAGAAGTTCCTTCAACTCGGCCGGTGAGAGCTAGGTGAGCCAGCCGTACTGGCTGGAGAGGATCCCGTTGAACGTGCAGCAGCTGACCGTGGGGGTACCGGATTCGGTGAGCATGCCCGCGCCGTCGGAATGTGGGGCGGTTCGGTCCGCGTAGCCAGCGGAGATGGTGAAGCCGTCGAGGAGGGCCGACGAATCGGCCCCGCTCCCGGTCACCAGGTGGTAGCCGTTGTCAGACGTGCTCCCGCAGGCGTCGCAGCACAGAAACCATGCAAAGACGCCGCACGCGCCATCTCACTAGGTTTCGCAGCAACTGGGGCGCTGCCCACAAACGCACACCGCCCACTATGGCCGCCCGCCTTCAGCAGTAAACGGTCTGCGCCCGAAACAGACCAACAGGCCGGAGCATAGCAGGAGCGTCATAACGATGAAGCCCCACTCGGACACCGTGGGGATAGCGTTCGCCTGACATTCGTTGTTCACACACTTCAGATCGCCGGGACACTGGCTGTCGTCCGTGCAGCAGTCGGGGAACTTATCGCTCATATCGCAGGTGTTGGTCGCCAGATCGCAGAAGCTGTCAAAGCACTTCGGATCCGGCGGGCACTGGGCGTCCGTGGTGCAGCAGTCGGGCACGTTCTTGTTGCAGGTGTTCGTCACCAGATCACACGTCTCGCACTTGCCGCACTGGGCGTCCGTGGTGCAGCAGTTGGGCACGTTCTTGATGCACTCGCCGGAGGAGTCACACGTCTCACATTTTCCGCACTTCGAATCGGACGGTTCGCAGGCTCCGTTCACGCAATCCTCGCATCCGACGCACTTCGCTTGGCTATCTACGCAGACTCCGCCCACGCAATCCTCGCATCCGATGCACTTCGACTGGCTATCTACGCAGACTCCGCCCACGCAATCCTCGCATCCGATGCACTTCGCCTGGTTATCTACGCAGACTCCGTTCACGCAATCCTCGCATCCGACGCACTTCGCCTGGTTATCTACGCAGACTCCGTCCACGCAATCCTCGCATCCGAAGCACTTCGCTTGGCTATCTACGCAGACTCCGCCCACGCAATCCTCGCATCCAACGCACTTCGCCTGGCTATCTACGCAGACTCCGTTCACGCAATCCTCGCATCCGATGCACTTCGCCTGGTCATCTACGCAGGCTCCGTTCACGCAATCCTCGCATCCGACGCACTTCGCCTGGTTATCCACGCAGGCTCCGTTCACACAATCCTCGCATCCGACGCACTTCGCCTGGTTATCTACGCAGGCTCCGTCCACACAAGCCTCGCATCCGACGCACTTCGCCTGGTTATCCACGCAGGCTCCGTTCACGCAATCCTCGCATCCGATGCACTTCGCCTGGTTATCCACGCAGGCTCCGCCCACGCAATCCTCGCATCCGATGCACTTCGCCTGGTTATCTACGCAGACTCCGTTCACGCAATCCTCGCATCCGACGCACTTCGCCTGGCTATCTACGCAGGCTCCGTTCACACAATCCTCGCATCCGATGCACTTCGCCTGGTTATCCACGCAGGCTCCGTTCACACAATCCTCGCATCCGACGCACTTCGCCTGGTTATCTACGCAGACTCCGTTCACGCAATCCTCGCATCCGAAGCACTTCGCCTGGCTATCTACGCAGGCTCCGTTCACACAATCCTCGCATCCGATGCACTTCGCTTGGCTATCTACGCAGACTGCGTCCACACAATCCTCGCATCCGACGCACTTCGCCTGGTTATCTACGCAGACTCCGCCCACGCAATCCTCGCATCCGAAGCACTTCGCCTGGTTATCTACGCAGACTCCGTCCACGCAATCCTCGCATCCGAAGCACTTCGACTGGTCATCTACGCAGACATTGTCCACACAATCCTGGCATCCCGTGCACTGGTCCTGACTCGTGCAGCAGTCGGGGAACTTGTCGCTCAGTTCGCACGTGTTGTTCAGTGTGTTACAGAAGCTGTCGAAGCACTTCGGATCGGGCGGGCAATCGTCGTCGCTGTCACAGCAGCCCGCGATCGGCTCGCAACCGTTCGTGGCCAGGTTACAGAACTCGCACTTGGCCGGGCAATCGGAGTCGCTATCGCAGCAGTCCGGCAGCGGCACGCTGTTGCACGTATTGGCCGCCAGGTCGCAGAAGTGGTCCGTGCATTTCTCATCGGGCGGGCAGTCGACGTCCGAAGCACAGCAGCCGGCGATCGGATCGTTCGAGCAGGTGTTGCTGGTCAGATTACAGACGTCGTCCGTGCACTTGCTCCCGTCGTCGCAGTCGGCGTCCGAAGCACAGCAGCCGGCGATCGGATCGTTCGAGCAGGTGTTGCTGGTCAGATCACAGACGTCGTCCGTGCACTTGATCCCGTCGTCGCAGTCGGCGTCCGAAGCG
>SDBU01001094.1_pt1 | contig 39880 bp, 25 predicted proteins | sample 2277071 | NCBI WGS metagenome assembly SDBU01 (sample SAMN10397929, study PRJNA504765) | marine sediment metagenome | isolation source: marine sediment core GS08_GC12, 126 cmbsf | place: Arctic Ocean: Gakkel Ridge, Loki's castle | collected 2008 | reverse complement strand
AGCTACACCCGAAACCACAACGCCGCCGCCAAGACCGGCCATCGAAAGACAACGCTCAAGAAGCTACGAGAACGCGGCATCGATCTGGCCCACATACGGGCTTGTGTAGGAAGTGACTTTGCGCTGTAGTGTTAAGCGCAGAAGGAATGCGCGGTTTCTGGCTACAGTGTGAGCGAGACACCGAGTAGATCGAGTGCGCGGGTTTGCGAAGCGGTGGGCTGGGTCAGAAGGTAGAACTCGTCGGGCGAGTCGCGAACTCTCACACGGTTCTTGGCCAGCGTGCCGAGGTCTTCAAGCAGCGTACGGAAGCTGTGGACGGGAGCGTCGTCATCGGTTCGTTTGGTTTGGTCTTTTCTGGCAGCAGCTTCTGAACGCGGCGCTGGTGAGACGATCGACTTGCGCTCGCCCTCCGTTTGTTCCCTCTGATGGTCGTCGAAGAGAATCGGCGCTAGCTTTTGCCGCATGTGCCACTCCACGTAGTAGGCCAACATGCAAAGGAACACGTGCGCCCGGATGCGCTCGTCGAGCCAGTGGTAGATGGGACGGACCTTCAGGTCAATGGTCTTGAGACTGCGAAACGCTCGCTCGACTTTCGACAGGTCCTTATAGGCTCGCACAACATCTTCCGACCCCATGGTTTCCGACTTAACCGATGTGCGAATCACGTACATACCGTCCAATGCAGCTTCGTCGGCGATCTTCTTTTCGTCCCGTTTGTACGAGAACTTCTTGTCAGTGATCTCAAGCACGAAGTGTTTGCCAACCTTGAATCGATCGCGGACCTTGCCGACACGAATGCCGATCTTGTCTGCGCCCTTCAGTGGCCGTTTCGCCCGGCACGTCGCGGCCACGATCTTGTCCAGTTCCTCTTCCGTTGCCGCCAACAGCTCTTTTCGCTTGCGAGCGCGTTCGTCGGCCAACAGCGGATTGCGGCACACAATCAACCTTTCATTCGGGAAGTCAGGCGAGCTTACGGTCGCCAAGTCATGCGTATCAAACAACGACCGCTGAACAACACCATCTGAAGCCAGTTTCTTGATGGCGTCGGCGCGCAGGGCGGTTATCCAGTCCAAGCCATCGACGCCTCGTAATTCCTCGTCAATTCGCTTGCTAGTGATCATGCCGCGGTCGCCTACCCACACCACGCGCTTAATGCCGAATCGCTGGCGGACCTTTTTGATCTGCGCACTGAATGTGGTGGGATCAGTCGTGTTGCCTTCAAACACCTCGACCGTAATCGGGCATCCCTCGGCGTTGCACAGCAAGCCATAAACAATCTGGGGGAATCCCCGCTTGCGATCGCGGTTGTATCCAAATTTCACTAATCTTGAGCGACGCCCGGTGTAATAACTGCTCGAAACGTCGTAGAGCACGAGTGTTCCGTCGGCCAGGTGTTTTTTCGCAAGCTTATTCTCGATGCGCCGCTGCCTTTTGCCCAGCCAATCCAGCGCCTCGTACAGTTCGTCCTCGTGGACATTTTGGATTCTCAGTTCCAGGGACAAGCTCGTGGTGGCCGTTTCATCCTGTAAGGCGCGTGACGTGGCCAACTTGGACGCGGCGGCAATCACTCGAGCTGTGATCATGGCAACGACCAAGTCTCGCTGTCGAGAAGGGCGTGACGCGAGGATGTTGTCCAGCCCGAGGTCCTGCAGGGATCCCAAGACGGCCGCGACATGCCCGTGAGGGAGCGTGCGTACGATGTCCCACTGGTCGGCGACCTGCGGCATTTCACCACGGAGTCGCCGCCGGATGGTGTCGATCAGGTCCGGCGGAAGATGGGAGAGATTCCCGAGTGTCTGATGCTTGACCTTGCCGCCCTCTCGGTAGGATCGTCGCAGCAGGTGGGTTGTGTAGACTTTCCCATTGTACTTGCGCTGCGTCGTGGCTACATGCACTGCTCCATTTCTTCTTGCCATACCTATAATATACAGGCGTCTGCGTCCTTGTCAAGTATTCTTTATATCTTTTCGTGGCTACCTTTCTGCAAAGTGAAAAACCACCTAAGTGCTTATCGATTCGGTAGTTATGCCAAGAAAGGGGTCAAATAAGGGCAGAAGTTCCGCCTAGCGGGTGGGTTCAGGCGGGAGTGAAAACGACGTAACCCACGAAGAAAGCTCGACTTACGTCGAGCTTATCTTTAGGTCCTTATAGCGGGGGTCCTCTTCGAGCCTACGACCACCTCGTTACGAAGGCTGTGAATTTCTTCAAATCACAGGCTCCACTCGGGTTCACGACGGGGTGGTCGCAGGTTCGTAGCGAGTGGCTCGGGGGTCCCTAGCGGGTGGTTTCGGGCGGGAGTGAAAACGACGTAACCCACGAAGAAAGCTCGACTTACGTCGAGCTTATCTCCAGGGGTTTATAGCGGGGGCTGGACTCGAACCAGCGACCTCCGGGTTATGAGCCCGACGAGCTGCCAACTGCTCTACCCCGCAGCCATTGTGTGGGACGGTAGTGGGCGGGTGCGGTGATGTCAAGGGCGTACGGTGAGGTTTCCTTGTGGCTGCACGCAACGCCCGGGGGCGGCCCTGCACGTGTTGCGTACCTCCATGGACACAGCCGAAATGGTTCGCTTTGAGCCGGACAATCTTCTGCCTTTTGCCGTCCCGCCTTTGGCGGTGTTCGCCTGCGTTTTTGTGGCCCGATCCGACCGGCTCAAATGCGCCCCCGGTGGATCACCATAGCTTGCACTCGCGCAGCCGCTGGTCACTCCCGTTTTCGGGGCTGGCCGGGCAGCTCTCGCCGCGCGACTCGGGCCTGTTTCTTATCTTCCATCCGGTCAACACTTCCGCGAGGTGCATCACGTTGTACGTCAGCGCCGGCCACAACGCGATGCAACGCACTTTGCTTAGACCAGTTCCAGTTGGAGGATGCCGATTGCGGTGGTGGGTGTGAACGGCATTTGTAGCTTCGCGCAGGCTGAAGCCTGCGGCTCAGGATCGTGCGTAACGGCAAACTCAAACCGGATTTGGTCTGACATGGCCAGGCCGCTGCCTCCCGCGCGGCAAGACGGGCGCCAACCCGAGGAATCGCGGGAGTAGAAGATGCGAGAACGGAATCTCGCACCAGCGTAGGGTGGTTGGCCACCATGTTCGTCCGCGACAGTGCAAATGGTGGGCGATGTCCACCCTACGCAGCTCGCGAATCCGCCGTCGCAGGCCACCGGCGAAGAGGATCTTTGCCCTCTCGTGGTGAACCGGGTGTTCAAGGACAAGCCTACTGGGGAACGAACGAGCCGAGGAGGGCGGAGAGATCGTCGAGGTCCACGTCCGCGTCGGAATCTCGATCGAAAGCCCACAGGCAGTCGGCAGCCGAGACACCCGGCATGGCCGGGTCGGGCGAGTGGCCGGGTCCGGCCAGGCAGTCCACCAAGATCGCGAAGTCGTCCAGGTCCACGTCGCCGTCGTCATCGGCGTCGGCAGGCATCCCGCTGCGCACGGTCAGAAACGGCTTCGTTTCCGGCGCCGAGTCAAGGGCGTCGATGAACACCTGGTTGATAGCATGCGGCGTATCGGGATCGATCTGAAAGCGAAAGGCCACCATGTGGCTACCGTTCAACGCCCCGGTCACGAGTTGGCTGACGTCTATGGTCAAGGCGGTCGGTGCCTGCATGGGTGTCACGGTGAGAACCCCCTGCAACGCTGTGGGCTCGGCGGAGAAATCGTCCGGCGACCCGATCAGATCGGCGGGGTAGGAGTACACCTGCAAGGTTACATCCGGAAACGGCACGGCGCCGGCTCCGCGGGTGGTGAGCGTAAGCGTGGCGCTTATCGGTGTCTCAATGCTCAACCCGCCCAGGTCGTACTCACACACCATGCGGTGCTCCACGGTGCTTGCCGGCGTCTGGGTCGCCAGGGTTACGGCACCGGAGAATCCCCCCGGTCCGAACATCCAGTTCCAACCGTCCGCGACACCGTCAAAGCTGCCGAAGATCCCACCATCCACCAGGGTGCCGCCCGCGGTGGGGTAGACGATCTCGGAAGCCCGGGTCGGCAGGGCGGCGAGCGCCAAGACGGCGACCAGGGCAGCGCACCGCGGGATCGTGGTTAGACACGCCATTATTTCACCCATCCGACTACCCGTGTAAAAAGAAACCTCTAGGAATTACGAATTACGAATTACGAACCGTTGCGGTGACGTTTCGCGGGTTTCCGGACCGCGTTCGTAATTCGTAATTCGTAATTCGTCATTCGTGACACTCCAGGCACTCCTTGGGCCACAGATCGAGCCACTCGCGGTAGTAGCGTGAGACACTGGGCAACGGCGGATCATTCTCCTCCCCGAAGGCCTGAGGGTGGCAGGTGTGGCAGTGAAGATCCCCCCCCTCATCTTCGTAATAGGCGTAGGCGTCACTGCCGATGTAGCCGTACTCCCAGTCGGTCTCGCCGTCGTTGTAGACACCGTAAGTGATGTCCAGGTCGCGGGAGGTCATCGCGATTGTCGGGTCGCCGTTTGCGTCGCGGGTACCGTGCGGATTGTGGCATGTCACGCACGAAAAGCACGAGTCAAAATCAACATGATCTTGGTCGATGTTCCAACCGGCATACTCCAGGCCTGTATGGCGCCAGTGGGCATTGACCGGCGCCCATGACGTCGTCCACCCCCAGCCCCACTCCAGATCGTTCCGGTAGTTGGTCTGGGCCACGCCTTCTGGAAGTTGCAGGTAGTCCGGCGGGGGGGGGAAGGGGTCGTAGTTGCTTGGCACACCCAGGAGTTTGATCTCGTCATGGCACTCGAAACAGAGCCTGAAGTCGTCTGCGGTGTAGGCGGCGCACTCACGTGGAACCTCGAGTGCCCTCTCTCCGTCGATGCGCCGCAGCCGGTAGCCGTTGTTGTACGCCTCCCGATCGAGCTCCCGCTCTTCGGGACACTTGCAGTCCCAGCCAGGTGGGCAGTCGACGGGGCAAAGCGGGAACCGCTCGCTGAACGTTACTTCGACACCGTCCGTGTGGGAGAGCGTCGGATCGTGACAGTCCGTACAGGCGACGTGGTTTACTCCATGACCGTCCACGATGTCGCCCCAGGTCTCGTTATCCCCGGCCACCGGCGGGGCGGTGACCCCATTGACCTCGGCACCTTCAGTATCGTGATCGTGGCAGCCTGCGCACCAGTAGAACTTCTCCGGCTTGAGCACATCCCCGTCGTATACACCGTCCAGCCAATTGACCTTCGCCCCGATCTCCGGATCGTTGACGCCGTTAAGCGGTCCTCCCACGCCGTGGCAGGTGTCGCAGACGTCCGTCTCCGTGAGGTCGATATCGCCGTCGCCGTTGTCGTCCGAACCCGAGACGAAGCTGACCACCGCGTTCATGTGGGTTTCGCTATCCTCAGAGGCATGGCAGGTGCCGCAGTCGGCGATGCCCGGGCCGTTGACCCCGGTCATGTGGACCTCGTGGGCGGCGGCCTTATTAGGGAATTCCGTCCCGTCGGGCGGTTCTGCGTGACACAAGGTGCAATCCGCGGCGGACGGCAGGAAGCCGCTGCCATGAGGATGGCACGCCGTGCACCGCACGTCCGCGTAATGGGTGTGATCCTCCTCCGCACTGTTGCGGTGGTAGGCCGTAGTCGTGTGGCAGACCTCGCAGAGGCCATCGTAAGTCGGCGGGTCGCAGACGCTGTGAACATAGTCTCCCCGTCCGTTGCAGGAGCCCTCACCTTCCACGAAGGTCACCGGGGCCCCGTCGATTTCCCGGGAGATCAGGGCGATGTTTTCGTTGCCCACGTCGTGAGTGTAGTGACACTCGACGCAGGGCGGTCGCCACTCGCCCTGTGCATCGTGGATCGTGTGCTGCGTATGGCAAGCCCGGCACAGCGTCTCATCGTTGACCTGGCGGAGCAGCATGCCGTCTCCGTCGCCCCCGTTGACTCCGCCGGAATCAGCCCCATGAACGCCGTGGCAGGTCATGCATTCGACCATGCCGTCCTTGATGAACAGCGGGCCAAGCTCGCCGCCTGCGGGGTATTCGCCCTCACCCGCCGGATACACGAAACCCACGGGATGAGAACCGCCCTCTCCCGGTCCAGTGTCGCGCGGGGCGTGGCACTCCTTGCACATGGCGTCCCCGTCGTTGCTCACCCGCAGGTATGGCGAGGCGGTCTCGGAGTTGTGCTGATCGTGACAGGTCGAACATTTGATGTTGCCGTCGCCGTTGCACGGATGCTGCTCGCAATCGAGGTGCTGGTCCATGGGGCCGCCGGGCGTGGGCCCATCCGAGTCGGCCAACGGATTCACCGCCGCAACTCCCCAGGCGTGCGAGCGGCCGCGACCGTCAGCGGCTGCGGGGTTCGTTTCGTAGGGATCGGCCAAGTCGCGCTCATTGAGGAACCTGTTCAGCGCTCGACCACCGACGTTGTGGCAGGACATGCAGAGCACAGGCTGGCCCTCGAGGCTGCCCCCCTGAGCGCCGGGCTGACCTGTAATCGTGTGACAAACCTTGCAGATATCTGTCCTCTCCTCGACCCAATGGGGCCCGTCTAACGAGGTTTCCCGGGGCCCGCCGCCGCGGCCCGGCTCGCCGGGATTCTCCTCTGCCAGCCACAGGTCGCCCGTCGTCGATCTGCCACCGGCACCACCACCGCCTCCTCCTCCCCGGTCCGTGGTGTCGTAAACCTCCACACTCGAGGTGTTGGTGCTCGCGACGTACAAGCGCGATCCGTCGTAAGCCACGGCCAAATCGCACGGAACCCGCAGCTCACCCGGGTCGTACCCGTACTCCACGACCTTGCCGAGTTCGACGCCGGTTGGGTCAAACACGCGCACGGTGCCCATCAGAGCGTCGGTGACGAAGATCCGTCCGCCGGCGTCGACCGTGACCCCTTGAGTCCGCGGCATCCAACCTTCCTCGCCGCCGCCCTCCGCGGGCTTCATCCGATCACCGAACTGCATCAGGAACACGCCGCTGGTGGTGAACACCACCAACCGGTACATGTCGTGATCCGCGATGATGATGCGATCGCGCGGCTCATCCACGGTGATTGCGCTGGGATAAACGAACTGGCCGGGCCAGTTTCCACGCGACCCGAGGGTGAGGGCCAGGCTGCCGTCACTCTCAAACGCGTAGATCCTGTCCGCCGGTGAATCGACGACATAGATCCGCCCGGTGTCCGTCGCGATGTCGATGTCCGTGGGGCCTACGAAGGAGACTTGCGGATCGTCCTCACCCAAATGCCCCAGCAAGCTGAACTCGCTGTCGTAGATCGCGACGTTGGGTCCATCGCGCAGGGAAACGAAGATTCGGCCGTCGGGGTGGACTGCCACACCTATGGGCACCTCCGGCACGGGCCAGGTATCCAGCAAGCTGCCGGTAGCGTCGAAGCGGGCGATGTGCCGGTTGAGCGGATCAGTTACGAAAACGGAGTCGTCCGGAGCGATGGCCAGCCGGGCCGGGCCACGAAGCTGCTCCGTCAAGGAGCCCAGATGCCCCAGCGGCTCCATCTGCCCGACGGACATCAGGCCGATAATCATGGCACCGATTATGCCCACGCTTCACCACCCAATGAGTTGACGCTCACTCGCACGAGAGGATCACCCCCGGTCTCCTCGTGCTGTCCCCTTACCCTGCGCGAGTATACCGCGCCGGCCGCCGTTGTTCAACCCACAGCGGTGCGGGCGGGTATTCCGGCACAGCCGGTCGTCCATGGCGATCGCGACTGACGCCGTTTATCGGTACGCGCATCCTGGTCTGGCCGGCGGAGGCGCCGCCGACTCGGGCGATCCCTGGTCCACGATTCTCAAGAATGGAAACGGGCGGCCCCCGTGCAGCATGGCTGCATCCCGCGTGCCACATAGACACGCAATCGTGGGTTTACGGCCGAAGGTCGAAGCGTGAAGGGTGAAGGGTGCGGCGTGAAGGGCGAAGGGTGCTATAGCCCGCTTCCCGAGTCAAGGCCAGAGGTCGAAGTTCAAAGGCCAAGAGTCGCAGGTCGCAGGTCGCAGGTCGCACGCCGAAGGTCGAAGGTCCAAAGTCGAAAGGCTGACCTTCAATGTCCGACCTTCGATCTTCTTGCCTTAGGTGCCCCACAAACCTGCCGATCAGTCCTGGGAGGCCTGGCTGAGGCAAGTGTGATTCTCACCGCCGGGACCAGGACCATTCTGGAAGACTCGGATGACCCCGCCGTCTAACTTCGGGCGCCCTGTCACGCGACCGACGTGGGTAACCGCGGGCCTGCTGGCCTTGCTTTGCGTTACCGGACTCGGGTGGGGTTTGGAAAGCTCGACGGTAGCAGAAAACATGCGTGAATACGGTCCGGGAATCGCCAATCATCCGGTCGGGGTCATCCCCTCGGCAGCGGTCACCGTGCCCCCGAGTTGGCCCCTTGACGACGACGGTGCGATCACCTGTTTTACCTGCCATACCGCGATCCAACTTGGCACCGAGTATTCAGGGCCCGGGCTGCGTGATTTCGACTCAGAGGCTGCCCAGGCAACCCGACGTGAGGGACCGGTTTTCAACCGGTTCTGCGCGAAATGTCATAGCCGAGGCGAGCGGCGCAGCTCCGGGTCGATGCATTGGCTGGGGTTTGGCGTTGCCCACGTGCTGAGCCACCGAAAGAACCATCGCGACGACGGAAGAACACTCGATTCCCATACGCGCCAATGTTTGTCGTGCCACGACGGAGCCAGCGCGACGGAATCCACCAGCACGACTCCGTGGAGCCGGCCGCGAGGCTACCTGGGTGATCATCGAGTCAATCATCCCGTCGGCGTCCGATACGGTTCTCTGTCACGTCCAAAGGATCTTGCCCCGCTTCGCCCGGTAAGCCTGTTGCCGCGGGGAGTCGCTCTGCCGGACGGCAAAGTGGGCTGCATTTCGTGTCACAACCTCTATGCGGGAGAGAAGTACCTCCTGACCGTGCCGATTCAAGGCTCCGAACTTTGCCTGACTTGTCACGACATGAGATGACCCATTCCCACCGATGAGAAGACCGGCGGTACCTTTCCGCAATCCACGCCCGCCCTGAGTGTAGCGAAGGACGGGGTAGCCCCGAGTCCCTCTCAAATCCGAGAGTAACGCCCTGAGTTTCTTACCCGTTGGAAACCGGTTCCTGGGGTTTCGACCGGCTGCAAACCGGTCCCACACGTGGGGTCCGCCGGTGGGCACAACTCGAGTGACGGGGTAGACGGCACAGTCGTGCTGGACGTTCATCGCTGGATATAGCGCTTGAGACGGCCCGGAGGGGCTGGTATAATGGGTGAACTTGGAGCCTATGGTTGCACGGACCGCGTGTGGGGTTATCCGCGGTGATGTGCGAGCACGCGTGGTTGCCACCGCACAGACGCCGCGCTTGGGACCAAGGGTTCGACAAAGGAGGCCACCATGTTGCGCGCCACGATCATTCCGCTTGTTGTTGTGCTAGCCGCCTTGCGGGTGGCTGCGTTTGGGGGAATCGAGGGCACCGGGCACGATTTCTCGAACGAGGCCTGGAGCGAAGGGCGGATTTGCCTGCCGTGTCACGTCTCCCACCATGCACTGACCAACGAGGACGGCAGCAGCATGGTCCTTTGGAACCATACTATCACCACCGAGACATTCGTGATGTACGCTCCGTTCTTCGAGGAGCGGACGGACCGTGACCTGGATGAGCAGCCGGGCGGGCCCAGCAAGCTGTGCCTGAGCTGTCATGACGGCGCGACCGCTGTCGACTCGTACGGCGGTGGGCCGGAGTCCCCGTCGGTGTACGCGGAGACCACTCTCGGTACGGATCTGCGGGATGATCATCCGATCGGGGTGCAGTATCCGTCGGACGGCTACCCCGGGTACCACCCGAAGGCAAACCTGCCGCCAATAAAACTGGTGTCCTGGGGCGACAAGATCGACCGCGTCGAGTGCACGTCCTGCCATGATCCGCACTCCGACGACTTCGGCATGTTTCTCCTCATGGACAATACCGGCGACGCGCTGTGTCTGCAGTGCCACGACAAGTAGAACGGCCTGGGAAGGTCTGAACGGTTGAAGGTTGAGGGCTAACAGCTAACAGCTACGCAACGAAGGACGGGCAAGCGATGAAGAGTGCAGCGGGGCGACTTGGGGCGGGATTTGTGGCTGTGCTAGCCGGTGCGGCGATGGCACAGGACATGTCCAAGATCGAGAATACACCACACAATATGGGCAACCTTGATGTCTGGGGCGTGGTCATTCCCGATAACCGTGTGTGCCTGCCCTGCCACACGCCGCACAACTCACAGACTGGTGAAGACGGCGGAAGTATGGTGTTGTGGAACCATGCCTTGACCACGCAGACATTCGAGATGTACACCACTCAGGCGGGTAATCAGGGCGGTCAACCGGAAGGGGCCAGCAAGATGTGCCTGAGCTGCCACGACGGGGCGACGGCCATTGACGACTTCGGGGGTAATGACGAGTGGTTCAATGACGTGAAGATCCCCGCGGATCGGCCCAGCAACACCGGGACCGACCTGAGTGACGACCACCCGATCGGCATTGAGTACCCTCCGCCGGGCTTGCCGGGGTACTTCGACAAGAGTACATTCGAAGGGGTGAGGGTGGTAACTATTAACGGAGTTGATCGTGTGGAATGCACGTCCTGCCACGATGCCCACGATAACTCACTTGGGATGTTCCTTCGACAGACGGTGACCGGGAGCGCGATTTGCCTGGAGTGTCACGATAAGTAGCTGCGCCGGGAGTGGATGCAAGAGGCGTATCTCCTGCGAGGTTGGCCAATGGTAGCGCGGCGGAAACGTGCATTCGTGACCGGCATCGCCTTCCTGACTCTGGTCCTGGCTTTGGGGTGCAATACCGGGCGCGGCCCCCGAGGCCCATTGCTGTTATTCCCGTCTCCCCCGGCCGAGCCCAGGGTCCAGTTCCTGACCTGGGCCAGCAGCGCTGAAGAGGTTGAGGGTCCGCTAAGCAGTGTCGTCAAGCTGGCGTTCGGTGATCAACCCGTCGAACGTCTGGCGATCCGCAAGCCCTATGGCGTGGCGGCCCGCGACGGCGTCGTATACGTGTGCGACACGAAGATACCGGGCCTGTGTCGTCTGGATTTTGGGAACCGGACCTTTTCTTTGCTCGGCGTTAGTGGGCCGGGACGGCTTCGCAAGCCGATACATCTTCTCATCGATCCGGCGGGCTACAAGTTTGTTGCGGACGCGGAGCGCAAGCAGGTGGTCATCTTCGGGCCTGATGACGCGTACGTGACGGCCTTTGACGTCCCCAAGCCAAGCCATCCCGTCGACGTGGCAATGTGGGGAGACGAACTCTACGTGCTGGACAACGACGAGTCTTGCCAGATCGTGGTCATGGATCGCAAGACGGGGGCCGTGCTTCGCACGCTGGGTGGGCCGGGCGAGGAGCCCGGGCAGTTCAGAATCCCCAACAGCCTGTGCTTCGGCCCCGACGGGTTTCTCTATGTCAGCGACCAGATGAACTGGCGCATTCAGAAACTGACCCGTGACGGTACGGCGGTCTGGACCAAGGGTAAGCCGGGCTATTACCTGACGGATTTCGGGCGTCCCAAGGGCCTTCGCGTTGGGCCCGACGGTATAATCTACGTCGTCGACAACGCCACCGAGATCATCCAGATGCGAAACGCGGATGGGGACGTGCTCATGCATGTCGGAGGTCCCGGTTCGGTGCCCGGAGCCCTCTATCTTCCCGCGGGTGTGGCGGTCGACGCCAGTTCCATCCCTTACTTCAAGCAGTACATCCATGAGGACTTTGACGTAGAGTATCTGCTGTTCGTCAGCAGCCAATATGGTCGATACTTGATCAGCGTGTACGCTTTCGGCTCCTTCCCCCAAGGCTATGAGCTTAACCAGGCACAGATATCCTCACTGCCGCGGATCAGTGCGGAGGAAGGTGATAGTCCTGCGGTTTCACCGTCCATGGGAAGCGATGCTTCGGGCACGGTTGGTGAACAGCAGCAGCCGAAGGGCCAGGAATGAGCCGTGCAGCTGCGAAGAGTGTACATACTGGGTCCGTGTCGTCGGCCACGCCGCTTGCGAAGATACCGCCCCGAGCCGCGCCGAGCTTTCGGGCGTGCAACACATCTGTGGACCGCAGCGGCGGCGGTCCTGATCGTGGCGGCGGCGTGCTCGCGGGAGAGCACGCATCGGTGGCTCGTCTTCTTCTACGACGGTGTGCCCCCGCTGGACACCGCCATGGCACATGTGGAGTTCGACGGGCCGCAGGTCTTGGAGAACACCGCGGAGGGTGCCGCCCCGAGGCGCGTCAAGGCAGGAAAGAAGTACAGCTACCTTCCGCCCTACCGGGAGAATCGCTGCCTGGACTGCCACGACGTCCGGGGGGGACGGCTGCTCGAGACCGTGCGCAAAGGACTGTGCCGGTCCTGCCACTGCTTCGACAAGTTCCTCGAGAAGAAGTTCGTCCACGGGCCCGTTGCGGTCAACGCCTGCCTGGCGTGTCACCACCAGCACAAGTCCCTGCATCCCAAGGTGCTGATAGCCGATCCGCAGACCGTCTGTTTCAACTGCCATGAGATGGGCGAGTTGACGACCGACAAGCATCACGCGACTATCGATGAGGAACTCTGCATCGACTGCCATGACGCGCATGGCGGTGACGATCGGTTCTACCTGCTCCCCGGTGTGGCGGCGGCTGGCTCTCCATGAAGCATTCTTGCTCTTTGAACGGGAGCGATGATCAGACTCATTGTACGAAGTTCCGAGCCGGCGACTCATGTGGAACCGGCTTCCAACCGGTTAAAAACCGGTCCCACATGGGTTGGTTGGTTTGCCCTCGGGGCGGCCTGCGCTGCCGCCGCAGCAGGTTGTCGCACGCGGCAGGAACTGTCCTACGGAATCAAGACAGTGGACTTCACCAACTTCCGCGGCCACGCAGACCTGATTGTCCGGCGGCAGGAAAGAGAGCAGGAGTCAAAGACGGGACCCAGCGTGATCCGCTCCAAAGAGACAACTATCGAGGAGAGTCTGAGTCTAAAGACCGACGGTTACGTGCTCCACCCCAACATCCTCGAGTTCGGGCTCGGGGCGGTGTTCGGGCTTCTGCAGGAGGATTTCGAGGATGTCATCGACGGAAGGAAGCGAAGCAGCAGCCACCGCGGTGATCTGCTCGAGTTCGACCTGAACGCCCAGTTTCTGCGGAGAAGGCCCTATCCTGTGACGGTGTTCGCCCACCGCCAACGCGGGCTCGTCCCCCGCCCGTTTCTACCGAGCCTGGAGACGACCACCACAAGCTACGGCCTCACCTGGCAATACATCAGCAAGAAGACGCCTACCAGCCTTCGGTTCAGCCACACCGACGCCAGGCTGACTCCCCTGCTGGTGAGCCGGACCGGCGAAGAGGAGGGACGCCAGAAAAGCACGGAGCTGCGCTTCGAGACCGGCTACCACTTTTCCGACGACCACGCGTTGTCGTTCCTGTACGAACACGAATCGGTAAGCGAGGCACCCTTCGAACTAGACTATGACTCCGATGAGGTCACATTCACCCATCGTCTGGACTTCGGCGGCGACCGCCGGCACCGTCTGCGCAGCGAGCTCAGCTTCCTTAACCAGCGGGGTACGATCGGCATTGAGGAGATCCGCTGGCGCAGCGACCTGCGGCTTAAACACTCCGACTCGCTGGAGTCTTCAGTCCGGTTTGACGCGATCGATCGCAGCCGCGGAAACCGATCGAGCGATGTTCCCGACGTGGAGGAACGCTCGTATCACCTTTCCTGGTCGCTGCGGCATCAGCTCTACCAGAGCCAGACCGTGCAACTCCGCGCGTTTGTCCAGAAGCAGGAGTTCGCACCCAAACTGGAGGTTTCCCGATGGGGCGGTGAAGCCATCCTCAACTACCGCAAGACCAACCGCTGGGGCGTGCTGAATGTCAACCTCGGTTTACGTGCGGAGCAAAACGAGAGCCGCGGTGCGGCGCAGGCGGCCGAGATCATCGACGAGGCCCACACTTTCCGAGACCCGGACCCCATCACCCTGGGCAGCCGAAATGTGAATACCGGCTCGATCACGATCAGGTCCCAAGACCGCGTGACCTTCTACCGGCGCGGGCGGGACTTTACGGTGCTGACCGTGGGCGACCTGATAGAGATTCGGCGCGTACCCACCGGACGCATTGCCGACGGCGAGACGGTGCTTATCGGCTACACCTTCAACCTCGGCGGCGACTTCGAGCTTGACACCGTGAGCTACAGGTTCGGTGTCCGGCAGGACTTCGAGTTCGGTCTGACCCCATACTATCGGTTTGAATGGCAGGATCAGTCGCTTTCCCCGCCCAGCGCTTCCGGGGCCATCGAGGAGGACATCACCGCGCACATCGTCGGGGTGGAGTATCGCAGGTCCACGCTGAGACTTTTCGCCGAATACGAAGATAATGATTCAACCATCATCCCGTTCACCAGCTTGCGTCTTGGGGCATATTACACCCATCGGTTCAGGTCGGGTGCGGAGACGATCCTGGGCGTCCGGTGGACCGATACCAGGCACCGTGTGCCCAACGAACGCTTCATCAAGCTGCTGACCCTGGAAGGCCGACACCGACACCCGATCACCCGGGACCTGACGTTGGAAAGCTCGGTGCTCTATCGCAACGGTGAGGACACCTTTTCCGATGATACTGAAGGGATCGACGTGTCGCTTACGGTGGAGTGGTTAATCCGGGAGACGAAGATCACCATGAGCCTCGAGCACAGCGAGTTTGAGGACCGCTTCGCCCGAAACGACAACACCGGCTTGTTCTTCCACCTGCGGCGAGGTTTTTAGCGGACATGAGACGCGATCGGGCAGTGGAAGGCGGACTTTGGCTGGGGCGAATGCAGAACGGCGAATACAGAACGGCGAGTACAGTATGGCAAACGCTGTGGTATACTTGTTCGCTGTTCGCAACAAGAGCGTGCGTCCTCTTATCGGCCAAGAGCTGATATGCAATAGCTAACGGCTAATAGCTAACAGCTACGCAGTTGGAGATCAAACATGGATTCCGGGTCAACGGGCAGCTTCGTTACCGCCCTCGCAGCTCTCACCCTCTGCTGGGTACAGATGGTCGAGGCTCAGGAGCGCGTTTCCCAAACCGTCCACAATCTTTCGTTCAGCGGTCCGGGCGAGGTTCGTGCGGAGTCGGAAGAGCAGGTGTGCATTTTCTGCCACGCACCCCACAACACCGGCGGAGCCACGCCGCTTTGGAATCGCCAGTTCCCGGTCACGAGCTACAGCATCTACCAGTCATCCACCTTCGACGCTCCCGCGGGTCAGCCCACCGGGGCGAGCAAACTCTGCCTGAGCTGTCACGATGGGACCATCGCCCTGGGCAGCGTTCTGAGCCGCGCCGAGCGGATTCGCATGGCCGGCGGCGACTACATCCCCGCGGGCCTGACCAACCTCGGGACCAATCTCTCCGACGATCACCCGATCAGTTTTCACTACACCGCGGGGCTGGCGGCTTCGGACGGCCAACTCAAGAGTCCCCATACCCTGCCCCAGGAGGTCAAGCTCGATCACGACGGGCAGCTCCAGTGTACGGCGTGCCACGACGCCCACTACAACAGTTTCCGGATGTTTCTAACCGTAAGCGACGAGTTCGGCGGCTTGTGCATCGCATGCCATGATATGAACGGCTGGTCATCCGGTTCGCACGGGGCCTCCGGCCAGGCGGTCTCCACCTCCACCCCGGGCGACTTTCCGTACGCCACCGTCGAGGAGAACGCCTGCCGCTCTTGCCATCGAAGCCACACCGCCGGCGGCCGAGAACGCCTCCTGCTCTTCGAAAACGAAGAGGACAACTGTCTGAACTGCCACGACGGACGCGTTGCTCAGTTCGACATCGTCGCGGAGATCAACAAGCCCAGCGGCCCGGACCCCCGTCTGTACCTCGGGGTGCACGATCCGGTGGAGGTTCTGGCCGGTTCGCAGCCGCACATCGAGTGCACCGACTGCCACAACCCCCATGCAGCCTCGGCGCCGGAGATACAGGGTTACGTGCCCATTGGGGCGACGATGGTCAAAGTCCCGGGCATTACCTCGGGCGGTGGGTACGTTGAGGAGGCCCGCCACGAATACGAGGTCTGCTATCGTTGCCACGGCGATGCACCGGTGCCGATCTCAAACCGCATCGCCCGTCATTCGGATCAGCCCAACCTGCGTCTCAAGTTCGGCCCGGGCAATCCCAGCTTCCATCCGCTGGTCACTGCCTCACCCGCCACGGACACGGTAAGCCTGGACCCGGCCATCCCCAGCGGAACGCTTATCCGTTGCACGGACTGCCACAACAACGACTCCGGCCCGCGAGCGGGGGGCAGCGGGCCCGACGGTCCGCACGGCTCCATCTACAACTTCCTCCTGGAGCGCAACTACAACGTGCATGACGGCACTTACGAATCGGCGTACGACTATGCCCTGTGCTATAAGTGCCACCGGCGGGCCAGCATCCTCAATGACGAGAGCTTCCCCAGGCACAGCACATACCTCCGCGACGAGGGCGTACCCTGCTCCGCATGCCACGACCCCCATGGGATCAGCAAGACCACCGGTATCGGCTCCGATCATACCCACCTCATCAACTTCGACGTCACCATCGTCCGCCCGCTGACCGGTACTACCCGGATGCGCTTCACAGACCTGGGCCGCTTCGCCGGAAGCTGCACGCTGACCTGCCACGGCCACGATCACGACAACGTGGAGTACCGCAATTGAGAACCGTTGCGTTACGTGCGAACCCCGTACCCCGGGGTGCATCCCATTTCGGAGGGCGATGTTGAAAAACGCACGCCCGACTGCACTCACTGCACCCGACTGCACCCGATCGCGCCCATCCTTCGCCCGGAGGGCGCACGGTCGTCGTCGTTGCCAGGGCTTTCAAGCCCTGGAAGGGTGCTCAATCGGACTCTCGCCCGGCAGGGCGAACGAGACCCACCCGATTCCGGTCTTCACGCGGAAAGAGCTTCATCACGCAGTCTTCAGCCATGCTGGAGCTACATCAAGGATGATCGTTCGCCCTCCGGGCGAGGATGCCTGTCCAGGGTTTGAAAACCCTGGCAACGGTCGGTCGTCTGCCCTCCGGGCGAGGACCGGAAGGGAACGTCTTGACTGAGGCTCGACGGGCGGTCGCTCGGCGGCATCGAGGCCGACGTGTGCGCCGCATGCGGCGAGCGCTACTATGATCTTAAAGCCATGAAGCGCTTGGAGGCCGGTAGGGCAGGTCGATGAACTGCCTTAACCGTTGTCTGTGCGGTGGCGTCCCCTTTGCGATCCGGGTTGAAGTGAATGTCATCCCGCCGTAACGGAGATGCCGAAGGCAGGTGAATCACCTGCCCTGCACCTCAACATAGGTCCGCTTTCCTTGGTGGTTGTGGTATCATCCGTCGTTGACCTTCTCGACGATCAGGATGAGTTCGTAGGTCGGGCTCTGCCCGACACCGGATTCCGGCGTGGGGCGGAGCCCGACCTACAGCTTCGCGGCTGTCGTCTCCAACTCAGCCATGTAGATCAGGCCGCGGGGGCACTCGAGGGCGCAGGTGCCGCAACTCTGGCAGTAGAGGTACTCGACTCGATAGCCGTCGCCGTCGCGCACCACAGCCCCCTCGGGGCAGTGGGTCAGGCAGCGATCGCAGTTAGCGCACACCCCGCAACTGAAACAGCGCTGGGCTTCGGCGAGGGCGGGGCGGTGCTCGGGGCTGTCCGAAAGCCCGAGGCGGACCTCGGCGAAACCGGTCCGGCGCACGTCGGGCGAGAGCACCCGCCCGCACTCGCGCGGCGCGTGCGAGAAGAGGTGCATCTTGACGTCGTCGGGCCCGGCGACCGGCTGGGGGGCGGGGGGGAACAGGTCCTCGCCGGTGAGGGTCCTGTGAATGTGCCAGGCGGCCCGGCGCCCGCTGCCGATGGCGGCGCTGACCGTTCCCTCGTCTACCGCGAAATCACCGCCGGAAAATATCGGCGCCCCGGCAGGTGGCACTGCTGTATCAGCAGTGCGTGACCCTGGTGGATACACTGCTCGCAGAGCAGTGGCACACACCTCGTGGACCCTGGACCCTTCGGGCAGAATGGAGAGGTCGGCCAGGCGGCCCAGAGCCAGGATTACGGTATCGGCCTCAACCGACATCCTGTCCTTCTCGTCGAAGGATGGAGCGAATGCTCCGCCCTCATCGAAGACCGCCACGCAGCGTTGAAACTCGACGCTCTTGGCCTTTCCCTGATCGCTGCTGGTGCGAGATTCCAATCTCGCGCCAGCGGGAATGGGTAGGGGGCCCCAACCGGTGTTGATCTCGATCCCCTCAGCCTCTGCTTCTTCGATTTCCTCGGCGTGGGCGGGCATCTCGCCGCGCCCTTCCAGACAGTACAGGCGCACCGAAGCCGCGGACAGCCTCACTGCGGTCCTGGCTACGTCGATGGCGACGTTTCCGCCGCCGATCACCACCACGTGCTTGCCTTCGAGGTCTGCTTCGCCCTTGCGGGCACGCTCGAGGAAGTGGATGCCCTGCTGGACAGCCTCCGGAGCCGCGTCGCCCAGGTCCAGCGGTTGCAGGTGCTGCAACCCCGTGGCCACAAACACGGCGGCGAATTCATGGGACATGCCCCAAAGGTCGTCCCTCTTGATCATCTCCCCGGTTCGAACCGTGACCCCGTGCGCGAGGATTCGCTCAATCTCCCGGTTGAGCACGTCCGGTGAAAGGCGGTAAGCGGGGATGCCGGTCCGCATGACCCCGCCGAGCTCATCATCGCGTTCAAAGAGTGTGACGGGATATCCCAGTCGTGCCAGGTGATAAGTGGCGCTCAGACCCGCCGGGCCCGAGCCGACCACGGCAATGCGTTCTCTACGCGTAGGTTGCGAAGCCCCCTTCCAACGCCCATGGTCCCCGACGTAGCGTTCGAGCTCGGGGATGTTGATCGACTCGTCGAGCAGTCGCCGGTTGCACGCCTCCACACACGGCCCCGGGCAAACCCGCCCGCAAACGCTGGGCAGCGGAGTCGTCTCAAGGAGAATCTCCAGAGCCTGGTCGTAGTCCTCCTTCACCGCGGCGGCGATGAAGCCCCGGACGTCGTTGCCCGCGGGGCAGCCGTCGTTGCACGGCGGGGTCAGGCTGCGGCGCGTCGGGTCAAGGATGGTCCAGGACTCGATGGGGATACCAAAGGCCTTCTTGTAAACAAGAAGCATGCCGATAAGGACCAGCAGCAAGCCGGCTACACCCAGGGCGATCCCGGTCTGCCTCCGGCGGGCGTCGTGCAGGGCCAGAACGAGTTCGTAATCGTAAGCGACTCGTTTGGTGATGTTCTCGATCGATTTGGCCAGCTCGTTGATCTCGCGGAGGTTGCACCCGTGCTGCACCTGGCGGAGGTTCGCCCGGACGTCGTCTATATGGTCGTGCATTTCCTCAAGGGCCAGGCTGCGATACCCAAACCGCTGCAGGACCTCAAACTGCTCGCCGGCCACTTTGATCCCTTGCTCGGTCTCTTCCAGCGTTTCCCGAACATGGGCGATCGCGTTCATGTTGTCGGGCTTGTGGCACAGCGAACACCTGCCGAGCTCCTCGCGTGGGCGTGGGTCGATGATCTCTATCGTGGCGGCTGATATGGCGTGACCGCCCTTGCCGTGGCAGAACAGACACGATGGAGCCCCGCGACTTCCGTGCGGACTAGCCAGTTGCTTTTCCGTGGTCTCGGGGTGGCAGGTCGCGCAGATGTACGTTACGCCGCGCTCGCGGGACATGTCCACGCCGCCGTACCGCTTGAACAGGCAACTAAGAGGCTCGGTGCCCGCGTGGGGGTTGCCCAGGCGCTGCTCGATCGTCCAGGTGTGGCATTCCCTGCAGGGATAGGAAGCGTCCGTTTCCGGGATTATCTCCACGGGGAGGTCGCTGCGCCTTTGCAGGAATCGAAACTCCACGCTGAACGTGGCGTGAGAAGCCTCTTTGAACTCATCGTCAGAGGAGAACTGATCGCGCGTTAGAGAAGCGTCGCCGCCGTGGCAGTGTTCACAGGCCACGTTGTTCTCGTAGTGTACGCTTTTCGCCCACTCGAGGTCGACCATCTCGGCCAACCGGCCGCCGCGCTCGCGATGGCATTGTACACAGTTGTTGTCGGCGTACGGGTCCCCGGCGGCGTCGGCGTCGGGTGGCGTGGCCGCTTCTGAGCGCCCATCGGTTTCCCCGTAAGGTCCCGCTATCTGAACACCATGCCCGCTCAAAGCAGCGGGCATGCCACCCACCGTGTCGGCGGCGCCGAACAAGAGCAGCAGGACAAAAACTGCCGGCAGGGACTTCATCTGGGTGCGTCCCGCCGCCCGCGAAACACGCGCCGAATGATGCGACGCTCGCCCGCGATCAGCACGTAGAACAACACCATCACTGCGGCGACGGTGATGACCAGCAACGGCCGCGGAGGCCAGGCGGCCCAGAGTGTAAACACAACGAACACCACGATAACCACCGTGACGCTCAGCCAGTGCAACACGCTCGGCGGTCGATCCGCCCGGCGCCGCGCCCAAAACGGGAGCAGTATCACCGCAAGAATGCACCCCGCTTGCGAGAGCACGCCCAGTGTCTTGCCGGAGAAACCAAGGAACTCGGCGGGAAGCAGCTTGAGACACTGATACATCGCCAGGAAATACCACTCCGGACGGATGTGGATCGGAGTGACTCGCGGATCGGCCGGCTCCGACTCCTTGATCCAATCTCCCATCCCCCAGTAATCAAGAATGACCGGAAGAACAGCCAGCACGATCAGGACCGTCAGCGTGCACAGCGACGCGACCGTCAGGCGAATGATCCCATCAGGCCAGAGGGGTTCGAGCTGCTCGGGTGTGTATTGCCTGCGATAGTCAACGCCCACGTTCGTCTCCGCAGGGTGGGCGATGCCCACCCTACAACTACAACGGTTTCGCTATCCCGGTTCGACGGATCATTATAAAGTGCACCCCTAAGAGGCACGCAATCACCGCGGGCAGGACCGAAACGTGCAGGGCGAAGAAGAAGCCGAGCGTCTCCCCCGAGATGTTCGGTCCGCGCCGCAACCACGTAGCAATCCCCTCGCCAACAACCGGAACGGCTCCGGGAATCTCCGTGCCAACGCTGGCTGCCCAATAGCTTAGATTCGTCCAGGGTTGCAGGTACCCGGTGAACGCCATGAACGTGGTCAGCCCCAAAAGGAGTACGCCGGACAGCCAGTGAAGCTCACGCGGGCGGCGGTAGATCTTGTAGTACGCAACCCGGGCCATGTGCATGAGGACCAGGGCGATCAGCATGTCGGCCCCCACGGTATGAACGCGCTGGATAAGCCAGCCCATCTGCACGTTGCTCTTGATGAACGTCACCGAGTCCCAGGCACGGGCGGGGTCCGGTTTGTAATAGATGAGAAGGAGTATCCCCGTATACACCTGGATTATGAACTGCAGGAACGCCAGCCCGCCGAAACAGCCCGCCCAACCGAGCGAGCGGGGAACCAACGTGGGGGGAAGATGCACCTTGACCAGGGGCTTCAACCCCACACGACGCCGGGGGGATGACAGAATGGATCCAAACAGTCTCATTGCAACAATGCAGGTGCCGTGTATGGTCAGTTCCGCGACTACCTGAGCCGCAGGCTTCAGCCTGCGCGAACATTCGCCCGGGCCAAAGCCCGCGGCTCAGATCGAGATCGTGATTGCACTATTTACGAAACACGGCAATCCGCCTCACGCTTGCCCGAAAAAGTCGCGAATCTTGAGCACGTCCTCATCGACGACGAACTCGACGCGCCGAAGGGGGGCGTTTACCGGACCGCTGACGGGGTTGCCCAGGTCGTCGTACTTGGCCTCATGGCAGGGGCATTTGAACATCCGACTCGCGCTGTCCCACCGGACGATGCAGCCAAGATGGGAGCATGTTCCGTCAAACGCCCGGATCTCCTCGCCCAGCCTGATCACCACGATCTGCCTGCCCCGGTGCTCGCCCCAGTAGCCGTACCCTTCAACCAGCTCCTCCAGCGGGACCTCCATCAGCTCCACCGGCCCCAGCGACTTCGGCAACCGAAGAAATGCGACAACCGGATATCCTACAGCCGCCGCGGAGACGGCAGCAGTTCCGCCGATGGCGATCTGGCAGAACCGCCGGCGCGTACCGTCCGCCCCGGGTCCGAGTTGATCGGCGTTTTTGGTCTTATCCACGTGGTTCATGTCCATCCCGTCAATCGAGTCGGCAATAGCGAACGTACGCTATCGCACATCTTCCAGCAAGTCCGCTGCCACGCCGGGCACGTTTGCCATTTCACCCCGCGACAACTATCGGACCGAAGAGGGAGTGAACACTATACTCCCAAAAGCGCCGCCGGACTTCACTTCTGCATTTCCGGTTTCAAGCCTGCCGGCGGTGCCTTGGCCATTTCACCTTCGCCCCGGTCATAGAATTGCGTGTCATGGCAGCCGGGGGCGCAGCTTCCGCCGTTGGGCAGCTTCTGGTGGTTGATCTCGATCTTCCATCCCTGCGGACCGAAGGGAACCGTCTCCCTCATGTGAAAGGGCCTGGAGGAGGCATGCACCTCGTGGCACGTGCGGCAGGTTCGGCCCCTGACCTCCTTGTTGACGTGGACAAAATGCAGGTTCCGATCCTTGTCACGGAATTCAGTAACCCCGATTCCCTGCTCCTTGGAAACGAGGTCCTCGATGTGGCACTCGAAACACAAACCATACAACCCCGCGTCATACGGAGAATAGAACGACTCCGGGTATTCCCCGGTCAACAGGTTGGGGTGCGTCGAGGCGTGGGCGTCGTGGCACGCAGTGCATTTCCCCTCGCGGATCGGCCCATGGTGCCGAGGGTTCTCTTTGAGCAGGAAAGCTATATCGGTGAGCACTCGCCCGTCCTCCGTGCTCAGCGGTTCGTTGTGACACGAAAGGCAAAGGCTCATCTCCGGGCCGGTGAGCAGACCGGGGATCACGCTGCCATGCCCGGCGTGGCAGGCGTTGCAGGATTCCTTCGTCGTCAGCGCTCCGTGAACCAGCGGGGAGGCCTCGATCAGCGTTCGGATGCTGTCATGCTCGTGACACGAATAGCAAAGCCGGGGCGGGCCCTCCCGCAACTGCACCGGGTGCTCCTTTGTATGTGCATCGTGGCAGTCCAGGCAGCGCCCGTCCAGGACCGGCGCGTGCGAACGGCCTATCAGCTCCAGACGAGACCGGAGGTCCTCGTGACAGAACAAGCAAAGCTGCTGCTGCTCCTTGGGAAGGAGCTTGGGCATCCACGAGGAGTGGGATTCATGACACACGTTGCAGGCCCCGACCATCACCACGCGATCGCCGATATGTTGTATCCCACCGTACTCTTCCGGTTTATGACAAGGGAAACAGAGCGACCCTGACGGCTCGCCGAGCAACTGCAGCGGATAATCGCTGCCGTGCGGGTCGTGGCACTTCACGCACTCGCGATCAGCCACGGGTTTGTGGACCACGCTGCGCTCGGACTGAACGTGGCAGTAGCTGCACAGCTCGACTAGGGGAACGACAAGCCCGTAGGTGTGCTTCTTGACATCGGCGTCGACGTGGCACGCCTCACACTGCTTCTGGGCCGTGGGACCGTGGAGGACCCTGCCGGCCATCACCTGGGTGTGGCACTCGCTGGTCACGCACGTCTCGACCGGACCGGTCGGCCGCTCAACCGGTGCGGGAGGACCATGCGACACATCTGTCGGCGGCCCGGCCGGCACCTGGGTCGCCGCGGACGCGCTCGCCAGCAGACACGCGAAAACCACACAACACAAGCGGCGACGGCTCATCGATTGAATGTCACGTTACCGGGTCCGAAGCGCCCGGGAGTAACGCCCCCAAAGATTCCTAGATTCGAGAATCCTCATGCCCAGCTCACGGTGGCGGTTCCCAGTAATGAGAAAGAGCCTCCATCCGGGGCTGCCCCTCATGTCCCTCATGTATCGTAAACGGAGGCGGCATTCTGTTCCACTGTGTTTGACCACCCAGATCTTCATCACCTCACGTCCAACCGTCTGGCTGCGTTGCTCAGAATCGGCCCAAGGGGTAACTTGCGTATGAGTTTGCCAATCGCAGACGCAGCGGATGGCCGATCCCTGGAGCATACTCGGTTTCCGTGTCACGGGCCTACGAGGGAACGATTAGCGTCTTTTTTGCGGCCGCCACAGGGGGCGGTCGCTGCGCAGAAACACAAACGGTCCAGCCAACCGTAGTGGCCGCACAGGAGGGCAGCCGCCCCATGGATGGTGACAATGCGTTCAATCGGCAGGTACCCGGAATCCGGGGTGCGAGAAAGGACTCTCGCACCAGCAGTTTCAGTCGGCAGGTACCCGGGGCTGGGCTGGTCCTGCCTGAGGGTCGGTTGTTGGTCGACCGCTACGAGGTCCGCCGTCGGATCGGCTCGGGCGGGTTGGGTGCGGTTTTCGCCGCGTGGGACCGCGAGCGCGGCGAGGAGATCGCGATCAAGGTACTCCTTCCCGGACTCCTCGAGGAAGAGCGCGCCGGGAAGTGCTTGCTTCACGAGGCTAAGCTCGCCAGTCGTCTGAGTCACCCCGGAATTGCCGAGGTCTTCGACGTCGGAAGCGACGGGGACCTGCACTTCATCACCATGGAGCTGCTGAAGGGCGCGTCCCTTCGCCGGAGGTTGGACGCCCAATCGTCTGGGGATCGGCTTTTCCCCGTCGATGAGGCTGTCCATCTCGGCATCGCTCTCTGCGACGCCCTGAGCTACGCCCACCAGCACATGGTGCACGGCGGCATCAAGCCTGAAAACATCATGCTCTGCGACGACGGCACGGTGAAGCTGATGGACTTCGGCATCGCCCGGGTGGTGGATGTCAACCAGTCGGCGATGATCGGCATCTCGACGGGTGCGACCTTCTACCTGGCCCCGGAGCAGTTGAAGGGTTCGACGGACGTCGACCATCGGGCGGACCAGTACGCCGTAGCTGCGGTCCTGTACGAAGTGCTCACCGGTGAACCACCAGCGGGCCGGGTGAAGCCAGCGAAGGAGCGGCGACTCCACGTTCCCCGGTCGCTCTCGCGGGCGTTGGACCGGGCCCTGGAAGCGAACCCGGCAGAGCGATTCCCCGATATGGACGCTTTCGCCGCCGGGCTAACCGGCCGATCCTCGCGGCGGGGCAAGGGCAGGCGGATCTGGGCGGCTGCGGCCGCGATCCTGTTGGTGATCGTTGCCGGGGCGACCTTCTCCCGTTGGGCCGGTCCGGTCCGCTCCGCGATTCGTAGCGTGCTTGGCGACTCGGCGGCCCAGGCGGCAGCCCAGACCGCCCGGGTGGACGCCCTGGTGTCGGCGTCGAGCTGGCAGAGCATCGCCAAAGCGCTGCCCGAGGATCAGCTCCCGGAGGAAATCATCAGAGCAGACGAGGCGTTGGCGGCCGGCGATGAACATTTTGCGGCGATGGCCTACCATGAAGCCGAGGAGTCCTTTCGACAGGCCTCGGTGAAATATGAGTCGCTGGTGGCGGTAGCGACGAAGCTATTTCGCGACGCTCCGGCGCGGGTCGCCGGAGGCGCCCGCGACCTCTTTGCGCAGTTGGAAGCCCGGCAGTGGAAGCTCTATGGCCGCGCGGCTGAAGCAGCCCGGCTGGTGAACGGCTGTGAGCGGAGCCTGCGCACCGCCAGGACCGACGACGAGCGGAAAGCCATCGAGGGCCGTAAGCGGGCAGCCGAGGCGGAGGCGAACCTGATAAACCGCTTACGGTCGTTGACCCAGGCGAATGTGTTCAGCGCATCGGTGCGCGCCCAGGTTGCCGGCAGTTTGGACAAGGCGGACCGGCAGCTCGAGGCCACGCGCTACCGGGAGGCATTGTCATCGTATGCGGTGATAAAGGCCCGGCTCGAGGGGTTGCTGGCCTGGCCCGATCAGGTCGAGTCGGCCCTGCGCGAGCGATCGGACCTCATCCAGGAGATTGAGGAGGTTCGCTCGGCGCTGGGCCCGACAACCCGGGGATTGGCCGGCGTCCAATCGGCGCTCGACGACGCGGGGGCACGGATTGCGCTTGGAGACGACGAGCTGGACGCAGGCCGGGTGTCTGAGGCGTCTGCGCTGTTCGAGTCGGCGGGCAAACACCTGTCCGAGGTGAAGGTCAAGGCAGTAACCGGTTTGATGTCGCAAGCCCGGCAATACGACGACGAAGGTAAAAGAACTGCGGCGGTCCTGGCGCTGGATGAGCTGCTTGCCCTGGCTCCCGATCACACTGCCGGCGGGCAACTTCGCTCGAAGATCCTTTCCCACCGCATAACCAACTCGATCGGAATTGAACTCGTCTTCATTCCCCCAGGGGAGTTCGTGATGGGCAGCCTATCGGATGAATCGGGTCGGGATGAGGACGAGCGTCAGCATCGTGTGAAGATCGCCAGGGGGTTCTACATGGGGGCGACGGAGGTGACCCAGTCGCAATGGTCTGCGGTGATGGATGCAAACCCCAGTAAGTGGGAGGGCGACGACCTACCGGTGGAGCAGGTCGCGTGGGAAGACGTCAACGAGTTCTGCCGCAAGCTTACCCAAAAGGAGGGAAGGCGGTATCGCCTGCCGACGGAGGCGGAGTGGGAGTACGCCTGCCGGGCGGGGACCACCGATCCGTTCTCCTTCGGTGAAACGATCTCCACAGCCCAGGCGAACTACGACGGCGACTACGCCTATGGGAACGGATACAAGGGTGTATTCCGCGAGACGACAGTCCCGGTGGGGAGCTTCCCGGCCAGCGCGTGGGGCCTTTATGACATGCACGGCAACGTGTGGGAGTGGTGCCCGGACGACCACAAGGATGATCCGCAAACCAAAGTACCGGCCGCCCCCCGAAAGAGTGTAGCGGCCGGCCCCCGTGACGGCCGGGACCAGGCGCCAACGGAATCGGCTGACCGGTTGGAAACCGGTCCCACAGCGATCGAAGGCCGCGTCCTGCGAGGCGGCTCCTGGCGAAGCCGCCCGAGGTACTGCCGCTGTGCAAACCGGGTCCGCGACACCGAGGACAGCCGGCTAAGCAACATCGGCTTCCGCGTCGTCCTCGAGTCGCAGTAGACCCTCAAACCGCAGCCCACCTTGCCCGCCTTGTACACCACCCCTGAGGATCCGACGTATTATACCAGGTCCAGTCTGACAATGCCGATTCCGGTGGTGCGTGTGAGCGGCATTTCAAGCTTCGCGCGGGCTAAAGCCCGCGGCTCGGGAGCGCACGTAGGGGCACACTTCAACTGGACCTGGTATTACTCGACCACCCCATGCTCGCGGAGGATCTGCGCGAGGGCTTCATGGCGTGCCCGCTCCGCGATCTGCAGTGCGGTCCGACCATCGCTGTCTTTCGAATGCACGTCCGCGCCTTTGGCGATGAGAAGTTTGGCCAATTCGACACCGCCCAGTTTTGCTGCCAGGTGCAGCGGGGTCCAGCCTTGCTCGCCGGCTGCGTTGGTATCCGCGCCGTATGCGATGAGGCGTCTCACGATCCTGTCGTAGCCCGACTCCACGGCCACGTGCAGTGGCGTGCGGCCGTCCTGCCTCTTAGCGTTTACGTTCGCACCCTTGGCGATGAGGAGTTCCACGACTCCATCGGCGCCGCCCAGTGCCGCCACATGCAGCGGCGTCCAACCATCCTGATCCGTCGCGCTTATGTCCGCGCCTGCGCCGATGAGAAGCTCTGCTATTGCGTCGCTACCGCGCAGTGCGGCCACGTGCAGCGGTGTCCAACCTCGCCGGCCTTTCGGGCTCACCTCCGCGCCTGCGGTGATTAGTTGCCCAGCCACCGCGTTGTGGTCTCGCAGTGCTGCCCAGTGAAGCGGCGTCCAGCCGTTTTGGCCCTGTGCATTTGTGTCCGCGCCCTTCGCGGTCAAGAGTCGGGCGACCGCGTCAAGACCCTTCACCGCCGCCACGTGCAGCGGCGTCCAAAGTTGTTGATCCTCGGCGTTTACATCCGCGCCACTCGCGATGAGAAGCTCGACCGTTTCGTAGTGGCCCCGCTCTGCGGCCAGGTGCAGTGGTGTCCGACCATCAAGCCGGGTGGCGTTTATGTTCGCCCCCTTGGCGATAAGAAGCCCCGCCACTGTGCTCTTCCCACTTGCGGCGCTCCTATGCAGCGGAGTCTGGCCGAAACCGCCCTTCGCGCCTACGTCCGCACCGGCGGCGATCAGCAGTTCCGCAACACCATGGTGACCCTCGAATGCCGCCACGTGCAGCGGCGTCCAGTCGTCCGAGGTGCGCGCATTTATGTTCGCGGTTTCGGCGATGAGAAGTTCGGCTGTCTCGACGCTTTCGGACTCAGCCGCAACGTGCAGAGGTGTAGAACCAAACTGGGCAACTGCGTTTATGTCCGCACCCATGCTGATAAGAAGCGCCGCCACAACACGGCGATCCAACTCTACGGCGAGGTGCAGCGGTGTCCGGCCGTCCTGCCTCCCGGCGCTTAGGTCCGCGCCCCCGGCGATGAGCAGTTTCGCCACGCCATCATGGCCTTTGACAGCAGCCAGGTGCAGGGGGGTACGGCCCCGGCTATCTTCGGCACTTATCTCCGCGCCGTTTGAAATGAGAAGTCCGGTTGTCTCGACGCGGCCTGACTGCGCCGCCAGGTGGAGCGGAGTTATGTCTTGCTGACCCTTCGTATTGACATCTGCACCGCCTGCGATGAGACGCTCCACTATGGGGTCGCGGCCCGACTCGGCCGCCAGGTGCAGCGGCGTCCAGCCGTCCAGCCGCCTGGCATCTGCATCCGCGCCTTTCGTGATAAGAAGTCGGGCCATCCGGTCGTGCCCGCGCTGAGCCGCCACGTGCAGTGGCGTAGAGGCATCCCGGTCTTTGGCGTTTACGTCCGCGCCCTTGGCGATGAGAAGCTCCGCCATCCCGTCGTCGCCCCGCAGGGTCGCCCAGTATAGCGGCGTCCAGTCCCTCCGGCTCGGCGCATTCGCACTTGCGCCCATAGGGATTGGCGATTCGCTGGCTGCGTCGTGGTTTCTCAGTGCCGCCCATTGCAGCGGCGTCCAGCTATCCCCGCTTTTCGAACTTATGTGTGCGCCTTCGGCGATGAGACGTTCCACAACTGCATCGTGGCCTCTTGTCGCCGCCACATACAGCGGGGTTGCACCTTGCTCGCCCTCCGCATTCCGGTCCGCCCCTCTGGCGAGAAGAAGCTCGACCATCTCATCGCGGCCCAGCTCCGCAGCCACGTGCAGCGGAGTCCGGCCGTCATGCATCTTCGCATCAATGTCCGCACCCTTGGAGATGAGACGGGCAGCCAACCTTCGGTGTCCCCCCACAGTCGCCCTGTGCAGGGGGGTTTCTCCCCGGCTGTCCGTCGCATTAACATCCGCTCCCTTGCGGATGAGGAGTTCCGCCATCAAGTGCCGGCCTCTAAATGCCGCAAGGTGCAACGGAGTCCAGCCATCCTCGTCTCCAGCGTTGACGACCGCCCCCTTGGCGATAAGCAGTTCCGCGACGGCGTTGCTACCCTTCACCGCCGCCAGGTGCAGGGGCGTCCAGCCATCTTCGGTTCTCGCCTCTAGGTCCGCGCCCTTGGCGATAAGAAGTCTTGCCACTGCGTCATCGCCCCTCGCTGCCGCCACGTGCAGCGGCGTCCAGGCCTTGTTGCCCTTCACATTGACATCTGCACCCCGGGCGACCAGGGCCTGCACGACCCGCTTGTAACCGTGGAACACGGCCTTGTGCAGACGAGTTTCACCATCACTGTCGACGGCATCCGACCGTCCCCCATCTTCAAGAAAGGCCTCGGTTTCGGCCAATACGATGGATTCCGCATCGTTAGTCTGTTGCGTTGGCTGGATCGCCAGCGAGAGGGCAACTCCGAGGAAGAAACGAAACGGGTTGCATGGACGAGCTGACATCTCTATCCGCCCATCGCGAGCATGGTGAGGCCCTGGTTGCGCGGCCCGACCGCGGGTTTGTTCATCACCGCCTCCATAAGCATTCCATCGGCGGCTTTGATATCCAGGCGCCGGCCGTCCCACGCCTGGTTGAGGTCGAAGCGGTTCTTGTCATGCACGCAGGCGATGATCTGACCGCGAGAAGTTATCCGCAGCCTGCGGCAACTTGAACAGAACGGGCGCGTAGTTGCGGCGATGATGCCAATCACCCCGAGTAGCTTCCGCTCCCCGTGGGGGCCGTAGCACACCGGTGAACGGGGTGCAAGAAGGGATTCTCGCACCAGCGGGGGTAGCGTCCGCCCCCGGTTGGGGACCTGTCCGTGGTGGCGGACGTCGTCCCCGCGGGGTAGGGCAAAGATCCGCTTTGCCTCTCCGATCACCGCGTACTCCTGTGCCGGCCGGCCCGACGTTTGCGGCAACAGCCGCAACTCGAACCGCTCAGAAAGACGCTCGAGGATCTCCGTTGCGGGAACCAGATGCTCATCGGCAACGTGAGCGAGCGGGCCGATGGGCATGACCTCGAGGAAGCGCACCACGGACCCGCGGGACAGCCCCCACGCCGCCAGGTCAGGAATCTCCTCGTCATTAACCCCACGCTGGGCGACGACGTTGACCTTGACCGGGGTAAGTCCGGCGCTTACCGCGGCTTCGATTCCCCCGAGCGTGTGAGCGATCTTTCCGCCGCGTGTGCCGTGAGCAAACCGCTGGGGATCGAGCGTGTCCAGAGAGATGTTGACGCGGGCCAAACCGGCATGGGCCAGGGCCTCCGCTTTCCGGGCCAGGGCCTGGCCATTGGTCGTTAGCGAAACCTCCGCCAGCGAATCCAGCCCTGAAAGCTGTTCGACGAGCGGGAGCAACTCGCGATACAGCAACGGCTCTCCGCCGGTCAGCCGGACGTGGCGGATGCCGTGCTGCTGCGCCAGCCAGCGCACCAGCTCATAGGCAAACGCTGGATCGATGCCCTCGTAACCTACGGTCCGGGAGGGGCAAAGAGGATCTTCGCCCTCGCTCCAAGGAGGATCTTTGCTCTCCTCTTTTGGGACGCAGTACCGACATGCCAGGTTGCAGTGGTCGGTAAGCGACAGGCGAAGGTGGTCGATCTTGCGTCCACAGCCGTCAATCATGCGTCGCCTCGCTCCCAGTAGCGAATGTCGAATAGCGAATTCAGGAAGAAGAGCGTTCCGCCGTTTGGCTTCTCGTCATTCGTCATTCGCAATTCCGTCGTAATTCGTAACTCGTAATTCCACCTTGCCCTCCCGCCCGAAGGGATGATTCTACAGTGAGAAAGGTCTGCCTGCAACTGTCGCGGCGGTTGTATCGGGCTCGCGGCGCAGTCCAACTCAGTAGGGCAAAAGGTGGGGCAAAGATGATCTTTGCCGTTCCCTGTGCCTCCCACGGATCGCTATTCCAATTCGTCGTACTCCGGCACCGCTCGCCCGGTCGACGGACCTAACACACCCTCAAGCGTCGCCAGATCTCGCTGAGTGAACTCTACCGCCAGGTCAGCCATGGCCAGATAATAGGCGTGTTTCGACTTCTCACGGATTGTGTCGCGCAGGCCGCCGATCCACGTCACGACATGGGCTGCCAGGAAGTCCCTTTCCATCTCCCAACAACGGGCCAGTCTGGCTTCATCGTCCGAAGCCGCGAACTCCTGCTCCTTGTTGCACAGATGGGCCAGGTAGTTCAGCTCGAGGCAGATGTGATCGGGCAGATCCTTGTACTCTTCCGATATCTGCAGGGCCGCCAGCCGGTACCACTTCTGAACATCGACGGCGCACTTACCCATCAGAAGTCCTTTGACCTGCTTGCCGGCGACCTCACGCGTGTCGCGAAAGACCGATTCGTACGGGGTCACATATTGAGCCCCGGGCACCTTGAACAGGTTCATGAACTCCCGGCGGGCGGTTCGCCGCAGATCGACGGCGTTTTCCCCAGAGTCAGCGCACCGCCGAAGGGCCGCCAGCGTTTTTTCGCTGAACATCGTGGCAGCCGGGTTGAGAAACGCATCCCCCCCGAGGCCCGAGAACCCCTCCGTAGTGGGCGGCTCCCTGAATGCAGCACTTAGGAGCGCGTACATCTCACGTCTGGCCGGGGCCAACTCGGCCAGCTCTTTCCGATCAGCATCTGCGGGCGCCGGCATCACCATCACCCGGCGAGGACGAACTCGATGTTCGGATTCGTCAGCCTGGGGCTGGCGAAGCCTTCCGGTGGTGTCTCGGTGTCGCCGGTAAAGTCCTCTTCAAAGTGGATCGCACCGGTCAAGCAAGCCGCCGCACAGGCTGGTTGCAACCCGGCATCGAGTCGGTGTACGCACATGGTGCACTTGCTGACCTTGCCGGCCTCCATCCCGCCGGTCTGCTCGGTGTTGATGCGCGGGGCACCGTACGGGCAGGCGAACATGCAATACCGACAGCCGATGCACGCGTCCTGATCGATCAGGACGATTCCGTCCGACTCGCGCTTGCTGATCGCATCGACCGGGCACGACTTGATGCACGCCGGGTCGTCGCAGTGATTGCACGCCAGGGAGATGAACTCCCGCATGGGCGTCGGGTACGAACCGCTCTCGCGTTCCACCACGTATCGCCAATCCGTGCGCAGCGGCGTGTTGTTCTCGCTCTTGCAGGCCACGAAGCACGTTCGGCAGCCGATGCAACGTTTCAGATCAATAGTCCAACCAACCTGGGCCATTGTCAAAACTCCTTAATGGAATTGTAGATTGTAGATTGTAGATTCGTGGTTTGCTTGGATGTCAATCGTCAGCTCTCCATCCACAATCGTCAATCTACAATCGTCAATCTACTTCTAGACCTTCGTAACCTGTACGCGTGTGTCATAAAACGACGAGCTGCCCCCGATCTTATCCTGAAGCGTGACGTTGGTCTTCACCGGATCGGTACGCATGATCGGATTGGCGGCGATTCCCGCACCCCTGGTCCCATCGAAGTCCGAAGCCGTCCCATCGACAGTGTGCGACTTCGAGGACATCTCCCAGTGTCCGAAGCTGTGGGCGACGGCAACCACGCCGGGGCGGATCGTCTCGGTCACGTAAGCCCGGCCGACTGATCCGTCCGTATGTGACGCGGAGGTGACACGCACTTGATCGCCGGTGCGTATCCCGCGCGCATCAGCGTCGACGCGGCTCAACTCCACGAAGTTCTCCGGCTGAGCCGAAACCAGCCAGGGCTGGCAAATCGTCCGAGCCATGCTGTGCCAGGCCTGCTTGTACGTCACAAACCGGAGCGGGAAGTCCGCTTCGTCCTGCTCCAGGGAGTTACCCATAAGATCGGCGATCGCCTCATACTTCGCATGACCGTCGAAGCGCACGCCGATCATCGAGTCGATCGTCTGGGCCAGAGTCTCATTGAAGAAGTACACGGGGCCGGTGAACTTATGCTTCATCTGCCCGCCGTCGTACGCCTCGGTGTGATCTTCGAAACGACCACCGCGAGCCAGGACGTAGTCCCGCTGCGCATCAAGACCCGCACCCGGAACGCCGTCACCCTCACCGGCGATGTTGCCGATGAGCTGCTTGTGCCAATCCCACGCCCTGTCCATTGTGACAGGATTGCCATCGACATCCGCGCCGTCCTGGGGAAGCCCCATGTGCTTGCCCAGGGCGATCAGCATGTCTTCCAGCATCTTCGTATTCGGCAGGTACGGAGTGTAGTCCATGTCGTCGTCGAACGAGCCCACCACCGGCTGCCGGACGCCGCTGGTCTCAGTGGCGATCGCGTAGGCGAGATGCGGCGTGCTCCATCGCTCCAGATACGTGGTGTCAGGCAGGATGTAGTCCGCAAATGCGGTCGTCTCGCCCATCTCAATATCGATCGAGACGATCAGAGGCACCTTCGACTCATCAGCCAGAACCCTCTCCACCGCGGCCCTGCCTGCCGGCGTCGAGTAGGCGATGTCGTTCCAGTACAGGATCAGGGCCTCGCACGCGTAAGGGTACTGGTCCTCGATGCTGGGGATGATCTCCTGATAGTTGAACATGCTCGCGAAAGGGAACCAGGGCCGCGTGGCGGGATACTTGCTGCCCTCCGCCTTGCCGGCGTACTCAGCGCTGTCCTCGTAGTTCTCGTTGATTCGCGTGATCTGCACGCCGCTCGTCGAGACCCCGTCGGTCACGCCCTTCGGGCTGTACTGGTTACCGTCCTTGCCCCCGGTCTCGTGCCAGTGCTTGCCGGTGAAGATGTGCCCGCCCTTCCAGTTATAGTTGCCGATCAGGGTGTTGAGGTTGATGATCGCCCAGGCGGTGTAAGTGCCGTTGGTATGCTGGACCGGCCCGCGATAGTGCTCGACCGAGGCCTTGCGCCCCTGGGAGGTCAACTCGTTTGCGATGGTCTGGATGGTTCCCACGTCGATACCGCAGATGGCGGACCATTCAGCGATTGTCTTGTTCCGGGTCTGGTCCGCATAGAGTTCGAAGGCGGTCTTGCAAGTGATGCCGTTGACGGTCACGGTACCGGGAAGCAACTCGGCCTGGTCCACGGTGTTGTACTGCGCCTCGCCGTCGGCCCAGACCACAAAGTCGTCGCCTGTCCCCCCGTCAATTCCGGCTTCGTCCGCCCGCAGGTAGGCGTCCGCATGACCTTCCGCGCCGATCTTGACCAGGTAAGTGGCGTCGGTGATGTTCAGTTCGCCGGTAGGATTACCCGCCTCGCCATGGGGGCGTTGCAGGAAATCAGCGTTGTGGAGTCCATTATCAATAATGTGGCCCCCGATCGCCATCGCCAGAGCGGCGTCCGTGCCCGGAATGATCGGCAGCCACCAGTCCGCCTTGCTGGCGGCGACGTTGCACCGCGGATCGACCATGGCCAGTTTGCCGGCAGGATCGCGATTGAGCATATCGACGAGCTTGCGTGCCTGGGCGATGAACGGGAAGTTGGCAGACAACGGATCGGAACCGAACCACAGAACGAACTCGCAGTTGGGAAGGTCGGTAGCGCCTTTGGTCTTCGGCTTGCTCGCCACCCCAAGCCCGGTCGCGAACTGATAGCCCACGTGGTGACTGACCTCACAGATGCTCGTGTGGTCGTGCCGCTTGTTGACCGTCCCGTAGCTGCTACCCCAGAAGCGATCGGTAAACTCCTTCTGGCCGTGCTCATTTCGCCCGCCGGAGAAGACCACCTTGTTGACCGCCGGGCCGAGCCACGGATCATCCGGATTACCCGGGTCCGTCTCGGCATCCAGCTTCCGTAACGCCAGCAGTCTGTCACCGATCTCCCGGATGGCGTCTTCCCAGGAGATGGCGTCCCACTTCCCTGCACCGCGCGCCGTACCGGCCCTTCGCTTGAGCGGCTCCTTAATGCGGTGCGGGTTGTACAACGTCTGAATGCCTGCCTGTCCCTTCGCACAGGTCTTCCCGACGATGACCCTGGCCTCCTCGGGTGTCGTTTCATAGGGCAGATGCGGCTCCAGACAGTTGGGGTGGTACGGGTTGCCGTCGATCTTGACGAGCACGCCGTCCACCACCTTGCAGCGTATGCCGCAGGCGCTGTGACACTGCAGACAAACGCTGTACTTGATCTCCACGCTTTCGTCGGTCTCGACCAGGACCGGGCTGCCGAAGTTCTGCGCCTTAGCCTGGTTCTCTCTGAACAGTGATGTCCCAACCGCGGTACCGGCGGCCAGCACCCCTGTCGTCTTCAAGAACGATCGCCGGGTTACGCCCGAGGCCAGCCAGCCGTTGGCATGCTTCTGCTTGGGCTTCTGATGCTTGTTCAAAGCTACCACAATGCTTCTCCTCATTGAGATTGTCGATCGCCGTTATTCCGCGTAGAACGCCGGTGTCATGGCCGCACCGTGACACACGGCGCAGTTCGCCTGATCCATGTCAACCGGCTCGCGCAGGCCACCACTCGAATAGGCAAAGAAGTCCGTGCCACCCTGGTGACATGAAACACAGCGCTCGTTGCCCTCGCCGAATTGGGTAAGCATCCGAGCGTGCGCCGTCGGGGTCACGCCGTCCAACGCCACCTCGTTCGTACGATCGCCGTGACACCCGATGCAGTCACTGTCGTAGCTCTCGGTGTTGTCCGGGTCGTGAATACCGATCAGATCGAACCCGATGTTCTTGGAGGGCAACTCTGCCTGTGTCCCGCCCCCAGCGTTTTCGTTTTCGTTTTCGTTCTCGTTGTCGCTGACGTTCTCGTTCTCGTTTGCGTTCTCCGCCGGACGGACCGGCTGGAGGGGGCAACCCCAGACGAGCACCGTGCTCGCCACCGCGAGCAGTAAGGGAGCCGTTCTGAACTTGGAACTCATGTGGCAATCTCCACAAACCGTTATGACACTCAATTTGGACCAACACTTCGTATGTCACAGCCACCCGCTTATAGTACGGGATGGGACATCCGAAACCGCAGCTTCAACCGCGCCGCCTGGAAGGCTAACAAGCTGCATCTTTTGGCAATAGAATACTAAGCTGGCACTTGTTATCAATGGAATTCTAAGCTGGCATCTGTCATCAAAGGAATACCAAGAAGTATTTCGGGGTGACGCCGCCAAGATCCTGCCTCCACGACCGGCATCCGAGACGCCGAATGACCCTGCCCGGTCCCGCCTCGGTTGATTCGACACGCCTCGCAACACGCCGCAAACGATATGTCCCGAAAACGAGAAAACCGCGTCTTGCGGGCTCTGCGAGGGTTTGCGACTCAGTGCGATGACACGGGAATGGCATTATTGGGCCCACCAGGACTTGAACCTGGGACCTCGTCGTTATCAGCGACGCGCTCTGCCAACTGAGCTATGAGCCCCTCGACGACGAATGGCGAATGAAACGTCGAAACATCGAAAGGTCGAAAGGCCGAGACGATAACGTTCTGCCTTTTCGACTTTTCGACGTCTTCCCATTCGCTGTTCGACATTCTCAATTCCGCAGCCATCCTGGCGGATCACTGTATCGGTCCGGGCGACCTTGTCAACACACGCTCGAGCCGCAGGCCGTCCGAGGCACGGTGCATCGCCAGATGATACGAAACGGAGGGCGTGTGGCACTGCTCTAGAGCAGTGGCACTTGGCGAGTCCGTCCGATAGTGCACGCCGATCGACTCGGACCGCTCGAGGGCACACACGGCTATGAGCCTGGCCACCGTCAGCATGTTGACCGTTTCCCAGCCGACAACGTCGTTGAAAGTTTTGTCCAGGGTGTAGTGTCCCCAGAAGCTGATGATGTCCCCGGTTTCGCGGAGCCGGCTGCCCTCCCGCACGATGCCGACGTTTCGCCACATGACACTTCTTAGAGAATTGCGAATGTCCGGCAGATCCAGCTCGGTGCGTCTGGAGGTCGGCATCCGATTGACCACCTGACGGATTGCCAGCGCACGGGAGTCCTCGGCCGCTTTTTGGCCCGCGGTCTGACCCGCAAGCCTGCCGAACACCAACCCCTCCAGCAGTGAGTTGCTGGCCAACCGGTTGGCTCCGTGTACTCCGGTGTGGGCTACCTCGCCGCAACAGAGAAGACCTTCGATCGAAGTGCAGCCGTCCAGCTTGACCTCCACCCCCCCGATCATGTAGTGGGCGCTGGGACGCACGGGGATCCGGTCTTTGGTGACATCGATCTCGAAATCTGCGCAAAGCCGGGCGACTTGCGGGAACCGCTTTGCAAACTCGGGAATGTGCCGTACATCGAGGTAGACACAGTTGGACCGCGTAGACTGCAGATGCTCGTGGATCGCCCGGCTCACCACGTCACGGGGGGCGAGCTCGGCGTCCGGATGGTGGTCCTGCATGAAACGGTTGCCCTCGTGATCGAGCAGGTAGGCCCCCTCGCCGCGAACGGCCTCGGAGATGAGCGCCCGTCCGGAGCCGGCCACGTACAGCGTGGTCGGGTGAAACTGCATCATCTCGAGGTTCCGGAGCATTGCCCCGGCGCGGTAGGCAGCCGCGTAGCCGTCACCCGTCGCACCACGCGGGTTGGTTGTCTCACGCCAGAGCTGCCCTCCGCCACCGGAGGCGAGCACCGTCTGCTTGGCCCAGATCAGTTGATGGCCGTGACGCTCGTGAAAGGCGATCACCCCCAGGCAGGTCCCGCTCACGGTGATCAGGTCGATCAGATAGCAGTTTTCAAAAACGCGGATGTTTGGGGCTTCGAGGACCCGCGGCTTGAGAACTCCGACCAGCTCCCGCCCGGTCTGGTCCCCATGGGCATGAACGATCCGGTTGAGGGAGTGCCCTCCCTCGCGGGCCAGAGCGAACTCTTCCCCCGCGCGGTCCAGCTCAATGCCCCATTCGATCAACTCCTCTATTCGTCGAGGTCCGTCCGTAACCAGCAGTCTGACCGCCTCAGCAGCGTTGAGCCCGCAACCGACGCGCACGGTATCGTCAAAGTGCGCCTGGGCTGAATCCCCCGGTCCGATGGCCGCGGCGATTCCGCCCTGGGCGTGGCCCGTGGCCGATTGCTCGAAGTCCGCTTTGGCAAGCAGCGTAACCGTCCCGTACCGGGCCGCCTCGATTGCGGCGCACGCACCGGCCACGCCGCTCCCGATAACCAGAACATCCGTGAGGATGTTGCTCATGCGCGTGGAATCGAAATTAGTCAGATACCGGCGGGTGTCGAATAGCTCGACCATCGTGACGATATGCTACGGGGTTTCGGGTCTCTTGTCCGCGCCCCTAGAGCACTTGCCGTTTCTGTGTTCCGAGCCGCGGGATTGGGCCCGCCTGGTTTCTCGCAGCTGAGTGGGCTGCACATCGCGCTTGACCCGGAATACGAAAACGAGAACCGCCCTAGCCGGGATTGTCCACCCCGCACGGAGCGCAGAGTATTTCCAGGAAAGAAGTTAAGGCAAAAACAGGGCGCATCCCGTTCGGAGAGTATGTAAAGCCTTGCTCCCGGCGTAACTCCCTGAAGTCTTCTCCTTCTCCACCCTTTCTCTGCGGTCTCTGGGTGCTCTGCGTTGAATTATCCGAGGTGGGCGAGTGTGGATCGCGGATCGGGGATTCGGGATTGTCGATAGCCGGCGACGACGAAGTGGCCCTGGCGATGGACCTGTTAAAGCAGCAAGGCGAAGCGTCGCAAATGGTTGAGAACGCCCGATAACCGCCGATTGAGTGGTTCACGTTTCCACCCCTGCAAACCAACGTGCCGGAGAGTCATCGGCGGGGTTGCTTCCCAGCGGTGACAGGCGGGCGGAAGTTTGGAGCTTCAAGTCAAACTCCTCGATGGTGTGCAAGAAGGGGCAGATCATCATTGGCGCGGCGCGCCCCACAGGAAGCAACCCTGGAATACAGGCTGAGCGGTTCGATCCTGGACCTGTGGGCCGAGTCTGGTAAACTACGGGAGAATAAAACGGTTTCGGGGCGTGGCGCAGTCCGGTAGCGCGCCTGCTTTGGGAGCAGGAAGTCGCAGGTTCAAATCCTGTCGCCCCGAGTTCTCATCTGACAAGGACTGACAGCGTTTTCTGGTACGCCAAGACGAGGGCAAAAACCCCCGCCGGTGGAACTCTAGTGGATACTCGCGGGTGAGTTGACGAGGTTCTACTTGAGCATTCCGCAGGCTCCGTACGGTTCCAAACAGCCTGTCAACGGTCTTGGCTGCTCCCCTTTCATTGGCGTCCGTCACCCGGTTGTAGTACTGCATCGTCACAGACACATCCGAGCGCCCCAGGAGCTTGGCAAGGGTCCGAGACGGTGTCCCTGCGTCGGCGTGGTTCTGGCCGAAGCTCTTCCGAAAGGTGGACAGGGTGAACGGAGCGGTCTGCTCCATGCCAGCCTTGCGGAGGTAGGCATTTGTGTCCCGGAGCAGGTTGTTCAACATGTCCCGATTCTGCCATGGCCGGTGGCCGTGGCCGGCCCAGCCTTTACCCTCTCGGCAAAGCCGCCAGTTAAGCAGGGTGCACCTTGATGCACCTCTTTCCGTGTCGGGAAGGTGTGCAAGTACGACAACGACAACAGCGACGACGACATCGACGACGGCGGGGGATGACATCGTCGTCGATGAGAACTTCGGCTCCACCAGCGTGACCGTCAGCCACGACCGTGCCGGGAACCTGATCGACGACGGGACCTTCCGCTACGTCTACGACGCCTGGAACCGCCTGGTAGGAGTCAAATCGTCCGAAGACAGCGCCGCCACCACCTTCCAGACGGCGGAGTTCGAC